>ERZ809679.2-NODE-2-length-398575-cov-12.8493_pt1 | contig 398575 bp, 558 predicted proteins | sample MGYA00520501_ERZ809679 | MGnify/ENA primary metagenome ERZ809679 (study PRJEB31588, sample SAMN03399973) | human gut metagenome | study: EMG produced TPA metagenomics assembly of the PRJNA231909 data set (A prospective, longitudinal analysis of the...
CAAACAATTTATCAAATGGACCATTATCTTTCGCAAACAAAGCTGTATCATCCTTGTTTGCTTTTACAACAGTTTTTCTATTAGCTATACCATCATCAACAGGAATTGCATCTCCAATAGTACTGCCAATTGCATCTCCAGCCCAACCACCACCGATGCCACCAATAATACCACCAATAATACCACCAATTGCTGTACCAATACCAGGAACAACAGAACCAATTGCTGCACCTGCTGCTGCACCACCCCATGTTCCTAATCCAGCTCCAATTCCTGAGCCTGCTGCTCCACTGTAACCAGTACGTTTTAATTTTTTTATTTTCTTTAAAACTTCTTTATCTTCAGCACTTCCCTCAACTAAATCTCCATTTTTTATAGCAAGTGCTCTTTGGTTTTCAGCATCTTCAGCACTTCTATAAGTTCTATATATTCCAGTTCCAGTGGCAATAAGTCCACTAGCAACACCACCACCTCTAATCCATTTAGCACTTGTTCCTTTTCCAACCATATTAGTTGCCATTCTCCCACCAAATGTATTTGGGGCAGTTCCATTTCTTGCAGCTTTCAATAATGGTAATCCATTTTTTACCATTTTAGCAACACCTAAACCACTTTTTATACCATAATAAGCAATTGCAGCAAGATAAAACTTATTTAATGTTTCTCCAAGATGCTCCATTTGAGATAACATATCATTACCATTTTTTAACTGATTTCTTAATGTATCTCCATATTTATCTTCTTGTGTTGCAGCTAATGCCATCTTAGCACCATTAACCAATTTATCAATGTTGGCATTAATAGAAAAAGTATTTTCAACTAATTTTCTTATATCATCATCAGGTTCTTGTCTTAATTTTTCAATTTCTTCATTTGATAATTCATTAATATTACGATTTATATATTGTCTATTCTTTTCATCATAAGTTCTAACTTCAAATTGTTTTTTGTCATTATTCCATTGAGCTAAAGTTGCTAAAAAGTCTCGATTATCTTTTGTTATTTCAGGATTAAATTTAACATCTTGTTCAACTGCGCCACGTTTCGCTTTATTATTAACAATGTTCATAGCTTCTTCATAAGACATTCCCATTGCTTCAGCAGCAGCTTTGACACGTAAACGGTCAGGTCCAGCTATTCTCACTTCACCTAAATCTCTATCAAAACGTCCAATACCATCAAACATTTTTTCAACTCTTTGAGCTAAACCACCAACATCATCTAAAGATTCATATAACATTTGTAACGGATTAGCCATTGTTGCAAATGCGCCACCCAATACTTGTAATTTTGCAGCAGTTTCAATAGCACCTTCAGGATTAGATATTTTATCAGCAATGCTACCAATAGTTTGCATATTGATTTTCATCTTGTTAGCCCATACAGTCATTTTCATCATATTATCTAAACCACCTTTAAAATTATATTTTTGAGCTAATTTTAAATTATTGTTTAATTCTTTAGATGTTTTTGACCATGAAACTCCTGTTGTTTTATTTAATTTGTATATTTCATACAATCTATCTCTTGCATCATTAATTCCAACTCCAAATTGTTCAATTCCGCTTGTAAAAGCTAAAGAATTTTCATCCCCCATTAATTGTTGTAGTTGAAATTGAGCTTCATAATTATCTTTTGTCAACACAATATTTTTTCCAGTAGCTTCAGCATAACCTTGTTGAAGTTTTACCATATCTTCTTGTGTTTTACCATATTGAAAAGCTAATTCAACACCTGCTTTATAAGAAGCATCACGATATTTTTTAAGTTCATCATTAGTTAAACCAAAAGTAGCAACCATTTTGGTTATTTGTTCATCTTGTTTGCGCCAAAATTCAGTAGAATCCTTGATTACATTAAAAGATTTTTTAAGAGCACTTGTAAATTGTTGATAACCTTTTTTAATACCATCAACATTTTTTTTCCATTCTTTAGTTTGTTCTAATATCTTATTTTGCTCACGTTCAATTTTAATAAGTTCTCTACGTTGTAATTCCAGAATATCTTTTTGGACTTTATATTTATCATATAAATCAGTGGCATTTTGAATAATATCAGAAGTAGAAGCCCCTTGCATCCCTAATTCATCTCCAATATCTCCTGTTAATTTTAGAAGTTCGGCATTTAGTTTTATTAATTCATTAGCTGCTAATTGATTATTACCATTACTGGCTTGTTGTAAAGCAGAAATTTGTTTAGATAAATCTTGTATTCTTTCATATTTTTCGACAACATTAGCATAACTATCTTCATCAAGACCACTTTGCAATCTTAATTTTTCTATTTCTTGATAAGCTGAATCGGCTGCTTGTTTGATATTTTCTAATTGTACTCTAAGATTATCAGGTAAAGCGACTTCTTGACTTTTACTTTCAATTGATTGTATTTTATTCTCAATTAATAATAGTAATTCATAATAACTTTTATCATATACCATATACGTGCTACTTTTGTTTAAAATAAATATTTAGTATTCTGTTTATTACAAATAATAAAAGCTGCCATTATGTAGCAGCTTTCATATTATTTGACATATTAGTGTTTTCTTCTTGTCTCATTCTAGCAACCTGATTCATAAGGGCTGTATTATTTGATGTTTTACTTCCTCTGTTTTTTAAATCAGTTTGTTTTTTCATTTGTTCTCCATTATGTTTTCTTATATATGTTTTTCTATCTCTGATTGTCATGTTTTTAAGTTCAGTGATTGAAAAACCCATATATTTGTGACATCCCCATAATTCTTCTTTTAAAATCGCTTCATAATTAGGCGATATTGATGAAAATAGAAGTGTCGATGTTAAGAAAGGTTTTGAAAGAACCACCTCCGAGATTCTCTGGTCTGTTAACAGTTATTTCAAAGTTCATACCAGGCTCGTTCTGTATAATATATTTTCTAAAATCAAATGCTTCACGAGCTGGCATAGTATTAACATATTTTTTAATATAATCCTTGTCACTGTTACCATTAACTGCTACAATACTTAATAACATTGTATTGGTAATTGCTCTTTCTTGTTCAACAATATTTTTAGTCTTAATATTTTTAGACCAACTATCAATTGTTCCAATACTAGCTGATAGTTTATTTCGGTCATTTAGACTTAGAACTTTATCATTTTTCAATTCAGTTTTAAGTTCTTCTACAATTCTGTTTAATCTGAAACGTTTAACATTTAAATTATCTTCACGTGACATTTCAATCAATCTAAGTTCATCATAATGATTCAAAAATTTAAATTTGATTAAATTACCTGATTTTGTTTGATAATCAAAGTTACCATTAGCATCCCCTTTCAATGTAAAAGGTTTTATCTCAATTTTTGTTAAATCAATTACTGTTTCATATTCTGTATCAAGTTCAGGGTCATGTACAGTAATTGGAAATTCTGGTCCATAACCTGTTGCTCTTAACCATAATATAATAGCATCTCTATCACCTTTACATAAGCTGTTAGGGTCAATAGTTTTATCCATTATTTTACGCTTCAACAATACATCAATTATTTTTCCATCTCTATATAAATTAGGTGATGTGATAAAATCTTCATCGGATGCTGTTAGAAATGAAACAGGTAATCTGTTTTTTTTATGTGAATAAGTTTCACCATTTGAAGGTAATGGTAAAACATCATATTGAATATCATCTGAATATTCATCTGATACCTCTAAATTATATTCAGTTTCTTCAGGGGTAATAATTGACTCAACCAAATTAGATTGTTCAATAGTTGATATTGAAGAAGCAGAACTTTCAACAGTATTTACTAATGACTTATTATAAACACTATTAGGGTCAATTCCTCTATTTTTGCAATATCTTTCAAATTTAGCCACCTCTTCTGAAGATGGTTCTTTATATTGAATATTCTCTAAATCTTTTTCATCAGCACCCAAAAGTTTTAACTTACTTTTATTTTCTAATGAAGCTTTTTCAATTAATTCAGCTTCATCTTTATGTCCTCTTAAAAGAGTTTCCTCTTTACTTTCTGCCAACAATTCATTAGTGGCTTTTAATATTGCCAACTCTTTTTTTCTTTGTTCTTCTGTTTTAGCCATTTTTATCTTACAAATATAATTTTATTAACTGATACTGCATAAGTATTCACTGAATATACTTCAAGCAATTTACATTTTTCTAACACTGCATTTGAATTCGGTCCAAAAGATACTTTCAAATCCTTTACAGGAAGATATTTAAGCCTTTCTGCATCTGTTAAACCTCTTGCTGTGTTTATTTTATTAGTTTCTCTCACCCACATTTTGAAATCACTTTCTAATTCAGGAACTTTTTGAATATCAAAAAATTCAATAATCAATGGAAACATTTCTCCTGATTTGAAATAGTATAATAATTTATCAAAACTTTCTGAATCACTATAAATATCTAATAATTTTACAGGGGCTTGATAATAACTATAATGTATTTTATTATTTGGATTGACGTTTTCTTTACGATTATTTGCTAATGAATTTATCATTGAAACCCTATCATCAACTAAACTAGCTTTTGTAACCGTATCAATTGTAAATTTATATTTTACATATTCTTTTCGTAAATAATCCATATAATTTTCATCATATGCCTGATTCTTATAATCAAAAGAATCAGTACTATTATAATCAACATATGGTGCATACAAAATACCTTCCATGTTATATATTTTTACTTAAAAAGTAATTTATAATATATTAAAAATCAATATTTAATGTGGTTTTTTCTTTTTCTCCATCATTATTTTATTTTTTGATTGTATTTGTATCATTTCTTTTAATTTTTTAAATACAAACTCTGGATTATCATTTATATCATGTTCCCAGAAACGTAAAATTGGAATACTATGCATTAATGCCCATTTATCTTTTAGTTCATCAACTCGTTTATTTCGTTTCTGCATAGGGCACATTTGTTCATATGTTAAACCATATGAATGATAATAATCTCCATCAACTTCAATTATTAAATTATCATTAGGTAAATAAAAATCATAAAATCGCCCAATATCTTTAGCTTCAAACTGATAAACATATTCCACCCCTAAAACATCTAAATAATCAGATGCAAATCTTCTTTCTAAGTTAGATGTTCCATATTGAGGGTGTGAACGTTTTTTACATCTTGACTTATTTCTTTTTTTAGAAGGGTACTTTTGACTGATGATTTTATTTTTTACTTGCTTCATTGTTTATCTTATTATAATAATATATACTTCAAAATGAATTTTTTTTATATTATTTAACTAATAATATTTGTAGATTAAAAAAATATATTGTATATTTGCATATCAAAATTTTTAAAAACCATAGAATATGAAAAGAATTTTATTAATTGTAACAGTAATCTGTATTAGTTTTAGTTTATTCGCCCAAAAAACAAATAATAGAGGTGAATATTTGGTGAAAAGTGTGCATTGGGTTAATGCTTTCACTCAAAAAGAGGTTGGCAACAAAGGGGATAAGTGGTATCATTTCAGGTATGACAATGATGGAAACCTGATTGAAGTACGGAAAGAGTATTATCAGAATTTCAAATATAAAGCTGTGGAAACATTTACCATTATCAATAAAAGGTATCAATTCATTTCTTATGTGAATGGCAAGCAAGTTCTCAACTCCAAATGTGAATTTACTTTTAACAAACAAGGATATATGACAAGGTTGTATATCTATGGATTAAATGGGGAACGTGTTACAACTGTTGGTACACTTACATATTATGATAGTGGGGAGTTGAAGAGTATTGACCTTATATCTGAGGAAAAAGGTGGTAATCGGTATAAAATCCATAACTACGAGGAATATACTTGGGAAAATGGCAATATGATTAAGTACCATTATACCAATGACGATAATATTACACAGACTTTTGATATTCATTATGGTAATAAAGCCAATAATACCAACATTAATTTATCATCATTGATAAAGCATTATAATTCTCCCTATAATGAACATATACTGTTTGCAACTGAATGGTGTGGCAAGAAACCAAATAATCTTATTTCATATCAGGATATGAAAGATGATACTTTCGATTACATTTATGAAGGTAATCTATTAAAGAAAATCAATAAGAAGAATAGTTCTTACTCCAAAGGATATTACTTGATTGAATATGTATATTAATAAAAAAAATAAGAGTAAGAATTGACTTACTCTTATTAATATTTATTCTTAATATTAGAAACTTAAAATACAGTATTGAGGTCTGATTGTCATTGTAATATCTGCAATACCATCATCATCATAAGATAATTCACCAAAGTTAACATTAGTCAACATAGCATTTTTGATAATCCATTGAGAAACAACAACACCTGTTGGGTCTAACATTTCAAGAACAATATCTCTTTTATATGCAACCGCATAGCCTTGTCTACCTGTAACTGATTCAGAATGTAAACGAACCCATTCCATAACAGCTTGTGAAGCTGAAGGTCCTATTGGGTCTCTTAATGTAATTGTAATTGCTTCCCATATATATCTACCAATAACCCAGTTAGATGTATTTAAGAAAGGAATTTCTACTTCATTTTGAGAGATTGTTGGTCTTGAACCTGAAGCTACCCACCATTCTTGAATACCTAAATCAGATGGAAATCTGAACAAGAATCTATTCTTTTTTAATGGTTCATATTCAAGTGGCATTTTTATTAATAAATCGCTCATATTTGTCTTTAATTTAATTTTATTATTTATATATAATTATTCAAATTTTGATTTTTTGAATAACATATTATTGTTTTATTTTGTCTTTATTCACAAATAGTTTATCGCAATCCATAAATATTTTTTTAAAAAAGTCGTATTCAGGTGATAATGGTTTATCAGCTAATTTTGTTACTCCTTCTAAAGCCATGCGTCTAATGGTATTTACTTTATTTTGGATGTCAGGCATCATTTCTCCAATTGATGACATATCATTATTTCCATTATCCATTCCTTTATCAGTATGTGGCATTTGTGGTTCAGGTTGTCCCATATCGGTAGGTATTTCACCACCTAAAGATTGAGCACCCATTTCTTCATCATCTTCAGAAAAAATAACACTTTCTAATGTTTGTTTTTTTCCTATAATATTTTTGATTTCTTCAATAGTTTTCTTTGTTGAATTGTCCATATCTTTATGTAATTCTTTTTTGATTTTTGATATTATTTCTTCATTAAGAGATTCTTTATGAGACATAATCTAACTTATTTATAAATAAATATCTTTAAGATTATTTAAATATTTTTAAATAACAAAGGGTGAGTTGATTAAGCCCACCCTTATTGTTTATATTAATTTGTTTCTATTAATAATCATCAAAACTAGCACCTTCAGGAGTAATCATAAAGTTAATATCAATATACTCTAATGCACCAATTGGTTTAATCCAAATTTTTGCAGGTAATTCATGTCTATCACGAGCTTCTACTGAATCATCAACATCAATTCTAAAGTCTGATATACCTCTATTATTGAAAACATTTTCCAAAATTGGGTTAACCAATGATTTGAATGTTTCTTTAGTTGTATTATCATTAGGCTCAAATATTAATTTGATACAAGCAATAGAAATTAATTTTCTCAATTGTAATAACAAACGTCTTGTAGCAATTCTGTTCATTTGAGTATCTGCAATTTGGAAGTTTTTTTGTCCCCAAAGTCTAAAGCCTTCTTGTGCAAAACTTTGAACGAAATTCAATCCACCTGTATATAAAGTGTCTTGTTCATCAAGTTTAAGAGTTTTCTTTGGTTTTACCCCATCAATTCCACCTCTATCCCATCCAGCTGGCGCAAACCAAGGATAAGCTGTATTATCTGTTAATGCAAAGTTTCTTACAACATCTTTTGTTGGTGGTAAATAAACATATATATTATTATCTGCATCAAAATATTGAATATTAGGATAATATGAGCATGTATAGTTACTATCAATTCCTGTTTCTTCTAAATTGGAAACCGCTTCTTCAGGAGTGTACATATCACTAACACTATCAGATGCTCCAAAAGGTTTATCAGGAGTTGTTACAACATATACTGAATCGGCTCTTTCATCCTCAACCATAGAAATTACTTCTTCAACTAACATTTGATTATTAACATAATCAATACCAGGAGTTGCAAGAACATTAATATCAATTGTTTTAGGGTTAGCAAATGTTCTGATAGCTGATAAATAAGCATACCAGTCAGAAGTAATTGCTTTAGTGCTTCCATCAAAATTATAAGCAACTGGGTCATTTATAATAGAGAAGTTTGCACCTACACCACTTTTTGCATTAATACTTCCTTTATATTTATTATATTTAAAATCATCAGTTATTGTTCTTGAAGCACGATAAACATCCCATCCATCAAAACCGCCATAAGGAAGAACAGTAAATTTACGATAATTAATATCTTCATATATTGTTCCTTGCATCAATGCATCAGTACCAATACGAGGTTCAATACCTTCAGAAGTCACATTATTTCTATTTACAGTTACCCAAGTATAGCCTGTTTCCCCATCAACTGTAACAACTTGTGTAAAGCCTGTTGTTCCTGTTGATAAATCTTCTTTAGATACAAGACGTGAATCTAAATGGAAAGATGGTGTTAACCCTTGTGGTAAACCATTATATGCTTCAACACCTTTATATGATAAAATATCTTCATCAATACCCACTAAATTAGATAAACCAAAATATTGTTTCTTAGCTCTTATATCTTCATCAATATTAACATTATATTGCAATAATGGTTGTTTAACTGTTCCAGTAACACCATTTCCAGGAACTAAACCTGAATAATCTCTAACAGGATAACCTAAGAAACCACATGGAATTGATGATTTTACTCTATCATTTTCATTAACTTCAACAGTCACATAGTTAGATTTTGTTACATAATTTCCATCAGAAGTACCTATTTTTAAACCTATATAATTTGCAGTTCCAGGAACTAAATTACATTTGCCATATCTTTCCAAAACAACAGGAGATGAATCAGTATCATAAAAACTTCTGATTACAACATCAAATAAACCATCATCAGGCTTAATGTTTTCGATAGATACTTTAATTTGTATGTTAGAAGCATTACCATCTGATATTGTATGGAATCTGAATAATTTAACTAATTCTACATTTTGGGCATCGCCTTTCAATTCAGAAACAATCCAAGGAGTAGAAGCAAATCTATACTGTTCTTTGTAATTATTTAAATCACAAGTAATTGGGTTTATATTTTCGCCATCTTTAACATAGAATAAATTATCTGATAAAACTTCAACAGCTTCGGTCAATACATTTTGTTCATCAGGAGTTGCAGCCCCTAATTTTTCACCTGTTTCATTGTAATAATATTCACGTGTACCTGCTGTTGTTACAAATGAAATTACTTGATAAATGTTACCTGCAACCGCTGGAGTTACCACATAACTCACGCCATTATCAGTAGTTTTGTGAACATTCCACATTTTTTTAGTTTCAGGGTTAATTGAGTCCTGAGTTGCTAAGAAACGTTTACCAATATCTCTTTTAGTTAAAAGTTGTTCATCTTCTAATAATAAATCATTACATGAAGCGTATGCTGGAGTAACTTTAATTGGTGGGAAGCCTACCATTTGTTTGTTAATACCTGTAATATCACCACTTTCGATTAACTGTACTAAAGCTACATCATATAATTCTTCAACATATAATTCGGTGTCACCAATATCTTGTTGAGTACCTAATACATTGATAATATAGTTTTTATCACCTGGATTTAAAGACACTGCATATGAGAAAGTCATACCTTTATCAGTAGTACCAGAAATAGTAAATTTACCGTAATTTATTTGGCTTACATTGAAGTATGAATCACCTGATGGGTCAGTTGTAACTCCAAAGAACTTATCACATCCTGAACCTAAATTAAATGTTTTACTTGGAACTAATGATACATTATCAACATCACTAACATAATAAACTAATTTATCATATTCGTAAACATCTTCACATTGTTCTTCAGTTGCAGTTGAAACAAAAGCAGTTTTTTGATATTCACCTCTTGAACGTAAGATAGCAATTAACATATCTTTACCATCTTTACCTGCTGGCGCATATGCAGTAATAGCCCATGCAGGACCAGCGTTATATCCTGAAAGACCTAATACACGTGTGACATACAATTGATTAGATTGTCTTAAATATGATTTTGCGATATATGGAGCTTCATATTTCAAATATCCACTACCTTTAAATTGTGATGGATTAGTGCCACCAAAATAGTTAGTGAATTGGTTCCAATTTTCAATTAAAAGTGGTTGAAAGGCTGGTCCTTTCACAGTTTCACCTACTAGTCCTAAAGTTGTAATACCTAATGATTTAACGGCATAAGTTAAATCAGTTTCTTTAGTATATATACCAGGGCTAACATGTGTCTGTCTTGCACTATTATTATTTGTTGCCATATGTTCTTTTATATTTTATTTTAATATAAATATCTATTGTAATTACAAAAACACAGGCTAAATTCATGTTAATAATCTATTAACATTGGTTTTAGATTATTAAATAAAACTAATTTTACTTTAACATTATCTTCAATTACTATATCATTAACAGATAATTGTTTAATGTGTATATCAACAGTCGTATTCAAAGCTTCATTAAATATAATAGATTCTTCTTCAGTTCTTAAAGATGCATCATATAATTTTTCATAACTATCAAATATTTTTGACATTCTGTTGAAAAATAAATCAGTAATATTTTTACAAGCTTCCTTGTTCCTCATTATATCTAATGAAACTTTAAATGTAAAAGATAAATCATATTTAATTAATTCATCAATTGCCTGTTCTAAATTTATTATTTCGTATAATTTTAAATCCATTTTTATTTAAAAAATAATATACATAAAGTTCTTAGTCAACAATAATCTCTTCATAATTAGATTTTTCATCACTTACTAATTCAGGAGTGTAGTTTTTCTTTAAACGAATATTTGGGTCATATCCATGAAACATTAACTTTGAAGGTTGTGAAATGTCAAATTTAAAAATTCTTAATTTAACTTCATCATTTTCTTTTAATATAAATCCTTTTTCTGGAAATATTGGTGTTCCATTAACATTTAATCTATAATATCTTATATTATCCAATGTAGATTTTTCAACATTGACATCGCAATCAATTGTAAATGTTACAGTTTCAATAAATTCAGGGAAATCAATTGAAATGTCAATTCTTTTATTTTCATAATTAATATCATCTAATTCTTCAATATCAACATTTGGCTTTTTCTTTTTAGCATCTCCATCATATACCACCATTATTCTTTTTGGGTAGGATTCTACTTGAAAATCTTTTTCATGAATAATATATGCCATTACTTTAATAGTAAAAGTTTGAGAAAAGAACTTACGGTCCTCAATACTATATTCACTTTCATCTGAAATTTCATCTAATATCATTGGAATGAAATGCCCATTTGGTCTAATATAGCATTGTCTTGCTTTAAAAGCTTCATTAACAAGTGCATTGAATTTATTAATCAGTTCATATTTATTAGTTATCAAATTAATATTATAAATTAAATCAACAGCATAAGGTTGTTTCATAGAATATCTTTCAAAACTTTCAGTACCATTATCATCAAGAACCGTTTTTGTTAATATTGTATAATGTCTTTCTCCTGGTATGTTCCATAACCCACCTTGATTTTCTCCAAATCTAGGATTATTTTCACGGCTTATTGTTTTAAAATTCATTAATAAATTTCTGTTTTCATCAACATGTTCCCATGTTTGGGAATATTCAGAAAAACGCTGATTACTAAATAATGTGAATGTTGGTAATCTTTTGCCCTCATATGCAATATCTAATGTATCACTCACAAAATCTTTAAATGATGCATCAATATCAGTATATTCTAATGGTTTAGGAAGTGGAGTGTCTTTGTAAAGAATTTCTTTTGCAAAGTTTTCCCTTCTATCTCTACCAATAGCTTTTTCACGAAGTTTCATTTTATTTAAAAATTGTCTAGGCATTTTACATTCCATTAAATTCATTATTATCTACTGGGGTAGCTTCAATACTTCTAAATATTGGTTTTGTTCCCCACATTGTATGTGCATTATCAGTGTTCAATTTTCCATCATCAGTAACAACAAAGTATGCCATTCTTTCTGAATCAATGGCAATTCCGATATAGTCACCCCTTTTGATTTCACAATTTTGGTCATTTAAAGTTTTTTGAAACACACCAACTTTTAAATTACCATTAATTGAATAAATACCACCACTTGTTTTATTTTCATATGATTTTATTCTTGGTGCTTCTATTTCGTATATAACTGTTAATTCTTTTGGAGTTTTGAATCTAATATTGTTACGATTAGATTCTTTATAAACAGCATTCATATTAGTAGCTTCTAAATCGACTTCATAGAGAATAATACTTTGATTGACATCTTCTTGAAGATACTCCATCCCAAGTTCTAACTCAAAATCAAAATCTTCTTTTGAGAAAAACTTATTATTTCTGTTAATTGGTATTATATTACTCATTATTTAATCAATTGTTTAAACTTATTACAAATAGATTCATCTAATGTAAATGCTTCAGTTTTTATTTCTTTAACCAATCCATCTATATCATCTACTTGTTTGATGTTGTATTTGTGACAAACAACATCTACATTACCTTTTTTATAATAACCTTCAGGGCAACATACAACAATTTTATCATCTTTATGTAAACCAAGTTCCATTAATGTAATAGGGGCTTTTCCTTTAGGGTCAAAATAAACAACAATCATATCAGCTTCTTCTAAAGCATTTAGTTCCCATTCCACTTGTTCTCTAAATTGTGGGTTTGTGATTGATTCTTCCCATGATGAATCCCAATCAGGTCTACGTGGGTTAAAAAGTATAACATCTTCATCTTTTAATTTATCCTCAATTTCTTGTTGCCAATCTTTAGCTTTCCCCATATCTATACTACCAGCTAAAAATATTGTAAATTTATTTTTATCAAGTTTATTAGGGGCAAAAATTACTTTAGCCATATCGAATATTTTAAAATAAATAGTTGTAAATATGATGAATAAGTCGTATATTTGCAAAAACATGGTTTAAAATAATGGCAATTAGTGTATCTAAAATAGAAGAAGCATACTCCATCATAAAGAATTATGATGGAACTAATTTATATGTAACTTATCTGAAGAACCTTTCAGATAAAGGTTATCGAAAATTATCAGAGTTTGATATAAAATATATATTGGAAAATTATCAGTATGCTCCTATAAAGGTAAACAAAACCATTAAAATAACAGATTGGTTTGGAAAATCATTTGCAGATAAAAACGATTTAGATTTTATTCCTGAAAAATTACTTATAATGTCCATTATAGGTGAGATGGGTGATAGTTACCATTGTTATGTAAGATATAGAAAATCAGTAATAGAACCATTATTAACATTTGTCCCTAAAAAAGCATTAATGGATGATATTTTTGTTAAAGATTATAAAACAAATGATATTGATTTTACCCCATATAATGCGCTTACAGCCCATTTGAATCGTTCATTGAAACCACATCAAGAAGAAGCAGTAAAGTTCCTAATAACAAGAAATAAAGCTATTCTTGCGGATGAGCAAGGTCTCGGAAAACTAGTGGATGTAAACACTTCAATACCAACACCTCATGGATGGAGAAAAATGGGGGAATTAAAAATTGGAGACAAAGTTTTTGGTTCAGACGGAAAATCTCATAATGTTATAGGTATATTTCCACAAGGAGTAAAAGATATTTACGAAATTACTTTTTCTGATGGAGTTAAATGTAATTGTGGTTTAGAACATTTATGGATTGTTAGAGATAGTAATAGAAGATTGAGGAAAAAAGGGTGGGTTGTTAAATCATTAAAAGAATTACTTGATAGTGGTTTACAATACAATTCCTCTAAAAAAAGAGTTGATTGTGGATATAAACCAGTGAATAAATGGGAAATACCAATGTGTGAACCTGTTAATTACTCTAAAAAAGAATATTTTATACATCCATATATACTTGGAATGTGTATTGGTGATGGCTCAATGTGCAGTAATAAAATAGAATTATCAATACCTAATTTTGAATATGAAAGTGTAGATAGAATTAAAAAATTATTAAATGAGAAATATACTTTATCTGAAAACAGAAATGCATCATGCCCCCATTACTATATAATTCAAAAAGAAAAAACGCCAATTAATGAATATAATAGAGAAATCAAACGTTTGGGGTTAAATGTATTAGGAAAATACAAATTCATACCTGAAGAATATATGAATGGTTCAATTGAACAACGTAAAGAATTGTTAATGGGGTTAATGGATTCTGATGGTTCTATTTGTAAAAATAATAAAATGCATTATTATACCACTTCTGAAAAATTGGCTAGAGATATACAGATGCTTGTATATTCATTAGGTGGTCATGCAATTATACATAGTTATGATAGAACTAATGAAAGTAAATCTATTGAGTATGATGTAAAAATTAATATAAAATTTTGTCCTTTTAAAATTGAAAGAAAAAAACAAAACTATAACATCAAGAAAAACAATTATTGTTCTAGATATATCGAAAAAGTAGAATTAGTTAGAAAAGCTGATGCAGTTTGTATAAGAGTAGATTCAGATGATAGTTCATATTTGACAGAAAATTATATAGTGACACATAACACTACTTCAGCTATTGTGGCATCTATGGCAGGTGAATATAAAAAAGTGTTAATTATATGTCCTGCGTCTTTAAAAGGTACTTGGAAGCGAGAATTATCTTATTATACAAATCCAGATAATATTGGTATTATTTTTGGTAAAAAGTGGGTGTCAGACAAACAATATACTGTAATAAATTATGATATATTGGATAATTTTTATCATATTCCATTAGAACCTGATTATAGAATTGAAACATATAAAGACGAAAATGGGAAAAATAAAAAAATCAAAGTTCCTATAATGGTCAAATGCAAAGGTAAAAAAGGAAAAAATGGAGAAATGGAACCAAAAATGAAAAAATCTCGCAAAAAAGAAGTAATCAAAGAAGCTTTATCTAAGAGCCAATTGTTTCTTGCTCAGTTTGATTTGGTTATTATTGACGAAGTACAAAAATTGGCTAATAATACTTCAACCAGATATAAAACATTAGATGATTTTTTAAATAGAACAAAACCAAAAGCAATATATTGTATAACAGGAACTCCATTGACAAATAGACCACTTAATTTATATCACATTTTAAAATTAATTGATGCTGATATAGCAAAAAACTATGATTATTATATGGATAGATTTTGTGATGCAAAAACTATAAATAAATCTGATGGAACTAAGATAAAAATTTGTGATGGCGCAAGTAATTTGGATGAATTAAGAGAAAAAATTAAACATTTATATATTAGGCGATTACAAAAAGATATTCCTGGAATGGTTAAAAAAACTATTTTCACTCGTTATTACACTTTAACTGATGATGAAATGGCTGAATATCGTAAATTATGGCAAGATTATTTAAATGCACAATATTTAACAGGTGTTGATGTTTCTAAATACCAAGAACTCATTGAGGTTGGTCTTGTGAGAAGATATTTAGCCAATAAAATGATTGAGAATACAATTTCATTAGCAGAAGAACATATTGAAGATGGTGAAAAAGTGCTAATTGTTTGTTGCTTTGAAAATGAAGTGAAAAAATTTAAAGAGCATTTTGGTGATATGGCGGTTGTTTATGATGGTAAGAAAACCAATGCTCAAAAAGATAAAGCTGAATATGAATTTATGAATAACCCCAAAAAGAAAGTTTTCATAGGTCAAATTCTTGCTTCAGGGGTTGGTATTACATTGACAAAAAGCCATATTTGTATATTTAATTCTTATTCATGGGTTCCATCTGATAATTGGCAAGTTATGGATAGAGTACACCGTTTATCACAAACAGAAGATGTGACTGTTTATTATCAACTATTTGATGATGATATTTCCCTTGAAATGTGGGAAAAGGTAATGTCCAAAGAAGATATAATAAAAGCAGTTATAAAAAGCGAAAATGAAAAGTAATGTGTTTAGAGTACTAACTCTAAAAGATGTTGAAAAAATTCTTTCTGAATCAACTACATTTAATTGTAGTTTAAACTCATATGGAAAACTTTCACCAAAAATGGAAGAACTAATTAATTCAGAAATTTTAAAAGACTTAAAAATGTATGGTAAAAAGAAAAACAAACAATAGGTTTGCAGTAATAGATTTTGAAACCGCAAATGGTTATCGTGAAACTGTGTGTTCTGTTGGTGTTGTTATAGTAGAGAACTGTAAAATTGTAGATAAATTTTATAGTTTAATAAATCCACAGACAAAATATTTTGAAAAACATTGTGTTGCTGCTCATGGACTGCAATATAAAGATGTTAAAAATTCCCCTAAATTTCCTGAAGTGTGGGAAAAAGTAGATAAAATGATTGGTAATTCACCAATTGTTGCTCATAATGCCGCATTTGAGAAAAGCTGCATTAATGCTTGTTCACGAGCATTTGATACTAACAATGATTATCAATATATTGATACGTTAAAATTATCAAGAAAATATAATAAACATTTAGATTCACACAAACTAAATATATTATGTGAAGATATTGGCTATGATTTAAAAAATTATCATAATGCTCTTGCTGATGCAGAAGCTTGTGCAATGGTCTTTATCAATTTTATTAAAAATAACAAAGTAATTGATATATAATATGTTAGATGATGTTGAAAATTATGATGATATGAGACTTCTATACGTTAGGGAAAAAGGAACTGATGTGGATGGTAGAAGATTGTATCAATTTTTATTTGGCGATGATGCACAAAAAGAATCATTTTGGGCTGAAGGTTTTGAAGAAAAGCCTAGTGGTATTGCAGGTGATTTTTTATTTGAAGATTCTCAATATGAAATTATAAAGGAATTAAAAATTTATAATATAAAATTTGATTTGGCGCAAGATAATATGTGCTTTTCAATGCAAGATTGTAGAGATAATTGTATTGCATTGGCTTCTGAAAACCTAGATAATCCTGATAATGACCCTGATTTTGAATATCCTGAAGAGGGTCGTTTAGTATTTCATTTTGGTATGCCATTAGTGGATGTTGAATTAATTTTAGCCAAAAGAGGATTGTTAATGTCTTGGGTATAAAGATATAAGGGAGCAACTGCTCCCTTATTTTATATTACATATAAACCAAGTGGTACTCCACGTTTTGCTTGCATAGCTGCTTCAACAATTTCAGCTTGTCTCTTCATGACTTCAGCAGGTGACATTCTTAACAGTCTCTCTTCTAATTTTTGCATTACATTTTTCTTTTCATCTGTGCCAAAATTTAATAACATTTGATAATCCATTTGCATTTCTGCCATTGGTATAGAAATTTTACCAGAATTTTTACCTCTAGCTAAACCTAATGTATGGGCTGCTTCTGCTACCAATAACTGACGTACAATTGTTTTAGTTGGACTGTTTAAATATGAATAATCCATCTCTTCCAAAGGTACTTGGTCAGGAGATATTAATAAATCGGGGTTTTGCTTTCTACATTCATCTTCATCCCCTGGATTTACATCATAATAAGTGTACCATACTTGACATCCTACCATTCCCCATAAACCTGCACCAACACCAATTCCAGGTCCAGAAAAACCAAATGATAAGTTAGAGCCAGGAGTGGATAATAAATGTAATAATTTAGTACCATTTGGTCCTGCTGTTACTTTATAAGTTAAATCAGACCTTAATAATCGGTTTTTGTATGCTAAGTCAGCAGATAATAATACAGTATCATATGCTGGCATTGTATAAAATCCACCAATAGGTCCTGAGCCAACCCCACCACCGCCAATCTGAGCATAACCACCACCAAAACCAACATCAATACCTGCATAATTAGCAAATAAAGCTGCTTGTGAAGTTGGGGGGGTTGTATAAAGTACTTTATTTATTTCTCTACCTGCTGGTATAATATAAACTTGTTTACCTTTTTCAACTTCAACATAATCTTTTTTTAATTCCCAAGGTCCTCTTTGTTGTAAACCAACTTCTTTGGAAAACCAATAAGAATAATCTTTCATATAATCTAATGTTCTAACTGATAATGCAAATGCCATATCAGTTGATGATAAATTTTTACCATATAAGCTAGCCCATTGGTTTTCGATTATCCAATTTTGTACTTTCTCAGCATAATCATTAACACACATTTCTAACAAATCACATAGCATGTCATCAGTAATTTCAACACCTCTTACACCTGCACCTAAACGAGTTCTTACCTGATGAAATAATTTTTTCTTTTCATTATCAATTGCCATTTTATAATGTTTTTATATAAATAGTTTTATTTTATGCTTTAAAAAAAGCTATTTATATTAGGAGTAATTTAATATTATTAACTTCTAAAATTTGGAAATTATATATTAAATTTTTAATTTTGCAAACAATATAAAAAAGATATGAAAAGAAAAATTGTAAAACTGTTTTTAGTGCTATCAATGTTATGTACATTATGTATAACATCATGTGATAATGGAAAGAAAAATACTGATTTCTTGTATTATTTCGAACAGACTGAAAACGATGGCATAAACACACCAATAACAAATATTCCTGTTAATGGTGAAGGAAAATATTTTATTATTGATACAGGGGCTAATATGTCATTAATAGATGAAACTTACTATTTGAAGCATAAAAATGATTTTCAATTTATTAAATATATTGATTTGACTATTCATGGTGTTTCAGGCGGTAAAGATGTACAAGCATCATATATAATAGGCGAATTGGGTGATTCTGTAAAAATACAACATCAATTTATGACATCAGATTTGAGAGGTGTAATTAGTAATATTAAAAGTGCTTGTGGTCGTGAAATAATTGGCATTATTGGTTCAGATTATTTAATAAGATATGATTTCTCAGTAGATTTTAAAAATCGAGCAATATATAGAAATGTAATGCCATTAGATAGTATAATAAAAAATGATTTAGCAATGAATTAATATGGCACAAGAATTTTATATAAATAAAAACTCGGTCTTACCACATCTTCGAATGGAGTTAATAAATGATGGTAGACATGACTTCAACAAATTTTATGAAGCGATACAAAACGCTTCTATTACATTTTCAATGACTAATGTTGATAATGGTATTATGAAAATTGCGAATGCAAAAGCTTCAATAGTGCCACGTGAAAATAATAGTTGTGTTGATGAATTTGTAATTGTATATGAATGGAAAGAAAGGGACACAAAACAACCTGGTATATATCGAGGGCAATTTAAAATCAACTTTAATCCCGATTTGGTGAGTGGTGAACAAACATACCCAGTTGGTGAACTGATTATGCCAATCCAAGATGAATTGATGATTTATATCATGGATGGTGTTATAAAAAAGTAAATCATTAAATAATATTAAAAATCGCATGTAGTAAAATATATGCGATTTTTTTGTGGCTTTAATTGAAACTAAGTTGTATATTTGCAAAAATGATGGTCATTGAAATGTGACCTTAACTTTTAAACAGAAATCAAATAGTAATTTATGATAGAAAAAATAACCTCTGAAAGAATCAATAAATTCCTTGAAGGGCATGACCCAATGGAACGTATCATTAATATTGAGTGCAGTTATGATGATAAAGATGCTATCATTATATATAATGATGCAAAAGGTATTAAAAGAATGAAACATGAAGCGTTTTATCCTTTTGTGTGGGCAAAACAATCAGCAGCAAGACAATTATATGGTGGAGATAGAAAGCTGCTTATGAAGAAGATGGCTGAATATGGTATTGCAACTAAAGGCTTAAATATTTACAACAACAAAGGGGAGACTACTGAACGTCTTGAAAATGGCTATCGTGTGATGTTTTATGCTAAATTTTCAATGCCATTTAAAAAATTTAGTCAATTCTTTGTTGAAGGGAAAAAGCCAATATATTCTAATGATAAAAATTCAACAGGAAATAGTAAAGAATTTTTAGCAATTACACCTGTTGAGCAATTTATGATTTCTACGGGTAAACGGTTATTCAAAGGATATGATGATTATGACCAATTGAAACGTCTTGAATGGGACTTGGAAACCCAGGGTTTGGAAGCGGAAAGATGTGCTATCAATCAGGTGGGTATTAGAACAAATAAGGGTTTTGAAAAAATCATTACGATTACAGGTGAAGGTGAAGAACGGTTACAAAATGAATTAGAAGCTATTAGAGAGTGTTTAAGAATAATTGGAAGTGAAAAACCTGATGTTATAACAGGTCATAACTCTGAGAACTTTGACTGGGACTTTTTAATAAAACGTTTGGCTTTGTTAGGAACTTCCATGCAAATTGAAAGTGCAAAATATTTTCCAAAATCAATTTATAAGAAAAAGAAACAGTCAGTTCTTAAATTGGGCGGTGAAATTGAATATTATTACCCAACAGTAATTTGGGGATTTAATGTAACTGATTCATTACATGCTGTTAGAAGAGCGCAAGCACAAGACAGTAACATGAAAAAAGCTGATTTGAAATATGTCACAAAATATTCTAAATTAAATAAGCCTAATCGTGTTTATGTACCAGGTAATGATATTAATGTTACATGGGCTGACACTGTAAATGAATATGCATTTAATGATGAAAATGGACACTGGTTTAAAATAACTGATAAGACATTTTCCAAAACTTATAATGAGGTAATTGATAAGAAACAGTTAACTTTTTATACAGAACAAGAAATTGAAAACGCTTCAAAGAAAATCACTGAAATTCAAAGTTATATTCATGATAAAACTGAATTATTAGAACATGAAGAAGAAATAAACAAATTAACTGAAATTGCATCTGGTAATAAATTTGAAGAAATTACTGAAGAAAAAATTCGTTACACTTTATTGGAAGATGGCACTATCAAAGATAATTCAACAAACGAAATATATGTAAAGACAACTGGAAGATATATTGTTGAAAGATATTTGTTGGATGACTTATATGAAACAGATAAAGTAGAATTAAGATATAATCAGTCTAATTTCTTATTGGGAAAACTTCTTCCAACGACTTTTGGAAAAGTGTGTACAATGGGTACAGCAGCTACATGGAAAATGATTATGTTGGCTTGGAGTTATGAAAATGACCTTGCGTTACCATCATATGCATCATCTGGGGCATTTACAGGTGGTTTATCAAGACTTCTATCAGTTGGATATGTTGATAGAGTTGTTAAATTGGACTATAATTCTCTTTATCCATCTATTATTTTAAGTTGGATGATTTCAACAGGTGAAGATATTTCAGGTGTTATGTTAGCCTTATTGGAATATATTTTATCTGAACGTGAAAAATTCAAAGGCTTGAAAAGCGTTGCAGGCAAAAAGGCTAAAAAGAAAAAAGAATATATTGAAACTTTTTTAGGAACAACTGAGGAATTAAAACTGTTAAAAGAAGAACTTCAAAAATATGAATCTGAAGAATCAGCTAATGATAAAAAACAGTTGCCATTCAAAATATTTGGTAATTCATTCTTTGGTGGTTTTGGTGCTCCTAATTTATTTAATTGGGGCGATTTAATGTGTGCTGAAAAAACAACTTGTATTGGCAGACAATCATTAAGATTAATGAACAAGTGGTTTAAAGATAGAGGATATAAGCCTATTGTAATGGACACTGATGGGGTAAACTTTCAAATGCCACCTGAAGAAGAACTAAATAAACGTCATTATATTGGAAAAGGTCTTAATCGTAACACAAAAGAAGGGCAAGAATATCATGGCGTAGAAGCTGATGTTGCTGAATTTAATGATTTATTCATGAGAGGTAAAATGGGGCTTGGTATTGATGAATATGCCCAAGCAACTATTAATTTCTCTCGTAAAAATTATGCTGATTATTTGGAAAATGGTAAAACAAAATTAGTTGGTAATACAATTAAATCTAAAAAAATGCCATTGTATATAGAAAAATTCATGAATAAAGCAATTGATTTATTATTATTTGGTAAAGGGCAAGAATTTTTGATTATGTATTATGATTATATTGATAAAATATATAATTTGAAAATACCATTGAAAGAAATTGCTTCAGTTGGTAAAATTAAAAAAGATTTGTCTGAATATATTAAAGATTGTGGGAACGTTACAGCAGCAGGTAGTAAAAAAGCAAGACAAGCTTGGTATGAATTAGCGATAAAACATAATTTGAATGTTCATATGGGTGATGCAATATATTATATTAACACAGGAAAATCCAAATCACATTCAGATGTCAAAAGAGTAACACATTACTACACAATCGAAGGTGAAGAAAAGGTTGAAATTACGAAGGAAGTTGATAAAATGTGGACTGCTTATAGAAAAAAAGTAAAAAATAATGAACGTGATTTACCTGTTTATAAAGATAAAGTGGAGTGTGCTAAAGTTGAATACCCTAATTTAACTGAAGAGGATGAATTAATTTTTAATTGTATATTGCTTGATAATGAAGTGGTTGAAGATGAAAATGATACATTTTGCGATGAAGATACTGAATATAATGTACAAAAATATTTGGAACAGTTTAATAAACGTATCAAACCATTATTAGTTTGTTTCTCTAAGGATATTAGAGATAAAATATTAATTAATAATCCAGAAGATAGAAATTATTTTACTGTTGACCAATCAAAATTGGTTTCAGGAGAACCTTACAAACCAACTGACCAAGATACATATGAACAATTAATGACTATTGAAGATAAAGAAATAAGATTTTGGAAATCGGCAGGTGAAGTACCACCATTCGTTGAAGAATGTGGAATTAATTGGCAGGAAGTTCTTAAAGATTATGATACAAGACAAAAACAATTAGAAGAAGCTGAAATTAAAGAAGAGGTTGAAGCATATAACAAAATTATAGACTCTTTAACAAAAGAAGATGTAAATGAGTTTATGGAAGAAGGCGAATTACCAGCTTCATTATTGAAAATTGTTGAAGAAGATGTAAATTCAAATAATTTTATTTCTAAAAAATGGAAAGTGGCTATTGGTAGTATTTTTGATATTATTGATAAAGATTTTGATAAAATTTCAGAAGAAAAATATAATAGTTACATGGAAAGTATGCAATAAAAAAGGAGAGCAAAACTGCTCTCCTTTTCGTATATATGCACTCTTATTAAGGAGTGTTTGTATATGTACCATTGTTAACATTTGTAACATCAATAGAAATTTCACGAGGACTCTTACTATTATCAACTGTACCATTTGTAGAAGAAGTAGGAACAATTGTATATTGAATTTCTTGTTTAGCTTGCGCAACAGCTTGTGTAACAGCTCTAGTTACAGCAGCTTCGATTATTGAAGAAATGTCAATATTAACAGTTTGAACACTGTTTTGGAAACCTAATGTTATTATGTTTGTTGATGCATTTACACTAGCACCTGTTACATAAATATGTTGTGCATCAGTATATGCTTTTGCATCAGACAATGCTTGTGTTGTTGCAGAAGTTGTAAATAATTTTGCGTCAGATAATGCTTTGTCAGCTTTTGTTGTTGCATCAATTGCAGCAGCCGAAATTGCATTTGTTTCAGCAGAATTTGCTTTTGTTGTTGCATCAGTTGCAGCAGCAGCAATTGCTTCTTGTTTAGCTTTGTCAGCTTTTGTTGTTGCATCAGTTGCAGCAGCAGCAATTGCTTGTTGTTTAGCATTTTCAATTTGACCTGCTATTGGGGCAATTGAAGTATCAGTGTATGCTTTTGCTTTATCTAAAATGTCAGACATTGAGCCTACACCACTACCATTTATAATAGCAATTTTTGCATCTAATGCAGCTTCAGCAGCTTTTGCTCTATCTTTTTCACTTTCAATTGCAGCATCAGTGGCAGCTTTTGCAGTAGCAACAGCATTTGCGATTGACCCAGTAGTACCAGAACCACTATTAATGATGGTGATAGCATCACTGTTAACACCAATTTTTGCATCTAATGCAGCTTCAGCAGCTTCAGCACGTTTGGTCTCTGCTTCTTCGGCTTTAGTGGCACGTGTAACTTCAGCAGTTATTTGACCTTGAAGATTTGTTGTATTGTTAAGAATAGTTGTGTTTAATGTACTTTCAACACCTTCTGCACGAGCTTTTTCAATAGCAACTTGTTCATCAGTATATGCTTTTGCAGCAGCTAAATTACCTGTTGAAGCTGATGTTAAATTATCAAGAGCAGCTTCAACATTGCTGTTTTGACCATATTTGATGTTATCAGCAGTACCACGTACTAAAAGAGCACCATTAACATTTTGTAATATATTTACAGATGCAGTTGAAATATCGACATCAGCATATATTGTATTTAGATTTTCTTCAGTAACTAATCTCATAATAACTGCACTACCTGTTTCTCTACCAACAGCTAATGTAGGAATTAAATCACCAACAGGAATTTTAACAGTTGTTTTATCAGCATCATTAAATACAATTACAATTGTTTTTGTGTTTGCATCATAATAAGCATCATCAACTAAACTTGCAGATGATAATTGGATTTTAGTATCAACAGGCGTTCCATTGTTAAAATAAAGAGCATTTTCCGCAGCATTATATTTTAATGTTACATAAGCAAAAATACCACCATCTTGTTCTGATATAATATTACCTGTAATAGTAGATATTTTAACATCACCTGAAATAGTTGTTCCTGTTGAACCTTGTGCAATATTCATTAATAATGATTTGCTTTCTTTTCCTGTAATAGTGGCTCTTTTAATTTCAGCATTTAAATCATCTCTTAATTCATCAATTTTAATTGATGAATCATGGTCATGTTGTGCTAATTGTTCATCAGTGTACTCATTGGCAATAACTATTGCATTTTTTATAGAACCTTCTTGTGCTTCATTACCATTTATAATTGTCACAGCATTTGTTAATACTTGTTCAGCAGCTTCAGCACGAGTTTGTTCAGCATCTACTTGTGTATCAGTATATTGTTTAGCAATTGATATTGCATTTTTAACAGACCCAGAAACGGCTTCATTACCATTTAATGTATTTAATTCTACTTGTAATGCTTGTTCTGCATCTTTGGCACGGTCAGTTTCAATGTCTGTATATGCTTTTGCATCTTTTAATGCAGTTTTAATAGAACCAACAGTATCATTATCACCATTAATAATAGCAATTGCATCAGCATTAGCTTTTTCAGCAGCTTTTGCACGTGTAACTTCGGCAGCTAAATTATCTGTTAAAACTTGTTCTGCACCTTTGGCACGGTTAGTTTCAGCAGATACTTGTGCATCTGTATATGCTTTTGCATCAGCTAAATTTGTTTGGTCATTTAATGTTAAAGTATCTAAAGCATTTTCAACAGTGACATCAGTTTTATATTTAATATTATTTGCATAACCTTTAACAAATAAACCACCTGTTGTTTTACTTTTTTCCAATATATTCCATCCATCACCACTTGAAATAATAACATCAGCCGAAAGTTTATCTTGACCATCTTTAACTCTTGTTTTAGTTAAATAAACAGCAGAACCTACTTTGTTTTCAACATCCCATTCAGTGATTAAACCAGTTGCATCTACAACTTCAGTATATTCATTACCATCTGCATCTGTTAAAATAAAAATTAAAGTTTCAGTTTCAGGGTCATAACTTACTGATTTCATAGTTGTATGTAAACCAATTTTGAATTGTTTCTCAATAATACGAACACCTACTGTACCATCATCTTTTGTTTTAGATGCTGTGAATGTCAAAATACCTGTATTTTCATCATAAGATAAGTCAACTGTTGCATATAAACCATCTGACATTTTGATAAGGATATTATCATTAAAATCAGGGTCTAATTTGCCATATTCTGATATTTTCGAAAATGCTTGTAAAAGTACACCTGTACTTGTCTTAGTTGTTTCTAAATGTACAGTTTCACTATCTTTAACTGTTAAGTCGGTTGCTTTGGCAGTTGCTTGTAATGATGCAGATAATTTTTTAATGGCATCATTTAATGATGTTGCTTTTTTTAATAAATCATCATCAATATCTACTTGATAAGTACCATCAGAATCAAGACCTGAACCAACAATAACTGCATTTAATTTAGTTAAAATATCTTGAATATTTTCAGTATCACCAGATACATCTTGTTTCAATTGTGCAATATCAGCGTCTAATCTTGCAGTATCAATTAAAAATACTTTGTTTTTAGCAGCTAATGAACCATTACCTACTGAACCAATAGCAAGAATAATATTAGGGTTCAAGGCTGAACCATACAGATAAACTGTTGGTTCAGCAACTAATGATTGACCCTTGTATATATCGTTAATATAGGCTAAAGCTGAATCTCTTGTATCAAAGACTTCAGCATGATTTCTTATTTGCAATCTTTTACCCATTTTTTTATTATATTTCTAAATTTTATTTACTATAATTAGATTGAACCGAAGTTAAAATCTAAACTTATTGTTATTGAATTAGCAGCATCTTCAGTTGCTAAAGTTAAACTTCCATTAGCAGCATCCATCACACTACCTGTTTTCGCAATTAAACGTCCAGTAATTAATGTATCTTGTTCAGTTGAACGAGCAATTTCATCATCAATTTTTTGGTCTAATCTTGTATCTTCAGCTATTGAACGAGCAATTTCATCATCAACCTTTTTAGTTAATGCAGTTATATCTTCTGTGTGACCTGTGCCAATATCGTCAATTCTTTTATTTATTAAATCTTCAGCAGCTTCAGCACGGTCAGTTTCAGCTTCAATTTTTTGGTCTAATTGATTATCTTTATTAGTTGAACGAGCGATTTCATTTGTTAAATCTTCTCTTAAAGATGCTTCAACACCACTTGCTCTATTAGCTTCATCCAAAATCATTTGATGTAAATGCTCTTCATTTGCACGAGCTAGTTCGGCTTCAGCATTTATAGCATTCTCATTAGCTTCTTCAGCAGCTAGTGCTCTTTTTACTTCATTGTCAAGATTTTCTTGTATTACTTCTTCAGCTAATGTAGCCCTATCAGTTTCATTTTTAATATCTTCATCCAATTTAGTTTCAGCAGCTTCAGCACGAGCAGTTTCGTTTTCAATTTTTTGGTCTAAGAACTCTTCTTCTTCTTTAGCACGAGCAATTTCATCATCAATTTTTTGATTTAATTGTGCAATATCTTCTGTATGACCTGTACTGATTGCATCAATTCGGTCACTTAATGCTTCTTCTGCTTGTTTTGCTCTATCAATTTCTTGTGTCAATTGGTCAATAATACCATTCTCAACATGCACTGCACGAGCAGTTTCAGTATCAATTTTAGTATCTAATACTCTTTCAGCTTCTTTAGCACGAATTGTTTCAGATGCAATTGCACCTTTCAATGAGTCTAATTGAGGTCTGATGGCAATTATTACTTCATCATATATTGAAGTAGCAACATTAGATAACTCATCATTAATAACTCTGTATTCAACATTATCTTCACCTGTTGGTGCTTTTAATATTACAATAGAATCGCCATTTCGAAGTTCATTTTTAAGCCATCTTTTTCCATCCCATTCATTAACAAAGAATTTCTTAGTATATGTTAAATTCATTCCATTATTAGGAACAACTGGACCATAATATCTATTTGAAAATGCAACATTAGTAGACATCCAAATAGTTTTACCTGATTTGATAGATGGCATTAATACTGTTGAATAATCAGAGCCTAATATAGTTTCTCTTTCACTGAAGTTAGTACCATCATAATCTTTAACTAATCTTAATGATAATAAATTACTTGTGCTTATCACTTCCTGATAAACAGATGATTTATTATATTCAAAACGTTTTGTATAGGCATTAGTTGCACATTGATTAGTTGCAGTCCAATACCATCCTCTTTCACCAAAGTAATCTAATCTGCCACCATCATCACCATAACCAGCAGGAACGGCAGCAAAGCCATATTTGTCAATACCTCTGTTTGGATAAGGATTAGGTTTTGAGCAAGCATTTTCAGTGTATTCACCACAATAGCCATCACAATTGTTTGCATAACGTGTGCCACAACCATTAGATGTATTGCAATCATTACCACAATTACAGCCATTGTCTGATTCACATGGATTAATACTTTCTAAACGCCAGAAATCAACACTTTTTAATAATTTTCCAGCAAAACGCCCTAAATCACGGTTACATGTTACTTTATCATGATTTCTATCCTCTAAACATGGCTCAACAGCATTTAACATATCATCCCAATCTTCTTTGGTTGGTATTCTCCATTCTGAAGAAGAGTCACGTAAATCACATGCTATTTTTCTAACACCATTGTAATCATATAAATAACCATAATCAGAAACATTTTCAATTGTAACAAATCTGTTTCGTGGGTCTACTCTGTTAGGGTCAGGTAATTTCTCACCTTTAGTAGTATCAATAATTTTTATAGCAGGTCTGAATTGTCCTGTTTCAAACATTGGAGATATACCAATAGGTTTTTTTCTTGTTCCCATACCTGTAAGCGTATCATCAGAATTGATGGTTGTTAAAACATCAGAACTAATAAAGCCTGTAATGGCTTGGGTATAACCATCTTGTGTAACGTATAAAGTACCTTGTTCTTTGTCGTATGCAATGTTTAAATTTTTAGTACAGCCTTCAGTAATGCCAGGAACACTAATAATATCACCATTCATACGTTCAATTATTAGCGTATCATTTTGCCAGTATGCTGTTTTCACATCACGGCTTTCAAGCTCGAAGAAATTGTTGTCAATTTCAGTGCCATCCAGACTGCAATTTTTTGTTATATCACCTGGATATGGTGATTTTAGTTTGAAATAAGTTAAACCTTTCATTACTATTTTATTTTATTAATAAATATTTTAGTTTTTAATAGAATTTTTCTCAAATTCTACATTATTTTGTATTTCAGTGTAATTAACATTACAATCATAGAATTTAAATGTTTTTAGTTCACCAATAAACGTACCAGCAAAGTGTTTTTCTATTGGGAAAACATATTCAGGATAAGCCATATAATTAAGAGTTATCATTTCAGCTAATCCTTGTGTTCCACCACCTAATGAAATATTAAATGGTACGCCTTCTTGTTTTTCTTTCAAATCATTTAAAGCTCTAAAATTAAATTCTGGTAATTCTTTTGAAATTAATTTTAATTTACCATCAACATAAAAATATATTTTCATTTTTCTTTCATAAGATGGTTTACATTCTCCACTAACATCATTTAACATATCAATTCTAACATCAATTGTATGCCATTCATTCTCATGTATAACATTTGGTAGTGAATACTCTTCTAATATTGACCAGTTAAATTCCGCATTACAATCTTTAATCAAATATCTATACCCCAAAGAGCCATCATCTTTAATTCTAAGAGCAAAAGCATTATTATAAATGTCACCATATAAATTATATTCTCTTTCTTTTTTATCAAGTAGTTCATGTATTGTATCTGTTGTGTAACCTGTACATGTTCTATTAAATAATGTATAATAATTTCCGATATTTGGTGGTGTTATGCCTGTTAAAATAACTGTATCATCTTTATTCCATGTACTAGTAGTAAACCCTGTGCATGTTTGATTGAAAAATATAAATTTATTATCAGTTTTAATTTCATAAACATTAGGGGTGTTTAAATAAAAGCCATCACAAGTTTTTAATTTCATATTTACATCTATTGGCACATCAGGTTTATAATAGTCACTATATACATAATCTACATCACTACGCAAATTGTCATAATATTCATTATTAATATATGAATCTGCAAAATAACTATTTTGTTTTGTAGGGCATTTACAACAAGATTCATGTAAATAATCCCCTGAAAAATATCCATCATCATTATATTCAATTGGTTTGTCAGGAACTATTGGTTGAAAATAGTCCATATTTAATAAATGACCATTTTTAGATTCATATTCCTCATTTACATAATCATCTGAAAAATATGTTATATCACATTTTTTCTTTATTCCTTCTTTTTCATTATGTTCATATAAAAGCCACCATTTATTTTCGGCTCTTGTGCCTATATAAAAAAATATACCTTTATTATCTGGATACTTATCATTTAATGTTTTATCTGATTCTTTTTCAAAATCTTTTTTTCTTAATGTAAATTCAAAATTCCATGATGATTTTATAAAATCAGGTAATATTTGATAATCATCCTTGTCCAATTTGAAAAATCCTTGATAAAAACCACCATTTAGTTTAATTGTTTCATATTTATCTTCCATTATAATTGAAATTGGATAATCATATAAACCTGTGTTTCCAGTTACTTGATGTAAATGAAGTTTTACATCATCTTTTTCTATTTTGAGTTTAGACTCAGTGAATATTTTTAGAAATTGTTCGTTTGTTATTCTGTCTTTTTGATAACTGATAAGTCCATTGTCAACTCCTGTATAACCAATATTGCATAATTCCACACCATTATTAATAAGATTATTCCATTTATATGAAGTTTTACTATACAATTTGTCAAAAAACACACAATCTGGGTCATCAGAATCAATATATGAAATTAAACATTCTTCTTTTAACCCTTTTTTTGGGAAATAGGTTTGATAAGAATCTTTGTTTATACAAAAATCCCAATATTCGTCATTATTGATGGTTAATCTTAAATTGTTGTAATTATTATGTAATATATTATTCATTTCAACCCATTTGCTTTATTGATAAATATTTATATTATAAGTTAAAGCAAAATTTAATATGACTAAAAAAGTGAAATTTACTGAATCTCAAATAAAAGAGATAGCAGGTGATGATATAGATTATTTGAATAATGGAGATTTTAAAGAATATGGTGGATTAGGTCAAACATCAACAACAGGAAAACTATCTTCAGGAGAAGATGGCGAACCAATAACAGGTGATAAGTTTGCTAATATGCAAACACAACAGACATATTATGGTCAAACTTTGATGCCATATGGTAGATGGAGTAGAATTACCGAAAAAAATAATGATAAAACTAAAAAATAATATATGTTGTATTTGTTTGAAGATGGAAATAGTGAACTTAAAGGCAGAAATTTTCCGTTGCCAATTGGAATTAGAAAACATTTAACACAAATATTAAATAATTTTAATGGCAATAAAAATTCTGTTGGATATAAAAGACTAAACAATCTTTTATCAATGGATGGTATTGAGTATAATGAAATGAAACGTATTAAAAACTTTTTTGATAATTTTAATGGAAAAGAAGATAGTATAGAGTTTCAACTTAATGGTGGAAAAGCTATGCAAACATGGGTCAATAACACTTTGTCCACAGCTACAAATGCAATAAAAGGATTTAAAAATGCTAAAAAAGAAGCAGGAATTGATAATTCTTTCATCAAGCCACACACAAAAAATAGATTAACAAAAAATGCTATGAAAGTAACAACTGTTAAGCCTAATTTTGGTAAAGACTCAATATCAAATGTTTTTAATGATGAAACATTCAAATTCGAAAGCACATCAAAAGAAAATGTTAAATCTATCATTGTTAGTGAAAATCAGATTATTGAAGCAATAAAACTATTATCACAAAATAGTTAGTTTAATATTTATAATAAAATAAGAAAGTAATATATTATATAATATGCAATCATGTTTAGAAAAAAGGTCAATTGATGAAAGAGAAAGAGAAATAGTTAGAAGTGATTATAATACTAATGACCGTTACTCTGTAACACATAAAGATGCATTAGCTAATGGGGATGCACAAGGTAAAGGTACTGGAAGTGGTGGACACACATTCTATTTACCAGACTGCAATGGAAGTATTGGTATGATTAATTATCAGAATTTTGACACTTCACCAAATTCAGGTGCAGGTAATGGTGCTGATAATGAAGCTAGACAACAAGCTATGGTAAGAAGTCTGTATAATCCTGATAAACCTTATACAATGACTTCTGTTATAACAGATGTTAATAGACAAGCAGGTCAATATCAAGTTCCTTAATGAAAATTAATCATTAATGATTATTATTCCTCATATATATTATGTATTTATGATATATATGAGGAATTGTTTTAAATATAAAGAAATAAAAATATGTTGAATATATCAGAAATATTAGAAAATATACTTTTAGAAGAAAAAGTTGATAGAACCAAAGTTGAAGATGCGATAAATGAAAAGTATAGAGTTGTAATCAATTATGATTCTCATGGTGAAAATATTGCTATGGGGTGGAGAATAATTGAAGTATATGCTTATGGTTTAACTAAAGCTGGTAATCCTGTAATTCGTGCTTATCAACCACAAGGCGATACTGCTTCTAAAGTGCCATCGTGGAAATTTTTCAGATTAGATAGAATATTGGATTGGAGACCAACAGGTCAATATTTTACACAAGCTCGTCCTGATTTTAACCCTAATGGCGATAGAAGTATGAGTGTAGTATATGATATAGCCAACTTTAATGATGATATTCCTGATACTAAAACACCTGTTACAACAGAACCAAGAAGAAAAGAAGAACCTGTTTATATGCCACCTGGTGAAAAACAAGTTAGACAAGATATGGATAATTTACAACGTCAAGTTGATAAACCTGTTTATAAAGATGAATATATGAACAATAAAAAAACACAAGATGGTTTTCAAGGGGCAGATATTAAAAACAATAATAATCCTCAACAATCAACAGGTCCAAAAAAGAAAACTGAACAACCATTGACAAATGAGCCTGAAAATGATATATTTAAAACAGATACCGAACAACAGATAGATAGAAGAAAAGAGCAATTAAACAATCCTCAATTCGTAGACCCATCTGTATTAAGGGATTATGAAAAAAATAAAAATAAACGAAATAATAGAAATATATAATGAATGATAGAGCCGCACAATTAGCAAGTAGTTTTGCGAGAGCACAACAACTAACCAAAGTTGTTGCTAGTCCTGAATTTGATAAATATGCAAAAGGCTTAAATGATGGTGGATTTATTGATAATAGTATTGTGAATGAGAATTATAGACCAACTGAAATGTTACCTTACAATCCTAACTCAATGCCTATGCAAACGGGTGGCAGTAATTATAATGCTGAAGCTGAAATGCAAAGAATTCGACAAGGTTCAATACAACCAGCTCGTAACAATATAGGATTACCTAAACAGATTTTAGATGAAATTAAAAATAATCCTCTTAATGGTCTTTCCTCAGACCCAACTATGGATGCATTTACAAGCCAATTAGCATCTGTAACTAATCTAATGCCCCCACCAACAACACCACAACAACCACAACGTAAGCCAACTTTGACCGAACAATTTACACAGTCTCAACCAATACAGCAACCTATGCAAATGACAAATTCAAGTTTTGATTATGAGACGATGAAAATGATTATTGAAGGTGTTGTCAAAAAATACATAGAACCGTTAAAAGAAAATTTATTAAGTGAAAGCGTAAATAAAGATTCTTCAACATCACTAAAAATGATGAAATTAGGCAAAAACTTTCAATTTATGGATAGTAGTGGAAATATATATGAAGCGACTATGGTATTCAAAGGAAATATAAAAGATAAAAAAAATAAAAAACCTGCAAATTAAGCAGGTTTTTTTATTATATATCTGTTTACAATAAAAATTTTATCTTTATTTTTTCTAAAAAATCATAAATATGGATAAAATAAAAGTGTTATGCTTGCCTAGTGATAAATTTGGTGTTGGTTATTTCCGTTCACTTAATCCTCATACAAAATTAAGTGAATTATATGGTGATAAATTTGATGTTACAATTGAATATGATGTAACTAATAAACCATTAACTTATTTTGAAGAATTTGATATTATTCATTTTAGTAAAAACATTTCTAACTCTTATGATAAATGTGTTGAAGTATTAAAATATCTTAAAGATAAAAAAACAATTACAGTAATGGATATTGATGATTATTATGATTTAGGTTCATTTCATCCAATGTCTGCTGTCTATAAAACGACTAACACTAAACAAAAATTAATTGATAATATTAGAATGTCTGATTATGTGACAACTACAACAGATATTTTTGCTAATTGTTTAAAAAAACATAATAAAAATGTAATTGTTTTACCAAATGCAATTGATAAAAGTGAAAAACAATTTCAACCTATTGATGTTAAAAGTGAAAAAATACGTTTTGGAATTATTTGTGGGAGTTCACATGAACACGATATTAATATTTTACAAGGTTTGACTAACTCATTACCAAAAGATATTCTATCCAAATGTCAATTTGTTTTATGTGGTTTTGATACTAATGGCATGTATCGAGAGAAAGATGCACAGACTGGACAAATTCGTGAAAGACCCATTATGCCACAAGAAACTGTTTGGTATAGATATGAGAAAGTATTAACTGATAATTATAAATTAGTATCACAACCTTATTCATCATTTTTGCATAGATTTATCCCAAATATGGACTATCCATATAATGATAAAGAAATGTATAGAAGATGCTGGACTAAACCCATTAATCAATATGCTACACATTATAATAATATTGATGTATTATTAGTACCACTAAAAGAATGTGATTTCAACAAATATAAATCACAGTTAAAGGTTATTGAAGCTGGATTTTTTCATAAAGCAATTATCGCCCAAAACTTTGGACCTTATACAATTGATTTAAAACCATTTATTAAACAAGGAAATATTGATGAAAGTGGTAATGGGCTATTGGTGGAATCAAAAAAGAACCATAAACAATGGGCTAAATATATTACTACATTGGTACAACATCCTGAATATATTAATAAAATGGCAGAAAATCTATACAACACAGTAAAAGACAAATACTCTATTGAAACTGTAACTGTTAAAAGAGCTGAATTTTATGAAAGCATAGTGAATGGTAAGTTGTAAAAGTGATTAAAAAGTCGTATATTTGCAATGAGAAAAATTTTATGAAATGATTACAAATAAAGAAATGGAATCCAACTTTGACAAGTGGATTAAAAGGTTACAAACATATAATTGTTACTCAGAAGAGTTAATAAATACTTATGGGGATTTGCTTAAAAAAGCATCTTATGGCATGAGTGAAGATAGTGGTTCGGCATATGATGGCTCATTACTTGATATTGTATTAAATAAATTATGTTTATATTCATTTAATATAAACAATACATTAAGTGAGTCAATGAAAGTTAATAAAGAATCTTTACTGAAAGTTTTATTGTTACAACATATTTCAAAATGTGAAATGTTTGTCGAACAAACTGTTGATTGGCAAAGAAAAAGAGGTGTTCTTTATGAATTTAATCCTGAAATTAAAGGGCAGTTGAAAACAGGTGAAAGGTCAGCATTTATCTGTATGAAATATGGCATTAAATTGACTGAGGAAGAATATGAAGCTATACGAATTATTGATAAAGATAATGATGATAAATCACAATACTATGCAAGTCCTTTAGCAACAATTGTTAAAATGACTAATTTATTAGTTAATGCTGATTTAAGAGAAAGTTACAAAAAAACAATAAAAGAAAAAACAAAAAAAGAAGAATGAGTTTTGGAAAAAAAGGGTATATCACAGAAAGTAATTGTATAATGGGACCAGGGCATCATTCTTATAAGAAGAAAATTCAATGGGATGATGAAAATTTGGATATACAAAATTTAAAGTTTGTTAATAAATCAGATAATATTGACCCTACATACGCTAATGATGGTGATAGCGGTTTTGATTTAAGAGCATGGATTGATTGTGAAAATGGTCAAGGGTTGTGTAGTGATGGTGAAGATGCACAACCATACATTTTACTTGCTCCATTTGAACGAAGAATGATTCATACTGGATTATATTTTGAACTTCCTGAATACACTGAATTACAAATAAGACCTCGTAGTGGCACAAGTATTAAACAAGGTTTAATTGTATTGAATACACCTGGTACTATTGATGAAAAATATCGTGGAGAAATATGTGTTATTATGATAAATTTATCAAATGATTATGTTAAAATACATAACGGAGATAGAATAGCACAAGGAGTTTTAATGCCTGTTTATAATAGTTATTTGACTTCACTTACAAAGGTAAATGAAATTGATGAAAACACAGGTAGAGGTAAAAATGGTTTTGGCAGTTCAGGTACTAAATAATATTAATTTTAACAATAATCCAGTGTATATTTATATACTGGATTTTTAATGTCTAATAGAAAAATGATTATAGAAAAAATGCTTTATTCGTTAAATGATGTGGCAATAATGCCATCATCGTCAACTAGGGTGGAACATAGATGTGAGTGCAATCCTTATATGCCTGATGGTATGTTACCTTTATTTACAGCCCCAATGTCAACAGTTGTTAATTCAACAAATTATAATAAGTTTATTGAGAATAATATAAACCCTATTCTCCCAAGAACTGAAGATATTCAAATGCGTTTACAAAAAATGAATAATGTTTGGTGTGCATTCTCTTTGGCTGAATTCAAATTGTATTTTTTAGATACATATGCTAATAATAATGGTAAACCTATGTATGTATTGATTGATATTGCTAATGGTGGAATGGTAAAATTATTGGATTATATTAAAGATGCTAAAAAGAAATATAATAGTAAGATTGTTATAATGGCAGGTAATGTTGCAAACCCAGAAACATATGTTAATTTATCACTTGCTGGGGCTGACTATGTTAGATTATCAGTTGGAACAGGCGGTGCATGTACAACATCTCCAAACACAGGTATTCATTATCCAATGGCATCTTTAATAGATAAATGTAGACAATATTATGATAGTTATTTGTGTAATTCAAGTGAATTAGCATTTATTGTTGCAGATGGTGGTATGAAGGGATATGGTGATATTATAAAGGCATTAGCTTTAGGTGCTCATTTTGTAATGTGTGGTTCTATATTTAATAAAATGTTGGAAAGTGCTGCATATACATCAATAGATGATGATGGATTTATTTCTAAAATAGACCAATATAGCCAAGAAGCTTTAACCTTATTTAAAGAAGGGTATGAAATTAAAAAAGAGTTTTATGGTATGTCCACCAAAAAGGCGCAAAAAGAAATGGGTAATAAAACATTAAAAACTGGAGAAGGTCTAATTACTTATCGCCCCGTAGAATATACAATGGAAGGGTGGGTTGATAATTTTATTTCGTATTTACGTTCTGCAATGTCTTATACAAATTGTCTTGAATTGGTAGATTTTTGTGGCAAAGTCACATTAAACATTATATCAAATAATGCATATCAGGTGATTAATAAATAAAGGAGCTTTTAGCTCCTTTTTTATTTACTTTTACTAATTTTATATTATTTTATGTAAAAAAATAATATGGCAAAAACAAAAATTGATTTAAAACAGATGTCTATATCTGAATTAAATGAATATGCAATCGCATCAAAGAATATTTGTGATTTTTTAAGTAACAACGCTAGTATTAATAGCACAAACCAATTTGGAAATGTGCTTTATGATAATAATGTAATAAATGAGATGAATAAATTTAAACACATTAATTATTTGATTAATGCTCAAATTAAGAATAAGTTATTAGAAATAATTGACTAATGGGAAAAATAGTTGATAAAGCAAAAAATTTATGGTATGGTTTAATGTATGGTCTTAAAATTACTGAAACTGAAATTTTAACACAAAAAGGAGCACAAAGTGATGAAGGTGTATCAATTAATCAAAACGTTGATGCTGAAAAAATGTCTCGTGCATTGTTGAATGGTCAAGAAACACAAGCAGTTCAGGAATTAAGATATAGAACATATAAAGTGGCTGATGAAGCATCAAAACTAGAGTATATCACAACAGGTTTGGTATTACCAAAACAAGATAGCCAACATGTACATATTGATGAATCAGAAGGATATGAATTGATTTTAATTCAAGGTAATGAAGAAATGGGAAAAGGAGTTCTAGATGAAATTAATCGAGTTAATACATATGGAGACCAGACAAAATATATTTTACAAGTGGAGCGAGATTTTTTTCCTAGATTCAGAATAGAAGAATTTACAACTAAATTAGTTGTAAAGAAAATAGATGATACTCATGTGCAGCTTGATTTTTATGCAACAATATATCCTAATGAATTTAAATATTTGTCAAAAGGATTTATTAATGAAGTTAATAAAATAAAAGATAGTGGCATTAAATCAGATGTTATTGATTTACAAGGATTGAAATTTATTACACATAAGGCACATGGGGTAAGAGATTTAATGGAATATAAATTTGATAATATTTTCTTTAAGAAAATTGATATTTTTGATGGGAATTTTGTTATTAAGTTTAAAGCACATTTAAAAAATGAACCTGTTGATTTAACTGCTCGTTTTTATAACAAAACTATGGATGAAAAATATCAAAACAATGAAAAGAAAGATGTTATTTTTAACTTGTCAGAAATAGATAAAAAAGAATATGTATGTGCTGAATGTGGTAAAATAATGTCAAATGAAGCACATTTGAGACCAAATAAAGGTAATGGTTATGAAATTATAATAGGTGATGATGGGATTGAACATTATAAAACTGATAATGGAGAAATAGAGTTTTATGATGCTCAAATTACGTTAGAAACATATGGGAAAGTCTTGTGTAAAGATTGTTTAGATAAATTAATAAAGGAAAAAAAAGTTTAGTATATGGCAAGAGAATATGCATTTTTAATGATTGATTATGAAATGCCATCTTTTATAAAAGATTTGCAAAATAAAATTCCTAACAATGAATTGTATTTTGGTACTGATGAAGAGAAAAAAGATAATCAATATGGTTTTGAAAAAGAAAGTCATGTTACATTAGCTCCTTGTTTAGATTCTGATGTTGACATAAATAAATTAAAAGAGTTATTATTACCTTTGAAAGAATATAAATGTATATTAAATAATATATCTATATTTGAAAATGATAATTATGATGTATTAAAAGCTGATGTTAAATGCCCTAATATGCATAAAACTTATAATAAAATAAAAGAAAATTTTGAATTACATTCTGCATATAAAGAATATCATCCACATATGACAATTGCTTATATGCAAAAAGGAATGGCTGACAAATACAAAAAGAAAATGTTAGACAAAATAGAAGAGTTAACGCCTACAAGTTTTGATTTTAGTTATACAAATGATAAAGGAATTGATGTTAATGAAAAATTTAAATGATGTATTAGAAAAATACATCATTTTTTTTTTATTATTTTTCTTATAAATCTTTATTTTATGATATTTAGTACTTATTTTGTATAAAAAATAAAAGCTGTGGCAGATAGTAACTTAAATTTAGTGAAAATTTTTGAAGATGTTCTAAAATCAGAACGTGCAATTGTAGTTACATTACCATCATCAGAACAATGGGAAGATTATCAAAAAGAAATGGATGCTGTTAAAGATTATTCGCAAGTAATGAATTTTAAAGTTCCATTTTTTCCAAAAGGTATTAATAAAGGGGATAAATGTTATATTGTTCATGATGGGAAAGTAAAAGGATGGATGGAAGTTGTTGGAATGGAAGAAAAAGAATTTACTTGTTCAACAACTGGAAGAAAATGGATGGGAAAATTTATTATGCGTTCAGGACCTTTTCACCCATTAGAAAGAGAAATACCAATGAAAGGTTTTCAAGGTTTTAGGTATTTCAATTTAGAAGAACATTTATAATAACAAAAAAGAAATTGAATACATCATGAGTAATATAGAAGAGATGTTTAAAAAACAACTTAATAAAGAAAGTTTCTCTAAACCAATTGAAAATCATAACAATAATACAAATGATTTTAAAAAAATAGAATTTGATGAAATCTTGTCTCAAATACCAAGTGACGATGAATATCAAAAACAATTAGAACAAAAAATTAAAGAACTGGGTGGACTACCTGAAAATATAGAACAACCTATTAATAAAAAAAGAACATGGGGATATAATTCTATTGATGATTTACCAACAGCAACTATACAAGGAGAAAAAAAAATTGAAAACCTATTCAAAAATGTTCCTAAAATAAACGTATGTGATTTAATATCAACTGAAGAAGATGTTAGAGTGGTAATAGAACATGTGTTTTGTCCTAAATGTGGAGAAGAATTAATATCTTTTAACAGTGTATCTTGGAATCCATATAATTTTGAAAGAATAATCACAACTGAATGTCCTAAATGCCATTTTAAAGCATTAACTGATGTACCAGTTCCAACAGTTAAATATTATAATAAAAATAATGAATTAATAAAAGCCTTTGATGAAAACTAAAATAGCAATCGACCTTAATGATGTGATTCGTTCATACACATCACAATTTGCATCTCAATATAAAAAAGATATTGACCCACATTTTGATATTGACAATGTTAATATTGAAAGCAGTGATTTGACACAAACTTTTCCTTTTGATAGTGAAGAAGAATATCAAGATTTTGTATATACTGACCATCCTTATGAATTATTTGGATGTGCTGAACCAATGGCTCGGCAACTACAATTTAGATTTCATGAGTGGCTTGGAAATGACCTAAGAAATATTGTGGATGAAGATGATAATCCAAACGAGCCTGATGTGATGTTAGTAAGCCCATTTGAAATCAATCTAACAATCCAAGCAAGTTTATATTTCTTACATAAAATAGCATCAAGAGTGAGAGAATATTATTTTCCTAAAGATTCATTGACTATTTGGGATAGGTGCGATATATTAATTACAGCTAACCCTTGGTTACTTGATAATAAACCTGAAGGTAAAGTTAGTATCAAAATTAAATCTTCTTATAACACCGAATCTGAAGCTGATTATGAATTTGATTCTTTTATGGAATTAATGCAAGGTGGGACAAAAGTAATGGAAGATATTTTAAATAAAATTAAAAAACAATAATAATATGTTTTTAGAAATAGAAAACGAAGTTTATGCACTTGATTTAGACGAGATTATTAATTTCATCTTCAAGCCACACAATAATAAAAATATTGAAAGTTCTCAAACATTAGTTTATTCAACTGATGAAAATGATGACGAAAGTAAGTTAAAACTTGTTACTAAACAATTGACTGAAAATAAAAATAATGATAATGCAAATAATATTGATGCTATCAAATATGATTTAACAAGACAATTGCTTGAAGTTATCATGGGAATTGGGGTTAAAACAAATCCATTTGGTGAAGTTGTAGAACAAGATGCTGCAACTGAAAGTTTAGTTGAAAGTGTATCAGTAGGAGAAGCAATTGCATTCAATACCTTTTTAAACAAAGGATTTTTAATAAATGTTAAACAAAATTAATCATGGATAATACCAAAGAAATTGTACAAAGAATTGAAACTGAAATAGGAAAATTAAAAGATAAATCTTTTAAAGTGTTATTTTATGTGCCTGATGCTAAAAATAATGCAACAGGATATATATCATACATATACCAAATGGCTTTAACATTACAACAACTTGGCTATAATGTTAAAATGTTATATCAATTAGATAATGAATATACTGCCGAAGAGTTAAAAAAATTAGATTTAGAAAATCAACCAATTGATGATAATAGAATTTTTGTTGGTGTTACTGAATCTCTTGGTGAAAAATATGCAACACTTGAACATGCTAATATTCAAAACGAAGAATTAGAAGTATCACCATCAGATTTTTTAATCATTCCTGAAGTTTATTCTTCTGTAATGAACCAAACAAAAAAATTATCTTGTAAAAGAATCGTATTAACACAAAACTATAATTACCTTACAGATTTTATCCAAGTAGGTGTTTCTTGGGCTAACTTTGGTATTACAGATACAATTACTAGTTGTTTAAACCAAGCTGAATTGGTTAACTCTGTATTTCCTTATGTTAAAACAAAAGTACTTACTCCTTATATACCTTCTTATTTTTATGAGGGAAATGAGCCTAAAAAATTAATTGTAAACATTATAACGAAATCACAAAAAGATGCCAACAAAATCATTAAACCATTTTATTGGAAATATCCAATGTATAAATGGGTATCATTTAGAGATTTGAGAAGTTATCCAAGAGAAATGTTTGCTGATTATTTACGTGAAGGTGCAATTACTATTTGGGTTGATAGTGATACACAATTTGGTTATGCGCCACTTGAAGCTATTAAATCTGGAAATATTGTAATTGGTAAAATTCCTGAATTAATACCTGAATGGATGTTATCAGAAGATAAAACACAATTATTGGATAACGGAATATGGTTCAATGACATTAATAGTGTACATAAAATTATTGCTGATGTTATACGAACATGGATAAATGATGATATTCCATCTGAAATTACAGATGCAATGAAAGAAACTGCTAAAAAATATTCATTTGATGAATATAAACTTAATTTGAATAATTTAATAAATTCTTATATTGATGAAAGAGTAAAAGAATTTGAAGAAGTTATCATTGTAGCAAAAAGTAAAATAAATGATGAAAAAATAGAAGAATAATGAAAGATTTAACAGTAATTATACCATTACATGAATATGATGACACTATTGGCAATTCATTAATGAATGCAATTGAAAGTGTTAAAAGACAAGAAAATGATGATAACAATACATCTATTATCGTTGTAGCAAAAAATGATATTGTTTCATTAATAAAAAATAAAATAAGTAAAGTAAAAGGAATTGATATTCTATCAAATGATGGCGAAACAGATTTCTGTTCTCAAATTAATCTTGGTGCAGCTAACTGTAAAACTAAATATTTTTCTATTTTAGAATTTGATGATGCTTATGCACCTAAATGGTTTAAAAATGCGGCACAGTATCTTAATTGTGACCCATCTATTAATATTTGTTTGCCATTAAACGAATATAGAAATAGCGAGAATGGAGAATTAATTTCATTTGGTAATGAAATTGTATGGGCTAGTGCATTTTCGAATGAGCTTGGTGTTATTGATAGTGAATGTCTTGAAACAAAATATGATTTTAATATGACAGGTGCTATTTTTGATGTTAATGACTTCATTAAAATTGGTGGACTAAAACCATCAATAAAAGTTGCATTCTGGTATGAATTTTTATTAAGAGCAACATATAAAGGATTGAAGATATATGTAGTACCCAAATTTGGATATATGCATATTTTGAATAGAGAAGGTAGTTTAATGGCTCAATATACAACAACTATTGATGCAAATGAAGGTATTGCTTGGTATAACTTAGCAAAAAGAGAATATCCATTTAAAGAAGATAGAAAAAAATTACCCAATATGGAACTTGAAAATAATGAAATTAATGAATTAAAATAATGAAATTACATAGACCCAGGGTAAAATTAATATTTGAAATCTCTATCAACAATGGAACAATTAAAGAAATTGTAGAAAAATGGGATGCATTAGGATATTTAAATGGGATTCCTGAAGATAAAAAAGAAATATTAGCGATAAATTTTGAAAATATGGGTCATTATTTAATATATGATAATGAAGATGATACAAATGAATGTTTTGAAGCTATTATTTTTAATGTTATAAGAAAATTAGCATCTGAAGTTCCAATTAAATTTGATTGTAGAATGTTAACAAAATATGTACTTAATTCTAAATGTAAAGATGTACAAAAATATGTTAATAATGATGTGGAAAAAATTATTGAGCAAAATAAAGATAGAGGAATATTTGACCTTTTAAATAAGGAGAAAATTGATTTAGAATCTGAAATTTGTACAGCATTATCAGAATATCTAATTGATAAATTAAAATAATAAATAACATCATTTTAAAGGAAAAGAACAATTATTTTATTGTTAAAAAGGAATGAATCTTAAATTATTAAGATATAAATGATAATACGATGTTGCTAAAAATATATAAGCAACAAAATGGGAAAACGAGGAAGAAAACCGAGTACCGAAAAAAGAACAGGCTATTTTTATGAAGAAGAAGAACAGGCTTTTGTTGATTATATGAATTGTGAAAATCAAGAAGAAAAGGATAGAATTTTTAATGCTAAGTTATTACCTGCATTTACTAAAATGATAGAATCTATCATTAGACGATATAATCTGTTTACACCATCTGAAGAGTTTACAGATACTTTTAATGATACTCTATCATTTATGTTAACTAAAATTAGTAATTTTGATGTTACTACTGGTAAAAAAGCCTACTCATATTGTGGAACTATTTGTAAAAACTACTTAATATATAAAATTAATCAATTTACAAAAAACCAAAAAAGGAATGCATCTTATGATGATATGGCTAACGAGTTAAATGAGGATTCAAAATTTTCTTATTCTGATAACGATTCATTGGTAACGTTCAATACAGAACTAATTAACGAAACTATTGAGGAAATGCAACAAATGCTTCTTCCTGATAAGATACATGAACTAACAGAAAATGAAATCAAAATAGGGCATTCATTATTGGATTTATTGATGAATTGGCAAGATATTATGGCTCATATGGGGAGTAACAAATTTAATAAATCATCCATTCTATACTTTTTAAAAGAAACCACCTTATTATCAACTAAAGAAATTAGAGATGGTATGAAAAAATTTAAACACATCTATTTCAACACAAAAGAAGGTTTATTAAACTAAAATATGTAAATATTACTATTTATTAAAAAATATAAAAAAAAATGGGAGTTACACCTAAAAGATATAAAGTTAAATTAAATTCAGTTGAAAAAGTAGAAGAATTACTTCAAGAAACGTATAATCAAGCATGTCAACAGATTGTTACTATTCAAGAAGAAATGAACAAACTTTCTCAATCTACCATACTTGCAAATGAAATTACTGATGCTAAAACTAAATATGCCAAAGCAATGAATGATTTTATTGCTAATAAAGATAAGGCAATTGGAAGAAAACTTGAAATTGCTAAATTCATGGGTGATATATTGAAGTATAATGGTGATATTGAAAAAAGTGTTAATGAAAATGCTGCTAATACAGCAGTTGGCGGTCTGAATTGGGATGAAATTAAAAAAGCCATGCAATCCGTTGAAAATAATCCAACAACAGAAGAATATAAATTAAATTAATATGGCAAATTTAAAAAAAGCTAAAGCATATGCGTTTGCTACCATAGCAGCAGCACAAACAATATTAGAAAAATATCCGAATCTTTCTACAACAGATTCATTTATTTCTATTAATGCTTCAACGAATCCATTTGATTTTCTAATGGATTTGTTAAAGAGTGCTGGTGGCTATGATAGATTAATTAATGTTTTATCCAAATTTATTACATATGAATTGGATGGGATTGAATATGCTATTAAAGGTATTTTAATTGCTAATATTAAAGATTTCATATCATGTTCCATAAACCCATTCATTAGTGAAGATTTGATTAAAGAAGGTATTTGTTTTGATTTATCACAAATTGATATAACAGGTCAGCTTTTAGCAAACCCATTAGACCCTAAGATTGGTAAATATTTTTATTTTGGGTGTGATGGAATGAATTCAGCAGCAGAAGTTGTTGGCTCATTAGATTTTAATGCATTTCTTTGGTATGTTATCAACAAATCTAATGGGAGAGTTATTTGGGATAATAGGTTGAAAAGAAGTAAGAAAAGCACACAATCATTAAGCGATGATGATACAAGACCTATTATAACAATAGAATATATAGAACGTTCATCAGGATTGAAAAACAGTGATTGGAGTCAAGGATATTTACAAGTACCATACAATAACATTATTCATGTTATGTTAGGGGACACAACAAAAAAACCTGCATTACCAGGTGATTTAGTACCTGATAACTACAAAAAAAATTATTATAGAAAAAGAACATTAATACAATTTAATTATGATTATGTATCTTCCATCAAACTATTTGATTCAAAAGTTGTAGCAGCGCAATTGTTGGATAAATTAACAAATGCATTATCAATTGATATGTCATTAACATTTAACCAACAATTAATTAAATATGAAGTAAGCGAAATTGTTAAAAGCGTTGTTGAAACTGATGACAGTGAAGTAAGTGATTGTTTTTTTACATTCTCTAATGAAAAATATAATAGTATGTTAGAGAAAGCAGAATTGGTACATGCAGGTTTATTTTCAATAAATGGAGAACAGAACAATAGTATAACAATTAATCCAGAAGATATTTTAAATAGTTTAAATGGGATAAGTGAAGCTGCTTCACTGGAAGAACAAAAAACAATTATTGAAGGAGCATTAACTGAAATATCTAAAACATTATCAACAACATATGAAGATGAAAAAAATAATTTGAATTTCAATGTTCAAATGAATTTTATTGATAATATTATTAATGAACTAACAAGTGTGATTGTTAGTTCATTAATATCACCTAAATTATATTTGTTGTTGGCAATAAATTTTAAACTTATGGGGATTCCTGGAATGCCTGATGTTAAATCTTTTATTGCTATGAGTAAAAATATGTTAATACAAATTATTCGTATGATACGTGATTTGATTATTAAATTTTTACTTGATTATTTAATGGAACTATTACAGCCATTGATTGAAATGTTATCAGCTAAAATGGTTGTTGAAAGTGTTCAATATTATAAAACGTTAATTGAACAATTAATCAAAGCTTGTCGTTTAAAACGTGGTGGAACACAAGATTGGAATATGGATAATGTGGATTATGCTGATATTGTTCAGACTGAAACCCAACCAATAATAAATGAATGTTAAATATAATAATATATGAGCTGGATACAAACAATAGCTGATGGTATTGGTGCTGCATTTGATTTTGTCAGACCTGCATTAATATCTATACCACCATTAATTATGGTGTGTTCTATTATGCAACGTCCTGGAATGTCTGCCATAGCATTAGCAGCAGCTATTATAAGAAGATTACCTGAAGCTGGAATTAATACAGATGCATTAGATGATGGTTCCCAAAATAAAGTCACTGCTTTTGTGAGAATTTTGGCTGAAGAAATTGTTAATGAAATTAAAAATAATGCAAGAGTTGATGTGGCAATCCCACCAGGGATTTTAACAAGTTTTGGTACTGGCGCAAATGCAGGCGGACCAGTATCAGTGTTTTCAACAAACACAACTCCAACAGTAACTAATGGTATAGTAAGATAATGGAAAATTTAAACTTGGCTACCAATGCCGAATTGAAAAAAAGACAAGAAGAACTACAAACAGAATTTGATGAAACAAAATTGTTTGTGGCTAAATATATGCTTCATCTGGAAGAATTGGAAAAAGAATACATGGATATTGAAAATATCCTTAATAAACGTTTAAAAAAGGAATAAATGGCAACAAATGATACATCAATTGTAAGACTATGTGAAGTAAAATCAATTATTGATGACACAGATGGGTTAAGAATAAAAGTTAGATTAACTCCTGAAGATAATGATATTACTTTGGATAAAGATTTACCTTATGCATTTCCTTTAATTCCAAAAATGCTACATGTTACTCCCAAAATAGGAGAATGTGTTTTTGTTATATTAGCTAATCAAGGCGATAAAAGTGGAAATAGATATTACATAGGTCCTGTTATTTCTCAACCTCAAATGCTCAACAAAGACCCATTTAATTTCTCTGCGGTTTCATTACTTGAAGGAAATCAAGTAATATCACCTGCTGAAGCACCATCAATGAATCCACAAATTAATGGTACTTTACCTGAATATGGTGATATTGCAATACAAGGTAGGCAGAATTGTGATATTATTATGAAAGATAATGAAATGAGAATTCGTTGTGGGTTTAAAGAATCACCAACAGCAGCACAACCAAATAATTTATTTTTTAACAAACTTAACCCAGCCTATATTCAGATGAAATATATACAAGGTAAACTAAAAACAAATAAAGAAGAATTTGGAAGTGTAATTAATGTTGTTGCTGATAAAATCAATTTATTAAGTCATATATCTAGAGATAATTTCAATTTAACTGATGCAACAAGTTTAATAAGTGATGAAGAATTATTAAAAATATTAGATTCTGCCCATCCAGTAGTATATGGCGATACTTTAGTTCAGTTTTTAAAATTATTTTTAAATGCGTTTATGACACATAGCCATGCATTTCCAATGGACCCACCAACAAACAACACAATTTTAACAAATGCATCCACATTTAATTTTAATGAGATGTTATCGACTTCAATCAAAGTAAATTAACTATTTATTGTAAATAAGAATATAAAATTTACAATAATGATAGTTACTAAAACGTTTTTAGACCGTTGCAACACAATAATCAAAGACAGTCCTGTAAATACAGGTTTAAACCCTGTTGCAGAACTTAACTATTCAAAACTACTAACCAGAATAATCCTTCACTTTGACCACAATAAAGTGAAGGATTTGGTGTGTGATAAAACCTACCCTGATATTTCAAAACTTAAACATGTATTAAAAATGGTTAACTGTGGTTCAATAGATGCTTCCACATTTGATAAAAAAATGTTATCATCAACATTTAATAGCAAAAAAGAAAGAGCAGTATCATTTGATTTAATATTTTTTTTAATCCCACAAACATGGGATAATGGTAGAGGGTTTGATTATGTGGAAGATTTGTATATTGGCTCACATAATTCTCTTTCAACAGATGGTTCTAATTGGTATCAAGCAAAAAATGGCTTTTTATGGGAAACTGAAGGAATATATACAACAAACAAACTTTCAATAGAATTAGATAAATTTTCATCAAAAGATGGAAATAAAAGTAATATTATAATTGGTGTTTCACATTTTGATTTTGGTAATGAAAATATAAATTTAGACATTACAGAAACTTTTAATAAATATATCACAGGTGAACTTGAAAATTATGGTATTGGAATAGCTTTTTCTCCAACTCTTGAATTAACAGAAAAGGAATTCACACAATATGTTGGTTTTTTCACACAATTTACTAATACATTTTTTGAACCTTATGTAGAAACAACATACAATGAAGTGATTTCTGATGATAGAGCAACATTTTATTTGGATAAACCTAATAGATTGTATTTTTACTCGAATGTAGGCGGTTTTCCTACTAATTTGGATGAACTACCCATTTGTAGTGTAAACGGGTCAGAAATCGCTTCTAAACAAGCGACAAAGGGTGTATATTATATTGAGTTAGAATTATCTTCAGAAGATTATGGAAATAAAGAAATGGTATATGATACTTGGACTAATCTTATATATAAAGGAAAAAAATTAAAAGATGTAGAACTTGATTTTGTTACTTTATCTGAATTTGATTTTTATCAATTTGGAAGTGGAGACCAATTACCAAAACAATATGTACCATCTATCAGAGGTATTAATTATGATGAAAAAATTAAACGCGGAGATATTAGAAAAGTTATAGTTGAAGCAAGAATACCTTATACAACAAATCAATTACAAATAATTGATAATATGGAATACAGATTATATGTAAATGATGGCGTGAGAGAATTGGATGTCATTTCATGGCAAAAATTAGAGAGATGTTGGAATCATAATTATTTGTTAATTAACACAAATGATTTATTACCAAATAGATATAAAATAGACATTAAAATATATTCAAATATGGAAGTGAAACACTTTGAAAATATTTTATCTTTTGATATAATTAATGATGTAACCGAAGTTTATACATGATATTTATTAATAAAAGAAGTATAAAAATCTATGAAAGCAATTGAAATTGTAAAACATACATATTATATTATAAAGGTGTAATGATAATGTTATCATTGCGCCTTTTTCTTTTTTTTAATAATAAAGAATAATTTAAAAACTATGGGTCGTAAAAAAAACCTGAAAGGTCTTGATGAAGCTGACTTGGAGCTTATCAACTCAAAAATGGCATATGGTGCTGAAGATAGGGGTGAAAGTTCCTACACCAATTGTTCAAAAGCCTTAAATTACAAAGTTAACCTTAAATGTAAAAATCAATCACAAAAGCTTTTACATAATTTGATTAAATCAAAAGAAGTAACATTTTGTGCAGGTGCAGCAGGTACAGGTAAAAGTTATGTAGCATTAGCAACAGCTTTGGAATTATTAAAAGGTGATAATGCTTATAAAAAAATTATAATCGTTGTACCAACTGTTCAATCTGATTTAGAAATTGGTTTTTTGAAAGGAACTATTGAAGAAAAAATCATGCCTTATGCACAAGCCCATATATACACAATGGAAAAAATATTAAATGCGGCTGGTAACAATGGTAAAGAAGTTGTTAAAGAACTACAAAAATGTGGATTACTTGAAATCATGTGTGTTTCTTTTTTGAGAGGTTTAACAATTGATAATGCTGTTGTATTGATAGAGGAAAGTCAAAATTTACCAAAATCAGCATTTAAAACTTTATTAACAAGAATTGGTGATAATTCTAAATACATATTTGATGGGGATTTAGACCAAATTGATAATAAAGATATAAAGAAAGGTGCATCAGATTGTGGTTTAAAATATGCTATTGATAAACTTAGTGATTTGGAAGATGTTGGAAGTATGCAGTTTACTAAAGATGAAATAGTTAGAAACCCAATCATATCAAAAATTCTTGATAGATGGGACGAAAAATAATAAGAAGTTAAAAAATAAACGAGAATTCTTTTGGAGTTCTCGTTTTTTATTCGTATATTTGCACAAACATTAAAAATGAAAATATGGTTAATCATGATTTAGTGAATAAAATGAATTATATTGGAGATATAATGAAAACTCATAATATAGATTATAAATTTGATGCTGAACATTGTTCAATCATGATTTTAATTGAGCATATGTATGAATTATTAAGTAATACAGTGTTAATTCCTAAAGATTGGTGGGATAAAACTGTTGTTGAATTTAATAATGCACAATATATTGAAGCAAAATCAGTGGTTGACGAATTAATTAAATAATATGGAAACAAGAGATGAATTAAGGTTTAAAGAATTTAATGTGGGAGTTATAGTTGGAAGATTTCAAGTCCCTGAATTGCATCGTATGCATCATGATTTGATTCAGTCTGTAATTGATAGACATGAAAAAGTTTATTTGTTCTTAGGAATACCAAAGAATAATGAACTTACAATTTCAAACCCTTTACCATTTGATGCAAGACAAGAAATGATAACAACAGTATTTCCAAATGTTAAAGTTCTATTTATAAAAGATAGAGATTCAAATGAGGAATGGGTTAGAAATCTTGATGACCAAATAGAAAGTATTACAACTTCTTTTGATAAAATAACTGTTTATGGTAGTCGTGATAGCTTCTTGGAAACGTACCATCAAAATGGTGGTAAATATCCATCATCAGAATTAGTTTCAACAGAAAGAATTTCTGGTACTGAATGTCGGCATGATGTAGCAAGAAAAACAATTAATTCTGTTGATTTCCGCAAAGGAATAATTTATGCACTAATGAATAAATAAATATGAATAAAAAATTACTAATAAAACACTATTACTTCTAGGTAAAATTAACATTTAACTTAGAAGAATATGATAAAAAATTTTAAAATTAAGACCAATTATAAAGGTCGTGGCTATAAGTACAACAGAGCTTATGTTAAAAAGAATCATGCTAAATTTATACCATTTAGTAAAGGTTCTTACATATCAAAATGGGATGACGAATATTGGTATTTCAATAAAAAAATCAACAATTATATTGAACGTTTTCTTTTAAAAAATGTTGGTAAAAATGTTGACGAAGTATTTAATAAATTTTCTAAATTACATTTTAGAAATGCCAAAGAAATGTTTGATAAATGGAATGAATATGTTAAACCAATACATTCATACTCATGGGATTTATACAGATATGGTAAAATATTTGGATTTTATGCGAATGAATATAATATTCTCTGTTATAACAAATGGAATAAACGTGATTATAAAGAATATGTACAATTTACATATAAACAATTAAATTGGAATGAAACAAGAGAAATACCTATATTTGGAAAAGTCAGAAAAAAACCAAATGGAGAATTAATTGGTATAGCAAAAAGTATTAGATATATCAATGATTTTTATGTTATATACAAAGGAGAGGTTATAAAACTCCCTGTATATCATGTTCCATATGGGAAAAAACATTCATGGGATTCCAATAGAGTTGGTACTCTTGATTATCAACATAATCAAAAATATGAAGAAACATTTAAAAGAATTTATATTCCTTTGAAAAAAGGATATAAATATGTTACATGTAATTGGTATGATTATTATCCAGGTGAAGAGAAAATTATCAATGATGATGGCTCATATGAATATATTAAAAAGGATATAATTGGTAATTTAGGTTATGGTACTTTAGATTTTCACATAATAATTGCACAAGCTGAAAAAGAATATGAAAAAATTATGTTCAAAAAAAGAATCTCTGAAGATTGAAGAAAATGCATATTTGCAAAAATGTTGGATTGATGGCAGTTTTAAATCAGAAAAAGATTGTTGGTATTGTGAAGGATGTGATTTTTATTATTATCCTAATGATGGAGAAATATGGACATTTGCTCCTTATGGTTTAAAATATCCACAAAACTATACCATAGACCAACTTCATAATATATGGATAAAAAGTAAAAAAGGTTAGAATTAATTCTAACCTTTTTTGTTATGTATTACTAACACTAAATGAATTAATTTTATTTAATATTTCATAACCCCATTTAAATAAATTCATAGCATCATCAGGATTTATATTGCCATCTTTTTGCGATGTTTTTACATGAAATGGTATCAATTTACCTGTTGAAACATCAAGTCTAACAAAAATTTCTATACCACTATTAATAGGAATAATCCAATATCCATCTTCTTTTTTATCATAAAATACTTGCCCATCTCCCGTTTCATTGGTAAAATTTTCTAATGTTTTCAATATGAAATTATGATATTGTTGTCTATCATAATAAGGTTCATTATCTGTTTCAAACTCTTCTTCATCATTATCATATTGGTTATTCATATTATTTTGAAAAAAATCTTCTTTTAATATATTTTTAACACAAGATTCTGCAATCTGTTTTATGTCTTTTTTAGTTAATTTAATACTTTTCATGTTATTATAAATCATTTATTAATAAATATTAAAACACACATTAAAATAAAAAAGGCTTAGAATATTCTAAGCCTTTTTCTGTGTATATGCAATTAAGATTATCTTAATTCATTGATGTTCCAAGTAGTTAAACCATCAACTTTAATATGTCCATAGTAACGGTTGTTTACTAATTTCTTAGCATAACGAGTTACAATACCTTTGATTGGAGCAAAGTTGAATGGGTTGTACATTGTTGGAGTTAAAGCCATAGGTACATATGGTGCGTAGATATAACCTGTATCTAACAATGATTTACCGTGGTGTCCAATAATCATAGACCAGTGTGGAGAATATGGGTCAACAATTACTTGGTAACGACCTTGTAATGAACCAATTCTTTCAATACCCATATTGTATTGGTCAGATTCAGCAGATGCATCAGTTACGTGGAAGTATTCTAAGTTATTGAACAATGCTGAAATTTCTGAAGAAACAACAATGAAGTTAGCTCCACCTCTCAATGTTGATTTTTGGATTTGTGCTGAAATCTGATTGATTTTAGTCACTAACTCTTGGTTCCAGTCTTTTTGAGTGTAGTTAGTAGAGAACGCTGCTTGACGTTTCCAACCATTTACATCCCAACGAGCTTGCCAAGGAGCAGCTTTACGCAAGTCACGTAAGATTTCACGGTCAACTTCTGCTGCAATTTGTTCTGATAAGATAGCTGTTAATTCAGCTTCAGCATCAATATTATGGAATGCAGAAACGTCTTGTGCTAATTCAGGAGACCAAGTAGCTCTTAATTTTCTTTCTTCAACTGATACAGTTACAGAATCTAATTTGAAAGATACTTCACCAATTTCAGTTTCTAATTCTAATGAATCATATTGTGCCCAAGCGATTTTAAATAAATCTTTAATAGCTGCTGCCATTTCTTCTTCTGTTGCACCTGTCACACCTGAAAATGCGTTAGGGTTAACACCAATATAGCCATCTAAAGTTTTACCTTGGTCTTTAACTGGTTTTGTTAAATCTAATTCCAAGAATAATTCACCTTTGGCATCACATATTGAAGTATAATCAACAATACCTGCACCATATTTTTGAGTCATTAATCTAAATGGAATTGATTCATATGCAGCAAAAGTTGAATAACCTTTGTCGTCTGCATCAGCAATAGCTTTTTGAGATACTACTTTTAAAGAAGCTAAGAAAGCTTCAGTGTCCATTTCATTACCATCAGGACCTGTTAAACGACCTGCATTAAATGAACTAAATCCTGTAACTTTTAATATAATATTTCTTAAAGAGCCATCTAAACCGTTAGTTGGGTAAGTTGCTATGTTAGCTAAATCAAATTCACCAGCTGCGTTCAATATTACAGGAACAGCACCACCAACTTTAATTGTGATTTTACCTTTTGAGTTATCAAACAAGAAGTCATTATAGAATAAATCATATAAGGTTTTTTTCATGTATTGAGTAACTTCAGGACCAACTTTTCTTAAACGAGTTGCTGGAACACCTGCTGCTACACCTGCTTCAACAGTTGCATATTCAGTACCAGTTACCATATCAACCCATTTACTTTCAATACCTTGAACTACTTCATCAGGTAAGTAATAACGTGGAGTAACAGCACCGTCTAAATTTCTATCTACACGGTCATAACCCATTAAACCTACATGAGAACCTGTGTCACCATCAGTAATTTGACCAGGAACTTGGTAATCCCATTGTCTTTCTGAAGTAACAGGTAAAATGAAGAACAATTTACCGATTGGTAAGTTCATTGCTTGTACAGAAACAATGTCATTCGCTAAAAGTTTAGAGAATACACGTCTGATGATAGGGAATACAACAGTTTCAAAAGAACCTGAGTTATCAGAAGCAGTTGCTTCATATATTAAGTGTTTTGCTTCATTTTCGTATAGAGTTGCAATGTTTTCTTTAATGTGACCTTGCAATCCATCAACGAAACCTAAGCGTTCCCATCTTTCTTGAATATCTTGTCTAATTTTCTTTTGTGCATCGTATTCGATTTTACCGACTGCACCACTTGCTAAAAATTCTCTCATTATATTAGAATTTGTATTTTAGTTATTTTTAAATATAAATATTAGTTAAATTTAAGAAATTCATCTATTAATTATAAATTATTAAGACGTTTCATTAAATTTAACGATTCAGTAAGGTCATCTGATTGATAAATTGGTGTTTCTACCAATAAATTAGTACTTTTAGATTCACTTAACTGTTTATCAATATTATTAACACCATTTAATTGGTTAACTTTTTTCAATTCTCTTGAAACAGATTCGTATAACTTTTTACTATCTTCAACAGATTTTGCTTCGCTACCAAAACGTTTAATTATATTGATTTTTTCTTCTCTTGTTGTTGTATTTTCTGTAAATAATTTAGTAATTTGACCTAAATTATAGTTTAACACAACAGCTTCTTTCAATGATTCTTTGATTGAAACTAATTCTTTTTTAAGTTGTTTGTTTTCTTCCCAGATTGCATTTGCTTTACGCATTACATCTTCAGCAACTCCAGAATAACGAGGTTGAGCAGTAGTTTTTACTTTTTTACCTGCAATACTTGCATTTCTAGCACTTCTACCAGATGAATTAGGAACATGTGATTTACTAGTCGTATTTTGTTGTACAAAACCGCCAACATTAGTACCTTCTTCTACTTGTTCATCTTCTTCATTAATATTATCTTCATCCTCTTTAGTTTCATCTTCTTCATCAAAAGGTTTCATATTTCCTGCATTACCAACCCAAGGTTTTTCAGTTCCAGTTGGAACACCTTTATCCATTGAGTAAGTTTGTGATGCTTTAGCAGGTTCAGCATTACTTGGAGTTGTCATTGCAGTTTTCTTTTGATAATCTGTTGTGTAACCTAAATTTTCTTCGTTTACTTCTTCATCGTCATCATCATGTAACGCAATTTCAAAAACAGTTTCTTCATCCATGTCATCATCACTTTCTTGACTAGCAATGTCATCCATAGAATAAGTTTCACCTTCAGCATCATCAGTTGTAAAGGCTTCTTCTGTTCCTTCTAATCCTTCTCCACTTTCCATTCCTTCAGCAGCACTATCATCTGATACAATCATGTATTCACTACCAGTTTCGTTATCAGTAATATGAGTGTTTCCACTTTCATCTTTCTGAATAGCTACTTGGTCATCATCTTTTAAAAGTTTATAAACTTTTATGAATGTATCACTATCTGCTTGTGTGAAGTCATACGTGCCATCTTCTCCTTTATAATCATCAAATTGACTCCATTCATCTTCGCCATTGTCATCGACACCTTCAGCGTCATCAAAACCGAATTCTTCTTCGCCACCTTCCATACCTTCAGCGTCACCGTCATCAGTTGTAGTGTCGAAATCTGTTTCAGTTGATGTTTCAATAGAGTCATCAGAATCATTATCAGTAGTAGTGACAGTATCATCTACTTCTTGTTCTTCATAATCACTTTCATCAGCTTCGTTGATTAAGTTATTTAGTTCGTTTTTTACAGCTTCTTCCAATATACCATGTAAAGAAGATTTGGTTGTTTCACGAATGATACTTTCCATTTTTTCTCTATCTTCCATTACATTTTTTACAAATGGGCTTCTTATTTTAGATTCTTTTTTCATTTTCGAAATGAATTAACTATTTTATTTTAATAATAAATATTCTTTCTTTTTTGAAAGTATTGATTTAGATTCCATTACAACAGTAAAGAACTGATTTTATCAATCTTTTCTAAAAGTGATATATCTTTATCGGTTTTATTTTCCATATAAGGCTTTAAATCTGCCATATCAGGAGCAATCCACGCTCCAGGGGTTGAAGGGTCAGTAACAATATCCCAGCATACAAGTTCAAAATCATCACCAACAACATATTGTCCCATTCTGTTTTGGTCAACAGAACCAACACCTCTTGATGATACACCAATTTTATAACCTGAAAGTAATAAGTTTGCAGCCATATCGCCCATAGTTGAAATAACACCAAATTTAATATATCCAGGAGATAAGTGTAATTCGATTTTACCAACTAAAGTATGACCTTCCCAGTGAAGTTCACGTATAATATGAGAAATTCTTCCACCATCAATTGATGATGAAGAAGGATGATTTAATTCACCAAATGAACTATTATCTCTTATTTTAGACAAATATTCATCAACTTGTCTTTTTAATACTTGTTCAGGATAAATTCGACCATTAGCATTTTTAATGCCATATTTTTGAAATACAGCACTAACAATAAAAGGGTTGGGAACTTTCCATTCATTATTATTTTCAAAGCCCTCTCTTAAAGTTTCAAACAATTTTTTGTTACCATCTATTGATGCAGATATATATCCATCATTTTCAATTAGAATACCTGAACCTGTTTGATTTCTCTTTATTTCTATAAGCTCTATTCTATTATTCATTAAAGTATTTTTTAACAATAAATATATTTGTAAAACTACAAAAGCCTGATATATATCAGGCTTTTAAATAATATTAAGATAAAAAATTTGTTTTTATCGAAATAAATAGTATTACTAGTATATTATATAATATATTATAACATATAAAACTAGTATATAGTTATACATACTTTTTTCTAAAATGCAAATATTTTAAGATTTTTTATTTCTAAAACATAGGAAATTTTTAGTGTATAATTTTTCTTTAAAGTTGTGGGTTAAATTAATGGATATATTTTTAATTATTGATTCTATTTCAGGCAATTGTTTACAATCTTTTTGTTTGAGATATAATTCAAAAGTTAAAAATGTTTTTTTACCCTTTTTTATTCTATTATCACACACATCAATATCAAATATACAGTTTTTATCAAAAATTGAACTATACTCAGATATTAATTCACTAACCAATTTATTATATGAAGTTTTTAGTTCATTAACTTCACTTACATAATCGTTAGACTCAAAAGAAGGTGATATATATGTATTCCCAACAATATATATCACCTCTGGTTTTTTATGATTCGTTGAACCATATTTAGTTTTAAAACTTGGATTAATATCAATATTATATTCTTTATTTAAACGTTTCATTTTTTAATATATTTTTAACATATAGAATATATGTTAAAAATCAAAAAAGTCAATAGTTTTAAAGAATTTTTTTTTTAATATGAATAAACTGCATTGTCTTTATTAGACAAATAAAGTTTATGTGCCAATTCTTTTATTTGAATAAATGCACCAGCAGCAGAAGTTACATTTCCTTTTTCAGTCATATCAATACCAAAATCGCACAATTTAGATATTTCTTTTAACAATGTTGATTGTTCATCTCCATTGTCAGTCATATCATATGTGGCTTCATCTATTTTATTACCTTTTTTATTTTTTGATTCTTTTTGTGCAAAATAACCTCTTAATGCAGCTTCAGCAGATGCTTTTGATTTGTAATTTGCTTTCCAATCACCATCTTTTTCATTATCACCTTTTCCTTTATGTCCTCTAATTTTCCAATCATCTCCTTCTTTGTGTATAACATCATGTAATTCCTCATTTACACCTTCGTTCTCGATTGAATTCATTGTTGAACCAGTCATTTTCTTTGCCATATTAGATATAACAGGAGAGGGATGCATGACTGCCATAGCCATTTTACCTTTGTCATCATGAACATTCAAATTTTCATCTCCATAATGGTTGGTTGGACTTGCTTTCCCCCTATTTTTGGTACTATTATTGGCTACCATACGGTCAAATTTATTCCAAGAATGTGCGTTATCAGCTTTTTTTAATAAATCTTCTTTTTCATCACCTTCATTGAAATCAACGCTGCCTTTGTTTGATGTATGTGTTCTATCCCAATTTTTTTCATTATTTGGGTCTAAACCATGTTTTTCCAACCATCCTTTAGTATGTATTTTAACACTATAAGGGTCAACTCCTAAATCTTTTACATCTTTCCAAAAGTAATTTTCTGGATATTTTTTTAATTGGTCAGGCTCTTTATCTCCATGGTCCCATCCCATTAATATTTTGCCGTTTTTATCAACAGCATAATGTGAATTATTATCTCTTCTTTCTTCAGATGAAGTATCTGGATTATCAGCTTCAGCCATTCCACATTCGTTACTATTCTCCATCAATATTCTAGAAATAATAGATTCTACCATTTCATTTACATCTTTTCTTTTTAAAGTAACAACTTTTTTCATTTTATTTTCATTTATCATACTATTGATAAGACTTTCTTTATCTTTAACAATATTATTATTTAATTTTTCAAAATTGATGATAACATACACATTTCCAATAATATAACCATCAATTCCCATATTAAGTAATATTTGACTAATGCTTTTCATACCTGTTGAAGATAATTTGGTATAAGCAAAAGACAAAATTTTATAGACTGTTGAATCACCGTTTAATGGTTTGAAATCATATGTTGATAATAATTCATAATCATTATAGGTAATACCTGATAATAACTTATTTAAATAAGTTTTATATTGTTCAATTTCATTATTAATGGCATCATATTCACGATTATTTCTAACATTATCCAATTGATAATTTAATTGTTCAATTCTATTTTTTATGTCATATGGTGATATAATATTTAATTGGCTAAAGGTATTATTACTATCAACAATATTCATACCTTTAGTTGATAATATTACAAATTCGTTACCATATTCTTCAGCTTTGTAAGCTTCATTAGTGAAATATGCTCCATATCCCTCTCTTCCTCTACTACCACCCTTAATTTGATTTGAATCAAAAGCATCAAACTTTTCATTAGTGCCATGAAAGATATACCCTTGTTGAGCTAACATTCCGATAATTCTATAACGAAATGTCTGGTCTTTTTGAAAACGTTCATATGCTGTCATATTACTATTCGCTTAATGTGTCTTTTATTTCTAACATTTCAGCTACATCTTTTACTAAAGAAGATTCGCTAAATTCTCTATTTAAAACACGTTCTTTGATAGATAATAGTTTTTCCTTAACATTACCTTCAGCTTCTCTTAGAACGTCATTAATAGCTTCTAAAGCTTCGTTTTTGCATTTGGTAAATATCTTTTTTTGTTTTTCAGTTTTTGAATCTGATTTAGCATCAACTAATTCTTGTACAAATGTTTTTTCTTCTTCAGTCAGTACATTACCATATTTTTCTTCCATTTCATGTAAGAAACTATCTAATGTAATATCAATATCTTGGTTTTCATCAATTAAATTACTATTGTTGTTTTTATTTTCATTAATAAAAGATGTGATATTACTTGTTGCATTAATGTAGCCAGCTAATGTTTTGAAAGTTTTTTTATTTGTTATCACATATTCAATTGATTCAAATAAATTTTCAGTTTTATCATCAATTTCAATCTCTTCGTTTAAATTATTTTTTTGTATAATATCAATTAATTTTTGATTTGATTCTAATACATCATTTAATTTAAGATTTGGAATTATAGATAAAGCTTCATTGACAAATTTTTCACTATCAGCTAAATCATGTACATTATACAATGTATTATATAATTGAAATTGAGATAAAAGATTTTTATCTTCTTTGATTGTCTTAATATAAGAAGCAATCACTTTACGTCCACTTTTTGATTTATATAATTCAGGTGAATTGCTTTCAAATACTTTATGAATGATACCAAAGTTCTTATTTTCTCCGTATAAACTACTGATATTATTTTGTGTATTTTCTATATCATTTTTTCCTAAATCAAATAATTCATTAGATTTTTGTCTTAATAAATCTCCTTGCTCAAAATTTCCATTACGATAAGCAATTAATGCTTGTTTCATTAATTCTTCTGCTTTCTGCAAATTTTCGTTCATAATAAATTATTTTTTAATATAAATATTAATCCAAAATAATAAAAGCCTACTGTTACATAGGCTTTTATTTATTAGTTTAGTTATTTGTTTATATGTTTCTCTAGTTCCTCAGCAATATCATTAAGCTCTTGATTTACTAAAAAAGTTTTATCAATAATAGGAGTTCTTTCTTTTTCTTCTTTTATTGTTTCTTTCTTATATAAATGGTCTAAATATATGTTATAATATTTTTCTTGTTTTTTCTTAATATCTTCCATTACTCTTTTCTTTTCTGATAGTAAAGTGCCACTTAAATGTTTGGTAATCATTTCTCCAAGATTAGGCTCTTGTACATTAGTATTGTTACCACTTTCATCTTTCATAGCATCAGTCATTGGCATTTCTCCTTCTTGTCCTACATCTTCACCTTCCATATCACCAATTCCACCGCTAATATCACCACCAAAATCAGGTGTTCCACCTGCACTTCCACCAGCTTCACCTGCCATACCTTCTTCTTCAGGATTACCTTCAGAATATTCAGCACCAGGTTCTCCATATAATCGGTCAACTGGGTCAAATAGACCTGTTTTCTTAATAATTTGAGATGTTTTAATTAATTCCATTGCTAATGCCCTTTCAAGTCTTATTTCTTTTAAGTTTTCGCTAATTTCATTATCATCCCATTTCATAATTTTCTTTAATGCACCTGTCCAAGACATAATTGGAATACCATTTCCAGGGTCAGCAACAGCCATCTGTGCCGCTTGTATTTTTTTACTTAGATTTTCAATTTCCATCATTTCAGCCTGTGAAGATGGATTGTTCATTGTTAAATTAAAATTTGTTAAATCATCAGTAAAACCTAATAAATATAGGTGAATTGTAGCAATCTTAGTTAATTCCATTAACAAGGCTTGTTGAATACGAGATATAGTTCTTGTAAATCTAATATCCATTAATGAAAGGTTTTTACCATCTCCTGCTGTTTCTTCAAAATTAAGAAATGTTTTAGGCATTCTTAATGCCGTTAATACTTTATTTTGAACAAATTTAATATCATCCATTGCTGTTAAATTTTGTGCTGCTGGTAGTGTGTCAATTGGATTTGGCGCAGCTTCATCTCTAACAGGAATGAAAATATCTTGTGAAACATCAAGAATATTTTTTCTTAAATCAACTTGACCAGTTGCAGGGTCTACAATTGGGGTACGTTTGAAATTATCAGCAATTTGATTAACATAAGCAGGTACATCAGCATCATCAATATTTCCAACAAATATTTTATATACACGTCTTTCAACAGAACGTTCTAAACGATAAATTAACATCATATCTTCCATTAAAGATAACATTCTCCAATGTCTTCTGGCTTTGTTTAAATATGATATACCATATGGTAAAAACAATGAATCATAAAGTAATCTAAAATGAGCAACCTGCCAATTTCGATAAGGAATGTATTCATTTTGACCAACCCAAACAAATTTAGTTGATGTATCAACATCTCCAATATCAGTATTTAAATTTGTTGTTGAATATGGGTTATTCATTCCATATTCATATCTTTCCATTTCATATACAGGTAATTGTTTCCATCCCATAACGCCATTTTGGTCATTAACATTAAGTAACATAAAATTATTACCATATTTACACATTGAACGACATATCATTGGCAACATAACATGAATATCTAAACGATTTACAAATAAATCTTCTAAAATAGATTTAATACGTTCAGATTTAGAAGTTACATTAATAATATTTGATTTATCATTAATCACACAAGATTCTTCAGCAACAATATCTAACGCAGCACCTATTTCTGGAAAACCATCCATCAAGTCAGCATCTCGATACATCATTCTAATTGGGTTTAGTCCCATTAATGAATTATTAGCTAATTGGACATTAGCTTTAACCCACATATTATTTAATAATTTCTGTTGTTTCTTTTGTAATAATTGTTGTTCGTATTCTTCTTTATCTTTTGTTCTGAATATAATATCATCAGAATTAGGACTCATATGATATGAATTTACAGTTACATTTTTACTTTGATTCATATCAGAATTATTTAATTGAACACCACCACCAAACATGGCTTTGGTCAACTTTTGATATATTGTAGGCGTTTTAGGCATCTTTTTTATTATAAAATAATTTTATTATATTATTAAGTAAATAGTTATCTTTTTATACTTCCAATAAGCCACATATAGGTTCCACTTACTTTATTAGATTTTTGGTCTAAAGTCTTTTTATTATAAAATGGTAAAATTCTATCAGGGGCAATTGAAACAGATTTATTATCTATTGTTGGGCGTTTTATTGAATTAATATTATTGTTAACAACCCATGATTTTAGAATTACAGCATCTTTTTTCTTAGTATCTTCCATTTTAAAGAATGAAAATTGTAGTACAAATAATGCCATCGCAATGCATGTTAATGTATCATCATGACAACCATCCATATGGTCAATACGTCTTGCTTCACCTTTGAAAATCCATGTTTCCATTTCATTAATAACACGAATAGACCTAACCCTAAATGAATTATTTTTAACCATTGTAACAAAATTACTTAACATCTGATAACGAACAGATGATTGATGGAAACCAGGAAGTCTATCAGTATCTTTAAGATTATACTCACTATATTTTCTTTGAATCATGTAGGTTTTCAATGATGGGTCATCATAATATAAATTAGGGTATTTTAACCGCATTAATGTTAATACTGCTGCATCACCTGTACCACCAACACAATCTATTACTACTAAAGCGTTATTATAAGCAGTTGCATAATTAAATACAATTTCACCAATTTCATCACCTGTTCTTTTACCATTATATTCAAGAACTTGGTCAAAATATGGATTACCATTTTCATCTTTAGCGTCTATATCAATAATTTCAATAGCTGTTTTATCCGCAGCATCACCACGAGAAGCATCCACTGCACAAATATATCTGTGTCCTGGTATTGGGTCTTTCCAAATCCAAGTTTCTTCAACAAACGGGTCTTTTAAATTCCAATCATCAGGTAAGTAAACCACATTATTATTAAGTTGAAACTCTATTACTTCAGGCGCAATAACATTATCAGATGAACCTAAGAAAGATACATTTAATTCTTGTGCAATTTTCATTTCATCACCATTGAAACTCTGGCACATATTTTCATACCAAGGAGATGTTGGAATCCAACCATTTTTTTCTAATTCACGCCATCTTTCTTCATTATATCTTATATTTCCTTCAGCATCTATTGTTTCTTCTTTAATCCATTCAAATTCACCAGTTTCTTTATCTTTCTTATACCATTTTAAGTTACGGTTATAACGAAGGTCTTGAAACCACTTAAATTCTACTGCATTATAATTATTCTTCTTTTCTAATGCTTTGGAATAAGTACGATAATAAAGTTGGTCTTTACCATTTGGCGTTGATACCATAATGATTTTTGCATCTCTTACTGATGCAGTTGCAGCAACAGCTTGTGCATAAACAGAAAGTCCATTTTCAATAAATGCTGCTTCGTCAAAAATTAATATAGAAACAGCCGATATACCACGAGCAGCATTTTCGCCTGAAGAACGAGCAACAACTTTACAACCATTAAATAGTTGAAGTTCAGACTTATTTCTAATCTCATAAATGGATTTTTTATTTTTCTCACTTTTAGGGTCTGGTGAATAAAATTCATCTCCCCAGAAATATCTTGGAACTTGGTCTAAGAAATCACCAATTTTTGTCACTAATTGTTGAGAAATATCAAGTTTATTGCCAATACATAATACAGTTTCAGGAGCATCTTTACTAGCAAAAACTATTTGTGCTGTTACCCATGCACTAGAAACTGTTGTAATACCTGCCTGTCTATGTTTAATAGCAATAGAATTAGGGTATTTTACTATACTTTTTAAAAATTCAATTTGTCTTGGAAATAATTTAAATGGTACAGATTTTCTTCTATCAGCATCAAATGTTGATAGAAAATTTTCGATAAAATATTTACGTGTTTTATCTGTATAACTTTTTATGTATTCGGTTTGTATTTGTTGTAATGAAACCATAATATTTATATTTTTATTTATATAAATAGTTAGCAATACCCATATAAATAAAATAGAGGGCTTCTATACCCTCTATTAATCAGTATTTTAAATGCAATCAAGTTCTTCAGGTAGAAAACATTCATCATCTCCAATAACAGCAACTTGACTATTTTTATCATCTAAATATGCATCAAAATCATCCTTTTCTTTTTCATGTAATATAAATTGAATCATTTCTCTCATTGCTTCTTTACCTTTTTTTGTCTTTGCAAAAATTTCTTTCATAAATTGATGGAATTCATCAGCAGGTAATGAAACTAATTCTGTAAAAATAAATGGTATTCCAACTTCAACTGGGTCAAATGAATCAACTTTTATTATATCACTAACCATTTCCCATAATGAATATCCTAATCTCATGTCCCAAGGTTCAGCTAGTAAAAAATCAGATTTTTTAATGACATACAAAGCGTCCTCTCTTTTCTCAGGTAAACCATGTGCAGCAAACAATTCTAAAAAACCTCTAAATGATTCGTTTAAGAGGATTGGAAATATGATACCTTTTGCTTCAATGGTAGCTTGTTCAATATCATTACCAAGATGAACATCTACATTACCAGCATCAGTTCTTGACTTTTCATCATCAATATCAGCTTTAAAAAATAATAAAAAACTGTTTATTTTAGTTATTTTCTCATATAATGTTGGCAATTTATAATTCAACGCATATATGTCTTTAACAAATGCTTGAATATCACTTGAATATTTAAGTGCTGCCCCTTGTATTAACGAATTAACCAAACGTCTTTTATAAACCTCTTTAGATAATCTATCTAAATCTTCAACACCATCCACTTCAATATCATCAGTTTTTTCAGGTGTTAATCTTTTTCCAGAATTATCTATTCTATCCACTAATTCACAACTAAAAGATATAGAATTTTTAGGTATATTAAACAAATCATTTACTAAATTAGTACATAGTTTTTCCAAGTTATCTTTTAAAGGCTTTTCAATCTTTTGACATTCATGTACTAATTTGCCAAGGACATTTGTTAAATTCTCTTCACTTAGTTCTCCAATGTCATCAAATTTACTCAGTTCATCGTATAAATGCTTGAATCTTTTATTAACGATTTTGTAGTCAAAACAATCTTCATCTTCAGGTGGAAACGATGGGTGGTCTCCTAAAGATGTCTTATGGTTTGACAAAGATTTTATTAAATGTTTTGGTAATTTAATATCATCTTTGTTATCATTAATCAAACCTTCAATAAGCATATTTTGTTTAACTATTATTTTTTTCATACACCTTGTTTAACTTCTTTTTGTTGGTCTTTAATATTTTGTTTAGCCATGTTTTGAGCATTCTTAAATTCGGATTCTTTGCGATTAATTTCAGCCTTTGGGATGTATTTTGTTAAATCAGCCATACTAATAATTTTATTTATCGTTTTCATATCACGTCCTTGTTTAAATAATGTATCGAAAAACATGCTAATTGCATTAGTATAATTTTCTTTTGCTTGTTTAATTTCGTCTGATAAACTCATAACTTCACTATTAATCAAGTCACTATACATAATAGAATCAGAGCTTTCATTTAACTTACCATTAATTTTTTCACTAATTTCTTTTTTGGTTAAAACTGTTGCATTTTTTAAAAGGTTTTTTATACGCATTTCTTTTATAGCCTTTTTAGAAACAACAACACTTTCTTGCGCTGGTATATTATATCCTACTTTATTTGGGTTAATGCCATCTCTTTGTGCGTCACGTTTTGTATTTTGTATAGCTTGATTTATATTGCCATTTGTTGACCCTGTATTAACAGTTAAGCTTACAGCTTCCTTAATAGCCAATTCATGTTGCTCTTTAGTTATTTTAATTTTTCTCATTGCAATAATGTAATTTATATATAATTATCTTACAAATAATCTAAAAAATAAAATCACCAAATAAAGAATATTTGGTGATTTTAATAATTTATCTTAATTTTTATTTAAACATTGGTGAAGTGTAAGGTTTAGTTTTAAAACTTTTGTTAACTTTGATTTTATCATTATTTACATTATTAGGTTTTTGTGAAATAATATCATTAACTATTTCATCAATATATGATTCTAAATTTTCAGTTAACTTTTTTGTAGATTTTTTATTTTCCATTGGTGGCATTTCAGGACTTTGGCTCATATCCTGATTATTGTCCATTGGTGGTGTATCTACATTATCCTGTGGCGTTTCTTGATTTTCAGAATCAGAATTTTCATCTGATTTTATTTTATTTATGATTTCTTCAACATCTTCAGGTGATAAACCTTCCACTGCTGCATCATTAGCCATACCTGCCACATATTTGTTTAAGTCCACATCTGGATTGGGTAAACCTTCATTATATTTTCTTAATGATTGGCTCAATTTACCTGCTAATTGTTGAATATATCTTTTTGGGTCACTGTTTTCATCAGCTTCTACACCAGCATCAAAATCAGCATCAAATTGTTCATCATTATCTTGTTCTCCACCCATATCATTCATTGGTGGCATTTGATTATCCATTTGTGGTTGAGGATTATCCATAGGTGGCATCTGATTGTTCATCATACCACCTTGGGGTACTTCCTCTTTTTTATCAGTTTTAATTTTTAGTACTTTTTTTTCACTAATATTCTCACTTACTTTTTTTTTTCACCTTGTCCATCAGTATTTCCTTTTTCCGAATTGTTACTTGCAGTTAATTTCATTTGACTTAACTTTTTCATTACTGAATCAGTAATTACTTTAACAATGTCATCAAAAGGTGCTGAACTACCAATTTTTAAACCATATGGTTTGTCACCATCAACTGATTTATCATTCCAATCTTTTGCACCATTAGGAGCAACTTCTTTATTAGGTGGTAATGTCATTACCGTTTTTTGATAAGCAGGGTGTTTCCCAAAATCATCTAACACAGTCTCACTTTCCTCTTTAACAACTTTACCTTTTTTCTGTTTGCTTTCCCAAGGTAAGTTTTGAGCATTTGAATATTCAGAGTCAAAAGCATTATCACTTGGCATTTGAGGTTTTTGAACTTTAGCAAATTGTGGGTTTTGTTGTATAAATGCTTCCCATGCATGGTCAAATTGTGTTCCATAATCTTGATATTCATCAGGCATTCCAGCAAAGTTTTCAACATCATCTTCTGACAAATCATCTTGTGTATAATCAACACCTGGGAAAGGCATATCTTCATTCATATGAATATCTTCGTTCAAATCTTCGTCATCATTATCATCACCTTCATTGACTTTTTTATCAAATGGCTCAGAACTACCAATTTCCCCGTTTCCTGGTTTTGGTTTGTTGATGTTATCTCCTTCTGTGTGCATCGCTCCATCAGATTCTTGGATTTTTTCAGTATCGGCTTCAGTTTGATTACTTTCTTGACCTAATTCATCACAAAATGGTGCTGAACTACCAATTTCAGTTCCTTTAGCTTTATCCAAATAATCTTTGTTTTTGTTCCACGTTAAAACTTGTTCTTCAGTAACTTTTACTTTATGTCCTTCATTCATTTTAACAGCTTTTGCACCTTTTGGTTTTTGGTTTGCAACTGAGCCAGCAGGAACATATTTAGCAGCTTCCGTATGTGGAGAGTTTGTATCTGCACCACCTTTAGGATTTTTGTCTGATTCCATATCACTATCTGATACTGTTTCAGATTTATCAAAAGGTTTACCTGCTGCTACATGATTGTTAGATGGTCTAACTGAATCTTTATCACCTTTAGCTGTTGCTTTTTCTGTGAATGGACCATTTTTAGTTTTATCAGAAGGATTAGTAGCAGGTGCTTCAGGAACTTCACGATTCATAGGTATTTTTGCATCTTCATTTAAAATACCTGCTGCATTACGCATAATTTGTCTTTGGCGGTCAATTTCGCTTTGCATTTCTTTAGTTTCTTCAATAACCCATTCAGCTTTTTCAACAGGTTTGAATTGTTCAGCAATTGGCTTTCTTGAAGAATATGCTTCATTCAAAGACATTAATTTCATTTCTAATTGTTTAGAAGCTAATGCATAACTATTAAATTCGTTAGCAGCACGGTTCATAAATCCACCTATATAGTCATAATCTTCAGCTAAAACTTCAGTATCTTTTTTAGGGGCTGTTTTGATATAGAATTTATGATTTTCTCTAATAATTCCATAAGTTTTACCATCTGCACCTTCAACATGGTATTCAACAACTGTCTTATTGATACTTGGTTTGTTTTCATTCACCAAACCATAGCTCATAAGATTTTTCATTTTCTCTATTTGTGATTCATATATCGTCATTTTGTATATAAATTTTTTTCTATTATACAGTATAATATAATTAGTTTATTTTAAATATAAATATTTCATTATTTTAATGAATTTAATTTATCATAAGTTTTTGACTTTAAATCCCATAACTTATCTATATATCCAGCATTTCTCATTACTTTATAAATAATATTTCCATTCCCCATCTCACCATCTTTCTTTAAAGACTTTTGTCTGATGAATTTTACCTTATCATTTAATCTTTTAACTTTTTTTGACAATATATCAATTTTGTAATCATCATCAGTTTCATCAATCATATCAGATAGTTCATCAACTTGAGTCATTAACTTGGCAGCAGTTTTCTTTACATATTGTTCATCAAATTCATTATCATTAAATGGTTTTGGTTCAACAACCCATTTGTTTTTTTCAAGTGAATAAACCCCACTTGAATTAGCAGCATCATTTGAATTTTCAACATATAACTCGATTGGAAAGCCATATATTCTCAAATTGTCATGGTCTTGCATCCAAGAATATTTTTTCATTTCAAAATATTCTTTTACAAACTCTATATTTTCATACACATCTTTATAATTCATAATTACATGTACATCTATATCAGAATATTTTGTCCAATTATAATTGGCTAATGAACCTGTAAACACAATATCAAGTGGTTTTACCCATTTAACATTGAGTGTCTGAATGAAATCGTCAGCAATATCCATTAATTTTAATCTCACTTTTGAATTAAGTTTTCCGTTAATCCAAAATTTTGGATTAAGTTGTGGCTTTGGTTCAAGTGGATTGAGATTAATATCGCTCATTGATACTTCATCATATAGGTTTTCCTGTAAATTTTCTTTTAATATTGTTAAATAATCCTTATTAAAAATTACTTTTCTCATTGTAAAACAGATTAATATATCATAAATACCCAAAATTTTTCTATTATCCATTTGGATTAATGAAAAATAAATAGTATATTTGCATCGTAATTTAAATTTAAAACGATTTTAAGATATGATTAAGATGGATAAAACACCTCGTGAGATTAAAGAATACTTAGACCAGTATGTTATTGGGCAAGATGATGCAAAGAAAATATTGTCTGTGGCAATATATAATCATCTAAAGCGTATCTTGATGAATGATGAAGGTATTGGTAACGATGGAGAGTTTGCAGATATACAAGTAGAAAAATCTAATATCATTATGGCAGGTGAAACAGGAACAGGTAAAACATTTCTAGTCAAAACAATAGCTGAAATGCTGGGACTTCCTTGTTATATAGCAGATGCTACAACATTGACTGAAGCTGGATATGTAGGTGATGATGTAGAAACAATTGTTGTTGGTCTACTACAAAAAGCTGATTATAATGTTGCTTTAGCAGAAAGAGGTATTATTGTTATTGATGAAATTGATAAAATTGCTCGCAAAAGTGATAATCCTTCTATTACTCGTGATGTAAGTGGAGAAGGTGTACAGCAAGCATTATTAAAAATAGTAGAAGGTAATGTGGTTGGTGTGCCGCCTAAAGGCGGAAGAAAACATCCTGAAATCCCATTGACCTATGTTAATACGAAAAATATTCTTATAATTGGTCTTGGTGCATTTGTGGGGCTTGAACAAAACATAAAGAAACGCTTAAATGTTAATTCAATAGGTTTTAAAAATAAAACGGAAAAACAAAAAGAAATAGAAGGAAATATTCTTAAACAAGTGACTTCACAAGATTTACGTTCATTTGGGTTAATTCCTGAACTAATAGGACGTTTCCCTGTAATTACTTATACAAATCCTTTGACTGAAGAAGATTTAATCAAAATTATTTCAGAGCCAAAAAATGCAATTTTAAAGCAATTTAAGAAACTTTTATCTGTCGATGGTATAAACATATCATTTGATAAAGAAGCTTTGAAAGAAATAGCTAAAACAGCTTTAAAACTGAAATTAGGAGCACGTGGATTACGTTCTATTTTAGAAATAATTTTAACTGATATAATGTATGAAGCACCTGATATGTCAGATACAAAAAATATCCATATTACAAAAGATATGATAATATCAATGCTTGATAAGGTGTATAATTTGAATGAATAAAAAAAGATGCTACTTAACTATTATAAGGTAGCTTAATTACATATTAACAGCTTAACACAAATAAAGTAGTAGCATCTAATATTAAATATATGTTAATGTATGGAAAAAAATGTAAAAAATGATAGGAATAACACATTAATGGGCTATTTTCCTGAAAATGAAAGTTTTATTGTAGAACTAAAATTTACAAAAGATAACAATGAAACTGCTGCAAAACTTTTGAGAAGTGCTGTTGATGGTATTGAATTATTGCCTGATTTAGTAATCAGTAAATTATATCGTGGAATTGAAACTATTAACACAGTGACAAACATTAAAAAAAGAGAAGTATTTAATGAAATGGAAAAAGCATTGGAACAATTTAAACAAGATGTAATAAATTTCAAATTTGAAGAAATAGATACTAAAAAATATGGAACAGAATACATTGGTAAATTGTAAACAAGTTATTGTTTTACGCAAAGATTTAGGTATGCGTAAAGGGAAAATGGTAAGCCAAGGTGCTCACGCTTCATTAGGGGCATTATTAACAATGTTTACTAAAGATAAAGCTAATGATAAATTCACTAATTATCTATTAACTTATAAGAATAGTGGTGATGATATGGATAAAGAAGATAAGATACTATCTTCATGGTTAGATGGTATTTTTACTAAAATATGTCTTTGTGTTGATAATGAGGATGAATTAGTTTCTCTATATAATAACATTAAAAAAGAAGCTCCCGAAATTCCAATTGTAATGATTGAAGATAATGGTTTAACTGAATTTCATGGTGTAAAAACAAAAACCTGCATTGGTATTGGTCCTTGGGTGAGTGAAGAAATTGATAAGTTCACAAAACATTTAAAATTATTATAAATGAACAAAATTTATGTAGTTGTTAAGAAAGAATATGGAGAATACAATGAGGATGGAGTTTGGTATTCTATACTTGCAGCATTTGATATGAAAGAAAATGCTAAAGAGTATTTACAAAACTATGAGAAAACAGCATCTAAAGAAGCTTATTATACATCATATTCAGTAGTCACAATCCCATTATTCCTTTCTCGTAAAACAAAAATAAAGCACAGACCAAAACAAAATACTTTTCCTATTGGTGATATTATTAAATTGAAAACATTAAAAAAATAATATGAATAAGATATATTATATGGATGATATTCTTGATGGTGAATTTGAATATCAAACTGTAAGAGAAGTATTATCAGATAATAGGATGAATATTCTTAACTTATGTAATAAAGGATATTTGTTTGATGAAGAGGTTCTTGATAGAGCTGGTATTAAATCAGAATCTAAAAATATATTTGGTGCTGATAATATAAATTACATTTATATTTCCCATGATAAATCATATTTAGAAGATATTATTCATAATAGACCTATTGGGACAACAGTTTTGAATGATTTCAAAAAGAACATTGATAACAAGCATTTTCCTGATAGTCTTAGTGAAGAAGATGAAATGGGTTATAATTTTGATTGGAGTCTACCATGTGAAGAATATGTATAAGATGATTTTGAATCAGAGTTATATCAAAATTTAAAAGAAAAATATGATGATAACCAATCATATTATGAAGATTAACGTAATATGGGTAATATTTAATATAAAAAAATTTATGAAATTAGAAATAAATTCAATAATAGATAAGGGTGAGTATAAGGGAAAAAAAGTTTCTAAAATACTTTCAAATGATAAAAAGTGTATATTTAGATTGATAAAAGAAGGTTTTAACTTTTCTGATGAAGTGTTGGAACAGGCAGGTATTAAAAAATCAATTCATTCTGTTTCAACAATTTGTAGTATTGTTGAACATGATAATAGTGAATTGACTAAAAAATTAGAAATTGATACCATAGATGCAACAACATTAATTAATGAACTTATAATTAAAGATAACCCTAAACTTTTAACAATTGATTCTGATAATGATGAATCAGTGGATGATGATTTTGATGATGATTTTGAACTTTCTGAAGAAGATATATAATAATGGCACTGTGTAAATATAATTTAAAAGATAAAATGCTAATCGGAAAGTATAAACATCATACAATACAAGATGCAATTGACATTAATCCATCTTATGTAGATTGGTTAAGAGTTCATGCTAAAAATAATTTTGAAATAGATGAAATTACAGAAGCGTATTTAGTTGATAGATTAGCATTATTCGCAATAAGTAACATGAATAAACATTTAAATAATAAAAATATAAAGTATAAAAAGAAATGAATATATTAAAATTCTCAGCACAATGGTGTATGCCATGTAAAATGATGAAACCAATTTTTGAAGAGGTCTCAAAAAATGAAAAATATAAGAATATTGATTTTATTGAAATTGATATTGAAGATGAAAATCTAATTGAAAAGTTCAATATTACCCCAAATGATTTATGCGCTAAATATAGTATAAGAAATATACCAACATTAATTATTGTTGATGATGATTTAAATGAAGTTGGTAAAATGGTTGGTGGGGCTGATAAAAATAAAATTACTAATTTTATAGATACAACATTAAATCAAAAGGGAGAATAACTTCTCCCTTTTTTTATAATACATACCATATACCATCTTTGTTAATACCACTATCAGTTGTAAATGTAAGCCATTTTCCATCTTTATAGATTTTTTGGTTTAAAACATTTTCCCATTTTCCATTTACATACACTTTTATACTTTTAACTTTTTTCTTAGCCATATTATTTTAATGCATTTTCAATATCATCTTCAGATGGCTTAACACATGTGCTATCATTAGAAGATTTATTATTTAAACTCTGTTTTTCTTCTGGATAATATTTTTTATAATCATAAAAACGTTTTTCCCCTGCAACTTTAGTCCATCCAACAGCACCAAATAATGATGCGATAGAAGCAATGACTGTTGCTACTCCATATAAATCAGTTATAATGTATCCAGTACAACAAACATCAATGATTAAAACTAACCCACATATCAATAGTAATAAAATACCTGTTAATGTAACTGACACAAGAAAAAAACTTTTACTTGAATCTCCATTATTTGATTTTATTAACAATTTGATATATTCTACAAATTTTTTCATTATTGGTTCTTATTTTACTCATAAATATTTTTAAAAAAATTAAAAACATTGGTAAAATACTATTTTAGGTTGTATATTTGCAAAAAAGAAAATATGAAAATAGTTGGATTTGCTGGACGCAAACAAAGTGGAAAATCAGAGTTAGCTTCTGTATGTATAGAAAATTTTGAAAATGTAAGTGTTTTTAGTTTTGGTAATGCGTTGAAGAACTTATGTGCTGAACTGTTAAACATAACATATGATGAATTAAACGAAATAAAGAATATTCCTAATAAGTTTTCAATAGCTCCTGATACAAGGTGGATTAGAATAATCAATAAAAGAACAAATATTGATGAAAAATCAATAAGAGAAACAATTAATGGCACAACTTTTACATCAGTTAGAATGATGCTTCAAATAATTGGAACTAATCTTATTAGAAAATTTGAACCTAATTGGCATGTTGATACATTAGTTAACGAAATTAAAGAATACCAATCAACTGATAAAATAATAATTGTTGATGATTGCCGTTTTCCAAATGAAAAGAAAGCATTGGAAGAACTTGGTGCGGATGTTTATTTCATATTAAGACCAACTAATATGAATGTTTCAAACCATGATTCTGAAACAGGATTAAAATGGTATGATTTTGATTATAATAGAATTATAATCAATGATATGGAAATAAATAAGTTAAGAGAATATTGGAGAATTGAAATGGTCAAAGTTTTAGGCTTATCTCCATGTCTTGATGCGATTGAAAACCCAATTATGGGGGATAGTCGTATATTTATGGGTTTTAATTATGCTTTTACTATGGAGAAATGTAAGACTGCTATGGCAGCAGGTATTCTTTTGGAATATGGAGCTATTGATAAAACAAATGGTTTCATTCATTATCATAGTAATAATGAACATTTATATGATATTATATACACTACATTATATGGTATGACAAGAACGAAAGAAGAAATGCCTGATATTGAATTTTATAATCCATATATTGTTGAAAATCTTAAAATGTTTATGGATTAACATTTATTAGATATTAATTTTTTGATTTTATAGAAATTAGTATTATATTTGCATTGTTTTAATAATGACAAGTATGAAACTAAAAATAATAAAGAGTATATATTCGTTTTTTCTAAATGATAATCATATAACATGGTTAATAGTTATTAACTGTTTTGTTACATTTTTATTGGCATTTAGTAGTATTCCATTGTGGTTACATGATAGAATGGTTACTATTGATTTGATTTTAACAATAATATTTGGAATTGAAATTGCTGTTAAAGTAAAAATATATGGAAAACGGTTTTTCAAAAAACATATAAATACATTTGATTTTATATTGGTTGTCATTAGTTTATTACCATTGTTTTTTGGCTCTTATTTAGAAAGAATGGATTATCTCTTGGTATTAAGAACAGTTAGGATTTTTAAATGTACAAGATTATTCAGAGCAATACCAAATTATGAAAGGTTATTATTGAATCTTAAAATTGCATTTAGAGCTAGTATTGGTGTAATTGTTGGAATATTCATACTAATATTTATTATATCAATTATATTATCAAGTTTATATTCTAAAATCGCTCCTGAATATTTTGGTAATCCAATTGAATCCATATATACTGTATTTAGAATGTTTACAATTGAAGGGTGGTATGATATACCTAACACAATCGCTGATAATACATCACCACTAATAGGAACAATTAGTAAAATTGTATTTTGTTTGATAGTGTTGATTGGTGGTATGTTTGGTATGAGTTTTGTTACATCATCATTTACAGATGAATTAGCTGTTGATAATAATGATAATGTAATGAAAGAATTACAAGAATTAAAAGAGATGATTAAAAAACAAAATGAGAAGTTTGGGGATAACAATTAGTATTGTTTTATGGATGCTTATCACAATTGTTATGGTAATAACTGTTATTGGGATGTTACCATTTATGATAATAGATGAAAAAACTGATAAATGTTATTGGTTTGAAATATTAGAAACATTAATTAATAAATATTAACATGAAAGAAGGAACAAGAATTGAAAAAACATTGTCAGAAAACCAAAATTTTCCAGTTAAAGTTGATGACAAAATTTATTGGATTTCTCGTGCAATGGCAGTAGTTGGATATGTGTTTAAAGAGGTTGATGGCAAATTATTTGTGTTAACCGAAAAGCGTGGAAAAGGTGCAGCAGATTATATTGGTCATTTCTGTGTACCATGTGGCTATCTTGATTTTAATGAAACTTTGGAAGATGCTGTTCTTAGAGAACTAAAAGAGGAAACAGGTTTTATTGGTGATAAGAAAAAACTTATATTGTTGAAAGTTAATTCTGACCCAGCAGAAAATAGACAAAATGTTAGTGCACATTTTGGTTATTTTGCAGATGACAAAGAAGATTTTTCTTTGGAGAAAGCTATTGGTGGCGAAAAAGATGAAATTGAACTTGTTAATTGGATGTATATTGGAAAAATTACAGGTCTAAAATGGTGGGAAAAAATCTTTAAAAAAGATAAACGTAAAACATTAACATCTGATTTTGATTGGTTTTATTCTCATAAATGGGCATTTAGTCATCATTTAAGACTTGACGATTATCTTTCAAAGTTTTATAAAGTAAAAATATAATTATTTATATGATATAAAACTATTAATATGAAAGCAAAAACTAAAATTGGAACTATTGAAGATTATGTTAAAGCTAACAGAAAAGCTTCAAGAGAAGAAGAACTAGAAAGAAATGGTGGACGGTGGGTAGCAAAAGACCGTCCTCATAAAAATAAAAAAGCGTATAATAGAAAAGAGGGTAAAAGAATTAGTTTCGATTACCCTCTTTATCATTTATATTACCTCAATTAAGGATTTTTCGCTTCTAATGCTTCTATTCTTTCAGTTAAACTATTAATTGTAGTTTGTAATGCATCAATTTGTTCTTTAAGAGCAATTTCTTTTGCAACTCCATCGTTGATGGAGATTACAGGTGAACCTTTACTTTTCAGACTTAAATTACCAATATTAGAACCTACTTCTACTACATTTCCAGAAGTTAATGTTAAAATATTTACAGGGCTTGTTGTACTACCTGTTGGTCTGGCACTAATAGATTCATTATTAGGTAATGTCAAACCAGTACTTAATATGTTATCAATTTTAGTTTCTATTGCATCTTCTCTATTTGTTGCTCTTGTTACTTCAGCTCCTAAATCATTAGTTAAAGTTGCATAATTTTGTGCTTGTAAAGTTGATTCAGCAGTTAAATCACTTCTAACACCTGCAATGTTAGTTTTGTTTTCTTCGACACTTGCTTTAATAGCAGTATCATCATAATTACTTAATCCAGTAAGTTTAGTTTTTTCAACAGTTGTGAAGTTTTCTTGTGAAAGTCCCATACCATCTACTTTATCAACTTTAGTTGCAATTGCTTGTTCATTAGCAGTGATTTTTTCTTCTAATGCAGTATCAGCCGTTTTATATGCAGTATCTAATGATGCTATATCATTTTTAATATCTGTATCATCGTAATTACTTAAACCTTCAAGTTTTGTTTTTAATGCAGTTGTAAAATCTTCTTCTGATAAACCTTTACCATCTACTTTATCAACTTTAACCTCAACATCACTTAAATAAGCTACTTTGTTAGCATTTTCACCTGATTGACTTTGTTCTTGAACTGTTACTCTAACACCATCTGGTACATTTAAGTTTAATGGATATTTTGAAGAACCAAAGTCCATTATATCATATCGACTTAATTGAGCAATAGTTGCACCATCAGCAGGATTACTACCATCTGTGCCATATTTAGTACCAACTATTTGACCACCTGAAGGTAATACAATTTTAGATTTACTTTCATCCCAAGTTACTTTTGTTTCCAAAGCATTATTAATATTTGCTTCAGCTTCTAAAGCTCTTTCATGTTCATAATCAACATCAGTTCTTAACTTAGCTTCAACCCCACTTGCACGTGTTTCTTCAGCAGTAATTTTTCCATTTATTTCTGAAATTGCTTCATCAATAGCGATAATTTTAATACCATCTGAAGTTACTTGTATATATGATTGAGATGATGGGTCTAATTTTATTGAAAATACATTTCCAGTTAATTCTAAACCATTTCCTGCTTCATATGTATCAACTAATTCTCCAATATTAACTTTTGTCACTTTTTCACCATCAGTTGTATCAAATGTAAATACTAATTCTTTAGTTGTATCGTCATATTCAACATTTTTTAAGAATTGGTCTTTGGGAATGTTAATATCTCCTTTTACAACTCCATCAACCATTAATTCATAATGTAATTGATTATCAACATCTTGAACTAATTCAACAGAAGAAATTTTTCCATTAACATCTTCTATTAATGCAATTTCTTTTGTATCATTATATGTTGGTCTATTAGCTTTACCATTTAAATTGATTTCTAATGATGCACTACCTAAATCAACTTTATTCCACTTAGAAACCATACCAATGTTGAATGTTTGACCAGATAATTCATCAGTACCTTCACCAACTAAATTAGCATAATTATCCAATTGAATAACTTTATATTTTTTGCCTTCTTTTTCGGCTTCTACATAAGAAACTTTGTTTTCTTTTAAATCTTCAATAGCAGGTCTTATTTCATTATCAATACCGCCATTGATAGTATTAACAGCATCTACCAAATTATCGTTAACTGTTTTAATACTTTCATTGATAACATCAATCATTGCATTAACACGGTCAGATTCATTTGTTATTTCACTATTAATATCATCCATTAATGCAACTTCTTTTGTATCATTATATGTTGGTCTTTCTTCTGAACCATTCATATTAAATGGAAGTTTGGTAGAACCAAAGTCAGCTTTATCCCATTTAGATACCATTGCTAAATTTACACCCTCACCATCAGTCATAATACCTGAAAGTGTATCAAAGTTAGCTAATTGAATAGTTTTTCTATTAGTATCAAATTCTTGATATTTAACAGCTTTTGCTAATTCAGGTCTTATTTCATTATCAATACCACCATTAATAGTATTGAAACCATCAGCCATATTTTGATTAATTGTATTAACAGCAGTCACTAAATTATCATTAACTGTTTTAATATCAGCTTTAATTTCATCAACATCAACTTCTTTTACTTTTTCAGCTAATGCAGCTTCAGCAGCAAGTGCCCTTTCAGTCTCAATATTGATATTTCCTTGTAAATTTGCTACATCAATTTTTCTTTCAGTAGTTTCAACATTGATGTTAGTTTGTAAATTAGTTTCAGCAGTAAGTGCTCTTTCAGTTTCATCAACTGTTAATTTCTTAGCTTCTGCTATTGCAGGTTTAATTTCATTTTCAATACCACCATTAATAGTGTTGAAACCATCAACTACATTTTGGTTGATTGTATTTATTGAAGTTACTAAATTGTCATTAACAGTTTTAATATCGTCTTTTACTTTGTCTAATTCAGATTGAGAAATAAATTTAGACATATCTACTTGCAAACCATTCTCAGTAAGAGTTAATCCACCATTAGGGTCTAAATTAATTTTCAATTCGACTGTTGTTCCTTCTTCTGAAGAAGTTTTTGTTACAACTATTGAATTGTCTGATAAAATGTTTGTTATTACACTATCAAATGGAACTTCAATTTCAGCTTCTCCATATAAACGAGAGCCTAAATAGATATAGTTATGTAATGTAATATTGTTATCTCTAACAAACCACATATAACCTTTGGTTGTGCCAGCTTCTTCGGCTGCTTTAAACTCAGGTAGTAATACTTGTTTTATACCGACAAGTTTTTCAGTTGTTTCACTCATTGTATATTATTTTTTAATATTTATTAATTAGTAAACATATCATCAGGGATTTCTGGTTCCTTATAATCTAAATCACACAAATCAACAAATACGCCAAAAGTATAATATCTTACATCTGTACCACACCCATCCAATAAGATACCTTTTTCTTCTGCAATTTGTTCAATTTCATTAAAAGTTTTTTCCATGATTTCTGTTTATTATAAATATCAAAAAAATGGTGCAAATAAATAAAAAAAAGCAAGGATTATTCATCCCTGCTCTTTTCTAACGCATTTAATTTTCTTTTTACTCTTTGATAATACGCTTCAGTACCATCTTTGGTAAAACCAGTACCCCCATTCCACATTCTTATAGCTTTTTCAACATTATTTGTCGGATTATAAGTTTTTTGTATTAAGTGGAAAATTTCTTTGGATTTTTCAATACTATATCTGTCTTTATAAGTATATTTGTTATAACCAAGTATTCGATTGCAATCTCGTATCATTATTTTTGATATTTGTAAATATCCAACATGATTTCCTGTTTTTGATACCGCATTAGGGTCATAACGACTTTCTGTATAAGCGATTGCTGATATTACATTATTCCAATCGAAATTTTTTTCAATACATTGTCCTTTTAAAGAACAACAAGTAACAATTAAAGTAATTAATAAAATGTGTTTTAGTTTTTGCATTAATTTATATTTAGTGTGGAAGATGTCATGTGTAAACATAACAATGGCTGCTTTCTTTGGGAGAGCAGCCAAAACTTCCTTATTATTAATAAGAATTTACTGATAGCATACCTTCTCGACTTATTTTCCCATCACACCAATCTTTGATAATTTGTTTGATTAACTTATCTCTTTGTTCTTTGTTGTGATAAATATTTTTAAATTTATCTTGTATCAAATAAAATAACTGAGATGTTGTCATTGTATTTAATGCATCTCCATTACTATTTTTCATACTAACTACTCTTGTCTTGATTGGATAACCATTGTTATCTATATCATCAATAGTGGATTTAATAAAGTTTTTATCTAAATAATTTTTAATTATAAGCACTTTATTAGCTTCTGGATAAAACGCTTCATTCAAAGCTAATTGAATGAATAAGTTCTCAATATTTTCAGAAATTATTATTTTTTTACCCATTATTATATATTTTCTATTAAATATAAATATTATTTAATGACTCTTTGTGTCATTTTACTTTTAAAACCTTGCAAATATACAATTAAAAAAACGAGAAATGCCAACTATTTCTCGTTTTTTCATTATTATTTAATAAAATTTTCAGTTTTTAATATTATTACATTATCGCCATTAACTTCATCATCATCCATGTCTAACATTAAATCAGTAATAGGATTTTCAAGAAACTCTTGAATAATTCTTAATACAGGTCTAGCACCATATTCTGATTGGTCTTTTATTTTATCAAACAAAAAATTCACAAATGTTTCGTTATAAAATTCATTTTCTAATGAAAATCCGATTTCGATTAATCTATTGTCAAGATTATGTAATTCCAAACGAATAATGTCTTTAATATTATCATCTGTTAATTTATTGAAATAAATAATATCATCAATACGATTAATAAATTCAGGTGGGAATTTCTTTTTTAATTCTTTTTGAATGATTGTTTTTGTATTAACTTGTTCATTTCTTACTAACCCTAAGCCACCACCAAAATCTGATACTTGTTTTGCTCCTGTATTTGATGTTAATAGAATTATTACATTTTTAAAATCAATTTTAGCCCCTGTATTATCTGTTAAACAACCTTCATCAAACAATTGTAAAAATACATTATAGATTTCTTGATTTGCTTTTTCAATTTCATCTAATAATAGCACACAATATTTTTTATTTTTAATGATTTCAGTCAGTTGACCACCGTTATCATAACCAACATATCCAGGTGCAGAACCAATCAATTTAGTAATAGAACTTTTTTCAGCATATTCAGACATATCAAGTCTAACCAAATATTTTTCATCACCAAAAACTTCTTTAGATAGTTTTTTAGCTATTAATGTTTTTCCAACACCAGTAGGACCACCTAAAAACATTACAATAGGCTTATTTTTATTTGACAATCCAACTCTATTTCTTTTAACAACTTGACAAATTTTATCAATAGCATCATCTTGTCCAATAATGCTACTTTTTAATATTTCATTAATATTTTTCAATGATGATTTTTCTGTTGTGCTTAATTTAGTGATAGGTATTGATGTTTTTTCTGATACTAATTCACAAACATCATTATCATATACAGTTCTTTGTTCTGTATTATAACGATTATTTTTTTCTAATAATGACAATTTAATTTTTAGTGTGTTTTCTTTAGCATTTAAATCAGAAATACCTTCATAAGTTTCATTACTAAGAATTTTTCTTTTTTCATCTTTAATTCTTAATAATTCTTCTTTAATATTAGTTATTTCAGGTGTGTCTTTAATTTTCAGAACAACTCTAGATGCTGATTCGTCAAGTAAATCTATTGCAGAATCAGGAAGGTTTCTATCTGAAATATATCTGTTTGCTAATAATACACATGATTTAATAGCTTCATTGGTATATTTTACATTATGATATGTTTCATAATACTCTTTACAACCATTAAGAATAGTTATAGATTCGTTAATAGATGATGGTTCAATAACAATTTTCTGAAAACGTCTTGATAATGAACTGTTATTTTCTATTGTGTTTTTATAATCTTTAAAATTAGTGGTTCCAATTACTTGAATATCACCATCAATTAATACATTGTTTAACATAGATGCAACATTTACATCTCCTGCTTGGTTTTTCTCACTCAAAGCATTATGAATATCATCAATAAAAATTATGTAATTTTTATCATTTTTTACTTCTTCTAAAAACCCTTTCAAGCGTTCTTCAAACATTCCTCTGAAATTAGCACCTGCAATCATTGCTGAAATATCCATTTGAACAATTTTTTTCTTATGATAAGCCACAGGAGCTTTTTTCTCAACAATCAAATTAGCCAAATGGCGACAAATAGCTGTTTTACCAACACCGCCATTTCCAACTAATATTAAGTTGTTTTTATTTCTTCGACCAAGAATATTAAACATTTGTCCAACTTCTTTTTCTCTTCCAACAATTTTATCAATTTTGCCTTTTGAAGCCAAATCATTAAGATTTTGTGAATATGTATCAATTAATGTGGTTTTTTGTGCTTTTCTCGCTTTCAATATTTGAGATGAACTTATACTTTTAACCTTTGCTGGTAGTTGTTTTGGTTTTGTTTCAACTTCTTCAATAAGGTTATTGTTCATAATATAATTTTCAAACATATCATATGTTAAGCCAACTTTACTAAACATTTCTTTTATTTTTCCATCAATAAATAACATAGATAATATCATATGTAATGTATTGACCTTTTCATGATTGTGTTTTACTCTTTCAACATTAGCCTGAATTATATATTCATTAAAATTTTCACTAAATCTTGGTATATCAAACTGGTTTAATGGAGTCGGATTTTGGCTTAAATAGTAACTATATTCATCAACAATACTTTTGATGATTTCTGTCATTAAACATTCTTCTAATGCAGCATAAGCAAGACAATTTTTATTTTCTAATACTCCTACAATGAAATATTCAGATACTATGTTTTTTGAGGGAAACTCATTGATTAATGTGGTTTCTATATATTTTAAAATATTAGTCAAATCATCTGAGAAAGATTTGTTTATTGGATTCATATTCTAATTTTTTATTACAATATACATAAAAATGGTTAAAAAGTAAAGATAATGACCTAAAATATTGAATTATGTGGGAAATATAAAAAATAAGTCGTATATTTGCATTGACTAAAGAATAAAATATGAGTGCAATTTTAAACATATATAAAGATAATGTAGATTATACATGGTATGATAGTTCAAATGTCTTATATTCAGAGTGTTATGATAAAGATAATGATTTGAAGGATTTGAAGATAGTATTTAAAGGTGGAAGAAGCTATCTTTATGAAAAGATAGATGTAAATGATTATTTGATGTTTAGGAGTGATTTGTCACAAGGTAAAGCATTAAACAAATATATTATTGTTAAAGATGTAAATGGTAATCCTAAACACAATGTAGTTCGTTTACCTGATACTGATTTGAATGAATTGGAGAATAGTCGTTTGATGATTATAGAAGAAAGAAATAAACCTGTTGAAGAAACCAACAATACCATTTATCATGTTGAATTAGATGAATCAAATGGTAATGTTAAATTGTTGTTTGAAGATAAAGTTGTATTTGAAGGTGTTGAAAATAAGATTTCAATCTTCCAATTATTAAAAGCTTTGAACATAAGAGCCGATATTACTAAAATAGAAATACCAAATTTAAATAGTGATGACGAATATTGATAAATTAGCAGAAAGAGAAGCTTTATATATTAAAGCGAAGGAGATGTATTATAATGAAGAACCAATAATGGAAGATAGTGCATTTGATGAACTTGAACAATGGTTAAAAGATAATGGTTCAGAAGTTGTCAAGAAAGTTGGTTCTTGGGATAGAAAAGCTAAGTTTCCACATCCATCTAAAATGGGTTCATTGGAAAAAATACAAGCTGACAAATCAACAGGTGAAGCACCTTGGGAATTATTTAAAGCTTGGTATGATAATATCAAATCTGTTATTGGTAAAGATTTAGTAACAATTGAATGGTCTCAAAAACTTGATGGAAATGCTGTTAATTTAGTGTATGAAAATGGTATTTTAACAAAGGCGTTATCACGAGGTGATGGTATTCTTGGTAGAGATTATTTATCAAGGATAGATAAAACGCAAATTCCTTTATCAATACCTATTACTGATAACATTGTTGAAGTAAGATGTGAAGCTGTTATTGAAAAAAGAATATTTGCTGAAAAATATGCCCGTTTGCCTGAATTGACTGAAGAAGAAAATGCTAAAAGATTTTCTAATGAAAGAAACTATGTTGCTGGATTGTTAAATAATGATGACGCAACTTCAGAACAAATATCAGAAATTCATTTAATACCTGTTGAAATGCATGAGGTGTTATCAAATGGTAAAATAATTTATTGGGATATTAATGATATTAGAAACTGGGGATTTGCTCATTACAAAGATTTATGTTTAAATTATGAACATCTTAGTATGAGTAAAGAAAAGTTTGAAAGAGTCTTTAAAGAATATGAAGATTTTAAACATAATGAAAGTCCATATCGTTTAGATGGTATGGTAGCTAAAATAAATTCTTCACAACGTGATTATGTTGGAGAAACTGCACATCACCCTAAATGGGCGTTAGCAATTAAGTTTAAACCTGAAAATGCTTCAACGTCTGTTGAAGGCTTTGAAATTAAAATGGGGAAAACAGGAAATTTCACACCTGTTGTTTTGCTTAAACCAGTAGAACTTGATGGGTCAATAGTATCAAAAACTAGTGGTTATAATTACAAATATATTATTGATAATAAAATTGGTGTAGGCGCAATTGTAACATTAGTTAAATCAGGTGATATTATTCCACAGATTACATCAGTTGATGTCCCAGCAATTGAAACGTTTGAGATGCCAACTGTATGCCCTCATTGTGGTTCTCAATTAGAAATTGTTAATAATACTCATTTACATTGTCCTAATGATGATTGTGAAGGTAAAAAATTATTTAAATTCATTAACTCAATGAATGTTCTTGAATTGGATGGGGTTGGAGATGCTTTTTTAGAAGAATTATTTAATAAAGTTAAAGAACCTGCTTCATTTTATATTACAAATCATGATGATGGCGATGTTACAACTGATTATTTAATTGATTGTGGAATGAAAGAAGGAAAAATACTTGAAAACTTTGTTAAACAATTAAATAATCTTAAAAAATTAACTGTTGAACAAGTGATTAGTTTCATGTCTTTAGATGGTATGTCTATTGGTGGGAAAACTGTTAAAGAAATTGCCAAGAAGTTATCAAGGGTTGATTATTCTTTTACTGGGTTGGAAAAGAAAGTTGTGTATGGATGGGATAAAAATGATGATGACCATTCTAAATTAACAGCATTTAACAATTTATGTGAAGATATTGTAATGCATGGACTTCCTATTGAATTTGTTAAAAAAAGAGAAGGTAATATAATTAAATTATGTTTAACTGGTTCACCAAAAAAATTCAATTTTTCATCTAAGGGGGAATTTATTAAATTCTTGGAAAATAAAGAATATGTTGTTGACGAAGTATCAGTAAAAGATTGTGATTATTTGGTTACTGATGATATTGAAAGCAAATCATCTAAGACAACAACAGCCAAAAAGTTAAACAAACAAATAGTAACTTATGATTATTTTAATTAGATATGAGTACAAAATTATATAATGGGATTCGTTTTAAATCCAGTAATATGGGTGACATATTACAACAATTAATTTCAATTAGAAAAGATGCTGTTAAAATAGCTAATGAACTTTTGACTATTGAAGAAATAAAATCATTTATTATTCTAAATAATCTTATTGGTGCTGATTGTCATAAGATATACAAAGCGTTAGTAACTGATTTAAACTCTGATTGTAGAACATTATTAAGTATTAATTTCAATTTTACAATTTCGCTAATACCAGAGAAAAATGGTTATGTTTATGGCTATTATTTTGCTGACCATCAGAAAGAATATTTTGAAATGATAGAACCATTTGTTGAAGATTATCATTACCAAAATCAATGTGATAAACCTGACAATATTTCAAATAGGGAGTGGAATAACAGACGTAAAAAATGGGATAAACTTCTTGGATATGATTCTTTTACTCAAAGAGCATTTAGTTTTGTAATTGTTAATTCTAGTGATTTAGATATGTTTTCAATTTTCAAAAAAATAAAAGATGCTGTTGAAGAACTTAAAAAAGAAGATTGTTGGCATGATGAAATTAAATTATTAAATTTTAGGACTGGTGAAGAGATGTATCTTGGGGAATATCCACATGGATTATTCATTTATGGAGATACATTATGTTTCAAAGATGAATATAATGACAGTTATATAATTTCATCAGGTGAAGCTTTTTGGGGTGGAACTAAAACTAAAGATGAAAGAGATAATTTAATTATTAAAACAGTAGTATAAATTTTATGGCAGAAATAAATGAAAAATTAAATATACCTGATAAAATTAAAGTTGGGTTTCAAAAAAGAGGTGACACTTACACAGGTAAATTATCATATGTTACATATATTAATAAAAAAGGACAATTAGCTAAAGAAACATCATGGGAAGGGTGGAGAGATAAAAAAATCACTCCACTTGAACTTGATAATGTACCAACTGAAGGATTTGTTCTCAACAAAAAAGCTGGTGGATATTCAACTGGTTGGAATCATAGACAAACATATTGTCGTGTTTATGACCCACGAGATTTTGAATTTGAAATCAATATTGAAAATCTTTTATATATTCTTCAAGAATGTACATCAAGTAAAGGTAAAGGATTAGAAGGTAAATTTGTATATGCATGGTCAGGCAAAGATTTAGTATTGCTTCCTGTTGATTCACTTGATTATAAAATGTCAAAACAATTAATTGATAGTACTGAAAAAATAACTATGAAATCCTTAAAAATTGGAGCTTCATACAAAGGCAAAGTGCCAAATAGTAAAGATATTTCAGACAATTTAGTATATATTGGAAAAATGACATGGCATGGTTTTGCTGGTATGGCAATTGATTGTAAAGGTAATAATTACAACTATAAACTTGTTAGTAAAGTAGTACCAACTTTTGTTGATATTAATAAAAAACATTTTTATGGTTATTCATCTTTAACATCTTTATATCATTTAGTAAATGAAAATATTTTATCACTATCTGAAGTTGAAGATTATAAAGAAAAATTTTTACATACATTTCATGGTGAAGCAGACCAAATAGATAAATTATTCATAGTAAAAGGTTCAAAAAATCGTTATTTTGATGTTTATGGATATTGTGATACTTTATATGAAACTGAAAATGGTGAAGTTATTGATGTACGAGTTGATATAGAAAGACTATTGAACAATAAAACGTGGAGTCAAATATCATATGTTGAAAAACTAAATATGACATATGATGAATTTCAAGAAAAAGCAACCAAAAAATATAAATTTTATATAACTAAAGTAAATCGGCTAACAAATAATAATAAAGAATTTGAATACCAATATAAATACTCACAAAGAAAATCAACATGGGGTAATTATAATGATGGTTTTCAAGAATTTGTTTGTTCTGAAGAAGAAGCAAATTTAATAATTGATAGAATAAAATATCAATATAGTATATGGGTTAAAATGAAAAATGGCGATGAATTTCCAATGCAATATGATTATAGGAATTTTTCATTAATCGAAAATTTTAAATAATAAAAATAATATAATAAAATATGGAAAAAGATTTAATAATTTCAACTGCAACAGATAAAATTGAAAAAGAATTAGCACGAATTGAAAAAGAGTTAAAACCATCTGCTTATACTCCTAAGACAAATTGTAGATTCAGTTATCAAGATAGAACTTCAACAGGTGAAGGTATTAACATACGAATCATTAATGATATTAGTGAGCTTGTAAAAATGATTGCATTTGTTAATCGTAAATCTGAAGATTATGAAAATGCAACAAAAATAGTTGCTGCTTCAATTCCAGACTTTAAGATTGTTCCATTTACATGGAATGGGTTTTCAATAAGTGATTGGCAGGATGACCTTATGTATTTTATAAGAAAAATTCTTTATACACAAAGAGTTAAAGAACTTACTGAATATAAGAAAACATTAGAGCCATTATATTCACAAGATAAAAAAGACCAAATATTAATTGAATCAATTTTATCTAAAATTAACTTTTAAATAAAAACAAGATGGATAAGAAAAAAAGCTATTATAATTAGTGGTTTCCCATACATAGGGAAATTCACTAATTATACATTACTTAAACTTAATTTTAAAATAAAATGATTGAAAAATATACAAAAAAACCAGTAACAATTGAAGCTGTACAGTTATTAGATAATGATGATTCAATTAAAGAATGTATTGAATTTGTTTTTAATATTGGAATGGAAACCTCTATGTTTGGACAGATGGCAACCATTAACGATGTTAAAGCTAAAGGTGGCTTTGAAATTCCTACATTAGAAGGGAATATGAAAGCATCATTTGGTGATTATATTATAAAAGGTGTTGAAGGAGAATTTTATCCATGCCGAAGTGATATTTTTAATAAAACTTATATCAAAGCTGAATAATGAATAGTGTAGATAAACAATATCAAGATTTGTTGAAAAACATTCTTGAAAACGGAAATGTAAAAAAAGACCGTACAGGAACAGGAACTAAGTCAATTTTTGGAACACATATGAAAATTGATTTGCGAAAAGGATTTCCACTCTTAACAACAAAAAAAATGTTCACTAAAGGAATTATACACGAATTGCTTTGGTTTCTGAGTGGAGATACAAATATTAAATATCTTGTTGATAATGAAGTTAATATTTGGAATGATGATGCTTATAGATGGTATTGTGAATTAATAGATAAACATAATTCTATTATTGGTACAAGTGGTATTTTAACAGTTGTGGATTATAATGGTGTTGAACATTTTTATAATTATATGGAAAAAGCGAATAAGAATGTTTTTTTATCAAGATGTAAAAATGGACATAAATTTAAATATATAGAGAATGATTCTTTAATAAAATTTTATGAATATGGAGATTTAGGAGATGTATATGGTAAACAATGGAGACGATTTGGCAGTAGTAATACTGACCAAATTCAAAACATTATTGATACATTAAAAACCAATCCTGATGATAGAAGAATGTTATGTATTGCGTATAATCCTGATGTATTAAATGAAGTGGCATTACCACCTTGTCATATACTTTTCCAATTCTATACAAGAGAATTGTCAAATACTGAACGTTGGGAGTTATACTATAATAAATTTAAAGATGAAGAAATTGATAATGATAATTTCTCTTACCCACATCTTGATGTTTATGGTCAAACAAATCAACATACTTATAATGGTGAATATGACTATCTTTTAGAAGAGGAAAATATACCAACAAGAGAATTATCATGTTCATGGTATCAAAGAAGTGTTGATTCATTTTTAGGCTTACCATTTAATATTGCTTCATATGCATTACTAACACATATGATTGCTCATGTTTGTAATATGTCTGTTGGTGATTTAATATTTAATGGTGGTGACACTCATTTATATTTAAATCATTTAGAACAAGCCAAAGAATTAATTTCAAGAGATGTGCTTGATTCACCAACATTATACTTAAATCCTAAAGTCAAAACTATTGATGAATTTAACTTTGAGGATATTAAAATTGAAAATTATGTATCACAAGGCGTTTTAAAAGCACCATTATCAACTGGTTTATAAAATATCTTATAAATAACATAAATTAACGAGAATTCTTTTGGAGTTCTCGTTTTTTATTCGTATATTTGCATTGTAAAACTAATGTATAACCAAAAATATAATGTCATGAACAATGCAGAAAAATATTTTATCCCTGATAGTTACCCAATGATTGAAGAAGAGGTGACTGAAGAAATTATAGTGTTAAACAAGGCTGAAGATATACCTTTGCCAAATATGATTTATATGCCTTGGCAAGTAATTAATGAAGCCCCAACAATAGGTTTTAATAATGATGAAAAAAAGATACAGAAAATGTTGTAAGTGTGGAAAACTTGCAACATGGACATATATGCCATCTGGTGATGGTCAAAGATGGTATTGCGATGATTGTGTTAATCGTGGTTGTACATGTAATTTACATGATTTAAGTTTTGATGGAGAACCTAAAACCACTAATAACCTTATTTGGTGGTCAAAAGAAGTGTATGATAAAGCATGGGAAACAGATGAAGATATTAAAATAGAAGATTTAGGTACAAGAGAACGTATGCCTGATTCTTTTTATTATGAACGTTTGGATGAAAAAGGTAGAAGAAGTCCATGTTGTGAATATTGGTATGATGAAGAAGGTGATGATTTTGAAGAAACTCAATATTATATTACTAAAGCAACGATTTTATCTGTTTTAGATAAAAGCAAATATAAGTTATCAATTTCAACATCATTGGTTAGTGCCATTAACGAATTTATTTCCAAATTAAAAGATAAAGGTAATTATAATACATTTATGTCAAGATTTTATAATGTATGTTCACCTTATTTCAAAATTGGCTATTCAGCTAAAATAAATCGTAAGTTTTATCTTTCAGTGAGGGATAAATTAAGAGAGCTAAGAATTAAACAACCTTATTCATGGGAAATAGATGAAAAATAGAAAAGATTTTATTAAAGAATATATTAAAAATAATTTGAATAACACTAATGTCGAAGAAGCGATGAATGCCACTTTTGACTTCTGTGATGATTTTACAGAAGTCAAAGATGAACTTCCTTCAGAAGAAAATGGATTCTTTAATAAATTTGTTATTATGGTACTTGAAAATGTTAAAAAACCTAATAAACATATAGCAAAAATAGGAAGATATTGCAAAGACCATTTTTACAATACAAATGAAGAAGTGTTTTTATGGCGTAGTGGTTTATATGTATATGGGCTTAATGATGATGAAGAATATAAAGTGGTTGCTTGGAGACCAATAAATTTTGAATAATTATGAAAATATTTTTTCCTGGGTCATTTGACCCTTTTACAATTGGTCACGAAAATTTAATTTTAAGAGCAATTAATATTTTTAAGAATACAATTTCTGCCAATGAAAAGATTGAGTTTGATATAGCTGTGGCAATAAATCCAAATAAAAAAGGCTACTTCCCAGTAGAAGAAAGATATGAAGCATTGAAAAAATGGGCACGATTATTTCCACAGTTTCATCCTGAAATATGTAATATGTGTAAATTTAATATATGTACTTATGATAATTTGACATATGATTATGCAAATAAAATAAAAGCTGATTTTATTTTAAGAGGGGTTAGAAATACAATAGATTTTGAGTATGAAAAATCTATTGCAGATTTCAACAAAAAATTTGGTAAAATTGAAACATTATTTTTAATGAATGACCCATCAATTATAGCATCCTCAACAATTGTAAGAGAACTTCTTAAAAATATAAAAGAAGAAGAAGCTATGTCATTATTTCCTAAAGGATATAATATTTTAGACATGAGTGAATATTATGATACATTTGAATAATATGGAAGAATTAAAATATAGTAAACACGAATTACTTGCATTTAGAAATCTTTTATGTTTACATCATATTTTTATTGATGACATTGAAGTGTTAGATAAATTTTTGAGAAGTGCTTATATAATATTTAATCTAATGGATTTCTCTAATAAAAAATGTGATAAAGGTCTTGAAGAAATATATGATAAAACATATTACGATGCTAAAGAATATTATTTAAACTTAATAAAACAAAAAAATAATGAGACATTATCCGAGCTTCGAAAATCAGAAGTATGACCATACATTAGATAATGATATGATTATCGCTGAAAATAAAATTGATGGACAAAATTTTGTTGCAAGATATAATGCTAGAACTAAAGAATTTATTGCATTTGGTTCAAAAAAGATGATTGTTGATGAAACACATGAACAGTTTGGTAATTGCGTTAAAATATTTAAAGAAAAATATGAAGAAATAATCAAAAATATTATTAAAGAAAATTCTAAAAAGAAAGGTGTCTTTAATAGTATTGATGAAATCCATTTCTATTTTGAATACAGTGGAGAAAATTCATTTTGTGGCTTCCATCAAGAAGGTGATAAAATGACATTAACCTTAATTGATGTATTTTTAAAAAAGAAAGGCTATCTTGAACCAAAAACATTTTATGAATTATTTGATAATACAGGAATTAAATTGCCCGAAATAATTTATAAAGGTTCTCTCACCCAAGAATTTATTCAATCTATTAATGAAAATGATTGGACTAAACCTGATTGTTTATATCCAACAGTAAAAGAAGGTGTGGTTTGTAAAAGAACTACTATGCTTAAAGGTCAACGATTGCCAATGGTTAAAGTGAAAACTAATTGGTGGATAAATAAATTAAAAGAAAAATATCCTAATAACTGGAAAGAATTAGAATAATTTAAGTTATTTTAAGGATTATATTTTGCGAATATATTAGATTATTCGTATATTTGCATTAGAAATAGTATTAACTAATTAATAAAATATAAAATGGTAAAAAATAGTTTTGAATTAGCTGTTATTGCCCATGAATGGGCTAATAAAGCAAAAGAAAGTATTGCTATGATTTTGGAAGATTTCATGACTAAAAATGATATTAGTTTCCAAACATTATGCAAGATTATGCCTATTGAAGAAGATATTCTTGAAGATATTATGTCAGGAAAATCAGATATGATTACAATGGATGAACTGTCAGCAATTATTATTGCACTTGATTTGGCAGTACAAGTAATTCCTGCTAGTGTTTCTCCGCTTCATTTAGGTTCTGGTACATCAGAAGAAAATCTACTTACTGAAGCTAGACAAATTGAAAATGAAAAACAAGAAAAAGAGGAAAATGACAATGAATCTTTTGGGTGTGGAATTATTATTTCAGATAATCCAAGATTGAAAGAAGCTTTGGAAATTTTTGTCAATATGTTTGATACTAATCCTGAAGCAATTGATTCGTTTATGAAACTTTTTAGTAAAAACTAAAAATAATTATTCTTGTGAATTCTATGGCTCTTAAAGGTTAGGGGTTGTGAAATTCTTAACCTTTTTTAATTGTATATTATACAAAAAAATCGTATATTTGCATAAAATATATTTGTAATTTAAATTTTGATAAAATGAAAGAAGAATTACCAAAGAAGAAAAGAGGAAGAAAAAAGAAAATAGTAGAACCTGCACAAATAATGTCTGGGTTTATTCCAAGTAAATATCAACAAGATATTTTTGATTTTATTCAACATGGAAATGGAAATTCGGTTATTAATGCTCTTGCTGGTTCAGGAAAAACATCTACAATTGTAAATGCAGTAAAACTTATACCATCAACTTGCAATGCATTGTTTATCGCCTTTAATAAAGAAATTGTTAAAGAATTGGAAAAAAAACTTGCAGGTGTCAAAAATGTTCAAGTAAAAACATTACATAGCCTTGGACTGTTAATGATACGAAGAAATCTTGGTACTAATATTGAGATTGATGAATACAAATATCGCACTTTTATCAAGAAGAATATAAAACAATTATCTTCTGCTGATTTTGATAAAATGACCACAAAATTGATACAACAATATACTGATAATGTAATTCAATTGTGTGATTTAGGTAGATATAACCTTGCACAATGTGAAAAAGATTTATTACAAGTATCAGCAAGACATGATATTCCAATTATAGATGATGAATGTAATGCAGTTCTTAATGTAATGAAATGGGGGAGAGAAAATACAACCTCAATTGATTTTACGGACATGGTATGGCTACCATATGAATTAACACTAAATCCAATTGGTTTACAATATGATTATATTTTTATTGACGAGTGCCAAGATTTAAATGCAGCACAACGAGAATTGTTTTTAAGATGCTTTAGACGTGGTACTAGGTTTATTGCTGTTGGTGATAAAAAACAAGCCATTTATTCATTTGCAGGTGCGGATGCTGAAAGTTTTGCAAAATTACAAAATTTACCTAATACCACAACATTACCTTTACCAATTTCTTATCGTTGTCCTAAAAAAGTTGTTAACTTGGCTAATCAGTTTGTTGACACAATGGAATGTAGAGAAAGAGCACCTGATGGAGAAATTGTTCATAATGTATCAATAAAAGATATACATGATGGAGATATGGTCTTATGCCGTACAAAAATGCCACTTATAAAGCTTTATATGCGTTATCTTCGCATGGGTGTTAAATCCTATGTCAGAGGACAAGATATTGGCTTAAATCTGCTAAGAATGGTTGATAAGACTGAACAAATAGTGTTGAATGTTAGTTTACAAAAAGATGGCGTATTTGCAAGACTTTATGATGACTTATTTGAAGAAAGAAACCGTCTTATGATTAAAAGAGGAATGGATTTAGAAGATGCAACTCTTTCTAATCAAATTATGAACAAATATGATTCAATTAAAGCTCTTGAAATTCTCGCTGAAGGTTTAACATCAGCAAGAGATTTACATGATAGAATTGAAAATGTATTTGCTGAAAGTGCGGATGGTGTTTGTTTATCAACAATCCATAAAGCAAAAGGGCTTGAAGCAAATAATGTTTATATTTTATGTAAAACATTAATGCCAAGCAGACTTGCAACCCAAGATTGGGAGAAAGAACAAGAGCAAAACTTAATGTATGTTGCTTATACACGAGCAAAATATAAATTAGGATTTGTATCTGAAACTGAAATTTCTCCATCAGCAGGTATGATTGACCCATCAGCAGCGTTAACAGAACTTAACTATATTGAAAATAAAATTTGTAAATTGTTGAATAAGACACCACAAGTTATAATGGATGCAACTGAAGTTGCGCAATATAATTTGAAAAGTGCAACAATAATTGAAGAAAAAGAAACTAATCATGCTGAAATATCTTCAAATAATAATGAAGATAGTGATAGCGAAACAATGAAAAAACTTCTTGAATTAGTTAAGAAAAAAGGTGGAATTGAGAAATTTGAAAAATTTCTTGAACAATAAAAATAAAAAGGTGAAGAATTTTCTTCACCTTTTTTTATATAAATTATTTAGGGGCAATTGTTATATCCCAACTTCTACTATCTGTTGAAGTGTTAGCTGGAACTGTAATTTCAACCCACACAGCTTTTGCTCCTGTACCAGTTCCTTGTGGCGTACCAACAGTAATATTAGATGTCGGATTTTTAGTTACTTCACAATCACTTGCTGTTAATCCTGTTGTATCAGCATAAGCAGTAAATGTAATACCATCTGCACTAACTGATTTGGTTGTATTTTCAGCAGGGTCAGACCACTTAACATCACCAGCAATTCTGAAATATGGGTAGTCAAGTCTTTGACCACAAGCATTTATTATTGTTACAGTACCATCACATCTTGAAGCTCCTGAAGGAACAGTTAATATAACTATATTACTGCTATCATTATCAGCAGTACCACCAGGTCCACTTGTTCTATTTAATGTTCCACTACAACCTGATACACTTGCAGTCCATGATGAATTAGCACCTTGTTTACCATTAACTGTTTGATAAGAGTCAATTTTAAACTCTATTGTACCACCTGATGTTGGAATACTACCCACAGTAGGTCTCCATACACCCATAAAACAATCAATTGTTGCAGCATTTTGAGTTAATGGAACATCAACTCTATAACCTGAATTGTTTTGTACAAATTGTAATGTATAGTTACGACCAATTGTATCAGTATTTTCAGTTAATGTTACTGTGTAAGTCATTATGTAATTAACAGGACCACTACCAACTAAACTAATGTATGATGGTAAAAGACCTTGAATAGTGTCAGAAACAACATATTCTTTAGCTCCTGATATACTGTTTACTCTATATGATTCAACAGTAAATGTTGTTGAAGAACCTGTATTACTAAATGATAATGTACTACTTGTTTCATGGTCAGGATTAATTTTACTTGATTCCTTATTATTTACTTTGAAATAATAAGTATAACTTAAACCTTGTGCTTGTGTTACTGTTACAGATGCAGTTGTATATCCATTTGTATAAACAACAGTTCCAGTTCTTTCTGAAGAAACATCACTACTTGAAACTGTTAATACATCATTACCTGTTGAATAACTGTCACCAATATTACTTGTAATCCATGATGGTTTAGACTCTACTTTATAACTTTCTATACCATCAGAACATTTAGTATTAGTACTAATACCACAAAGACTTAAATATTGTGGTGAACTGAAACTAACATTAATTGTAGTTGAACCACTTGCTACATTTGTACTTGCAGCAGTTGTAAAACCACCACCAATATTCACTTGTAAAGGTCCTCTGTCATAAACAGCACAAGTAGCACCATTTTGGCTTACTCCAAGGGTAACAGTTCTATTACTTCCACTTTGTGTATAAGTAAATGTACTACTTCTTGATGAAGTGTTATTTGAGTTAGAATTAGCTGTAATAGTTGTACTCGTAACATTTGCACTTGGGCTACTATTTGAAGTGGCTGTTGCCCATGATACTGTATTAACACTGTAACCAATGTTAACTCTGCTTCCAGAAATTATACTACCATTTCTTGTAGTTTCTCTATATGATGTAATATTAGCTGATTTTGAAGTTGAAGAACATGCTTCAAAACTTAAACTACTTGTATCAATTGTAAATGTATAAGTATAACCTGTTTGGCTCTTTTCTTGACACCCATGAACAATTACTTTTTTGCCACTAGTTGCTTGTGTAAATGTAATATCACAACATCTACTATTATCACTACTTGAATCTGATTGAGCACTTGCAGTTGTTGTAACAGTTGTGTTATCAGTAGGGCTTGATGTACCATTACCTGATGATGGTGATACAGTTAGCCAATTACAAGTTGTTTCACTCCAATTAATAGCTTCATAATGGTCTATTGTACCTGTTGCTGAACCGATATGCACTTCAGCATATGATTTAAGACTCACTGTTTGACTTCCACCACCGAATGCAAATTGTGATAAATTAATAGTAGGACTTGGAGTTGTTGTTGCTCCTTCAGTGCTATTTATACTAAATTTATAAACATATATGAAACCATCCTCTTGATTTACAGTTAATTGTTTATTGTAAATTGACCCATTTTCATTTGTTTCATTTTGTGTATATGTAACAATAGCATTTCTTGCAGTACTTGGATTTTGTGCATATGTAATTGTATTAGTTGTTGCACTTGCACTTGGTGAAGAATTTCCTGTTACTGTTAGCCAACTTGAACCTGTTGAGACTTTATAACCAACAGGAATAGGGCTTTCTGTATGACCATTCATAATTTTATATGATGTAACTGTTATTCCACTGGTTCCACTTGTTGGACCAGGTACAGTTATTGATGTTGGAGATATATCAAAATGATATACCATGCAAGGTATATCTTGTACAATTACTTCCTTCAACTGTTGACCTTCTGAATTGATTTGTATCAAATTAATATAACCATATCTATCAACACCTTCATATGGGTTTTCACCAATTGTTACAGTACCACTACCAGAATTAGCACCATTAAACACACTTCTCTCAGACTCTTGTGTGTCATTAATTGTTATCCAAGAATCATAATTAAGGAAAATATATTTCATATTCACAACATTTTGCAATGTACCATCATAATACATATTAGCTGTTGATATAATCTTATAATTTTTAGTTCCACCCATACATCCAAATAAAGGATTATTTAGTAAAAATTCAAAATTGAAATTATCAAATGTAACAACACGCATTTTTTGTGTTATTTTAAATGTTGACGGTCCACTCAATGTTAATCGTGGGTCATTTACAGTTAATGTTATTGTTGTTACTCTATCAGTCGTTTCAGATGTCCACATTGGGAACTTATAATTTGAATTGGTTAATGAGAATGTAATACCTGTAACCCATGTTTCACTTGTTGTAATTGTTACAGCAGTTAATATGTTTGCTGCATCAGTACCTTGGCTATCTGATATATTATCATTGAAATTACCTGTTACAACAATTCCTTTATCAACAGTTGTTGCAGTAGATACAACTGAAATATCTCCTGAAGGATTCCAAGCAATTGTACCATATTTGGCTTTATGTTGAAATTGAATTGAAATAGATTTTGCCCCTGATGTTCTACCTTCATTTTGAATAGCACTCCAATTATAATTGATTTGTGCTGTTGTCTTATTCTCAGGTATTGCAAGTGTAATAGTTGTTGCACTAGCTGTACCGCCTGTTGGTGAATTAGTAGTCCATCCTGTTTGAGATGAATTATAATGCCATGCAACAGGAATATTACTCGTAACTAAAGTACCATTTTTGTATATATTTTTGTAGGAATATATAACAAATGTTTGACTATAAGCATAATAATCTTTAGTTACAGTTTGTGCAGTATTACCAACTGTATCTATATAAAAAACATATTCGATTGCTTCAACATCAGCCCATTTTACAAATTGAGTGTTCAAGTATGAAATACCAATTGAATTATTTGTTGTATTCAGTTTTTCCAAATGAATATTATCAAAATTAGCAATTATATACGCCTTTGTAGCGTACTGAGTATTAGCTTGTGTATAATCTCCAGTACGCTCTTGTAAGGCTTGTGATACATCATACCAGGTAGCCCATTTGGGATTCGTTGGTGTTATATATGCCATGTTATTTTATTTTTAATAACTCTTTTATTTGTTTAATATCATTTTCTTGTTCTATTAACTTAGAAGTTAATAACTGAATACCTTTTAATGCAATTACAGATAGGAATTTATAATCAACAGCAAACATACCATTTTCATCTTCATATACAATTTGAGGACAAATTTCTTTTACTTGTTGAGCAATTACACCAATGTTTTCTTTCTCTTTACCAATATAGTTAAAATATATTAATGAAAGTGATTGAATTTGGTCTAATGTAATATCCAAATCTTTTATGTTTTCCTTTAATCTGATGTCAGAATAATCTTGGAAACCACCTTGTTCAAAATGCGCACTACCTTTACCTGTAATGTTATTCCCTGTATTTGGGAAGTTTAATGTGCCATTAGCAGTAATTGTTCCGTTTACTGTTTCACCTGAATTGATTGTAACAGTATTTTGTGTAGTCACTGTTCCACTAAATACAAATGGGGCTGCTGTACTTGCTGTTACTCCACCTACAAATGTACCACCTGAATATGGCATATATTTATTACCTGCTTCGGTTTCAAAACGTTTTATTTCAGTATCAAGTTTATTAATAGCATCAATAATGTTAGTTGCTCCTGAAGTATAATTACCTGTAAATGATGGCATTGTGCCATTTTGATTCAATCCAATTGAATTATTTACATTTACAGCATGATTATCTAATCCTTCTAATGCTCCTTTAACAGATGTTGAACCAGATACATAAGAACCTGTTTTACCAGAATTTGGTTTACTATAAGTTCCATCATTGTTGAAACCTGCTGATGTAATAACTGTTTGAATTGCTCTATCCAATAAAGTAGTAGCACTTAATACAGTAGTAGCACCAGATGTAAATCTTTCAGAAGATGGTATGTAAGCACCATTAGTTGTATTGAAACCTGCTGATTGAGTTGTTGTGTCCCATTTTTTAATTTTATTTTCATCAAGAGTTTCACTACACCAAGTAATATCAACACCACAATCAAATGTAACTGTTGTTCCTGATTTAACATGTAATGTAGAACCGCTATTAAATGTTTCAGTTGAACCATTATTATGGTTTATTGTTGAACCACTTTGATAATTTGTGACACCACTATTGCTTATTGTAGAACCACTACTATAAGTCTCAGTGACATCAACATTATTAATTGAGGTGTCATTGTTATTAATTGTATTTCCACTAAAATTAACAATTGAGCCAGGTTCATAAGTATCAGTTGAACCACTTTCATGATTCTCTTTAGTGCCATCTTTATGCGTTAATTGAGAGCCACTTTCATAGTTTTCAACAGAACCATTTTGATGTGTCAATTGAGAACCAGTTCCATACACATCAGTAGATGTATTGTTATGAACTGATGCACCTTGAAAATTAACAGTAGAACCTTGTTTGAAAGTATCAGTTGCTCCACTATTATGGTTTATTGTTGAACCACTTTCAAATGTTGTTGTAGAACCACTTTTAAAATTAGTTGAACCGCTTATATTTGTAATAGAACCAGCATTATAATTTTCAGTAGAGCCACTTTCATGTGTTAGTGTTGAACCACTTTTGTTATTTGTGCTACCACTGACATTAGCTGTTGAACCAGCACCATAGTTTTCAGTAGAGCCACTTTCATGTGTTAGTGTTGAACCATTTTTATAATTGTCATTTGAGCCACTGTTATGATTTATCTGAGAACCTGTATTATAATTTTCAATTGCGCCACTATTATAATCTTCAGTAGAACCACCTGCATGAACTAAACTTGAACCACTTAAATAAGTGTCAGTAGAACCACTATTATGATTTTCATTTGAACCACTTTCATGTGTTAATGTTGAACCACTTTTATAGTTGTCATTTGAACCACTATTATGGTTTGTTGTAGAACCTGAAGCATAATTTTCGGTTGCTCCACTATTATGATTTAATATAGAACCGCTTTCAAATGTTGTTGTAGAACCACTTTTAAAATTAGTTGAACCGCTAAAATTAACGATTGAGCCAGCTTCATAAGTGTCAATAGAACCACTTTTGTGATTTTCATTTGAACCATTAGCATGGTCAATTTGAGAACCACTTTCATATGTTACAGTAGCACCCGATTTATAATTGTCATTTGAATTATTATTATGATTTATTTGAGAACCATTATTATAATTTTCAACAGAACCATTTGCAAATGTATTAGTCGTTCCGCTTGCAAAAGTATTTGATGAAACATGTTTAACGCCATCAATTGTTTTTTCTCCATAAATAACAGGACCATAGAATGTGCCACCTGATTTTGGCATCATATCATTCCATTGGTCAATTGTATCTTTATCAATAATTTCGCCACACCATTCTATTTCAACTCCACAATCAAAAATAACATTAGTACCATCTTTAATATGAAGAGTTGAACCACTGTTATATTCAGTAGTTGCTCCACTTAGATATTGGTTAATTGTACCATCATGATAAATTGTACCACCAACAGTTGAACCACTATTAACAAATACAATTGGTCCTAACATTGTACCGCCTGTAATATGTAATATTTGATTTGACCATTCTAAGAAAAATTGTGTTGCTCTATCATAAGCATCTTGGGCTTCTTGTGTTGCAAATTTTTCACAATGTTTAATTACAATGTTATCCATATTTACTGCGTCTTGGTGAGCAGTATCAATTGCTTCTTGTTTTGCTTTTGCAATATATGGACGGAAATCTTCTACATATAAACCATTAACATCATTTACCAATATATTACTTGAAGATGGGTTAATTTTTAATGTAATTTGTACATCATAATCATTTGAATCACCACTACCTGAAGGGGTAACAGTAACTACTAAACCTTTACCATCGCCATAAAATGTGTAAACGTTAACCAATGAACCAGCTGGAATAATGATTGGATGTTCTTCGCCTGCTTCATTTCGAACAGTTAAAACAATTACTTGTTTATAAACTACACCATTATATGTATATGATTCATAATATTGACCATCAGATAAAAATGATTCTAAAGGTAAATTAACACTTTTTTTCAATCCATTTGAACCTGAAATAACTAATTCACCTTGATTATATGTTAAATCAAGAGTCACATATACACCATCTGGATTGATTACAACCATATTATCAATCGTAGATGAAAGTTTCAAATCAGATGTGATAACTTTATCAGTTACAACAGTATTTATTGAATCAGTTTCTCCACCTTGTATTGAACCAACAGTATTGTTAATTATACTTTCAATGTATTTAATATCTTTGAATTGAACAATTTCATCATTATCATTCTTAATAGCTAAAGTTTCTTTACTTTTAGAATAATTAATGGCTAACTGACCATAGTCAATCTTTGATGGGTCTGGCAATCTTGGATTGTTATCTCCCATTATTCCCCTATCATTCAATAGGGTTATTTTTTGTGTTCTATTTGCCATAATCTATATTATATGTCTTTTAGATATAAATATTCTTTTAAAAAGCTCATTTATAACAAAAAAAGGCTTTACTGAAAATTTATTCAATAAAGCCCATCTTATTAATATTTAATTCCTTAATTATACGATTGCAAGGTCTGCATCACATATACTGTCCATATCGCACACAGCAGCTATATTTGGACTAACTAAAATAGTATCTTCATTGAAAAATACTTCTCTTTCAGTTTTATCAAAAACATTGTCTGGTACTTCTTTGTATGTTGCATTAAATTGATTTGGAATTGATTCAAATCTATCAAATTCATCATAACCCCAAGTAAACGGATTAACTCTATTCATTTTTATTTTACTATTATTTTATTATTATTCAATATCATTACCAAAAATAGGTAAAGACATATTATCATTAATGATTGTACCATCTTCAACATCACCACCTGTTATTGGTAAACCACTATTATTTTTAACTTCACTAATTATTTCATCTTTACTATCAATAATCTGTTCATTTAGATTACCAAAACCAAGTTCAACTAATTGTCCAGTATTATTGATGGCTTCAATTAGTTCTAAACGAATTTGTTCTAAACGTTCTTTAGCCTTTTCAGATTCAGTCTTAACACTTGCAGTAATTCTAACAACAGCATCTTCTTTGTTAGCTACAACACTAGTAATAATTTCTTCTTTTTTAGATTCAGCATTATCTATGATTGCGTTTCGATTTTCATCACTATGCCAATTAATCGCTGTAACAGCATTTTCTAAATCTTCTTTAGTAACACTGCAACCGCCACTACATTCAATATCATCAATTTTCTCAATGATTTCTTCTTTGGCTTTTTCAACATTAGCATTAATAGAAGAAGTGGAATTAGACATCTGACAACTTAAATTAGATTCAACATTGACCATAACACCAGCCAAATTAGTTTGTACTTGTTGAGCAACACTTGCTAAATTACCTTCAACATTAATAACTACATCTGTTAAATGTTCATCAACTTCTTTCAATTCTTCACTAATCTTAGAGATGTTAATTGTATTGCCACTTAACGCTTCATCTAAGTATTGTTTAAATTGAGTTCCATAACCAACTAAGGGACGGTTATCACAATATTTATCTATATAATATGCGTAATTTTCCATTATATATTGTTTTACTATAAATATTAATTTATTATTTGAAAGGTAGCCTAAATTTTAAGCCAACCTTTAATAGTTGTTAATATAGTTTCCTTATTAGCATTATCATTAGATATTACTTCATTTTTAGCATTAACTACATATGAATTAACTGTTGTATGTAATTCATTTATAATTTCATCTTTTGATGATTCAATGTTGTTGTTTATCTCAACCTTTGCTTCTGTAATATCCGTAGATAATTTATCTTCAGCTTCATCCACATTTGTATTAATACTTTCTTTGGCTTCTTCAATCTCGTTTTCTATCTTTATTCTCCAATCTCTTCTTTCTTCAGGTAGAGTGTATAAATAATCACTTTCTATGAAGCCATAATCATTGTAAATTTCTTGTTTCATCTTTCTTTTTATAATAGTTTTTTATTTAATCGTTGGTGGTGGTACAATCCACATATCTCCATTCTTAGGCGAATCAGTAATGACTACTTGATAAAAAATAGTTCTTCTGATTTCATTTAATTTATTATCAACTAAATACATAGGTTTTAAACGAACAAGTTCTTCATTGTCGTTTTTAAAAGATATTGTCTCATATTTGGCTTTGTAATTGATGGCTATTTCACCATAATCAATTGCTGAAGCATTTGGCACACGAGCATCACTTCCATCTATAAACCTAGAATTTAGAAATATAACTTTATCTTTATCCATCGTTTATTTATATTTTATATACCAATAAATAGTAATTTTTAATCATATTTATCATATATAATAACATATAACAATATGAAAATAAGCAAAAATAATTTTATCTCTTTAATTGAATCTACAATACGAGAAATTTTAAATGAAGATAGATATAAAGATAGTATTACACCTGATAATAGTAGAGCAGTAACCAATAGAAATCTTGGCTATAACCCATTAGCTGTTGACAATGGCGGTCATGCTAGTAATGATGTTGTAAGTCAACCTTCAACCTATGATTATAATGGTGAAACTTTTCAAACAACAGATGATAATAGAAGAATTGTAAATCAAAATAAATTTACAATATATAAGATAAAAAATTTTGGTAATGATACAATTCCTTCAACAATGTCATTATTTGGCTCTGGAGCTTATGGTACAAATAATCTTAGAACTGCAATTGACCTTTTAAATGGTGGAGCTAAAAGAAATGGAAAATATGTAATGTATAGAACTATTACATTAGATAAATCAGTTGATAAAGCAAAAAAATCAGGATGGATGATTGATACATTCTGGGAGTTCTCACTTGATAATGGAAGAACATGGAATATTCTTAAACCAAAACCTTTAGAAAATTTAAAACAAGCAAAATAATATGATACTATATACAAATTTAAATAATATAAGAGAAAAGAAGAAAATTATTATTCCTGAATCTAAGTTAGCTTTGTTATCAGAAGCACTGTCTGATGAAGTGTTTCATTATACATCACTTAACACAGGCTTAAAAATTGCCAATACTGACACAATATATCTTCAATCTGCATTAGGCGGTAGTGCTGATAATACAAACAGAAAAGAATTGTATTATTTGTCTCTAACAAGACAAAGAAATGTTAATTTTGGCTATTCATATAAGTTTAGAACAGCAGGTGTAAGAATTGAATTTGATGGCAGAAAACTTTCACAAAGATTCAAAGGAAAAGCAATTGACTACTGGGGTTCATCAATGGGTAAAATGAGCTATTATAATGGTAATAGAGATACTGATTTGGATTCAAAAGCCCACCATACAAGTAATGAGTCTGAAGATAGAATGTTTTCTAATGAACCAACTCTATATGATGCGCATAAGTATATTAAAAGAATTGATGTAATTTTTAATCCACAAGATAAAAACCAATATCAATATGTTTATCATATGCTAATGTCAAAATTAAATAGGTGGATATTTGTTTATGACAATGAAAATGATTTTAACAAACAAAGTGACAATACATTGAATAAACAAATTAATGATGACTATGAAAATTATAGTAGATATTATGATACAAAACCTAACGGCAAAGCAGATAGAAAAACTTATGCTAATGTATTGGCTAAAATATTAAAGTTTATGTTTGCAGGTGAGGTTTCAGAAAAAGATAGTGGAAGAGAAGCTGCAAACCTACTTAAACAATATGGTCTTGAAAAATATCTAAATGGTCAACTTATCAGTAATATCAATAGCGGATATTATGGTGGGATGCGTGGAATTATGGATGAAATTTCTAATGAAATTAGTGGATTGTCAAGACAACCAAACGAAGAATCACAAAAAGTTGTTAAATTGCTAACTGACTATTTTAGAAAACATGGATTAAAAAGTTATAGAGATGCGTTAAAATATAAAACTGAATTAGGAACTGTTTCCGATTATGATAGTGACCAATTAACAGATAAAGAAAAACAAATCCAATTCTTAACTTATAAAGGACGTAATTTTAATGAAATAATAATACCTAACCCAAATAAAACATCATTTTGGGATATTATACCTGATAGAGAACGTTTTATAAATAATCTTTATGGCATGGCTGAAGGTAAACATAAAAGTAAAGATGATAATCACTTTTACTATTATTTACAGCATCTTGCTAAAAATAATATTTCAGTGTCACAAATGTTTGACATTGTAAATAAATTGGGAATTGGTGATGAAGAAAAAAGAGAATTATTTGATTTTGGTTCATTTCAATATGAAAACCTTAAATTCTTCCAAGCAGCATCATATAGATTGCCACAGTTTGTTAATAGTCAAGATTTCTATCATGGAAAAGATAGTATCAACAATAAAAACCAAATAAGAAAATATTATTTAAAATAATTAAAATTATGATACCAGAAATTGATAAAGATATTATACAAATGTTCTATGAACTTGTAAAAAATAATTGGAGAAGCATATATAATACTCCTGAATGTCTAAAAAGGCATGTATTAGATTTATTAGATAAAGATAAAAAAGAAAAGCCTGAGTAATATCAGGCTTTTTTATTAAGTTCTACAATCATATGCTATACCATATACATTATCCATTTCAACAACTGTATTATAATCTGTGAAATGAAGATTAGGATTATCCATTATAGATTCACCATTAAATGAAACATCATTAATCTGTACAGAAAAAGGTTTACCAATCTCACTTTCATAAGATTCGTCTAAAGGATAATTACCTTGTAATTCTTGACCTGCTAATTTCTGATAAAAAAAATCATAAGTTTTATTGCCTATATAAGCTGTACCTGTGGTAAAAACTTCATCTTTTATTTGCCCTAAACATTGTCCAAAGATTATTCTTAATACCATTTGAGCTTTTCCTGCTTGTATAATTTTGAATGTGCTCGCCATAATTTGTTTAGTTTGATAATTATTATCAAACTAAATCAAAAAATACTTAGATTTTTTCAGAAAATTTTTCTAATACCATATTATAACTTGCCAATTCTTTCTCTTTCCCTTCAATCAGTTTATCAATAAAGTCCTGATAAAGTACCCCATAATCGTTTTGCATCATATTATCTGATGTAATGCTCATGGTATAATTGTCAACAGAATTTTCACCTGCAAGAAATATTGTCATTATAAATGTATTGCTTTCTCTGATACTTTTTAATTTATCAATTTCTTCTTTCAATAATTCAACCTTATTGTAATAAGATACAATAGCTTTTATTCCTTTTATTTTATCTTCATTCATCATCTAAATCCATAAATGAAACATTAGCTAACTCTTCCATTTCATCACAAAATTCACCATTATCACAAGTATTAATCTTACATCTGACAATGTTACATGCGGCTTGAAAACCTGCTTTATAAGCATCCTGATATTGTTTATTCTTAGAATACTTTTTAGACATTTCAATAACTTCTTTCTTATTCATATTATTTTTGATTTTTTTCATTAACTTCTTTAACAAACTTCTCTCTATTTTCGGCTGCTTCAAGCATGGTTTTAAAACCACTCACTAATATTTTGTAGTTACTATCAAACATGTTCAAACCTTTACCATCAACATGAACTGAAAAACCATATGATATAGCATAATCGTATTTAGTTAAATCAATCTTACATAAGTTTTTATCATAACGAATTACAACATCAGTCAAACCGTAATCCTCTTGTAAACTTAAATCATCTATTACTTGAATAAGTTTATAACTGCCATCTGATAATTTAGTTACTTTAATAAACAAATAGGGCTTCTCCACCTTTTGAACACGAGATGCTTCATAATATTCATTTTCTATTTTTACTAACATAATATTTTTTTAATTAAATGAAAAATAAAATCATATAAAATATAACAATTAACCAAAATATCCCTTCAATAATAAACTTTGTCCACTTTAACCAAGGATATTTAATACTACGCAATAATTTACGAGTATTCTTATACATTACTTTCCCATGTAACTTATTAGGGGCATCTTCTACAAAAGTGAAATAATATAAATTTACCCCATGTTTTTTACATAAATTGATTTTCTTTTTATCAAATCTCTGTTGCTGCCTAAAACCCTTTTTACCACCATAAATGTGAACAGGCTTGTAATGTTGCTCACCCTGATACTCAATAGCAACATTCTTTGAGGGAATATATATATCTAAACTTTGATTGCCTAACCAATCAAAACGTTTCTGTGATACAGCATCCGAATAATGAGACTTAATTACACTTAATAAATTTCTTTCTGAAACACTACTTGCCATAAATTCTATTCTTTAGATAAATCTTCATCTATCGTATTATAATCATTTATATTCTTCTTAATTTTATCAGGGTTAAAAAATAACCTTTCCCACCAAGATAATTGACTAAATTCATCTAATAAATCATCTTGAAGAGATTCTAAATTATCAATGTGATTTTTTCTTATTATACTATCATTACTTTTAATAATGGTATCAAATTCTTCTTTAATATATTTAGCAATACGATATATTTGACTACTTATACCTGGAGAAATAGCTATCTTATCAGTACCAACAATAATACAGCTTTTATGCGCCTTAATATCAATATCATAATTATCACTGTTGGAAACACCTATGTGAAGCATTATACCCTTATCAGCAGCATTTACTAAATCATCATATTCACGCTTCTTTAAAATAACACAATTAGTATCTCTAAGAGTCACTGTACTATTTTCAATATTTTCCATAATTATTTATAATACATCATTAATAAACTAATAAATACGCTGATAATTGCTACCAATTCCAATAAAAATGCTACCTGCTTTTTATACTTTATAAACGTAAGCAATAATGCAACAACTAATAAAGACACAGGAATATACCATAAACCCACCCATAAAACCCATAATACTGCACAACCACCACTAATGTATGCAGAAACATAATGAACAGGACCTTCTAATGGTAATTTAAATGCAGGAGCAACACTAACAAATAATAAACCACCACAACCTAAAAATGCTAAAAATTGTATATTCTCAGGAGATATGACAAGCCAACAAGGTAACAATAAAGCACTTATCAAAAACATACATAATTGAAATAACCATTTCGGTTTACCAACTTTTTCTAATTGATAATATGTATCAGATAAACTAATTGGCATCATCTTAATACTAAACAACGTATATGACAAATAAACAATGAATATGGATAAAGATAATAATAACAAATCAATCATAATATTTCTATTTATATTTTAAAACAAATCTTTTGATAAATCTCTATAAGGAATACCACAACGACTTAATTCAGCCTGAACAGAAACATAATACTGCTCTGCAAGAATATCATCTTCAAATACCTTATTCAAATGTGTGTCATTAGATAAAATTAACTTCACATAAGGTTTCTGATATAATACCTTATCCTTAATGAATAAATCATCCCTTCCGATATAAGTCTTAAAATAATTCAATAATTCTTCATCAGTAGCATATTTTTCACTAAGAAAATCACTACTGGTACCATCATTCCATTCATAATACTCAATCTTTTTTCTCCAAAAAAGAAAACCTTTGTATTTCTCTTTCTTTACCCATTTAAATAAATCACTACGGTTCACTGTCTTGTAAAGAGATACAGAAACAATCTGACTCAATATGAAAATTTTTTCCATGTTATACCTTTTTTAAATTTATTGTGCAAATATAAAACTATTTTTTTAATATACAAAATTTATTTCTATAAAAAATGTTAACTAAAATAATACTTTTTTAATTTGTGGATGATTAACTATTTTCTTATATACATCAGAAAACTCTTTATCTGTTACATCTATTATAGCTTGTACAAAACAAGCCAATAAACCTTCAATATCATTAACTTTATTAATATACATGTAATAATAAGATAATGTGTATATTTCAGATTCATTACCGTCATATGTGTCATATACATAATGTACTAACACCTCAATACATCTCTTTAATTTTTCGTCCATATAATTATATATTTTTTAATTATGACACAAAGATATAAACAAAAAATAAAAGCCACAAATAATCAATGTTAATTTATATTAATCATAACACAAATATTTATGATAAAATTGTAATTAACATGAAAAAGCCTAGTCAAATAACGGAAATGAAATTAATAGTGAATAATTTCATCCCATTTAATAATAGTAAATTAATGTGTTTCTTTGGAAATATATACATTAGAAAGAAAACGTATGATAGATGGGTAAAAGATGAAGAAAAAGGAAGAAATGAAGATGATAAAAATCATGAAATGACACACGTTAAACAAGCAATTAAATGCCATAATTCATGGATATTATATTATCTTCATTATATTTGGCTATACCTTAAAAACTTACCAATTATAAACGGAATTAAAATGCCATATAAATTTATTGAATTTGAACTGGAAGCATATGCACATCAATATGATAACAATTATAATATAATTCATAAAGATGGCACAGATGAATGGAAAATATTCAAAAAGTTAACACTCAAACAAAAGAAACAATTATATAAACAATATAAAGAATCAAAACTAACTTTTACAAATTTCATAAATGAAAAAATAATGCCAATATTATAAAAAGATAAAAGACACTAAGTAGTGTCTTTTTAGTTCTCAACAATATTTTAAGGTAATTCTAAATATTTTTTATTATTAGATGCTATGTTCCTGCTTCTGACTAAAGTTAAATCATTAAACATATTTCTAACACGAAGTTTATGTTTTTCTATATCTTTATACCATGTAGAAAATATACCCAATTTTATTGCATTATTACATTCATCTAAAATATATTTACAACATCTTTCATCTTTATAATAACCTAATACATATTCTTTGTTATTTAAATGTTTTTTAACTCTATATAAATCTTTTTTTGGCAAATAATAATAACCTAATTTGTTCTTCTTTTGAGATTCAATTTGTTGCCTATAAACATTGTCTTTTTCTATATATGATAGAAGTTTATTACTTTTAAAATCATTGAATAAATTTATGAAATTATCTGATTGTTTATATTCATTCATTATATTATCTATTTCATCTACTATTTCTTTGTTTTTGAAACTGTGTAAATAGTAATATTTACCATCTTTGTATGGAACATTTATTGTATAACAATCATTATAAGAATTTTGAATATAATTAGGTTTATTCATAAATTCAATCATTTTCGACTCTTTTAAAAACTCATTAATAGAATCTAATTCATCTTTTATATCTTTAAAAGATTCTTTCTTTAACTTTTCAATCTTTTTTTCTCTTAAAAGTTTAGCATATTTAATGGCTGCTTCTTCTTTCTTTTTCTTCTTTAATGACTCATAAATTTTATTGTGCTCATTATATATTTTCTCTCTTATCAATGGAATGCTGTTTATAAATTCTTGAACATTACAATTCTTTTTGCATTTTTTATAATAATTGAGTGCATTAATAAATTCAATATCACCATATTTGCGTTTGCATATCATATATGATACACCATTATATTTGAAAGAAAAATTACCTTTCCTTATTGCTTTTTCTTCATCTGTCTCATTAAAAAATTGTTTAAATATATCAATGTGACTGTTATAACTTTCTAATGCCTTGTCGTAAGAATCAAAATCACCAAAATATTTGTCTCTACCATTATTTGATGGCAATCTATAATACCATTTATCAACAGAAAATTTATACTTAATATCTTTATTGTCACCACTTTTTATGGGATTAATACCATTCTCAACTAAAGATAATGCCCTTTGATAACAATCACTTGCTAACTCGATTGTATCAAATACACCTAAGTATATATTTTCATGATATACCCCATCCATAGTATAGCCAATATAAGATTTATACTTGTTACCTTCTTTACGCACACCAGTTGGCAAATTTGATTTTTTGTGCAAATCCTTAATAATATTTTCCCTAATTGTTATTAACTGCAAATTATTAATGTCATCATTAGATGGATTATTATCAATATGGTCAACAACATAGCCATCTTTAAATGGTTCATTACCAAAATATTTCCATACAAGATGGGAACGTTTTATGTTTTCACCATTAATATAGAAATATGCATAACCAGTAATATCAAATGATGGCGAAAGAAAACATTTATAAGGTTCATAATAAACATCACCATTATCAGATAAATAAGTAGATTCTTTATTCTTTAACTTATTCCATTTTCTGTTTAAATCACACAAATACGTAATGTATATATTCTCTTTTGTGCAGTTATATATATCATTATCTTTATAATTTATAACATATTTCTTTCTTGCTTTAAAAATATAATCCCCAACAATAGTATGCAGATAAACATTCCTATTACGGCATCTTTTTATTTTTTCGTCATAAAAAATATGTAATTGTACAGTTAAACCATATTTACTTTTTTTAGTTCCAATTTCTTTTAATGACCCATTTTTTCTTTTTTTAAAAATACTAAATGTATTTTCATCTATGTAATAGGTATAATCACTTTTTATATGCTCAAATATTCTTATCATAATATAATCTCATTTTTTTTTGCAAATATACGTTTTTTTTTATAAATTAGCAAAAATAAAATAATACCTTTTTTAAAAAGCTAAAAAATTTTCTGGAAAATTTTTTTGAAAAGCCATTTTTTATTTTAAAAAATGTGAAATTTAAAATTAGATTTTTAGGCATTTACGAAAAATAAAAATTTTCTGGACCAAAAAAATTTCATTTTCCAGACCGTTCCCTGTTTTACCCACCCCTTCAAGGTAGGGGGAACGGAGTGGGGGGTTACGGGGGTAGCCCCCATGTAGGGGGTGTTCCACGTGGAACAATTTTTTTAACTATGTTTAACAATTCCCTTTTCCATATTTGTTTTAGTTTTTTTCACAATTTTTATATCTTTTATATGCTCAAAGATTGTGTAAAGATAATTTGTCGCTTCTTGTAAATTATCTGCAACCACAGTTGCAGAGTTATTGTAAACAATTCCGATTGCATTAATCTTTCTTGCTTGAAAACTTAATTGAAATTTTTTCATAACTTTAAATTTTTAATTGTTAGTAACTTCTTTAATTTTGATATTACAAAGATAGGTATTTTTTCAATACCTACCAAATATTTTATGCTAATAAGTTTTAAAATAAGCGTATTTGGAGCATAAACCGCCTTTTATAATTTCCCTTACTATCACATTATTTTCTTTTGCTTTGTCTAAATTAGGCGTATCACAAGCAAATAAGAAAGTAGCATTTTTCGGAACATCAATACAATAAAACAAAATTATTTTAACTCCGTTTCCGTCTACAATTTGATATTCACCCACACAAGGAACTGGAGGGCAAAAACTATATACTTTTACACCTGTATTAAATCTAAATTCTTGTAAATTATTATCCATAACTTTAAATTTTTAATTTTGAATAGGCAAATTATTATTACTAATGAATGTTAATACGATATTAAATGATAAGACACTGTACCAAATACTTTATTTTCAATACGGCAAACAGCTTTTTTAATTGTACCTCTATTAATCTCGCCTACTAAAAAATCATAGTATTCTTTTGTTATTTGATTGCTATTATTAGCCCCTGTAATATTTACTACTTGTGGGTGTACATTAAAATGTGTCATAACTTTAAAATTTTAATTATTAGTACTCTTATTTTGATATTACAAAGATAAGTGATTTATTTATCATATACAAATTATTTGTGTTAATAAAAGCAAAATGCACCTATTTTCACAAACGGGTGCATTTTTTCATCAAAATTAAGTTCTATAAATCTAAAGTTATGTTTTATATCTTATATTCGCCCAAATAAAGCGAGTTTTTTCCTCTCTGTTAGCTTTTCTTTGCTTAGATAATACTTTCATTGCAAAGAAAAAAAGTGCTATTAAAAGGGCTGTAAATAGCCCTATATATAATATGTTTGTCATACTGTCAGTTTTTAAGAATGAAGTAATTTTCCCTTATTATCACATTCGGCAAAGAAAATAATTCTTTTACCTCTTTGACTATCACAGTTATAATATCTGAAAGAATTAACAAGGCTATCAAAACATTCAGTATTTGTTTCGCTTTTTTGGAAATGATAAGGCACTTGCCAAACGTTATTAAGTGTTAAATTGCAAGGGTGCAGCCAAATTTTAACTCCCTTTTCATACAATTTTTTTGCAGTTATTTTATTAACTTGTTTACAGAGTACATTTGCTTTTGCATTATCAGTACTTTTTAAAAAAACGGTTTCACCACTATATAACATAACTTTAAAATTTAAAATGTTATAACTTATTAAAATAGAATGTTGGTATAAAACAATCATTTTTTGAGAATGATAGCCATCCGAACCAAATTGAAAACTTTTTAGTTCTGATATAAATTGCTTTCTTTAATAATTCTACTTCCATAACTTTAATTTTTAAATTGTTAATTCTCTTATTTTGGTGTTACAAAGATAAGGCGTTTTTCTTTAATAATCAAATTTTTTGTGTTAATAAATGTTTTTATTGCAATTTATTTTTTAAGTCACTTATTCTTTGATAAAAACCGCTTGTATGCAGACTGTTTTCAAGTTTTAAAACTTTATAGTCGTAGTGGTGCATAAATTCATGTAATAATGTATCGTAAAAAGTTTTTATAGATACAGTTTTTTGTGTGGTAGCTGTTAAATTATATATTGTGATATGATTTCTCCCAACAGTATAAAAACCTAAAGTTTTGCCATTTGCTTTTTTTCTTTGTGGCTTATTTAAAACTGTTAGTTTCACTTTTTCAATTTTAAATTTATCACAGAGATAATCTAAGCACTTTTGAGATACTTTTTGTCTATCTGTAATACTTTCCCCACAAAGAATAATATCCTTTGAAAAAGAGCTTCTAAACGCTTTTAGTTTTATTTCTGTAATCTCGTTACTTTTAATGTAACTTTTATCTTTTCCAATCATAACTTTATTACTTTAATTTTGATATTGCAAATATATATGTTATTTTTCATATATGCAAGTAATATCATATCTTTAACACAATATTAACATATTAAGTATTTTGTGTTAAAGTAATGTTAAAACTGAAATAATGTTTGGTAGATTGAATTATTATCCTTATCTTTGTAGTGTAAGAAAAACAAAGAGGTAAGGTTAAAACTTTAAAGTATAGTCTCCGTCACGTACTTATAAAAAATGTTAAAAACTGTAATTAAAAAAGCTCTGATAATACCGTCATTTATCAGAGCTTTTGCCTTATTTTCTTAATCTATAAATTCATTCTATATTACATATAATTTTTATATGGTCTTATCTCTAATTAAGTGCATACTTATGTTTTTAGTCCGCAAACAGCGGAAAGTTAAAATTAAATATAAATTAAATTACTCTATATATTATAATGTTATAAACTTAATACTTTGGTGGCATAGCTTTTTGCTTAATGCAGTACACTCTAAAACCTTTTATTCTTTAAACTTGCGTACCTCGTTAGTTTTCGTGGCTATTAAATTATTATATTATATGTTATCAATTTAAATAACCTTTTTAGGGCGGTGGCTTATTTGTTTCCATTTTTAGACGTTATTAAAATTAATACTTAATCAGTTGTATTTCTCTATTACAAATGTACGACTTTTATCTCATAATTCCAAATTTAATTAGTTAATAAATGTTATATCTCTGTTAATAGTTTTTCAACAATTTCAACGGCTGTGCCTAAAGTGCTACAAAAGTGATGTTTTTTTGTTTTAAGATTAAAAATGTCAAAATTACATTGATAATCCCAACTTACAGAAAAATCTACAAAACCGCCTGTACCAAACTTTAAAGTACCGCCTTGTGTAGCTCTGCAAGCTATACAAATACTATTAATAATTTTTTCTTTATCCATAACTTGTTATCTTTAATTGTTTGATACAAAGGTAGGAAATTATTTCATTCCTACCAAATTTTTTGTATTAATAAATGTTAATTACTCTTCGATTCCTTGTCTGTAAGGATAACCGCCTGTATATTCTTTTACAGCTTTCATAACTTCATTGAAGTAAAGAGCTATTTTATTAGCGGTTGTTTTATTGTCTTTATGCTTTGTTTTACACATTTTTTTAACTCCTTTTTCTTCTGCAATATTAATCATACCACGCATAGCTAAATATTTAAATTGTGGCGTTTTTTTGTCCTTTGGTGATAGGTAAATGTGCCCATCTCTAAACAGTTCAAATTTATTTTCTTGAAAGTCTATTTTAATATCTATAAAGATACTATTATTTGATATATTATTTATATAATCTTTTTTGTCAAGTGCGTCTATTCTAATAAAGCACAAGTAAGGACAAAAGCCGCCACAATCAATTTTAACGCTTTTTGCGTCCGTGACTTCATTTGCAATCATGTTTGCAATTTCTTGACATTGTTCTCTGTAATACTCTAAATTCTTTTCCATAACTTCTTTGTTTTAATTTTGATATTGCAAATATATGAATTAATTTTATATCTACCAAATAAAACGTGATTTATTAATATTGATTAACACAATACGTTTTAAGAGTTAATTAAATGTTAATCATTGGAATAAATTTGTTAGTTTCAAATATTCTTCTTATCTTTGTAGTGTTCCAAAAGGGGAAAAAGTAGAAGTAATATTCTAAAGTATAGTCTCCGTTATGCTTTATTTTTTATATATAAAAATAAGTTAAAAAATGTTAAGAACAGTCAAATTCTTAACATTTTATTTATTTTAACCTCTCTTACTGATTATATCTTTATACATTTCAATTTCTTTTTGCGTCAAATAATGTGGCACACAGAAAACATGTTTATCATATTTTTGGTAAATGAATTTTGTAAAATGTTGTGCTCTGAATTGATTTTTAGACGCAAAGTATATTTCTTTCTTTGTTTCGTTTACAACTATAAAATATTTTTCTTTCATAACTATTTTATTTTTAATTAATATAAGCCATAAAGTGTTCTATATAAGTCATAGAAAGTAGCTGAAAAATCGAAATCGTTTAATTCAGTGCCAAACTGAAACGAATCTTTTAAAGAAATACTTTCTATATTTCTATGCTTATACCTTATTTGTTTTCCTTGAATACAGATATTTAAAGCATATTGAAATTCGGGTGCATTTATGTTTTCTTCTTCATTTTTTATCTCTAAAAAACCGCTTTCTTTGCGAATTATAAAAGAAATACCCGAAAAATCAATAACTCTATCCCTTTTAATATTTCTCCCGTTTAAACTTTCTTTTGGTTTGAAAATAAAGTAATATGATTTAAAATCTGTGAAACTTGTGTAACATTCTTCTTTTACATCTTGAATTGTTAATACCTTTTCAAAATTGCAATTATGATAGTTAAAAAGTTTCATTTTGAAGAAATTCATAAACATTTCTTTTTCTTCGTTTGTTAATTCTAAATCTTTTTTACCTACGAAATTTCCGAATATTGCCATAACTTTTATTTTTTAATTGTTAATAATTTCCTTAATTTTGATAGTACAAAGATAAGAATTAAATTAATACCAAACAAATATTTCCCTATATTTAACTATAAATTAACATAGTATGATTTTATCTGTTATTATATTCAGCTTTCCACTTATTAATACTGTAATCATAGTAAACATAGTATCTTTGTTTCATAAACTTAAAGAGCGTAGATTTATTTGTGCCAGCCTCAACAAATAAATCAAACCTTTTATCTCTACCCTCAAATCGTAATTTTTTTTCAATTTGTTCATAAACTTTAGGTTCTAATTTAACATCACCTAAATTATTAAAAATTTTCTCTACGGTTGAAAGACTTATATTTCGTGCCATATCTTTAATAATTGATTTGAAGTCCGTTTATTTCGTTATAGTTTACTATCTCATAACATTGTGAATAATGTACTTTGTTAAAGTCAATATTCACATTTAAAATGTGCCCTTTTATGCTCACATTAACTTTTTTCTTTGTTGTGAGTAGTCGTTTATCAAAACGAGAATAAAACTCTTTAAAACGCTTTATAGCTTGCTGTATAGCGTTATTATAGTCATTATAGTTTTTCTCACTATAATAAACGGAAATTTGCGGAATGTAATTTCTTGCTTTCATAACTTTATTGCTTTTAATTTTGATATGCACAAAGGTATGAATTATATCAATACCAAACAAGTATTTTTCTATCTTTAACACAAAATTAACTATAAGACTGTATTGTGTTAATGAATAATAAAAATTAATCAAATATTTGGTACTTAAAGAAATTATTCTTATCTTTGTAATGTAATAAAAAAGGTAAGAGTAATATCTTAGAGTATAGTCTCCAACACATTTATATTTTTTTAGTTAAAATATATTAAAAAATTAACATTTGGCTACTATACTTCACCAAATGTTAATAAATTTAATTAGAAGTTAGGACCTTTTAAATATTTAATTCCGTAACGTCCGCAACAATTGTCTTTAAAAGGTTCTGAAATGTGCCCTCTAATATGTTTTGCGGGTGCGTTAATACTTGCAGCTTTGTAAATATTTCCGTCCATATCTACAAAACAATAGATACATTTCTGTACACCAAATGTTCTCCATATTTTGTAAAACTTTTTCCCTTGTGTATATGATGCGACATATTCGGGGTATTTTTCATTTAGCTGCTTAACAAATTGTTTAATTTTTTCTTCCATAACTATTCTATTTAATTGTTTGAAACAAAGGTAGGTATTTTTCTGATACCTACCAAATTATTTATGTTAATAAATGTTAGCAATCTACACTACCATATTCAATTAACCAACATTTACCTTTTTTAACCTTTACCTTATATGTTCTTTTAGTGCTACCTGTACAATCGTATTCACAACGCATATAATCTGTTGTGTTTTCTCTTGCATAGAGTTTTAAAAGCTCTATATTTTGTCTTGTAGCTTTGATTGGGCGTGTTTTAATGTGCCACCAATCATAGTCACCCTCTATTTCAATAACAGCCAATTTTGCAACTACGGGACTATTATAAGAGTCGTTTTTAAGAAAAATGCAATTTGCCATAACTTTAAATTTTAGTTGTTAGTAATCTTCTTAATTTTGATAATGCAAAGATATAGATAATATTTCAATCATGCAAGTATTTTACAAATTATTTTGTGTTAAAAATTATTAATTTAATTAGTATTTTTTAACTATTTTATATTAAATATGTTGGAGACTATACTCTATAATGTTACTTATACCTTTGTTTCCTTTTCTGTATTACAAAGATAGGGGAAATTTCTTTCCCCACCAAATTATTTGAGTTAATTGTTGTTAATAAGGTTTTCTTTTGTGCCAATGAATTTCAGTTGCACAAGTTCTGTTATCAAACGTAACAAAGCCATAATTTTTGTTAATACGTGGAAAGTAGCTTTCACACATTTTTTTAATATCTGTTTCTGTTAATCCTGTACGGTCTAACTTATTTAAAAATTCTTGTTCCCGTTCCGCTTGCATAGCGTTATACTTTTTAACATTTAAACATCCCATAACTTTAAAATTTAATTGTTAGTACTTCTTATTTCTTATAATACAAAGGTAGGGAAATTTCCGTTCCCTACCAAATATTCTATGTTATTATTCGTTAATAATATTAATTAATTACTATTTTAACGCCAACAAAAGGTATTTCTATCCACATTGTTTTTTTTAATTTCTGAAAGAAAAAAGGAAATAATTTTAAAATAAAATTAGAATTTTGTTTTTGGTCTATAACTGGAAAATTTCTGTAAAGCTCAATAGATTTTAACTTTTTCATAACTTTAATTTTTTAATTGTTAGTACTTTAATTTTGATACAACAAAGGTACGAAGAACATCCGTACCTTGCAAATTATTTGAGTTAATAAATCTTAATCCTCAGAAAATTCTATCTCATTGATGTATTTTATAACGTTTAATAGTTGAATATTATCAATATTAAAAAGCTCTATTTCATACAGTTTATTGTATAATATTTCGCTTATCATATCATTATCATTTATTATTTTATAGCCTAATAACTTTAACCCATCATGTAGATTATATGTAAATGTGCCTTTTGTTTTATCAATATAACAGCCTACAAAAGCAAATTTTTCATTATCATAGGTTGTTATATTTCTTTCTTCGTCTATTTTATCAGTCTGATATGTTTTGTTTGGTATCTCATTTAATAAGGCTAAAATAGCATTTTTAGCCGTTTTTTCAAGCTCTTTTGTTTGTCTTGATAATGTATTAAATAATAATTTTTTCATGTTTTAAAACGCTTTAAAATAAAACTTTAGTTTTTTATTGTTTATGCAAAGGTAGAAAATAAAATCTACCTTTGCAAATATTTTAACTTTTATTTTATTTCATCTATATAATATTTAGTACCATATACACTAAAACCTGTTCGCATACAATAAGGCACAAGTTTTTGGTATTCTTCAATTTGTTTTTCAATTTCTAAACGTTTATTAACAAATTCATCATAGTTAGTGATACATAGTTGGTATTCGTTAATCTGTTTTTCAAAGTAATTAATAGTCGATTGAATGTTTTCAATACTTTTTTCAGAATTTAACAACCAACCAAGTCTATTAACATCTAAATCTATATCGTAACTGTCCCATTCAATATAGCCACCACCTTTAACGTATCTTAACTCTCCTTGTATGCTGATTTTTATTTTATCAGCGTGTAAACTAACTATGCAATGTTTCAAAACTTTTTCTATTGCAGTAGTTAATCTTTTGGTTAAAAACCTTTGGTCAAATTTTTGCACAATTGGAAGAATGTTTTTTAAATCTTCAATCATGTAATTATAAACCAAAATTTGTTGTTTGCTTTTCAAAACAAATGTTTCTTTATCCATGTAATAAACATTACCCATAACTTTAAATTTTTAATTGTTCCACGTGAAACAATGGTTAATAACTTATTTCTGTATTTCCGATATGCAAATGTACGAATAATATTCGATACACCAAAACATTTCAATACTTTTTTATGTTAAATAATATTAAAATTTTTGCATTTATTAACAATTTTATATTTTACCTGTTGGAGACTATACTTTAGAATATTACTCCTACTTTTTTCTTACACAACAAAGGTAGGTATTTTTTCAATACCTACCAAATATTTTGTGTTAATAAGAATTAATTAATTCCTAATAAAAGTTTATATCCTCTAAGTTGTTGTTCTTTAATATCAACATCCCAAGCACTTTTATAAAACTTTTTCACTCTCATTTTAATAGTGCGAAAAGTACGGTTTTCTATTCTTAAAGACTTAATATCATTAAAATATAATCTTAAACCGTTCTTACTAATATCTTTAATTGGTGCAGTGTTTAACTGATTAAGAAACAAATAGTCTGTCTCTATCTCAATTTCTTTTCCACGAAGTAAGAAAAGCGCATTGTTATAACTGTCTCTATTATTATTCAAATTAGACTGATAACCTACATTTTCTTTTATTGTTGCATATAACTTAAATTTTTTACTCATAACTTTTATATTTGATTGGTAGGACTTATTTATTTGTCCTACCTTGAATTATCTACTTATTTGCTTATCTCTTTATGTATTTTAGTTAGTTTGCAATTAACAGCAACTAAAACAGCCACACAAACACCTAACCAAATATAGGAGAATGTTTCAAAACTACCTTTCACATACCAACCGCCAAACATCCAAAAGCACAACCACATGATAAACATTACCATACCAACACTACCAAAAAATTTAATTCTATTCATAACTTTAGTTTTTAAATTATTAAACTTATTATCTCTTATTTTGATATGACAAAGATAGTGCTTTTATCAATATGAACCAAAGATTTTGTGTTAATAAAAGTAAAAAGGAAGTACTTTTTTTATTAGTACTCCCTTTTTCAATCAAAAATTAAAGTTATGAAGTTTAAATCTTTTCATCATGGTTAAGCGCACAGCGATTTAAAAATTTTTCAAATAATGTAGTATTGGCGGTAAAAATTTTCATATCGCTTTTTTGATAATATTCAGCCACATATTTTACCACAATTGTGCGATTAAGTTTGCTATTTTGGCAATAAAAATTTACAATAGCGTGCAAACATTCTTCTTTCTTGATAGCTACTTTGTGTCCTTCACTATCTCTCAAACCTTTTATTGCGTTAATCAATTCTTGTCTGAAATTCAAAATTTCGTACAAGTCGATTTTCGCTTGTTCTGTATATGTTTTAATTTTAATATTATCAATGTTGAAATTATTCTTTTTGCAAACATTCTGATTTTTGAACAGAACCATTAATGTTAAATTTTCTGCAATGTCAAACTTTTTTGTGCAATCAAGCATAATTTCTAACAAGTCTTTGCGGTCATTTGCAATCGCCCAAGCCTTATATTTGTCAGTAATTTTCCAGCTTGATGCAGTGGTATTTATTGAGATAGTATAATTAATCAAATCTTTCATTGTATCAAATTTTTGGTCTAAGATGCGATACCAAAAACCAATACCCAATCTTTTACAAGCGGCTTTTCTCCCTTGTCCGTCAATGTTTACCAATGTGTTATCAATCCAAGCAACAAGGATAGGAAAATTTTTGTCGAAGCCCTCTTTTCCCTCATTTATGCGTTTTTGCATAGATGCAACAAGTTTATTAACTCGTGCGTCAAAAGCCTTTATTTCGTTTACTGAATAGTTTCCACTTTCTTTTGCTTCATCACTACCTAAACGGTTTCCATTGAAATTTTGCAACAAATTGTAATCTTCACTATAAAAGATTTCAACAGTTTCTTTTTTTACCATACCGTTTTCAATAATCACACTAACTTTAATTTCATTCTTTTTCATAACTTCAAATTTTTAATTGTTAAATTTATATTTTTAATTGTTTTGGTTTCTCTTATTTTGATGTTACAAAGATAAGGACTTTATTTGTAATCACCAAAATTTTTGTGTTAAAGAATATTAATTGATTTATTTTTCTATTTTATAGTATATATACATTATCTTATTATCAATATCCATATTATAAGATAAATCGTTTGTAAGAATGATATTTAAAATTTCATTCATTAATAACAAACTTATATTATTATACCTAAAATTTAAAACAATACTTGCATTTGTATTAGGTACATTTTCATCTATTAAATCAATGTAATTAACTGCATACATTATTAAATCAGATGCAGCAATAATATTTAATACTTCTTGAATTGTTTTCATAACTCTATTGTTTTTAATTTTGATATGTGCAAAGATAAGGCTTATTTTAATATGAACCTAATTTTTTGATATATTTTTGTGTTAATGATTATTAAAAAATTCACATTCATTAACAGTTTTATATTTTATCTGTTGGAGACTATACTCTAATATTTTACTATTACCTTTTCTTATTTTCGATATACAAAGATAAAAAGAAAGTCTGACATATCCAAACAGATAGCAGACTTTCTTTAATTAATTAACAATATTTAAAGTTATGAATTTAGCTTTTCTTGCATGAACTTAACAAAACGTTCGGCTGTTTCTTTTCCGCTTAACTTTTCCATGTGTTCACTTAAATTAGTTAAAAACTCTCTGTCTCTTTTGTTCAAAAGTTGTTCCAACTGAATAATCTGTGATAACAATTCATCACGACTTTTCAAGTTCATTTGTATGTAAGGAGAATTATTTACAAACATTTCAAAAAGTTCTTTTTCTTCTTTTTGACGTTTTTCTTCTTCTTCACGAGCTTTATTTGCTGCATCTTTCTTTGCGTGTAAAAGAGCAAAATAAACCGCTTTTGAAAGGTTTCTTAATGTAGTGATATGTATTTCCATATCAAGCAAAAAGTTAAACTCAATATCGGTTTTTCTTTCCAAACCTTTGACAAAAATTCCTACTTGGTTATTTTCCAAAGATTTCACATAAACAGTAGGTTCTACTAAGGTTGTTTGGTACACTGTAAAGCAAGTTTGCGAAGGATGATAAAACGTGTCTGCATAACTGATACCCATATCAGACAATTCAATCAAATAGTCGTAAATTGCTTTTAAAAGGTTTTCTTTTTCACGTGTAACCGCATCACCATTAGCATGAGTTGTCACAGTTTGAGGATTATTCAAAGCATTTTTACCTCTGTTTGCTCCAAAATACAGTACAAAATTTACTTCTTTCATAACTTTAAAATTTAATTGTTATACATTTATTTGTTATTCTTGTTTCTTTCAACACTGCAAATATAAGAACAATATTTGAGACTACAATACATTTGCACTTTCTTTTATTATTCATTAACACAAAACAATTTTCATATTAATAAAACTTAATTTAGAGAAAATAATTAGATAATAATTTGCATATATCAAATATAATGCTTACATTTGTATAAAGAAAAAATAAAAAGGTATATGTAATAATATAGAGTATAGTCTCCAACAGATATTAACTTTTTTAGTTAAAAAATTAAAAAAATAGTTAAGACTTTCACAAGCCCTAACTATCATGTATTAATTTAAAATCAATAGCAATTGAAAACAAGTTAATTTTTTTTTATTCTATTTTAAAAACATTTTTACTTTCTTCACAAACCACATAAGTAGGCATATCTTTATTGTTAAGATAACATAATCTATCTAAACTCGCTCTACTTGTATAAAAATATACTCCATGTTTTTTCCCAATAAAGTACAAATCATTAAAACTTTCTCCATGTTTACCCATTAATATTTGAGACCATTCGATTTTACGGAATTTAACTTTTCCGTCTAATAAATTTGCGATTATTGCAATATCTTTAACTTCTCTATTTTCCATAACTAAATTGTTTCACGTGGAACATTATTTTTCACTCTCGATAATTGCTACTCTAAAACCACTACGAACAAGTGATGATAAAATATAGTCAAGCTCGCTATTATCAAAACGAAATATATTTTTAACAGCCTTATCTAAAATAAGATTTAATGTAATTATATCTTTGCCAACTACATAATAAGAATTATCACTACGAACTATTATAAAATAGTCTTTATATCTTATATCATTTTTGATGGCATTTTCAACCGTTTCAAAAACTCTGCTCTCAATTGTTTTATAACTATCCATAACTTTAAATCTTTAATTGTTAGTACTTCTTTAATTTTGATATGCAAATGTAAGATTTATAATTGACATACGCAAGCAAATTACATTCATTAACATTAAAATACATTTTTAGCATTGATATAAGCCATATAAAAATACATTACGTTAATCTCTGTTAAACACTTGTATATATCAATTATTTCCCTTATCTTTGATATAGAAAAAGAAAAGGTAGTAGTAAAATACTAGAGTATAGTCTCCAATATATTTTAACATTAATAGTTAATAAACACTAAAAAATGTTAAAACACTTGCTTATATGAAAAGTATTTTGTAACTTCGCACCTATGTAGAGATAGACTATTGTTAAGATTTATTAACAATAGGTATATTTTATGTGAATTTAACTAAAAATAAATCATGTGTGAAAATAAGTTAAAAAAAGGTCTAAAATTTGGTAGTTTCAAAAAATCACCTTACATTTGCATTAAACAATTAAAACATATAAGTTTATGAAAAATCGAGAAGAAGTAACTAATAGTTTATCAGAGTTATCAAACAGAATGATAATGGATAAAGAATGTATTGAAGCCTATGCAAAAAGTTTAGGTTATTCTATTAATTTAGATGAAGAATTTAACAACCGTTTTCAATCTGAATTAAGAAAAATACACCCTGTGGTAAATTATATGTACAATGAACCAACATGGAAAAGGACTTTGCCTTTGTTAAAAGTTATTAATATACCTGATGTGATGTTATTTGCTATCTGCAATCCCGAAATTTATATGGTAAATAGATTTTATAACATCATTGAAAAAATTGATAGTAAAAAGCGTACTATCAAACTTGAAAGATGTGGCTATTTTTTAACTGAATTGATGTCATGTTTTGATATTTCATTTATTGAGGTGAAACACCAAACAAATGAAAAAGATGTGTATTATTTTGATGAAGAAAACTTTAACAAGGTAAAAAGCGTTATCATGTACTCAAATGTGTACACAACAAACGCTATTAACGGTATAAATGACACTTGTAAAGAAGCCGCAAAACAATATGAAACTTATTATGATATTTTAAAACTTTTTATGGAAGAAATGGAATTAAACAAAACATTTCCTTACATTAACAAATATCTGTTAAAGCAAGCATTAAAAAGTTAAATAATCACTGAAAATTTGCAAGGTAAGTTTTAAATGCTTACCTTTGCATTAAACAATTAAAGATTATATGATATGAAAAATTTTGAGAAAATGAAAAGTTCAAAACAGAGAGAAAAGTACATTGTAAATGGTAAGCGTTTTTCTTCTTATGAAGAAGTAGAGGACTATTGCGAAAAAAGAAATTTCCGCATTACCAATACGACTACAATTAGTAGAGGTACATTCTTAATTGATGTTTCATCTAAATAATACTGTATCATGGCAAATTTATTAATAGAACATGAGGGCGTAAAAGGAAAAGGTTTGAAATCAATTGGTAAACAAGGACGAGCCATTTTAACAATTGATAACAATTGTTCTATATGTGTGGATGCGTTTCAAGGGTATGGAGATACCTATCAAGAAAGAAAAGAAACTGCACTTGCTTTTGAAAAAGACGGACAAATGATAAAGTTTAATTCCTTTAACGAACTTTGGGAAAAAATTAACAAATAAAATTTGGATATGTCAGAGAAAGTTCTTACCTTTGTAATATCAAAATAAGAGATAGACGTACTCAAATGAGTTAGGTAATATATTAAAAACAATTTTAAAAGTATTAGATTATGGCAACAGAAAAATTTCCATTTCAGACAAGTTTCGCATTCTTCACAGTTGAAAAGAACGGAAACAGTGTAGATGTTAAGTACAATGATAACCTTGTTATCAAACTTCCAATGTGTAACATTTGGAATAAAGACGAAATTAACAAGCGTCTTATCCAACAGAAAGAAAGTATTATGAATATCTTGTCGCACATTGCAGACGGAGAAAACGCACAACTTTTGGCAAAGAAAAACAAGGAATTGTCTCTTGAAAATAAAGAGCTTAAACTTGAAATTCAAAAGTTGAAAGAACAGCTTTCCACACCGAAAGTAAATGTTTGTGCTGCCAATGTTGAAAGTATCTTTAATCAGTGTGTGGCTATTATGGCTGAAACATACAATGAAAAAGGTTTCACAACTTCACGTGCAAAACAGATACTTAACAAGTATAATGAGCATAAAAAGATTTAAAGTACTCAATTGAGTATCTAAAATATAATAAGGGAAGATAAGCATTTTAATTACTTTTAATGTCTAATCCGATTGATAATCAGCAAATACAATCATCGCTTCTTCCCTTATTTAAAATGGCTCTGTGGCGAAATTGGTAGTACGCATCAGTCTCAAACACTGAGGTCTTTATAGACGTGTGGGTTCGACTCCCATCAGAGCTACTATTTATATAATAAAATTAGATAAATTATGACTATTTTAAAAAATATAAATGAACAATTTGATAAGTTATGTAATACTAATTTAGCTAAACAATATAATCTTATCAAAGAATATATGGAAGTAGGTGATACCAATACATTTCCTTTACAGCCTTTAAATGAAATGACGGTTGATAGATTGTTAGGTAAACATTATAATAACGGTTTTATAATCATATCAGCTTCTCGTGGAGAAAATGATAATCAAACCAATAATAAATTATCTAAACAATTATTAAATGATATTAAAAATTCTGGATTTTCATTTGTACCTGTCTTTGGCGGTTTCATTGAAAACAAAGGAACTGAAAATGAAAAACAAGTATATGAAACTTCTTACATTGTACTAAATTTCGATAGAAATGGAAATGAAAAAGATTTTAACGCTTTAAAAAATCTTGCAATTAATCTATGTAAGAAGTATAATCAAGATAGTGTATTGGTAAAAGCACCAAACGGAGTACCACAATATATTACACAAAATGGTAATGTTGATATGGAATTTAATGGTGACGTAAAAATAAATGATTTAACTCAACAGTATTTTTCTTCATTCATTAAAACACAAAACATTGATAAAAATCAAGATAATAGAAAACATACAAGATTTACTTTTGAAAGTTGTTTTATTAATCCCAAACCAATGACTTATAATGAGGGACACATAAGGCACTTAAAAGGAGAAAAATTCTTAACGGAAAATATAATTTAGTTTTCATAACTAATATTTTTAATTGTTAGAAAGGGCTATCAGTTCGTGATGAATAGATAGTCCTATTTTTATAAGCCTCAACGCAAGTAGTAGTTAACATTTTTTAAGAATTAATTTATATTCATTAATACAAAATACTTTCATATATCAAATGATTATTGTATCTTTGTAATATAGAAAAAGAACATATAGTATTAACAATTAAAAGTTTTAAGTTATGAAATTAAACATCGTAAAAGGGAAAAAGAATAATGATGAAGTAGTAAACATTGTAAAAGAGGTTTTCTCTACTTCTGAAATAGCATTAACAAATGACTATGGCGAAACTATTGATATTGAAGTAAAAGATAAAAATGGTGGTATTCATAGTTTAGAGGGCTTGAAAGAACTTGAAAACTATTTCAATGATTATAACATAAGAATATGGTAAATTTGTAACAATTAAAAATGTATAGTTATGAGTAAAAGAGTTTTTAAAGGTGTTTATTATGCAATTAAAACACGTGCTAAAGGTTTTATTCCAAATAATAGATATGTTGGGCTAATCAATTGGGGCAGAACACAAGTATTATGCGAAAACTTCACACAAATAAAATGTGAAAATGATGATAAAGCAATTGAAATTGCTAAAATATTTCACAGTGATGAAGTCATTAAACGCACATACGATTTAAATGGTCGCCTAATTATAGAAGAACACATATATAAAAAATAAATTAACTTTCAATTAACATTTAATAAGGATAATAATTTGGTAATTCCATTTATTATCCTTATCTTTGTATTATCAGAAATGAATGATAGGTAATAGTAAAATATTAGAGTATAGTCTCCAATACATTAGTAGCATTTTTGTTAATTTTATATAATTTTAACTATAATCTATTAACTTTTATTAACACAAAATAATATGATAAATGCTTGCATAATTCAAATAAAAACCATACCTTTGTATCAAACAATTAAAGATAATAAGTTATGGAAAAGAAGAAATTACAACTGAATGAATTTGCTATTGAGATAACACGCAAATGTAATATGAAATGTGCGCATTGTTTAAGAGGTGAAGCACAAAAAAGAAATATACACAAAGCGTATATTACAAAAGTATTAGAGGATATTAGCTCTATTGGTTCTCTAACTATAACAGGCGGTGAACCTACTCTGAATATTCCTGCAATTAGGTTTATTTTAGAGGAATTAAAAAGATTAGAAATATCTGTAAGTAATTTTTATATAGTTGTTAATGGTAGAAAATCTTGTCAATCATTAGAATTTTTACATTTATTGATTGAAATGTATATGTATCAAAATTGCAAAGATGAATATTTGTCTATGATACAAATGTCAAATGACAAATATCATTCACACCCCAATGAACAAAGAGAAAGTAAAGAGTTTCTTTCTATGTTATCTTTTTTTTCATGTAGGGATGATGAATATAAAATGTCTAATATCATTTCAGAGGGAAGAGGATATGATATAGGCGGTTGGAAAAGTTTAGATTATTCAAAAGATATTAGCATTAATGAATATGAAGATATTATCGAAATTGATACAATGATTTATCTTAACGCTAAAGGGCAAATTTGTAATAATTGTGATTACTCTTATGAAACACAAGATGAATTATATCTTTTTGATATTAACGAAACATCATTCTTTGAGGGCATTAAATCAATAATATTTAATATGGATTAACATAAAACATTTGGTAGAAATGAAATAATTTCCTACCTTTGTATCATAAGAAATAATAATTAAAAAATATGGATTTAGAAAAACTCTTAAAAACTTTAGGATATAGTAAAAGTCAAATGTTTAAGAAAAATGGTGACTTGTCTGTAAAAGGTAGTAAGAACTACAATAAACTTATGAAATTGTTATCTGATATAACAGTATTAACGGGTATAAGTACAGAAAACATAATTAAAGAGATAGAAAATATATGTAACGAAAAATATTAAGGTTATGAAATATATTAGTACAAAGGAAATATCATCTTATTTAAGTGATAAGAGATATACAAGTTGTTCAACGACAGGAAGTTTAAAAGGTATGAAAAAACTTTACGGCTGGGATAAAGCAAGTGAGATTGTGAAAAGTGGTAACTATTATTATTGTATTTGGTAACATCTTTTAACCATAATAATTTGTAAGGTACGGATATTCTTCGTACCTTTGTTGTATAAGAAAAAAGGTAAGAGTAATATCTTAAAGTATAGTCTCCAATATATTTAATTTTAATTTGTTAATTAATGTGAAAAATTTAATAATCATTAACATAAAAATATTCTAATATATTTTGCCAATTCAAATAAAAGCCTTATCTTTGTCACAGAGAAATAAAGATAGTAACAATTAAAAATTATATGAGTTATGAGAACAGAAATTAAAGAAATTAAGGTTTACAAATTTAATGAACTGTCAAGTGAAGCAAAAGAAGTTGTAAAACAATGGTGGCTTAATAATTTAGAACCGTCTGATTTTGAAAGAGATTGTTTAGAAGAATTAAAGTCTGAATATGGCATTGAAACTTTAAAAGTAAGTTTCTCTTTGGGATATTGTCAAGGAGACGGTTTTTGTATGTATGGTGAAATTTCTACCTATGGTATTGATGAACGTATTTGGAAAATCTTTACACAAGGTTTGACAAAGAGACAAAAAGAAATTGCAGGTGACGATATTTCAAAAATTAAATTCACAAAGTTTGATTATCATTATAGCCATGCACATACAGTTCGTATAGAAATTGAGGATAATTATGAAAATCCTAAACATGAACAAATTTTACAAAAGGTTGAAGAAAATGTAAAAGCATGGTATTTTGCTGAATGTAAAAAATTTGAAAATTATGGATATGCTTTCTTTTATGAAATATCAGAAGAAGATTTAAACGAAATATGCGAAGCTAATATATATGAATTTTTAGAAAACGGTAAATATTATACAGTATGAAACAATATTTAGTTTTTGTCAATTATAATTATACTCCTTATGTGTTTGTTAGGTGGGATAGGAAACATAAACCTATCCTTAATCCACCAACTATGTTTTATACAGATACACGCCCACCAAAGTATTATAAATCATTTAATAGGGCTGAAATAACACAAAGGAAATTACAAAAATGCTATCCTGAATGTAATGTATATATTGAAGTGGTGGAAGATAAGTGAATGTTAATATAATGTTAAAGGTATGATATTATTTGGTAGTATCATACCTTTTTCTTATCTTTGTACTATAAGAAAAACAAAGAGGTATATGTAACAATATAGAGTATAGTCTCCAATAGATAAAATAATTTTTAGTTAAAAATCCTAAATAAATTAAGAACTATTAACATAAATAATTCATGTTATATTTGTGTATATGAAAACTAATTTATACCTTTGCAATAGTAAAATTAATAATAATTTAAACAATATGAAAATATTAATTAAAGTTGGTATAGATGATAGTATGTTTGTAGAACTTCCTTTTGAATGTATCAAGGAATGTGGTACTATTGACTTTAATGCTGATAATGTTGAAAAATGGATGCAGAACGAAGAAATATTAAAACAGTTCCAATTCATTAAAGACGAAACATTAGCTATTTTTGTTTACGATATTCCATGCGATTTATCTTTTGATGAAGTTAAAAAATTAGGACGTAGAGAATTAATTCAATGGGCATTGTATGAATGTTGTATTAAAGCGAATGATGAATTAGCAGATATATAACATTTATTAACTAAAATAATTTGGTTCATATTGATTAAATACCTATATTTGCATAAACAATTAAAGATTATAAGTTATGAACATGAAAGAAGAATTTAAAAAAGAATTGGCAAACCTTTTAAAACAATGTGTAGATGAAGGCTTAACCGTTTATTTCCATAAGGAATTAACAGAGGAAGAAAAAGAAAGTGTAGTTAATACTATGTATCATCGTATGTGGTTTTTTGTAACAGACGGAACTACAATACTTTATATTGGTAGAAACGACTTTTATTCATGGAGTTGTAGCTTTGAATATGTTCCAACAAAAAATAACGGTTCGGGGTGTTGTTTGCTTGATAGAGACGATTATACATTAACAGTTGATATGATTAAGAAGTTCTTATCTATCAAGTCAATTCACCAACTATTATGCGTTAATAGAAATTTAAATGTTGATACTTTACGTCTGTATAAAAATGCGGATGAATGGTTTAATAGTAGGTGGGACAAAGATAGATACGAGATTATTAAAAAATAGTTAAAAGGAAGAAAATATAAGGTGAATTATTTGCATAGTTCACCTTTTTTATTTACCTTTGTTGTATCAAAATTAAAATACTAACAATTAAAAATAACAGATATGGAAAATTTATTTTATGGCTATGTAGATAACAGCTTTGAAATCGAAGTAAGTAGAGAATGTGTAGAAAATTGCTGCCATAGTGGAGATTGCGAAGAAGATTGTCAAAGGTGGATAGAAATACTCGAAATCAAAAAGCAATTTGATAAAATACCAAAAGAAAGACTAATTAACCACATTCTTGAATATGGTTGTCATGAGAAAACAGAGCTACAAAAATGGAATAAAGAAAAATTATCCGTTTGGGTATTGTGGTCTATATGTGGTGATATATACGATAGTGAAGAATTTAATAAAGAAGATTAATTCTTATTAACTCAAAATATTTGGTAGGTATCAAAAAAATACCTACCTTTGTGCTATAAGAAATAAGAAGTACTAACAATTAAAAATGTAAAATTATGGCAGGATTAAAGAAAGTTAAAGGCAGTGAATATTCATTTAATGGTGATGGTGTAAAAGACTGTTACTTTATGAAAGATTATAGCGGTTATTCAGTTTGTTTAGTAAATGACTATAATAAAACTGTTTCACCTGTACATGGCTATTATCCACCGCACCCAACTTCAAAATCTATAAAAAGACTTGCGGATAAATTAGGTTATGAATTTAAGATTTAATAACTAAAATTATTTGGTAGGGAATGAAAATTTCCCTATCTTTGTACTATACAAAAAGAGATAAAGAGGTAGGAGTAATATTCTAAAGTATAGTCTCCAATATATAAAAACTAAAATTGTTAATGAACCTTTCCATTTGTTAAATAAACTTAAAATTAACAAATATTAATGACCAAAATTTTTTACTTAAATAAATTTAAAAATATCATTTTGTAATCATTATTAACATTTTTACTAATAATATGATATATGATATAAAATATGTAAATTGCTAACTCTATATAGCAATTTTAACATAATTTTAAATTTTCTCTATGGGTATTTTTAAAATATTAGATGATAATTATCTACCAAATATTTTCAGTTAAGATAACTAAATGATTAACTTTTATTATATTTTACTGACAAAATGACAATTTAATATTTGCAAATAATTTTAGTTAATTAATATTAATGTTAAAATATTTTAACTAATTTCAAAATTTTCTAAAAAATTGTTAAAATTTACACAGCACACAGTTTGTTTTTACTTGTTTTTGTTAATTCTTATCAATTTAAGCTATATTTTAATTAATTTAATATAAATTAAGCCTTATCCCCTCTTTATTCTTAATTTATATTAATCTCAATTAATCTCTCTTAATATATTTGTTTTTAACTTATATTATCATTTAACCATTACTACTTTCCATTCATTTTCTAAACTCCTTACTACTCAATCACTTCACACGCCAAATAAGGCTATTTTAAGCCGTTTTCAGACCATTTCACCCTATCATCTAATACTCTGTATTAAAACGGTTTATCTATCAAAATAAGGCTTTAAAATGAGGTATTTTATATTTATTACTGTACTTGCTTAATAATCAGTACTTTATCTAAATTTTTACATAATTTAACTCAAATAATTTGTATATATGGAATTAAGTTCTTACCTTTGTTTGAGATAATAAAAAGTATAACTATATGGAGAAAATTAGTAAGTTTAAAAGTGTAAAAGAATTTTGTGAAAGTGTTAAAAACGGTAAAACTGTTTATTGGTCTGACAGTGATTACATTGTCAAATTTGACAATACAGACAAATTTTGTGATAGATACTACATTTATTGTACGGGCACAAATTTGCGTTTAAATACGCTTATTTACGACTATCATAACAGAATAGTCTATTCACCCGAATTTAACTTAGATGAATATTTTGTTAAATAACATGTACGCTACACTCTTTTTATAGGGTGTGGTGTATTTTAATGTTTCTTAACATTTTATGTTAAGAACAGTAAATTATTGTATATGAATTTAAAAAAGTTAAATACTGTTAATGAGTTCAAGGACTTTGTTAACAGAGGTAAAGTTGTGTATTATAATGTTAATGGTTGTGGAATTAAAGCAGATAGCAATTTGTTTAATGAACTTGTGATTTATGATAATGTAAGGGATGTTTATCACTTATGGCATTGTGATAATAGTTTTGAGGGAGTAAAAGGTTCTGACCTTATTACTTATGAGGGTATAACGTCTATGTGTGAAAAAGGTGTATTTACAACTCCTTGTGATTATGTGGAGTTACATTTTCATCTTGAAACGAAAGTAAATATTCCTTATCGTATGTATTATGGTACGTTTGAACATTACACTTACATTGTAAATAAAGTTTACGAAAACGGTAAAGATTGTGGTTATAAGGTTATACCTACATTAAGGTATAGAGAAAATATAACTCAATCTTATATTAATATATGTGAAATATTCAATAAATTTATTAAAACATTTGGTGAATTGGTTTATCCTATTACTAATGGTGAGGATATAAAGAAGCAATTCTTAAATGATTTTAATAATATTGAAAATGGTTTAAATTATGGTTGTGTGTTTAGATATAGCATTATTTAACATAATATGTACTCAAATGAGTACATAAATTTGTATATTTGCTTATTATTAGCAGAGTAGTTTATTTATTAATTTAAATTTAAAATATATGGCTTATGTTTGTTATGATTTCAATTCTGCACCAATTTGTGATGAATTAGAGGGATTTAATGATTGTTATGTTCCTTGTATTACAAATATTCTTAAACATATAAAGTTTAGGGATATGAAGCCTTATGTTCGTTATATTAATAACGATTTAGAATTTTTATATCATTTTAAAATTCCTGCACATTTCACTAATAATGTTGAGATGTTTTTTAATGATATGATTGTTCGTTTATCAAAGAGGGTAAACAGATTAGATATTAACGATTTTTATTATTACTATGTAATTGAGTTTATTAATAGTAATGTTAAGATTAGTTATTCTTCTCAAACGAACGATATTAAAGATTTACTTCTTTTAACGTCTGAACGTTTAAGGTTATTTGAGACAGAGATACAAACATGTGATATATAATTGTTTGAGATAGTGTACTCAAATGAGTATATTAATATTAATTAACTCAAATTATTTGGTTTGTATATTGAAATGTGTTATCTTTGCATTGTGATAATAAACTAATAGTATATAATAATGAATTAAAAATAACAAGTTATGAGAAATGGTGATTTTATAGCAGTTGGCACAGTTGATTTTACTGATAAAGAAATGTCTTTAATCAAAGAGGTTTTTGATAGTATCTATCTTTATCCTTATAAGAGTTATAATACACATAAGGGTGAAAAGGTTACTTCTACATTAGGTTATATGTTGCCTTATGTTCCATTTTTCCTTGTTTATCACGATTACCAATGTATTTGTAGTGGTCTGCATATTTTTCTTTCAAAGAATATAGATAAGGACAATAACATTTCTTATTCATTTAACATGAAATTAAGTGGTGTTATGCGTTTTAAGGGAAGAAGTAAGATAGAGGATTTGGATATATTTTCTTGGTTCGATTACAATACTGAATTATCTGAACTAATGGATATTTTCAAAGATGTAATGTCTGAATGTAAGGATTTTCAAAAGAGATATGAAGTGAAACATATTAAGTTTTGATATGTACTCAAATGAGTATCTTATAGAGATATATTAGTATTATTTAACTTGATATAATTTGTATAATTGGATATTAATTCATATCTTTGCATTAGTTAATTAAAGTTTATTGTTTATGAAGAAAATAGATTTCATATCATTTAAGAATGCGGTTATTGACCTTAACAATGTTGAAGTTGCTTTATTGGAGCGGATTAAGGATATATTTAGAAAACTTTGTGAACATATTGAATTGAGTAAAGATGATGCTTTATTTGTTCGCAAATGGTATCTTTATAATGAAGATAATTCTCCAATTTCATTTATTAATGAGGACGGGAATGTAGTAGTCATTTACCATTTATTTGTCAACGAGAATAAAGAATTATGTTTTTATAGTTCATTTGGTATATTGGATATTGATGAAGTTGCCTTATATGATTTGATTAGGATTGTTAAACATATTGAAAAGATTTATTCCAAAAATTAAGTAATATATTATGCGTATAGATTATAATCATTTGATAGGTACTCTTTTAGAGTTTATTAGTAATTCATGGGAGAGTGTTAAAGTAGTGAAAGGTAGTAACACAGTATGGCGCAACTATTGTTGTGGTGAGATAGAGGTGATTGGTTGTTATATTATCTTAAATGGTCGTGAATATACAGTAGAATACAACATTTTTGATTGCGAGGTTTCTCTTAGTACAGAAAGTGGTATTGTACGTTATATCAATGATTACAGTTTTATATATCAAATGAAGATTTACAATGCGTTTTATGAGCAAGTAATTTTTCCTTTGCTTAGAGCAAATAATTTTCAATCACATGGATAAAAAGATATATTGTATAGAAATTATCACATTGGATAGTGGTCTTTGTCGTTTCACATTATCATCATTTGCATATAATATGTTAATGTCATTAACAAATGATATTGATAAGGTGGAATACATTAATGATTATTTTGATAATATTCATGTAATTAAATTTGTAAAACAATTCACCACTTACAATGATGAAATAATGATTGGATGTCTTAGTGCAGAAATTGTAGATGATTTTTAATATTAATTAAGAAATAAATATGTTAAGAAAAATTATAAATGATACGTTACCTTATTTAGTAATGGCTATTCTATTAGCTATATTTTATAAGATACTTCTTTTAATTTATTAAAATTATGAATATAGATGAAGTAAAAGAATACTTTAAATTAGATGGTTATGTAATCATTTCTTTAAAGGAATTATGTTCTAACATAAAGAAGTTAGATTATATTTTCAGAGGTAATTTTGTAATGTCTAACAATTTTAACAGATTGCTTTATGTTTCCATTAAAAAAGGTTTAGATAATTATGATATTTTAACAGATGTTTCTTATAATGACGTTTTGTTAAATTATGCCACTAAGAACTTTTCAAACAATGGTCTTATTATTGGAAGTATTTTTGATGATGAAAAAACGTTAATTGATACTCTTATTGGTTATGTTGGTAGTGATGAAGATACAATTTTTATGATTAGAGTTAAAGACCTTGAAAAATTCTTCTATTAATACTTTTTAACACAAATAATTTGCGTATATCAATATTAATCCATATCTTTGTATCAGTAATTAAAAACATATATAAGTTATGAAACAGAATAAGAAATTTTCTTCAATTAAGAGATTGATTAATAAGATAACAAAGAGTGATTCACCTCTTAACAATAGTTTTTACTACTATAATTACAAAGTTCTCCAATATAGTGGTACTGTTGATTACACTGATATTACTATTATGGATTATGAGGGGAACGAAGCGATTTGTGATTTTAGTTTTGATTTTTTATTAAAGGAGTTAAATTTTGAAAGTTACAAAACTGTTGAGATTAGAAATGTCATTATTGAAGCATTTAAAGAATGTTATGAGGGTGTTAAATTGAGTATTACTGATGAATCACTTAATGAAGAAATAAAAGATTTGGAGAATACTCTTTACTTATACCGTCCCGACTTTTTTGATAAGGAAGAATATGAAAATATGTTAAAAAATCTTGAAGATTTGAAAAAAGAGCGAGAAAATTTGTAGGATTTGAATTTATTTTATATCTTTGTATTAATAAAAAATTAAACAATATGATTAAGATTGGTAAGCGTGGTATTTTCAAACGTAATATTATAGATGTATATTTCGATAATGAAGATTACGAAATAACTGTATATCTTAACAAAGATAAACATTCAAACAATGATGAAATTTACATATATTGTGATAACCGTTTTCAATACTATTGGAATGTATTAAAAATTCGTATTAAACTATTCATATTTTAGTATGGGAACATTTATTGAAACTTGTGTCAAATGTGACTATGGAGATTATTACACTCACTTTGGTATTCACAAAGACCATGCGCATATATGGGGAAATAAGGCAGAAGATGTATTGGAAGTAAAGATGTGTATTTCTGAAAATCAATCTCCACCTAATAAAAATGAGCAAGAATATTGGGGTTGGTATGACTTTGAGCAAAAAGAGTTTACAATGATATATCCCAATTACAAAATGCTTTTTGTTTGTTTTCCGTATGGTATTGAGATTGAAGAAAAGCATAATAAGGGGAAAGCATATAGATTAGAAATAATTAACTAAAATAATTTGGTGAATTAAAATAAAAGTATTATCTTTGTAGTGTAATACTGAATATAGTACATAAAGTTGGATTTTAAATTAAACATAAACTGAAAAATTAATTGTTAAATGATTTGGGTGTTAACAGTCTGTGAAGATAGTTAACACCATTTTTTATATTAATGTGTTTATACTTTATTAACACAAAACATTTGGTAAACTAAATATTATTTCTTATCTTTGTATCATAAGAAAAAGAAAATATTAATCAATAAAATACATTTGATATGAAAACAGGATTTACAGAATATGAAGAAAGTCTTATACAAGTAATTTGTTCTTTATATAACATACAAACAATGTTTTATAAAAACGGTGTATTTAAAGGCATAATACCTAAAAATACTCGCATAACATTGAATGGCACATATTTTATGAAGCTATTAAATACTGACAATGCTGTTTACATTAATATGAATGAGGGAGAGATAAATACTTTATTAATTATAAAATAATTCAAAGTTAAATAATATGGAAGAATACATTTGTCCTATTTGCGGTGAAGTAATGGAAAGACAGTATAACAATGAAAATGATTGTCTTATGTTAAATTGCTGTGGTGAAGAACACAGTGAAGATGAATTTGAAATGTGTCGAAACTGTGGTAATTATATTCACAATTCTGTTAGCGAATATGATGAAGATACAGACGAATTTTATTGTAGTGATTGTGTTTAATATACTTTAACACAAAATATTATGAAAATTGGAATGATTGGTGTATCTTTGTCATACAAAAATAAGAGTAACATGGTAGTATCAGAAGAATTATACAATCAAATGGAAACTGTTCAAGAGAACATTAATCTATCTGATGAAGAAAAGTTAAAAAGATTAAAAGAAGCAAAAGGTGGCACATGGTATGACGGTTGGAAACCTTATTGCTGTACTTGTTCTTATAATGGTAGAATGATTTCTACTGATTATGGTTTTAAATGTCCCTCTTGTGGAAATATGATAGGCTTTAATTTAACAAGGCTTAAAGAATCACCATTAAATAAAATTAATTAATATGGAAAAGAAATATAGTAGTTTTGAAGAAATTAAACAAGATGTTGAAAATGGCATTAGAGTATGTTGGATGAATGACCGCTATTTTGTTTCTAAGTTAAATGATTTATATATCATAGCTATTGTTTCCAATCCACATTATAGTGGTGGAAAAATCGAATTGGGTAATGTAGAAGATTTTTATTCTTATATTAGAAATTTTTAAAGTAAAATATTATGGTAAGAAAAAAATTATATAATAATTATGAAGATATTGAAAAGGACGTTGATAATGGAATAAAAGTTATTTTCAACGGTACTAAATCTTTTGTTAAAAAGATAAAAGGTGATTATTATCTTGTTGCTAAAACACCTAAAAATAAAAATATTATATATCATCCAATAAGAATGTATCTTTTATCTAATTTTAAAAGTTATTATGATACACAGACAAAAGAAGATTTAATAATATCTCAACAGGTTAAGTTTTTTGCAAGTGAAATTGCAGGAAAAATATCGGACAAAGAAGAATTAGAAGAATATCTTAAAGTAAGATTAAGAGAATTTTTAAGAATTATTAATGATTAATTAGGTTTATATGAGAAGTATATTTATTTTAACAATACTTTGTTTTTGTTCAATTTTTTCATTTGGCGAAAACAGAAATACAAAAAATGTTATTACCCATGTAACAGTTACTTGTTATCAACCTGTTAAAGAACAATGTGATGATAATCCATTAATTACGGCTGACGGCAGTAAAATTGATTTACATAAATTGAAACAAGGTAAAATAAAGTGGTGTGCAATTTCTCGTGATTTGCTTTGGTTATTTCCTAAAGATAAGCCTAAGAGAGTACATATACATGGTTATGGTACTTATGAAGTAAGAGATGTAATGAACAAGCGTTTTAATCATAGAGTTGATATATTATTACACCCGTCTGATAAGAAAATGATATTTGATGAAAAAATCAAAATGACAATATTACACTAAGAACATACTTTTTATTTCCTATGCTGATTGTTTGTGAAAATAGTCAGCATTTTTTATTTAATATTCTATTAACTATTATTAACGCAAAATACTTGTATAGGAAATAAATTCTTCTTATCTTTGCATATATTAAATAAGAAAGGAGATAAGTTATGAAAGAACATGAAATGATACAAATTATTAAGGGGAGAGGTTTTATTGTACTTCACCATTCTTATGATAATGGAATAACAGTTTGTGATGAACTTTTCTTACTTACATTTGATAATGTGGAGAAAGCATATAAATTTTTAATTCTATACATTGAATAATATGGATGATTTTACTATGATAGTTGCTATCATGCAACAAGGTTATAATATATCTATACACAAGTCAGATTTAGGCATTTCAATCGGAAATGACTGTTTACATATTAGTTTTGACAGTGTACAGAAAGCGTATGATTTTATATTTAATTAACAAAAAATATTTCACTATGAAAGATTTTAAAAAATTCATTGAAAAAAAGATTAAACAATTATTCATTAAAAATGAAATGAATACTTTGTCATTTAAGATTGAAAACGAGTATTTCATGGATGGAAGTAAAAGCAAAACACTTGCTATATATAGCCCATTAAAAACTGTGTATCTTTGCATTGAGAAAGTATATAATACAGCCAACATATTACAAATACATGGTATAAATGTTGATACGCAAAAAGATATTATTGATGTAAAAATCTTTACAAAAAGACCAGGGATTTTAATTGGAAGAGGTGGTAGTGATATTGACAAATTAACAAAAGAAATTTCTTTAATGTTTGATAAGAAAGTTGTAATTGATATTATAGAAATTAAACATGATATTAATGCACCTTGTTCAACTTATTCATGGTAAGAGTAATTTATATTTTATTAACACAATATATTTGGTTAATTGGGTATAAAGTATTATCTTTGCCATATCAAAATTAAAGAGATAAACAAATGGATAAGTTAACATTAGCAAAGAAGAAAAGAATATTGATAGAGACTGCATTAGTTGAAGCGCATTGCCAATATAACATTGAAACAAGGGATATTGTCACAAAATATGTTTCTAATAATGTAACTGCATTAAATTACCAATTATACATGAATATGGCACATGAAAGACCAAATGAATTTATGGATATGTGTTTTGGTTGGTATTGGTATAAAATATCAACAACTTATAAAAACTATGGTGTACATTATCTGTTTGATAGAAGATTTTCACTTAAAAGATTAATTAGTAATTAAATAATAAGGAGATTAAAACATGAAAGTAAGAATTTTAACATTTGATAACTCTGTTTATAATAAAACTGAACTTGATGCACTAACTGATGTGCAATTAAATGAATATGCTTTATCTGATTCAGAAAATGCGTTTATCTATGATTATGCCAATGTAAAAGAGTTTACAGATGATTTGAATAGTGATAGTATTGATACTGAAAATAATTGGTTGTATGCTATTAATATAGATTAACATAAAATATTTGGCTAATATCATTAAAATGATTATCTTTGTATTATAATAATAAACAAATTAGTTATGAGAAAGAAAGTAATAGGCTATCAGCTTAAAGAAAACGGAAAACCGTTAAAGTGTTACAAAAATGGAAGATTGGCTCTTGTATTAGAAGATAATAATGTTTTTATGACTTCCAAAGATGTAAACGACTTTATCGAATTTTACAATGTTAATATGCGCAATGTTGAAATTGTAAAAGTGTTTGAAGGGGATATTAAGCGACCATGTTACATTGACAGTTATTCATACAGAGGATGTTAAAAATCATTATGGAAAAGTTAAAATTATCACATACCATTCTTTATTCTAAGGGGTGGTATGTAAAAAATAAAGAACAGTGGAAAGACCTTGTTAAAACTCTTGCTGCTGATGGGCTGATAACACTTTCAAATGAACATGAAGTTGCAACCTATATGTTAAATTATATTTCAAGTCACCAAGAAGTGATTAAGAAAGAAATTAACTGTTTATCAATTGTTTATATGTTTGAGGAAGTAGGCAAACGTCAATTATGGTATAATTGTAGCCAAGATACTGCAATAATCTATGTTTGTTTAAGTTTACTTTCCCAATTATCAAAAAATATGTTTGAAATAGTGGAAGCTGATAAAAAAGTATTACCATTAATAAAAATTGATTGAATTATGGACAATTATATAAATTTTAGTGAAAAAGCATCTAAATTATATAAGGATGCAGAAAAAGAAACAGTTTGTTTAATTTTAGAAAGCGGTTTAACAGAGGTAGTATTATCAGACCAATGCGATATTGCTTATGCTCAACATGATAATGGATATAGTTTGAGTGAAGATATGGTAACTATTGTTAAAGTTGGTGAACATTCAAATGGTGAGAAATATATCATGTTCAAATGCGACTGTTCAGATTCCGAAATTGATGAATGGAAATATTATCACGAAGCACAAAGTAGTATTGCTATTGATATTTACGAAGCTGTTTATCAAACTTTAACATTATAATATTATGGAATTAAAAACTGTTAAGTTTACTGAAACTAATTCACAAAGTGTAAAATTTAATTTTACTTTACATAATTTTCCAATTTACACTAAAAAGGAAATTGAAGAATTGAAACAGAAATGCCCGAAATTATATCAAATGATGTTAGGTTTTTAAAAATAAATCAATTAATATTCTTTAACATAAAATATTTGGTGGTTACAAATTAAGTCCTTATCTTTGTCATGTTGATAGAGATAAGGATTTTTAGTTTAAACATATAAAAAGAAATATTATGAATAAAGAAAAGTGTCAAGTAATTGCATGGAGTAATATCTCCACAGAAACATTAATTTTGTTATATTGTAACGAATTTAATTGTGATTATCGCCACAAGAAAATATTGGAAAGGTGGGGAGAAGCGCATAATCAATCATGTAGATGTTATATTCAAGAAGCATTTACTAATATCTATTCTACCACTGAACTTATTGCTTTGGGTTATTTCGATAATTATGTTAAAACTCTTAACTATGTTTCGTTTAATTTCAAAGGTGAAAATATTGAAATTCCAATTAATGATGAAGAAATTGAACAATATAATGGGTATAGTGAAAATTGGGCATATTGGACTACAATCGCTCTTTCTAATGGAGAATATTATGATATTGAAGTTTATGCTCCATATATTAATAACAAGATTATAATAGAGGGAGAAGTAAATGTAAGTATTTTTGAAATGGATGGAGATGAACATATAGATACTATAACAACAAATATTTGTAAATTATAATTCTTTAACACAAATAATTTGTTATATTGCAGAACATTTCATATCTTTGTAGTATAATAATTAAAAAAAATAATAGTTATGAGTTACCAAAAAATTAAAACAATGATTATCAAAGAAGATAAAGACGGAAATGTACATATCAAAATGACAGTTGCGTCTAATAATATTATTCCGCTTAATTATGTGAAATATGAGGGCACACGAACATGGGAACAATTCTTTCATAATCTTTTAGGTGAAGATTGGCAACCGAATGACAGTGCTAATAAGTACTTTTGGAAAGCTCTAATGACTATATTTTTTGGAATGATAAAGAGAAATGGTGATGATACTACACAAATATGGTTAGGTTATCATTTGGAAGATGAAGCAACCAAAGAACAAAAAGAACTTTTTGAAAAGTATCTGAAAAAGTTTAAAGAACTTTATTATAGATTGAAAAGTTTATCTTCTTTACCATACAAATTTGCTGTATGGGATGATAATAAGGGTTATACTGTAAAAATGACTTCTAATAGGGTGTGGAGAAGTTTTTATGAGTGTAAACAATATTCTTTATGTGAAGCATTTGTAGTTTGGTATAAACTAAAAGAATATTATTCAGCCCCTAATGCAGTCATTTCTCCTATTGTTTCATCTCCTAATAATGGAAATGATAAAATTAAAGATTTTTTAACTCAAATTATTTCCTAATTTAAAAAAATATTTCTATCTTTGCATAACGAAAATTTAAAAAACAAAAGATTATGGGGCAAATAGATGTAACAGTTTTAGCTAAAAAAGGTTCTCCGAAATTAGTACAAGGTTCAACAGGTGTATTTATTAAACTAATTGAACCAAAAGAGGGGCAAAGTTTTGTAGATGCACACAATAACTGTACTACATTAATGTTTGAACAACAAAAAGACGGTTCATTAACTTTCTTCTTGAAAGAGGGTGCTAATGTTATTGTGGCAAACAAATCAATTTCAGACCTTTTAAACGCATTTAAGTAATGAAACGAACAATTGCATTAAAAGTTTATAAAAGTCTTAGAGAGGGACTTAAAACAGGTTATAATCACATTCTATATTATCGCACACAATCTGAATATGAAGAAGCAAATAAAGATATTAATGATGTGCTAAACTCAAATTTAGAATTGGTTTGTTGTGTGGATGGTGATATTGCAACTCAACTTGTTCAAATGGGATTGGTTGAATTTAAGAAAACGAAAGTAGGTGATTGTTGTTGTGTATTGACAGATGATAAACATGTTAAAGAAGTATTAAAATATCAAACAATAATAATAATTGAAGAATGCTTATGTTGGAACTTGAAGAAAAAGTAGCTTTGGCTATTAATTTGCAAAAGTTTATTTATGGTGATTTCGCAAAAGTTATGCGTTTCAAAACAAGAAAAGAATTTAATGAAAAGGTAGAAGATTTTGGTTCTGTTTATTCCATAGCTTTTGAAAGAGAAATATTTGCTGATATTTTGGAAAATGATTTTATACTGTTTACAAATGCGCATGTAATTTTTGATTTGACTGATGACAGAAACGAATTGAAAGATTATCTTTACTGTTATGCAAGTTCCTATATTGTTCAAAACAGGTATCAGTTAAAACTTGTGGCTGAAAAACGTGTAGTAATTATCATTGAAGAAGAAATTGATTCTTACATTGAAGAATTAAGGCACAAAACTAAATATTTTTAAAACATTATAAATGTACTCAAATGAGTACAAGAAAGGAGAAAATGAAATGAAAAAGAATTGTAAAGAAATATTCATTGGTACAAAACTATATGAAAAGATTGAAAATGATATAAGAAATTATTTCAATGGAGAACTGACAGATGATGCTGATTACATTGTTGATATGAACGGTTTAAGATTTTATATTTTTAACATTTAAAGTTTGCATAATTCAAAAAAAAAGTGTATATAATGGTCCTTAATATATTATATAATTTATATTAATATTATATAATATTAACTATTATAAGGACCATTATATTAATACTGTTTTTTATTTAATTTGCAAATATTTTAAGCTGTTTTTAAACATAATTAGTTAATTTAGAATTAGTATAAATAATATGAAAGCTATACAAATTAAAAAATATGGTATTCGTCATACCTCACCAACATTCTGTAATGCAGGTGGTGTATCTGTTTTTCCTTATGGAGAAGAAAATGATATTGCACGCATTAGTATTTTTAGTCTTAATGCTTTGAGAACTTTCTTTGAAGATAATATTTCCACTACTGAAATGCTTGAAGTCATTGATAATGAGGGAAACATAATTTTTGAGGGTAGTTTTGAAGAGTTGTGTAATAAACTTAAAAAATAATAATATGAAAGCATTTTTAATTGTACTTGGATTAATTGTTGGAATTTATTTGTTTTTAACACCTTTTATGATACATTTCAATACTATTGAACTTCAAAACGAAACTATCATTCAAAAAGTAGATAGCTTATATCAATTAACAAATGAATTAAAATCCAATTAAGATTTATTAACTCAAATAATTTGTAAGGTATGGATTTATTTCGTACCTTTGTCATATAAGAAAATGAGATAATTAATTTTAATAATAAAAATGTTATGGCACAAGTAATTTTTCATGGAGATAAAAATGCAGTTGAAGGGAATAAAGTATATGAACTTGCTGTAAAAATTAATAATGGTGAACAACTTACCAATGATGAAAAGGTTTTTCTTTATAAAGAAGCTAATTCACCTATTCTTGTTTCACGTGGCTGTATTATGAGAATGGGTGTTACAATGGATTTCAGACAAGTAATGAAACGATATTTTGTTGAAAGTGATTATGGAATAGTTGCATTATGGGCTTTTGATAAAACAACTATCCGAAAAAATTACAGTTCAAAAATTTATAACATAGTAGAAGTTCCAAATAGAAAAACAAAAAACTAATAATATGAGAGTAGAATATTATAGAATTGAGGGTATGATGGAAACTGAATCAACTCTTAAAGATGCAAAAATAACAGCAAAGGAATATATCAAAGATTTGGAAAAAGAAGATGAAAAACTTGAAGAAGTTTATATTTCGGGTATTAATAAGGGTGAAACAATTACTTTAACTAAAATCATTCGTAAAAGTAATGGAGAAATTGGTTTTTGTAAAACTTTTAGAAATAATTAAATAATATTCTTTAACTAAAAACATTTGGTAATATCCCAATTATGTATTATCTTTGTATTAGTTAAAAAACAAATAAAAATAAAGTTATATGGAAACAAACGATTATAAAGAATGTATTAAAAATGCTAAGAAAACAGCAATGAGAGACGGTTACGACCAATTAATCATACTTGATACATTTGATAATACTTATTACTTTACCCGTTCGTATGGGCAAACATTGTGGGAACATGAAACATTGGTAGGTAAAGTTTATTTTCAGTGGGAAAACCAATGCCCAAAAGTTAAATACAGAAAAATATTGAAAGTATGAGATTTTTTAAAATGGATTGCCCACATTGTTGTAATGGGAAATTGTACAAATATGGAACAACTTATGTTTGGGGAGTGCCTATAACAGTATATAAGTGTGATTGTTGTGGTAAATTATGGAAAGAATAATATAATAAGAAAGGAGATAAAATTATGGCAAGTCGAGCAAGAAAAATTATAGACGAAAAAGTTGAATCATTAAAACTTTTAACAGGTAATCAAGACCTTGTAGTTAAATATAGTGGTGGCAAATATGCTTTACTTGAAGAATGGACTTCTTGTTTTCATAGAGTATTAGGTTCAAGTGGTTATTATGATATGACTGCAAAAGAAATGAACATATATTTGGATGGCTTGATTGCAGGATTAAGTGAAGCTAAAAAGATGTACTCGAATGAGTAATGTTAAATAATACAAAGAAATATGGCAGGAAAAATCATTACATTAAATAAAGACGAAGTAATAAAAGTAGTCGAATTAGCAAGAGGTTTTTTAATGACTTTTGAAACAAATTATATTTGTCATGGTTTGTTTAAAGGGATTGAAAAATTAAAAAAAGTTGAAATTGATTCTAATCATTCAAGTTCTTATAATATTTTAAAAGAGTATTTTAGTGATTTGTTAGATATTGCTAACAGTTATGTTCCTAAACATATAGATGAATATAGTAACTTTAGCATTTTTTATGAAGATAATTTCCAATTTAATGGGGATTCTTGGTTTAGTAGTTATGATACTTCAACAAGAGAACTTAGAATTGAGTTGTTAACTTTGTATCTTAATGAATTAAAAAAGGAAAATGATGGATGATATATGTTTAAAACGGGTAAATTTTGACGAAATTCCTTTAAATTTATTGGAATATATTTATTTAACAACATTTCCAAAAGAAGTTAAAGAGGAAATGCGCATTTTTCTGAATAAGTTTTATCAACAAAATCGAGAGTTTTGTAAAGAAATAATGATTTCTCGTTTGAAAATGAGATTCACTAAAAAACAATTAACTTCATTGTTTGAAACTTATTCAGATGTAGAGCCATATATTGAATTTTCTTTTAAAAATCAGACTTTTACTTTTTTGTTATCTGATATTGAAAAAAGGGCTATATTTGTATCATTTGAAGATAGAAAATATTTTATTTCTTGTAAAGAAATTACTTTAATTGACAATCCAAATAATTACAAAGTAAAAATGATTTTCCAACTTGATGAAAACAAAAAAATATTTACAGATAAACATATTGTAATTGAAATTTGGGAAGAAGATATGAGTCGTATGTTGGGAAATATGAGCCTTCTTCCTATTACTTCTAAAAATAAAAATGTATGATAGATTGGCTTAAAAGATATATTTTAATATTAGATAAAAAATGTGAAATAACAAATAGTAATACTACTGATAGTGTGTATTATACATTTGGTACATTTAAAATAAGGGTAAGTAATCATTTGCCATCTAATTTTAATAGTTGCGATATTAGCATTGTTCGGTCATTGAACACAAAGTTTTATATTGTAACTGTTAAACATGGTTCAAGTGCGCTTGTTTTGACTTATAAGGAACTTAAAACATTTCTTTGTTCTACATATTGGCAGTATAAACTTAATACTGTTAATGCAGAAATGCGGAAAAAAGCCAAAGAAATATATAAAGAGTATGTAAATAGTGATGATTGGGAAATTTTTGTTACTTGTACTGATATTACATCAAGTAAGTACAAAACACTTAGCAAGCACCAAAAAGGTATTTTAAAGAAATTATTCATTAATAACCAAATTAGAGGTGAAAAATTCATTGAAGGACTTAAAAAAATTAATTCTACAATGAGTGATGAAGAAATAGAAGATACTTTTAATACTCTTTAACTCTAAATTTTTGCAAGGTAAGCTGAAAATGCTTACCTTTGTTGTATAATAATAAATGAAAGGAGAAAAATTATGAGTAATGATGAAAAATTAACTGTGTTGGTACAAAAAGAATTATGGTATAATCCTCTTTTTGTTAATGATGTTGAGTTGGAAAATATTTTATTTTACAATAGTATTGATGGTGTTATTTTCCAAACAAAAAGAGGATGGTTTGATTGTGGAAATAATAGTATTGGCACTATCACTTTGTTTGGAGAATGTCATAATAGACGAAAAATTAATCTTTCTAAAAATGAAATATTCCTTTACAAAAAGGAACTTTATATTCCTATGGAATATATTAAAGATTTTAAAAGTAAAGAAATGACCGAAGAAATCGGTACAAAAATATATATTTTTGACAATGTTTCTTTTGTTATTGATAATAAAAGAATTGTAATCAAAACAAATTACCAATTTAAATCTAATCGTAAAGGTGAGTTATACAAGAAACTCAATGAGTTTCTTAAAAAGAAGAATTTTCATCGTGATTTTTTTGATTCTGATTTGGACGAATTTTTTAAATATTATAAGAATAATCGTGAGGAGTTAGAAGAACTTTTTAAACTTGTTTAACATAAAATATTTGGTAAATAACAAAAAGTCTATTATATTTGCATTATAATTAAAAATTAAATGATATGGAAAAGAATTATAGTAAAGTGTTCCTTTTTAGTAAAGATGTTTATTCTAAAAAAGATGTAGATACATTCAGTTTAGCTGCTTGTTTGCGCATTGAAATACTTGATGAAGAGAATGTAGTATGCGTGTCTAAAGAGAATTGGGAATATTACTTAGAAAGTGATAGTGAAGAAAATTTTGAAAAAAGAAATTGGGTTGTTAAATTCTAACAATAATTAATTATGGATATTAAAAATAAAAAAGTAGAGTTTGAAAAACGAGTTGCATTTCTTATTGATAATGGAAAATATGACGCTTGTAAAGATGCTATTGAATGTTTCATTATCAATTTTTGGAGAGAAGAATTAAGTAATGAGCAAAATTTAAGAAAATTTAACAATTGGTGTGTGGAACAGTTTAACAATTGGTGTGTAGAACAATTTAAAGAATTTGATGATGAAGAATAATGAAAATTTATTGGCAATGTTGTTAAATCAACAGCCTAAAGCTAAATTAGTTCTTGTACAAGAATTTACTGAAAACTCTAAATTGGATGATTTAGTGTGTGTAATTGAAGCAACTACTGAAAATGAATCTACTATATTAAAAGTTGATATATCATTTAATGGAGAACAATTATTTTTTGGTACATTAGAAGAATTAAAAGAACAACTTAGTTATTGGGGTCCTTGTATATGTTAAAATTTATTAATTTAATTATTATATTTTTATAATATTATGGTTAAAATTTATATAGATGCTTCATTTAATTATGTTAACCCTAATACAAATATTATTGGTGGTGTTGGAATTGTTGTACTTCATTATGATTATATAGGTAATATAATTAATGAAGAATATTATGCAAAACGTTACACCAAAGAGGATATTTTGGCATTAATGGAGTTTAAAGCTGATAAATTGTCATTAAAAAATGGTATTTTAGAATTTATTGCATTATCTGAATGCTTTAACTTATGTGAATTTCATAATGAAGAAATAGTTGTATATTCAGATTGGAATGAAATTAATAAAATGTTTCAATTTGAACATAAATGTAAATCTCTTTTTCGGAGAGAACCAAATTTAAAAGGTTTATTCTATTCATTTAAAAAAAGTGAACATTACTTGGATAATCTAATATATGTTAAACACGTAAAAGGTCACAATCAAACTCGTTATAATTGTGTTGCTGATTTCTTAGCTAACTATTGGTTAGATTGTAAATTGGCTGTTAAAACAGTATTAGATAATTATGACTTTCAAAGTTTACATGAAGCTAAATTAAACATTTATATGGCTGAAAGAAGAAGAAAAGCAAAACAGCATTTAAAAAATAAATCAATTAATACTCTTTAACACATAATATTTGTGTCATTCAATTAAAATGCTTATCTTTGTAACATAATAAAAGAAAGGAGTTATATTATGAGCATACCAAAGTATATTAGTGAAGAGCATTACAATCATTTATTAAATGATATAGTAAAAAGTCTTAAAACAATTGGGTTCACAAAGGAAGATTTTGAAACAACTGAACATGATAATGATTGTGTAATAGATGTTATTGAGGAAACAACTTATCATTTCATAGAACAATGTGATGGTTTTAATCATCTTGAATGTGATTTAGGACAATGGCAACGTAGAGATTTAAACAATAATTTATATAATTCAGTAATTGAAGTTTTTAATAATATTTAAGAAAGGAGAAATAAAAATGAATGAAATTAAACATTATGACGATTTTACACATGTTTTAAATAGAATGAGTAATGATGATTTTGCATATATTTTAACAAGTTATGCCGAATCAAAAGGTAAAAAATTAAAATTATTACCTATCTTTGTTGGTAAATTTAATTCTCTTTCATGGGTAGGATATTTTACAGAAAATGGTGCTCCATTTGACGATAATTGTAAAATTATCATTACTGAAATATTGACAAATGCGTATCTTTATGACTATGTTTTGGTTGAAGAATTAAATGATAAACCGAAATTATCTTTTTTTACAAAAGATAGTGTAAAGTGTGAAATGTTCAAACATCCTTTTGTGGCATCTTTTTTTGTGGATAAAAACGCATGGAATGAACCATTATACCCAAATGGTTTCAGTAATGATATTTATGTAGCTTTTAATAGAAAATATGATATTATAGTAGGTATCATGTATGTTAGAGCAGATGAAAATGTTGAAGTTGATAAAATTGCATTTGTTGGAACTGATGTTGATTTTGATTATGTTCAAAAAGTAGATGAAAATCTTTATGTTCTTGAAGATTTAGGACAGGCAGATACATACATCTATACAAAAACAAATTTTGATAAGAAAATTTTTGTTAAAAATGAAAAAGATTTTGATTTTATCAAATCATTACCCCTCTATAAAAACAGTGTTGAACTTGTAAAAGAATTTCCAAATGAATAATTATAGTTTCAAATATGGTATGATTGTGGAAATGGAAGCGATACCACTTTCTTATATTATTCCATCAATGAATATTGCGCTTACTTCTTCAAATGATAAAACAGTTTCAACTTATTTCAAAGTTGAAAAATATAGAGAAGATGATAGTGATATTAATTACAAAATTCGTTTTGTCCCTCTTGATAGAGAGCATTTTGGTGATGAAACTCTCTACACTTCTGATGCTGAAAGAATGTTAAAAGTGGGGAGAATAAAAATTTTAAGTCCTTTGGTTGGAGAGCTTATTGAATATTTTTCAACAACAAGTCAAGAACAACTTGAAAAAGATTATGAAGAAATACATTCCTTAGTTGAATCATCTGAATCTTCCACTATTAAAAAGTTCTTAAAAACAGTTAAAAAATTTTTAAAAATTAAATAATATGAACGAATTTCTAAGTTGGCTTGCAGCAAATCGTTTAAGTAGTTGGTATTTTCTTACTTTAGAAAATATATTTTATTATAAAGATGGTTTTAAAGTTGAAGAATTTTGTGATTATCTAAAAAAAGTAAACCCGATAGAAGAAAACCCATTTCAACTACAATGTGATAATAATACTTGGTTAGCAACTGAAGAAGCTATTCTTCATCCAAGAATCCCTATTGATTGGTGTAGTATTTCTGATGATTGGGATAGGTTTCGTAAAACATTATAAATTAAATTATAACATTAAGGGAGTTTTCCCTTAATGTTTTTTATCTTCCTATTTCAATAGTCATAAATTTATCAACACCTTTTGTTATATTATATAATGTTACCCCCATTGAACAAGAATTAATTAAATTTCCATTATCATCATAGAAATTACTTATAACATCTTCACTACAATTTATTGGGAATGTTTTATAATTTATAACAGAATCTTTGGCTACTATATATCTTTCTTGACTTCCTTGTGACATATTTTGTTTAAATGTTGTATTGCCATCTTCTGACATTTCTACTGTTAATTGACAATATTGATAAGCCATAACAGTAATAGTGATTTCTTCAACTTGTTTTCCTTGTTGATAAATTTTAAAAGTGCTTGCCATGTTTGTTTAGTTTACTAATAATTAGTAAACTAAATGAAAAAGTTATTATTTTTTAACACAAAATATTTTGTTAATTCAGTTATTTTTCTTACATTTGCATTATAATAATTAAACGATAAATAAAAATGAAACTTACAAAAGAAATTAAAGAAAATGTTGATTCATATTTTGATAATATTACTCTTACAGAACTTGAAAAAAAGTTAATTGATTATAATATCATTCCTAAAAAGGGGCTTACTTATAATCAAATGATTGTAGCTGAATTTGTTAAATGGCTTAAATCCAAAAGAGTCTATTCTGAATATGTTAAAGAGTTTAACATACAATTACATTCTAACTTAAATGCTGATGATGTCGAAAATGTTCTATTAGAACTTGCATCAAGCGTTTATAATCTAATGGAGATTTTTCCTTTTCATTCAACTAAAAAGGGACAGGATTATTGGACTATTCTTTCTTATAAATGGGATGAATATTTAGATGAATTTGAACAAAAATTAAACAACTATTTACTTAAAATTGTTCATATTCCAACTAATGAATATATGGAAATTGAATGTAAAGATATTAATTTAACTACCCGTTCACACGCTTTTACCATTGAATTTTTTAAGAATCAAAACTATTCAGAATTGCAAACAAAAACAATGTCATTTTTGAAAGAACATAATATACCTGTGACCTATGTTCATCCGTATGGAGTATATTTTGAAAGTGCTAATGTGAGAATATCTATTGAAGATAACATTTTTTAACACAAATTGTTTGACCGTTTCGTTTTTTTGTTGTATTTTTGTATTACTAAAATAGTAAAAGAGGTGTAAACATGAAGAGAATAATTAAATACCATAGTAGTTATATTACTAATGAAATATACGATGATTTTTATATGTGTCCTTATTGTAAGGAATATGTAATACGAAGTCATTTTGATTTTTGCCCTATCTGTGGTGAAAAAATTGAATTTCAAACAGAAAAAGATTATGAAAATGAACTACTTAATCGGATTATTAGTCGTATTAAAAATAAGTTATATGAATATTTTATTTTGACTAAAAACGAAGATGGTTCATACTCTCTTATTGCTAAAAATAATGAAGATGCTAAAGATTTATCTAAAAAAGCAAAGTTTGTTATTAAACATATTTTATTATCTTTTACTGAAAAGAAAGTTAAAACAAAACATTATCATCCTATGATGTTTAGTGATTTGAATTTTGAATTTGCCAACAGAGCAAAATATAAAGCTGAATTGATTTTTAAAGAATTTATTAAAGAATATAAAGAAAAATTAAATTAATATGGGAGCGAAAAAAGATAAATTGTTGAAAGAATTTAATGAAAAACCATTACAAGTTAATGATGAAGTGTATGTATCTGTTAAACATTTCAGAACTTATGGTGAAGATAAAAAAGTTCTTTGCAAAGTTATAGAGGTAGTTGGAGATAAAATTAAACTTATGTTAGATGATAGTTCTTGTTATGGAAATGAAGTTGTTACTATTGATAAATCTGAAATTATTAAAAAAAGTGTATATGATATAGGCGCAAACCCTTTTCCCGAAAAATCTTGGTGGGGAAAATTAACCACTTCTCAATTTGGACTTGATTCTATTTTATATAGATGTGGTTGGGATAAAAGGGAAAGAAAATATCAAACAAAATTAGGGGAAGTAGATGTTGATGAATTAAATTTTAATCCTTATGTAATTGATAAAAATGGTAAAAAAAATTACTATCAAAGAGATTTTGTGTGGGAATTGAAAGATAAACAATTGTTGATTGAATCAATCTACAATGGAATTAATTGTGGTAAAATTGTTTTACGTGATAGAGGGTATAACTATATTATATCTGAATTAAATAAAGGGAACAAAGAGGTTGCATTTCGTGATGTTGTGGATGGCAAACAAAGAATTGGGGCTTTATTGGATTTTGTTAACGATAAATTCCCCGATTTACATGGTAACTACTATTCTGACCTTTCTAATAAAGCACAACATAAATTTTTAAATAGTGATGTAATCTCCTATGCTTCATTGGGGGAAAGTGCAACAGATGAAGATGTAATTGAAACTTTTTTAATGGTAAATTTTACTGGCAAAATTATGAGCCAAGAACACATTGATTATGTAAAGGAAATTTCAAAGCAAATTTAATATGAGAAAAAAAGAATATACAAATGTAAATGATTTTATCACTTCAATTGTTATTAATGGTGGTTGGAATTGGGTTTCTTTAAAATATGAATTTATTGATTATCAAAAAAATGTGAATAATAGAATAACATTTACTAAATGGTTTAAAAAACATTTAAAAGATATGTATGATTTATCTGATTATGCTATTAAAAAAGTGATGAATGCTTTTGAAGGTGAAATTAAAAAAGCTGAATTAATGAAACTAATTGAATCAAAATAAGTTAAAGAAATTGAATTAATGAAAAGAAAGGAAATCAATGAATATGCTCAAAGTATTGTTGTAAGATTATATGATATTGGCTATTTTGGAAGTGTACAAGAATCTGTTTCGACAAATTCTTTTTACATTCATATAACCCAAGTACCCGATATTATTCGGTTATCAGACCACGGATTTAACTATGAAATGTATAACTTTTTGCCAAGGCAAAAGATTGTCCGAAGTGTTAAGAATGGTAAATACTTTTATAGCATGTCTTATGATGGAATTGAAGCATTTATAAGCGATTTTAAGCAACATAATCATGTAGTAGATGAAGATATTGATTTGGTTAAAGAAAAACAACAGATGGCTCTAAAATACGCTAAACGATATGTTCTATGTCATTTACCTACAAATACATATTACTATGAAAATAGTAATGGTTATGGCAAAGGAATGCGAGAAATGTTGTATCAAAAATATAACATCATGGGAGAAAGACTTTGTAATTTTTTAGCATGGAATTTTAGGTTTAATGTAAAAAGTGCTGCTATATTTAGAGGTGAACCAATTAAGGCTGAAATTGAAGCCATTGTCAAAGATTATGATTCTATTGATAATTATAAATTAATTGAAGTAGAACATATTAATGGAGTTATTAGTATTGTTTAACATAAAATATTTGGTAGGTATAAACAAAATACCTACCTTTGTACTGAACAAATAAAAGAAGAAATAATATGATTCAAACATTTATGTTTAATGGTAACTATTGTAAAGCTACATTTGATGTAACTAATATATTAGATGATGGCACAATAACAGATTTGAAAATTGAATATTCAACTAATGAAGTAATTAAAAATGTTGAAGCGGTTTTTAACTCAGAAAAGGGTTGTTTGAATTTGTTAACAACTGTATTCATACCCTTTTCAGATAAACAAGGGAAAATTGACGAATGTAAAAACCGAAAATTGGTTTATATTCATTTAACAAAAAATAACACTTCTTTATTAAAAACTTTTTTAAAAGGAAGAGAAGATTATTACAATAGATAATATGAAAAGAGAAAAAACTATTGGTTATATTGTATTTGCAATATTTAACATAATTGGCATATATGTGTTTAAATACTTTAAAGGTCTGCTTACTGATGTTCTTAACATCATTAAAGATGTATTCTGTGGTATTTTACCATCTCTTACAGATTTTAAAAATAGTTTAATTCAATACCTCAAATTTCATTGGAAAACAATTATAATAACAATTTGTGTGTTAATATTCGTTATATGTTGTTTTATCTATGAATTTTTGCTTTTTATTTTGCTTGGTATTCTTTTTGATATACTATTTTTTTCGCCTATATTAAATATTGATGAAGAGATTAAAGATTGGAAATACCCTTATGTATCAATAACCTTAATTGTAATTGTATCATTAATTTTGCCTATTTGTGGTGGGATTGTAGGATATAGAAGTTTTTGTGGGATATAGAAGTTTTTTAACTTTTATTAACTCAAATTATTTGGTGAAATAAAATATTCTTTTTATCTTTGCAGTATTAAAATAAAGAAAGTATAAACTTTAAAATTTAAATGATATGTTAGGCATTGAATGTAACAATTTAAAAGAGGTTGAAATAATCCTCAATCATTTTAATGAAGTAAGAGGAAATCTTATTAATCCAAATGTGAAAGGATTAATAAATGAAATAAATGTTTCATCTAAAGAGATTGGTTATCCTGTGGTAATTGTGAAAAACAGAAACCATATAGAATATTATTTTGGTTCTTATGATGAAGAACCAATTGAAGTAGTTTCTTTTTCAGAATTTATATTAAGCAATGCTTTGGATGAAAAAATAAGAGATGTGGAGAAAATGTTTAAACATTATAACTATCTTTGCAAACCCGAAAATTCATTTTCGTTAAACACCAAAGTAAGAGAAAAAATGGTTGAAAAAATGAGACAAGTAATTAATGTATATAATCAAATTAAAAAGGAGAATTAAACATGAAAGTAGGAATTAATAACACAATTGGTCGTATTGAATTGTATCAAAATTTATCAACACTGTTTTTAACAGAACCTATCCCAAGAGAACCATTAAAGATTTATCTTTATTGTGATGAAGAGGACGAGAATACACATGATGATTTAATGAATGACGCAATGAATGAAATTATTGAATTTATTGCAGGTCATTTGAAAGATGAATGTGCATTTTCAACTTCCATTCCTATAATGGATGCAATCGAAAACATTATGAATGATAATGATAAGGACAATATCATTATTGTTGATGATAACAATTAAACATTGATATTCATAACTTTAATTTTATTTGTTAAAATGGCTGATAGTATGGGAATATAATCAGCCATTTTTTAATTAAAGTTTTTGCTTTTATTAACACAAAATATTTGGTAGATTAGAAAAAATGGTCTATCTTTGTATCATAAGAAAATAACTTAAAAGAAAGGAGATTTAATAATGGAAAATTTAGACAGAGAAATAACAAGTAAGGATAAAAAAGAAATATTAATTTCTGCCTATAAAAAACTTGGCGATTTTTTAGATGTTAGTAATGAATTACTTGCTTTGTTTGAGGAAATGAAAGATTGTAATGAATATATTGCAAATGATTATGTTGAACAGGCATTACCACAATCTTTTGATGATTGGGTAACAACTGATTTAACTAATTGGGTTGAACAGTCAAAAGATAGAATTGCTCGTGAATTAGCTGATAGACAAGTAGAATTTTATAAAACATTAAATTAATATGGGAAGTTTAAGAGATAAATTTAGTGAAATTACATTAGCAGGTGTTAAAGAAGTATTGGGGACTGTTAATTTATTAGATAATGATATTACTGTGGGTGATATTAAACGTTTTATGGAAGAACGTAAACTTTTATTAGAAGAAATTTCTGATAATAACGAAAAGAAGTATCGTGAAATGATTGATAAATACTATATTATTAAGTTTACAAGCACTATGGTAAATTCAAAAGAATGTATTTATGTGGTACATCTCACTGATATAGATATGTTACAGAGGAAATTCACTTGTAGAAGTTTAACAAAGTACGGGATGAATTATGAATTTAAAGAAAATGATACTATCGACTTTTGCAATTTAATAAATGATTCTCTTAGAAATGTAACCGAAATTTCAAGAATTAAATTCCATGAAATTCTTGATGCTTACAGAGATTTACAAATGTTATTTTAATTAACATTTATTAATACAAAATATTTGGTGAGTATCTAAAAAATATCTATCTTTGTACTATAAGAAATAATAATATAATTAAAAAGGAGATTTAATAATGGAAAAGATTACACCCGAAGTAAGAAAAGAAGCAAAAAAACTTTTGAAAGATGAAAAAATTCAAGAATTTTTTGAATTGTTTTTTGCTAATGTAGATATTTGTAATTTTGCAAATGGAGATGGTATTGAAATGGAAACATGGACTGATGGCGGTGTGAATATGATTGTTTGTCTTGAAAATGACAAAGGGCTACTTGAAGATTTTAAAGATTATGTTGAAAATTTTGATGTAGAAGAAGAGATAGACCTTCATAGAGAAGGAGAAAGTTATAAGAGAGCATTTACATTAAGACAATCATTAAATGACTTTGAAGATTATCTTAAATGGTTAAATAAAATTGTTAGTATTATTGAAAAAGCAGGATTTTAATATATGGCAGTAATAGGAAATTTGAATATAATTTTAAAAAATGGCGAAAAAGTGAGTTGTGTGTATGGAAATGACGCACAACTTACCAATAAAGAATTTGTTATATTTTTAAAAAGTTTATATTTTGCTTTAGATAGTGAAATTCAAAGTAAAATATTATCAAAATTAACAATTGGTAGAAGTGAAAAAGCATCTTTTACTTATAATTTTGACATAAATATTAACAAGGTTCTTAAATTGGATTGTAAGTTTAATCCTATAACAAGAAAATTTGCGAGAGGTAAACTATTAGAAACTTTTTATATTAATTAACTAATGGAAAAATACATAGTAAAATGTGATATTAAAGAACTTTATCTTAAAAAAGGTGAAATTTTGATTATTAAAAATAATACTCCATGCTTGGCAAAGAACGAAGAACGAAAATTCCCATATATTGATTTACACAATACAAAATTTTTTGAGCCTTTTACTGAAAAATTCAAGCGTGGGGATTATGTGAAATATGAAAATATTGTTTATGAAGTTGTAGGTTTTGATAATGGGCAAAAAAGGTATGACCTTTGTTTTATTGATAGTAATAGATTTGCTTTCAAAGGTGTTGCTGAAAAATGGTTAGAAAAAGTAGAAATATATTATTTCTTATCTTCAAAAGGAGTTGTGCAAAGTGCTGTTACAGGCAAAGATGAAGAAGCGGACAAATGGAGAAAGATTACTAATAATTTTTTCACAACTAAAAAATGTGCGCAAGAAGAAAAAATTAAAATATTAAATAAGGTTATAAATGGTAAACAAAAAACAAATTGATGCTTTACAAAGCATTTTGAAAACTGCTAATGAAAAGTTTAACAATGGATTAGACTTAATTCACAAAGATTTTGAAAGATACGGGCATTTCATGTATGAAACAACATTTAAAAATATGTTTAAAGCTAATGTAATTAAACATATTATTGAATTAAGTGTTGAAGATGAAAAATTTAGTCTTGAAAAATGGAGTGATGATATGCTAAAAGGATTTAAAACATATCCTTTCTTGGTAAGCCATTCTACAAATGAAATATCTAATATGGAAAGCATTTGGAAAAATGAAGTAAGATTAGATATTTGTCATATTTTAGACCGAATATCTAAATTATAACAAATATTAACTCAAATAATTTGTAAGGTAGAGAAATTTTCTCTACCTTTGTATCATAATAATAAAGAAAGGAGAATGTAAATGAATAAGAATTGGTTTAATGTTAATCAGTATAATGTACTGAAAACTTTCATAAAAGGCGAAACAATAGAGTTTAAAGTAGAAAATAAACCTCGTTCAGCTACATTTGTTAAAGTTTCCTATATAGGAAACTCACTAACTATTGCAGATGAAAATGGAAATGAAGAAATAGAATTAAATAAAATAACTTCTATAACATTATAATTTTATGGTAATAAAATATCGCTATTGGCAAGAAAATTTGGAATCTTCAACAGGGATTGAACATGATTCATTTGATGAACTTTCAGAAAAAGAATTGTATAAACAAATTTATTATTTAACAAATCATCTTAAACTGTTCATAATGATAACTCCACCTTATTTTGAAGAATTGGTAAATCAATATGTTTGCATTTTTTATATCAGTAAAAACCGATTTAAACAAAGTTAATTATGGCAAAAAGTAGAAATATAATAACTGAAAAAGATTGCATAAAAGCACATTCTTTTGATAAAAATGGGAAAATAATGGCAACTATATATGATAGTGGATTTACTTGTATATCTTCTGTTATATCACAACTTAATCAAAAAGGTGGTGGTTGGCTTCATCCAATTTATGAAGTATCAATTTATAATATTGATAGAGATTGGAGTGCAAGGTATAATAAAAACGGAAAACTAAGATGAAAACTTTTCACAAATATATTTTAATGGTAAATATATTGTTTGGGTGTATTTTATGTATATATTTTTATCCAAAAAAAGAGAGCAAAAAATCTGCCACTGAATTTATTAACACATTAAAAAAACCTGTTATTGTTAGAGATATTTCTAAACAATTTAAAGGACAAAATAGTTTTACAACCAAAGTTCATTATATGTTAATTGAGGATGGGGATAAAAAGTTATATTATTTAACAAATGATGAATATGAATTAAGACCATTTATTCAATATGTAATTAATGAAAATATTATCAAATAATATTATATATGAAATACATTTTAAAATTAATCGCAAGATTTAACAATTATGAGAATAAAAATAATTGTATATGTTATTTTATAATCATAATTGGCTTTATTGGAGCAAATATATTTTGTGCAACAAAAATTAAAGATGCTAATGTAGAAGATTATCTAATGGTTAATATATTAACTATTTTTATAATGGGTATGCTTTGGCTAATGTCATTAATATTTGATGATTAAATATTACCTTTATAATATGAAAGATAATATTCTTTTCTTTCATCTTTTATTTATCTAATTTAAAGTTCATTAACATAAAACATTTGGAGATTTGAAATTAATATCATATCTTTGTAGTGTAATAATAAAACAAGGAGAATTAATAATGAAAAAAAATGAATTGATTGAAAAGATTGAAGTTCTAATGCGTGATAATAGCGGAATTACATTTGATACTCCCGAAGAAATTGCAGGTGAAGAACTATTATCAATTAGTTATTGTGGTGAATTATCTTTTGCTGATGATGAAGTGGAAGTTGAATTAGAGGACTTACAAGAAATAGAGTTAGATAATTTACTCTATGCTATTGAAAGGCAATTAGAAGCAGACGAGAAAGTGTTTGAAAGATGCCGAGGTAGTTACTATTAATTTATAACAAAATGGAAAAACCGTTTTATTCAGCCAAAGATTATACTATTGATTCAGTTAATGGTGTATGTTTATGTAGATGTAATAATTGTGGGTTAATTTTAATTGATGAAAACCCGCAAGTAGATGTTCCAAAATATCAATTGAAAGGCACAGAGGAAAATATGGAATTAGCTCCAATTGAGGGAACACAATATTCATATAGTTATGCTTGTCCTCACTGTCATTGTGATGATTATTTAGTCGATTTACAAAATACCTTATAAATTATGATAAAGAAAGTTAATTTTAAGAAAAATAAAAATGATGTATTTGTTACATTTTGGTGGGTAGTTGATATGCACCGCAATTATGTACCAATTGCAATTAGATGTAAAGATTATGAAAATGCTCGTGAAGTGGCTTCTGATGTTTACTCTTTATTGGGTGTACAATATCTTTACATTAATGAAAATGGAAAATTAAGATGTGATTCAATGGTTGTTACTTCTGATGAATATCTTTCAAATAAGTGTAATTTTGATAAGATATATAATGAATATTGGGAAAAAATGTTCAAATGTAAATAACTAAAAGAGATAATAGTATGTTTAATGTAGAAGAACTTTATTTAGCTTTTGTTAACACTATTAACAAAAGCAATTCATGTAAGGTAAATAGATGGTATTTGGGAGCATGGAGAAATTTTACTATATTTGATGGGGTGGCTTATTGTTTAGTGGATAATGATATTCACGTTATAACTTATCCCAAACTTGATGATTTATCCACTAAACAGTGGAATGAAATTCATAAAGCGGTTTATACTGTGTATTCAAGTTTTTTACATAAATTAACAATTAAAGATGTATTTGAAACAAAAGGTAAATTAACACATAAATTATCACTTCTTCCAAAGAAAATTAGAAAACATGAATTTGTTTAAAGTTCTTTAACACAAAAAATTTGGTTAGTATTCATAAATGTATTATCTTTGTATCATAATAATAAAAGAACAAATATGAAAAGAGATAGATGGATAGCTTATTACAGCTATACAGAAAACGGAAAAAAGATAATTGGCGTTACTAATGTAAACGGTTTTAGTGAGGGAGAAGCTAAAGTAAATTTTGCAATAAAATATCCTAATAAAGAATTGTTTCATATACATAAAAATAATATATAATTAAAAAAACTATGGATAAAATTAGAGTTGAAACATTAAAGAAAAAAATCGCTTATGACTTAGCAAATAGTTTTGATTGGACTACTGTAATTGTTTTATGTTTACAAGACCATATTAACAGAACAGAACTTGAAACCATGCTTAAATATGGTGGCGAGTATATGGGACACACAATACAAAGACATTCAACATCTGTTATTATGAAATATCAGAAAATGATTACTGATGCAGTTTATAATACTGATGTAAGATGTATTAACAGATTGATTGATGCAATGAAACATAAATCATTGTTGCCAAAATGGATAAGACAAGGAAATTTCCTTGTAGATATGGATGATAATTGCGAATGGTGTTTGTTTAAGAAAGGAGAGAATGAATAAATATGATAGTAAGTAGATATAAAAATTTAACATTGAATATTGAACCAAATAAGAATATAGAAAATCCTTTAATTCAAAGAGGACTTGTAAAAGTTTATGTAATAGACCAAACGCTTAATAAAATTGCTGATTTTGGTTTTAAACATAATTTTCAAAATGTGGAAGAAGCTGTAAAATCTGTTAATAAACAAGAAAATATAGTAATGTATCTTCATTATTGTATTAAAACTAAAACATTTCTTGTTGATGTGTCTGATTTAGTGACAAATATGTTTTGTGTAGGAATTGTAACCTGCTCCAAGAGAACAGTTCGTACTATATGGCATGAGTTACAGAGAGCTAAGAAACAAGTTGTTATTGATAAGGCAAAGAATGTTATCAAAGATGAAATTAAACTAATGAATAATTGGTTTGTCATTGGCAGTTTTGATGTAACCATTTTAGAAAACGGTGAAGTAGTTGAAAATTTGTCTAACATCATGGCAGAAAATGATGATGAAATGTTTGAAAAAATCGGATTGCTCTCAACAAATCCAAATATTAAACAATTAATAAATAATGTAAAATAATATGGAGAAGATAAATACAATTGTAGCTACTTTTGTGGCTTGTGATGGTAAAGTTTTCAATTCAGAAGAAGCGTGTATAAAACATGAGGAAAAACTTCAAGAAGAAAAGGAAAAAGAACGTGTTAAAAAACAAATGTTTGATAAAATGAACTTTGTTAACATGAGAGGGAACGATTATTTGTTTGAAAAATATGTTGATGGATTTGACCATCATTATTTGGCTTATAAATTTGTTTATAATTCAGAATTTTCTCTTGAAGAATATGTAAAAATTCTTGGCTATGATTTTTTTCACAATTTTCCTTTTGAAACAATTATTAATGGGGAACTAAAATATGATGTTTCACTAAAAGATATGCCATCATTGGAAGCAGGAGAAACATATCTTATCATTAGTTTTACTAATTTGTCGGGTGATTATACTAATCCTACTTATTGGTATTTGTATAAACTTGATGATTTTAAAAAGTTTCAAATTAAAGAAATTAATGAACTTTAACTAAAAAACTTTGTTATATTTCAATTAATGTATTATCTTTGTATCAAATTTAAAAACATATAGTATTATGGAAAGAGTAATTAAAACAGTTTCGTTTTTCTTAAAGTGTCAAGGTGCTAAAGATTTTTCAATCAATCAAAGAAACAATATTTTGTATGTTAGTTGCTCTGATAAAAAAGATGCAATAAGAGAATTGTATGACTTTATTAGGTTTGATTATAATCCATATCACAAAAATGTATTGATTCCAACATTAAAGAATGATTTCCTTTTGTCAATTGAGGTAAAACAATGAACACTTATATATTCAAGCATCATAATACCCTCTATGTTTTACATGAGGATAGTGAAGAATGTGCATGGAACAGGCTTCAAAATAAACTCTCTTGGAATATGAAAATCGTTAAACAGAGAGTAAAACTTCTTGATACAATGCGAGAAGTTGATAATCGTGTATTAAAAATAAAATTGAATTAATGAAACAACTTTATCAATTAGAAGTTTATTGTTATTTGATATTAACTGATAACAATTGGATTACCTTATACACAAATAAAGAACAAGCAGCAGGTTTGAAGGGATTAAAAACCCTTCAAAAGCTGTTTGATGAAAACTTTAAAGAGGTAAGAGAATTGATGATAAAAGATTATAAAAATCAAAAGGAGAAACATTATCGAATAATGCTTACTACATTGGAGATTGAAGAAGATACAGGATTGTTAATAAGTCAAAAAATATTAAAAGGAATGCGGAAATGATTACAAATGAAATAATGTTTTATGTTTTCTTGTTTAAGAAAACACATTATACTTTTGAACAAGTGGATAGTTTTGAATATGGAACTGCATTCATGCTGTATAATGAAGATGAAGAAAATGTTAAATACTATGAGTTTGAGACAAAAGAACTTGCTGATAGGTTTGTATCATTAAAATCTATTAGTAAAGAGTATTATTATAAAATTTTGTAATATATTGTACTCAATTGAGTACATTAACATTTATTATTATGACAGAGTTAGAAAATAAAGCATTAAGACATTCCTTAGAATTATTGAAAGATTTTTCTTATGGTAATATCTATTCGGGGCTTGATGAATTACTAAAAAAATTTGGTATTACTGAACAACAAGATAGGAATAGTTTTAGAAACAATTTTGCTTATTTGTTAGATAGGGAGACTGAAAAAATTAATGCAGCTAAAGAATGGATTACTACTGTAATAAACAATAAATAAAAATGAGTAGTTTAAATATTAAGTACAAAAAAACGGCAGAAATGTTGGAAGATTGCCGAAATTTTGCTTTGTTCACTCAAAACAAAATGCAACCACATTTCCACAATTCAGATTTCATTTTCTATGTTAATCATTTTCATTTTGCCAATAAGATAAAAAGAAAAGAAATGATTAGATTTAATGAGAAGAAGATTAAATCTTTGAAATTGCGTCTAAAACATTATTCATATTTGATGGAAATTAAAAACAATCCCGATAAAGTAAAATTGTTCAAACCTTATTATTTTGGAATTGAGAGTGTTAAAGGGAAGATTAAGTATTTGATTGGAATAGCAAGAAAAAATTATGGGTATAGAAATGTTTTTAAAGAACATGATAACCAATATCTTATATTAGTTAAACAAGAAATAAATGGTTTTCCTGTTGAAATTACGCCTTTTAGTGTATTAGAAGATGTGTTGAACCAATATAAACAATATCATGGGAGTAATAGTAGCCAAACAACCTAATGGTCTTTTGTGTAGATTAAATACAATAATGGGCAGTATTACTGCTTATGACATGACCGAAAATGAATACATTGAACATGTGGCTTATTTACACGCTGAAATGGGGCGATGTGAAGCTCGTAAGACTCTTAAAAATGGATTACAACCATTCCAAAAAGTATTGGATAACCTTGTATATTCAGATAAAGAGAAAGAACAAGTTAAAGAAATGTTAAAGGAAATGGGTTGCGAGAATGAAATATTAAAATAGATTAAAAAATCAATTAATATTTGGTGGTTTAAAAATTAATTCATATATTTGCATTGTAAAAAGAAACAAATAACAATTTAATTTACAATAATATGATAGTTAAGAACAAAAAGAATCCTTTCTTTTCAAGGAAAGAACAATTGAACTTCACAAAATTGTGTCAAGTTCATGGCTTTAAAAATCGTCAGATGATTAAAGACGATGCAACAGGTAACATTATTGAATTGGCAATTTATTTGCCACAAACGTATGGTACAGACGAAAAAATGTTAGGTAACATTGCTCGTTACACTAATGGCAGAAGAAGCCAAACACCTTGTATTTTCAGCAAGAATAAGTTAGCAATTAAAGTTTCATACAAAAAATCATAACAAATAAGTATTATGGCAGATAACAATGTAGTCCGTTTGAGAATGAATGATACTCCCGTTCAAAGAGCGTGGAGAGGTGTTAAAGGTTGTCAAAACTATTCAACCCCTGTACCTATCAGTCAAGCAGTAGCCGAATGTGGTGCTGATTATTCAGTTCGTAAAGATACTCTTGTAAGACTTTCAGATGATGCAATTAGAGCTATCAAAGAAGGTACTGATTACACTCAATTCTTGGATTTGAAGCCAAAAGATATTATAACTTCTCACATGGCAACAGTTCGTGATGATAATGATATTACACTTGGTGTTGTTGGTAGTGGTTATGGAGTTGTTCAGAATGCAAAAGCATTTGAATTTATTGATATTATCACTTCGGGACGTTTGGGTGGTGATGCTCCTATTATTGAAACAGCAGGTGTTCTTGGAGTTGGAGAAAGAATGTATGTAACAGCCCGTATGCCACATAATATCCAAATTGGTGGCAATAACAAAGATGTGGTTGAAGATTACATTCTCTTTACAAATACACATGATGGTTCGGGTGCGGTAACTGTATTGTTCACTCCAATTCGTGTAGTCTGTGAGAATACTCTTAACATGGCACTTCGTGAATGTAAAAACAAATTGATATTCAAACATACTTCAAAGGTTAATGAACGTTTGGATTTTTCTGATGAAGAAAACTTGAAGAAAGCAAAGCAAGTACTTGGGCTTCATGGACTTTACAGACAGAATGTTGAAGCATATTTGAATAACCTTGCACAACAATCATTTACAGATGCACAGATTAAAGAAACTGTTGCAAATGTATTCTTGAATGATGCACAAATGAAATTGCTGAAAATGGCAAACATGAACATTGATTCAGTTGAAGAAATTTCAACAAGAGCAAAAAATCAAATTCAAGATTTGCGTGATACAATCGAGAATGGTGTCGGTCAAGAATATTGGAGAGGCACTAAGTTGTGGGTGTACAATGGGTTTACATCATTTTACAATAACAACAAAACGTATAAGAATGGTGCAGAAGAAAGATTCAACAGCCTTATTGATGGTGATGCTTACAAGAAATGTCAAAAAGCGTTTGATTTGTTAATTGCAGCATAATACTTAAATTAAAAAGATTACCTAACTTTTAGCGTGATAACTAAGGTTAGGTAATCTTATTTTTATATAGCAAGTTAAATGTACTCAATTGAGTACAATAAGGTTAAATATAACTGTTAATTGTAATTTCTAATGTTTTTCCTTGTTGATAATCACTATATGTATAAGATGAAATGTTTACAGAATAGTTCATTCCAGAAGTATTAGGATTACTAGAATATTGATAGTCATAAGATGTTATTGTGAGTGGAAAATCGCTTGCAGATGCTATCCCACTTATAGTACCATTTCTTGTACTACCATAACATATTCCACCACCACTTTGTATATTTATAGTTTTTCCATTATTAAAATAAAAATGGAATGATTGAATACAAGCAGGTGGATTTTGCATGTTATTTACCATACTCCATTTTACTGTAATAGGTTTTGGTTTACCATATTGGTAAATTCTAAATTCGCTTGCCATTGTTTTGTTAGTTTACTAATTATTAGTAAACTACTTAAAAAAATAACATTATATAACAAAAAATCCCTCAAAAAATTTTGAGGGATTTTCCCATATAACGCCATATATGGTTACAGAGATGACATTTTTCTGTGCTGTTAATTAGTTTAATAATTATTATTAAACTAATCACAAAAATTCACATATTTTAATAAAATATTTTTTCTTTGTTCATAATTAATTCGTATATTTGCATAGTATTAAAAATAGATTTATATATGGATAGTGAAGAAATGAAACAAAAAGCCAAAACAATTGGCAAACGTTATATTGGATTTCATAATCATAGATTAAATGAAACAAATCCAAGAGAAGAAGCATTTTCTAAACATTGGAGAAAGAACAATACTAAATGTTCTTGGATTAATCGGGGGCATGGAATACTTCAAGACCTTTTTATTGCTGATGATGGTTCTTGGCATCATGTTATGTCACCAAATGATAAACTAATTGCATCAACTATCATTCAATGGTTAGGTAGTAACTGTGGAATGGCTTTTATGGAAGAAGCATTAAAAGATTGTGGATATAAAATTGTACCAATTAAAGATTAATTAACATTTTAAATTTGGTAAACTAAATATTAGTTCATATCTTTGTACCATAATAATAAAACAATTAGTTATGCTTGTTACAGGAACAAATGTACTTTATATGTCGTTTATGATAATGTTCTGTTTCATTAAAATATTAATGACAGATACTTCTTATGAAAAATCAGATGGTTATATTATAAATTCAATATTAATTGGATTTATACTTCTAACTTTTATAGAAACTATTGTAATTTTTATTGTTGGTAATAATATACAAATAACATGGCAATAACGAGTATTATATTTTTAATATTAGGGCTTACATGTTGGATATGGTACATATTCAATTCAGCATTATCAAATGATTATTCAATTAAAAAATATAAAAGATTTGCTATCATAGGTAGTGTATTTCTTTTTGGTTTTTTAATTGAAACAATTGTATTTTTATCTCAACATATAGTAATTACATTTAATTAAAATATTATGACATTAGAAGAACTTATTGAAAGAGAGAAGAAAAATTGTAAATATATTCAAACAGATAATAATCATTTGCATTGGTTTCTTGAACGAGACTTAACTGAATGGGTACAAAAAGATAAACCACAATGGGGCGGTCATACAGTTAAAGGTGACAAAAATGTTGTTGTATATAAAATATTTGATGGTGAAAAAGATAATGAATTTGACACATATCTTGCTGTTGATAATGCTAAACGACAAGTAATTCATAATTGTGAAGGGTATGAAGCTATGGCTGCTTGGATTGATTTATATTTAATAGCTAATGAACATGGAGTGTGAAAAATCTGTAATCGAATTAATGGATGAATGGTTAGAAACAGCCACACTTGAATCATTTATAGAAGATTGTAAAGAATTTGGTATTGAATTTGAAGAAATAAAAGAAGAAAAATAATATGAAAAAAGTTTTAATTTTATTAATTTTTAGTTTTTTAACTTGCTTTGTGACATTTGCACAGAATAGTAGTAATAGTACTGTAACTCTTACAGCAGAGCAATATAATGCTCTTCCAATCAATGTTAAAGAAAGTATTGAAAAAGAGAACACTTATAAAACTATTGGTAAATGGGCAGGTTTGGGTAAAGAAATTGGTGAAGGTGTTAATAGTGCATTGATGGCTATTGAAGGTTCTGCAACACGAATATCTGAAACAACATTAGGTAAAACAGCTATGAATGTTGTTGTATGGAAATTTGTGGGGAAAGATATTATACGCATAATAATAGGTATTTTAGTATTGGTAATTGGTGTGCCAATTATGATAAATTTAATTAATTCATATAAACCACATAAAACCCTTATTAAAAAACATTTTATTAAGGAAAAAATGCAATTTGAAAAGGAATATAGATATGATAGTGGAGATGGTGACTCTGTTGCTTTTTGCTATGGTGGATTACTTGTTATCATTACAGTTGCTTGTTTAATAATGTTTGTTTAAAATTTTAATCATTATGGCAGTAGATATTAAACAAATGACTAATCTTAGATTAAAAATTAATCAACTTGAAAGAGAAAAAAAACAGTCAAAAGATGATGTAGAATCAGTTGAGTTATTAGATAAATTAATTAAAAAATATGAGGAAGAAGTAGCTCCAATTGAAAAACAATATGAGGAAATATTGAATTTTTGGCAAACTAATCTGTATAAATATTTTAAATTAACATTTAAAAATTGTGCGTTTTATGATACAATTTATATGTTTCCATATAAATTAATAACTGTAAACAGATGTTTGTTTGGCGTTTATGATTTCAATAGTGACTATGGTAAAGGTTTGAGAGATACTTCAATAGATTTTAAAGTATTTTTTGATTATGATTATGATTTGGTTGAAATAACCAAAGAAGAATTTTTACAGAAAGCAATTGAAAATTTTGATAGACCTTTAAATTCACGTTTAGATAAATTAATAAATAGGGATAAAGTGTTAAAAAAGAATGAAACCAGTATTAACTAAAATTTTTAAAAAAGGGGAATATTATCAAACATATCTAATGAAATTAGAGGTTATGTTTGATGAAGATAAAAAACAATGGCTTTATGAAACTTTTATAAAGAAATGGGAAAATGAAATGTGGAAACATTCTAATTGTGATTTTGAAAAAATAAAACCTTATATCACATCATTCATAAATGATTATACATCATATATGAAGTCATGTGATATTGTGGAAATTGAAGAATAATTGGATAAATAACTACATTTTCTTTAAATAATTTATATTTATAGTAAAAAATATAAATTATGGTAAAGAAATGTCCTTTTTGTGGTAAGATACTTGAACCTTATAAAATTTCTGGACATATATACAGATGTCCAGAAATTAAAGATAAAAATATAACTAAAGATGAAATTAAATATCAATATTTATTATGTAATTATGGTAAAATAACAATTGATAATATTATAGAAGATTATAAGAATCTTTTTTCTCTTCCAATGTTGAAAGAAAAATATAATATAGATTCCAAATCTGTTGTTTTTTTACTTGATTTTTTGAAAATTAGTAAAAGGAATATTTCTGATAGTTGCAAATTGATTTCGTCAATTAAACATAAAGAAACATGTTTAAGAAAGTATGGAGTTACCAATGTTTCTAAAGTAAAAGAAGTAAAACTTAAAAAATCTAAAACTTCTTTAGAACATTATGGAGTTGATAATATTTGGAAAACAAAAGATTATTATGAAAAACATTCTCATAAAAGATTTGAAACAATGTCAAAAAATAATATTTTTGATTCAAATTTAGAAAAAAGAGTGTTAAATATGTTAGAAGAATTAAATTTATCGTTTATCAGACAATTTAGATTTAAAGGTTATAACCATCCATACGATTTTAAATTTAATGATAGTAATATTATATTAGAAGTTAATGGTAATTATTGGCACGCAAATCCTAATTTTTATAAAGCTAATGATATAGTTCCTTTACCTAAAAATAAAATAGAAGCTAAAAAAATATGGGAAAGGGATAAAAAATATATTAATTATGCCATAAAAAAAGGCTATTTTGTTATTATTATTTGGGAAGATAAAATAAATTCATTAAATGATAGTGAACTAAAAAAATATATTGTTGAATTAATAAAAAATATTAAAAATGGAAAATGATGTAAAAACTAATGATTTTATTGCTCACCATCGTACTTATACCAAAATTAACACACTTTATAAAAGATATAAAGATGGTCCTTTGAAAAATCAAATCATTATTGGGGATTTTTCACGCCCCGAATTTGAATATTTATATAATTGTTTGTGGGATGCTTTTGAGAAAGTAGATGGCACAAATGTATTTTGGTATTGGGATGGTACAACTCTTGAAATTCATGGTAAATCAGCTAATGCAGACATTCCTAAGCATCTTAAAAAGAAAATGGAAGAACTTGTTACTGTTGAAATGATGCAAGAAATTTTCCCTGCTGAATATGATGAAAATGGTAATAAGAAAGAACTCAATGTGAGAATTTATGGAGAGGGGTATGGAGTGAAAATTCAGAAAGGTGGAAATTACATTAAAAATGATTGTGGGGTGCGTGTATTTGATGTAATGATTAATGGTTGGTGGCTCGATAGAGATGCTAAACTTGATATTGCAGCCAAACTTAATTTGCCTACTTGTTACTACTATGGACAAATGACTTTGAAAGAAGCAGAAGAGATGGTAAGAAAAGGTTTTAAATCTCCAATTGCAGAGAATACAGAGTATGAAGCTGAGGGACTTGTTTTAAAGCCCACTGTTCAACTTTTCAATAAACAGGGAGAGAGAATTATTGTTAAGATTAAAACTGTTGATTATCGCAATTTAATAGCCAAATCAAAGGCATAACAAAATTTAACAATAAAAATTTGGTGGTATGAGATTAATTTACTAATTTCGTACCACTTTTATGCTTCATAGGTAATTATATAATTAAATCTAATTTGTGTTAATGAATTTTAAACAAATTATTGTCAATATAAATTAAAAATGTGAGATATATTTATAGGTAAAACCTATAAATTATGATTCAAAAATTTAATTCAAGAATAGCAAAGAGATTTAATCTGAATGCTATTCTTATTTTCCCTTTTGTATATATTAAAGATGCAGAAATTTCAGCAGAAACTAAATTTATGATAGACACTTATAAGAATCAATTTGCTGATTTCTCTGGAGTAGGGGCTGCATTACTTATTGTGTTACTATTTCTATTATTAGGAGTAGGCATACATTCATGGTGGTTGCTATTATTATTGCTGCTTCCTTTCATATTATATAATATATATTTCTTAGTAGAATATTTGATAAAAGGTGACATTCAAAAAGTTAGTTTTGTTAAACAAGCTATTCTTATGGGTAAAGAATGGAGTCTGCCATGTGAAGAGAGAACTTCTTACACATCTTTTAGTTGGCTAAAATTTTGGAAAGATTAAAGAAAAAAGCTATGTGAAACTATATTAAAGTTAACACATAGCTTTTTTAATGCCTATATGTACTCAATTGAGTACATTTTAAATGCGATAATAATATACATTATCAAATGATGGAGTTATATTCACAATAGTAACTGCATTAGTTAACGTTGTTGGTCTATCACCTTCAGGTATTGAATAAAATTCACTTTCTTCAGCATCAGCTGGAAATTTTAAAGTATGATAAACTACATTACCACTACTTGAATGCCAAGTACATTCAATTTGTAACTCACTATAAGGTCTAGCATTAAATGCACTTTTTTCAGTGTCTATTTGAATATTAAATATATAAGTACTAAATGGTGATACTTTGAAGTAAATAGATGGTTTATACTGAGCTTGTGTTTGCTGTATAATAGTCCAAGTCAGTATTTTATTTGATACATCTTGTTTCAATGTAACTACACCTGTACGTGTACTACTTCCTGTATTATCTGAATTAATTTTTAATGTCATGTAATTAGTTTGACCTGTTGATGAATTCCATGTTGGAGTTATCCAAGAAGCATCTGTTGTGGCAGACCAACTAATTTTGTCATAATTATATTCACTTATAACATTTCTTGTTTTAGACCATCCATTATTAAAAGAACTTGCATTATAATCCACAGTATCTTGTACATTAGTATTATCTGTACCATCCCATTTAAATGTATATTCACCTGCTTGGTTAATTCTAATATACATTTTTTTATTACTTTCATTTTGTGTTAATGTAATAACACAAGTTCTAGGTGTTCCATTTGTATTCTTTTCCCAATATAATGAACCTGTTTGAAAAGTAACCCAAGAACAACCAATTTCCCTATTATATCCAATATAAGAACCATTTTTCAATGATTTAACATTACTAATAGTGGAATCTTCACCCGAAGATGAATTTGCATTAATGGTAACATCTGTTTCCCCTGATGGACTGTAAAATTCAAATTCATATATGTCTGAAATTTTACCTTCTTGCGTAATTTTAAAAGTACTCGCCATGTCGTTTGTATTTATTTAGTTTACTAATTATTAGTAAACTATCATAAAAAACAACAAAAATCAGTACATAAAAAAATCCCTCTTTTCAAAGAGGGATTTTCCTATTAATCCATATATGTTACTTGTCCAGTCCATTTCATTTCTAAACCAGTAACAGGAATACGACTTCTTAATGAAACTGTATGTTCGTTACCATCACCCTGAATAGTTGTTTGTATAACTAATGTACCATTAAAATAAATCGAATATAAATCCCTTTTACCTGATGTTGATAATATTGTACATGATGTTGCGGTAAACGCTTCTTCAGTTCCACTTGTATAACTACCCTGTTCTCTTTCTGTTATACCTGAATTCATTTGACCTCTTAATAAAGAGAATGCATTAATCCAATTTGAACCATCTCTTAATGTTAAATAGAAACGTGAAGTTGTTTGAGTTGTTGAATCATTAGTAAAATTAATATCCCATGACATTGGAACTTTCAACTCTTGTTTAGCTTCTTGTGTAACTGTAAATCTAAGTATTTTTCCAGATTCATTTTGAGTAAATGTAATCACTGCTGTTCTATCCTGATAAGTATCATTTGCAACTGTTCGTCCTGTAAATGCAACATAACCAGTACCCATATCAACACTTTCCCATCCTGTAATCCAATCAGGTAAAGATGTGTGTGTTGCTCCTACTGTATTGTCTTGCGTATTACCACTATAACTTTCAAGATATACATTAAATGACATTCCACTTGCAGGTGAATCAACAGTATCATTGCTTACAAAAGCAAATGTATAATTGTCAGCAGGTTTTGCTTCTTGAATAAAGGTAATCACAATATCTTCATCACTTTCACTTTGTGTAATTGTCGCAGTACCTCTACGTTCTCCCCCTGTATTTTCAGATAAGATAATTTTGCCTGTTTCTGAAGTTAACCAACTATCACTTGTTGATATAGTGTAAGGAATATCAACACCTTCTTTTGTTGAAACAATTGTAACACTGCCAATTGAATCAGATGTTTCGCCTACAAGAGAAAAATATCCATTGGTGTATGGTACTCTCACAACTAGATTATTAAGATAAAAAGAGAACTCAACTTCTCTTCCATCTTGCATAACTTTAAAATAACTTGCCATATTTATTTAGTTTATCAATAATTAGTAAAGCAATTAAAAAAGTAAGAATGTGTTTGGGATATTTATAAGTAAAATATTATATAAATGAAAGATATAGTAATTATCAAAAATTCAAACACATTGTTAAATAATGATGTTTATTTTCCTGATATAAATGAAATAGAGAATGGTGAATTAGTATTAAATAATAGTACTGGTAAAGAAACGTTATTTGTTAAAAATGATGCTGATGATATTGTTCCGTTTCGTTCTAAACAATATACATTAGATAAAATAAATACATCAATACCAACTATAACTATTAGTGAAACTGCACCTGATAAACCAAAAGAAGGTGATTTTTGGATTGAGCCAATTCCACCAATTCCATTTACATTAGAATTTAATGTATTACCTGATAATCTGATAGTTACACTACCAATATCAGGCAATGTTAATTGTGAAATTGATTGGGGTAATGAAAGTAGTAAGGAAATTGTTACATCTGATAGACCATCCCATACATATCAAACTGCTGGAACTTATATTGTAAAAATAAATGGTGATTTCGAAAGAATGTACAATTGTTCAACTAATGTCACTAAAATAATTAGTTGGGGTAATACTAATACATTATTAACAAATATGGACAATGCATTTAGTAGATGTATTAACTTAGTTGAAATTACAAATGACGATTATGAAACATTTATTAACGTAAATAGTTTTTTAAATACATTTTCTTATTGTTCCAATTTGGTATCAATTCCAGGAAATTTATTTTTTCATTGTTATAATGTATCATCATTTAATGGAACATTTAGTAATTGCACAAAGCTACAATCAATTCCTGAAGAATTATTTGATAACTGTATTAATGTAATTGATATGGCAGGTGTATTTAGTTCTTGTACAAGTTTAACATCAATACCATCAATATTGTTTGCAAATAATATCAATGTAACTGGTTTTAGTTCAGCATTTGCTTCTTGTCGTAGTTTGGTTAATATACCTGAAACATTATTTACTAATAATATAGAAGTTACAAGTTTCTTAAATATTTTTCAAAATGATAATAAATTGGATTCCATACCATCTAACTTATTTTCAACTAATACTAAAGTTACAACTTTTGGTGGAGCTTTCAGTAGTTGTGCAGGTTTAACATCTATTCCATCTACATTATTCATCAATAATACTATTGTTACAAACTTTAGTTTTACATTTAGTTGATGTTATAATATTACATCTATTCCTGATGGGTTATTTATTAATAATAAAGAAGTAACAACTTTTGCTAATTTATTTAATAATTGCTCAGGTCTAACAGGTTCAATACCAAATAATATTTTTGATGTTTGCAAAAAAGTAACTAATTTCAGTAACACATTTCAGGGTTGTACAGGTTTGACAGGTAATACGCCAACAGGTACAGATAATTTACAATTATGGGAAAGAGCAGGGCAAACAGGTTATCCAAGTTCTATAAATGGAACACAATGTTTTTGCCGTGATATTAATTTGAATAGATACCATATGATAGACCCAGTTTGGCGTTGTAACGAGACTTTTCCAATGATATTAGAATATACCATATCATCATTAGGAACTAATTTAATTTATTTACCAATATCAGGAAATGTTAATTGTACAATTGATTGGGGAGATAATTCAGCAGTTCAAACAGTAACTAATAATAATCCGTCCCATACATATAGTAATACAGGAACATATACAATTACAATAAATGGGACATTTGATAAATTAGATGCTCATAATTTTAATCCAGAATTATTAACTAAAGTTGTTAGTTGGGGTAGTATATGGATGGGTATTACTGATTTATCATATGCATTTTCAGGTTGTACTAATTTAGAAAGTATTCCAACAGATACTTATGGAACATTTACAAATGTAACAAATTTATCTTATACTTTTGCCAAATGTAATAAATTAATAACAGTTCCTAAAGGTTTTTTTGATTATTGTTATAATCTTGAAACTCTAAGTGGGTGTTTTTTAAGTTGTTCAGGCTTAACTACTGCTATATATGATAATATGTTTGATAATTGTTATAATGTAACAAATTTTGGCGGCATATTTGGAAGTTGTAGAAATTTAACAGGTTCAATACCAGAAAATTTATTTGCAAATTGTACAAAAGTTACAACATTTGCCAATACATTTAGTTACTGTTCAAGTTTAACAGGTTCTATTCCTGAGAATTTATTTAAAAATTGTTCTAATGTAAAATATTTTAACAATACATTTAGTAATTGTTCAAGTTTAACAGGTTCAATATCAGAAAATTTATTTAAAAATAATACCAAAACAGAATCATTTTGGCAAACATTTAGTGGATGTTCAGGTTTAACAGGCACAATATCAGAAAATCTATTTGTAAATTGCCCTGAAGTAACTGATTTTACAGGTACATTTAGTGGGTGTATAGGTTTAACAGGTACAATACCTGAAAATCTATTTAAAAATAATACTAAAGTACAAACTTTTCATTTGTTTTTTTCAAATACCAATATTATAGGGGAAATACCAGAAAATTTATTTAAAAATAATACTGTTGTCACTAAAATAGGTGGAGTATTTAGTAATTGTTCAGGTTTAACAGGTGTAATATCCGAAAATTTATTTAAAAATTGTTCTAATGTAGTTGACTTTGGAAACACATTTAGCGGTTGTAAAGGTTTAACAGCTACTATACCCGAAGATTTATTTAAATATAATATATTAGTCACTGGTTTTAGTGGCACATTTAGTTATTTACCTCAAATAGTTTCAATACCTGAAAATTTATTTGTATATACTCCAAATGTAAGATATTTTAATAATGTATTTAGGGATTGTGAAAATTTAGCATCTATACCAAATAATTTATTTGATAATAACAAAAATGTTTTTTCTTTTAATGGTACATTTAGTGGCTGTACTAGTTTAACAGGAAATACACCAACAGGAACGGATGGTATTGAATTGTGGGAAAGAGCTAATAAACCTGAATACCCAAGTACACCAAGTGGAACTGGATGTTTTAATAAATGTTATAATTTAAATAACTATTCAAGTATTCCATCAAGTTGGAAAAATCCATTTTAAAAAATTTTTAATTATATTTAACGAGAATCTCTTCAGGTTCTCGTTTTTTATTTGTATATTTGCAAAAACATTAACAAAATGATAAAGAAGGATAAGATAGATAAAAATTCACATGAATATAAAACAGGTTTTCGTGATGGAATCGAATATGCTAATGAAAAATTAAAAGAAGATGGAACATTCTTCCAAAGAATTCATGACCTCATTAGCTATGATATAAGCACTATTTGGGATGAACAAGGAAAAGGGCAAGATGGAATGTATTCTTTAAGCTCAGATGAAATGTTCAATCTAAATGTCACACAAAGAGGTGATGGAACTATTGAAAGAGTTTTTAGAAACAAAGTTAAAGGTTATGAAGAATACATCACAAGAATATATGTGCTTAATTGTGCTTGTGGTGGTATTTGTATATTAGGATATAAGGAAAAATATTCATATAACTCTGAAACAATTTATTATACATTGTTTCATTTAGGTGAAGATGATGGTTTCTTTTTTGTACATGATGATGGTGGTCAAGGATTTAACTATATGACCAAAATTGAGATTATTGATATGGTTAGTCGGGCAATAAGTTTATTAAATAATATTAAATAAATATGGAAAGAGATAAATATGAATTTTTAAATGGTTTTGCTACACCTGCTTATCTATACATAGAAGGTGATGAAAGTGAAACACATTGGATTGATTCTCAAAGTTTGTATTATCATACAAATGAATCAATTGATGATAATACAGGACTTATAGATAACAAGAATTGGTGGATTATTGAGCCTTTGAAAATAAAAGGTACTAAAGTAACTGAAGATAATCAGAATGAGGTTATAAAATATTTCATTATTGAATGTTCAATTGAAAGTGATTATAATAAGGAATGGAACTTTACAGAACATAAACCAATTAATGATTAACATTATTTAATAGGAATAATTCTATATTTTCATTTTATATTTGTATATTTGCACTATAAATTTTAAAAAGATTGGTTATGTATTATGTAATTCAAGAAAAACTATTTAGAGAAGAAAACTATGAAAATTTAATAAGAACATTAGAAAGGTTAGAGTTAGATTATGAAGTTATTAAACTCCAACCTAATGATGATAATATTATTATTCATACTGATAGAAAAGATATATTTCCATTTGGTGCTGTTAGAATGGCTAAGATTGCAAGAAAATATGAATGGAATCCTGGGTCATTTATGAATGAAAATCATGATTATGAGGTATATAGTAAATACTATGGTGACAATTTACTAAATGCAGATTCGAAAATAATGAAAGTAAAAGATGTTACACCTCACACTTCATTTTTTGCAAGACCTACCAAAGACACCAAAGCGTTTACTGGAAGAGTTTTTAAAGATAAAGATGATTGGTACTCTTTTATTGAAAAATTAAAACTTAACCCAAATAGCATATTAACTGATGATACTTTGGTTCAAGTTGCATCAGTTAAAAATATTTTAAATGAAATAAGATTTTGGATTGTAAAAGGTAAAATTGCAACTGCAAGTGTTTATAATGTTGGTGGAAACTATTATTTAAGTGATATTATTGATAATGATGCATATGATTTTGTTAATCAAATGGTTAGTTTGTATCAAGTTAATGATACATTTGTTATGGACATTTGTTTAACTGATAATGGTTATAAAATTGTAGAATGTAATTGTACTAATAGTGCAGGATTTTATAAATCTGACATGCAAAAACTAATCATGTCACTTGAAGATGCATTTAATGTTAATTAATAATATTATATATGAACGAGAATAATAAACCTTGTCCACAATTTCCATTTTTCGGAGCTTCATACCCAGATGCATGTTGCATTAATGGAAAACTTTATGATATGGATAAATGTGATGAAAATAGCAATCTTTATGAATTAGATGAAGAAATACCATGTCCGTTTTGTAGAACAGAAGAGTTCATAAAGTATGACCCATTTAATTGGTTTGAACATTTCTATATTGAAAATGAAGATAATGAATCCAATGATATAGAATCATTAGAAAAGTTAGCTGAACAAGAAACAAAAGAATGTTATTTAAAATGGATTAAAAGAATGAAAGAAAAATATGGATAAACAATCTTTAGAAGATAGCATTTTATACTTCGCCAAAAAATATAATAAAGAATATGTATATGTCAATTTGTTTAAAACAGTTCCATTTCCTGAATTAGTTAAACTGATTATTATATTAATGTTTGATAATGAATTTGATATATATTCCTCTTCTGATGAAGAGTATCATTATTATAAGACGATATTTTTTTATCGTCAAGAACTTAATAGAGTGGGATATGTAAAATTTGAATAAATATAATAAAATATGAAAGTAAATAATATTGTAGCTGAAGCTTTGTATGATTGCCATATTTCAATTGGTAGTAAATGGGTGTTTGTTAAATATATTCAAGATATAATTCCTGATATGTCAGAACTTGACCCAGATTATGATGATTGTAGTGAACATAAAAAGGGGGAGATAGGATTGTTTGAAGATTGTGGCAATAATAATTGTTGGTATAACACCAACAAAACCCATCAATATTGTAAGTATTTTTGTTGCCCTGATGCTATGGATGTAAGAGATTTCTTCGAGAAACAAGAAATACATATAAGCGTAGAACTTAATTTAATAAATAATATCATATATTATAAGCCTATTGTTATATACAAAAATGCTGATGGTAATTATAAAACAGTGTTTGGAAAACTTTATGAAAAAGATTATGAAACTGTTTTTAATTATGCATTATTAAAATGTGTTGACATTTATGCAAAAGCAAATAATATTGAAATCAACCTATTTAGTAACAATGAAAATAAGTCTTAAAGATATGAAAAAAATATGTTATATTATTGCATTGTTTGGATTAATGTCATGTCAAAATAATAATGCACCAAAACTTAATTTAGAAAGAGAGCATATTTTCAAAGACCAATATGGAACTTCTTTGTATAGTAAAGAATTTACTTATAAAGGTCATGATTACATATGGTTTAATAGTTCAACTGGATATGATGGAGCAAGTGGTTTTGTTCATAATCCTGATTGTCAATGCCACAAAAAAGAATCTAATTAAGTGAAAAACATGAAAGTGAAAATATTTCATGGAAGTCGTGATTATTTTGAAGAAGTTCTATTATATAAATGCTGTGATATTGGATTTCATTGTGGAACATTAGAACAAGCATTGTATCGTATAATGGATATTGGTAAATGTTATACTGAAACATTCTTCAAATCATATGTATATGAAATAAACATTGATATTGATAATAAAAATTGTATAGAGTTACCTGATTGTATATCATGGGCTGATTTTGATAATGTAAAAGAACAAATTTTACATTATTACCCAAGTATAAACATACAAGAAGTTAAAACACTAGAAGAATTGAGAAGTTTTCTTTTAGATATGGGAATTAAGTATATACAATATGAAAATAAAATCGAAGGTAAAGGATATTCATATGTAATATTAGATGAAAATATTAACTTTGAACGATATACAGTAAGAGAAATAATAAATAAAATAAGTGAAAAATATGAAGGAAGTTGATTACTATAACAAAAGTTTAGAATTAATTGATAATGTTTTAAAAGGTAAGGATAATGGTAACAACTATCCTTATGAAGAATACACTATGTGGTATTATTTTTTAGAACTTCTTGGGAAAGAAAATTATAATAACCTAATGGAAGATAAATACTTTGAAACATTCCATAAAATGTTTAGACAAACAGATATTGAAATGGATTTGTTTAGAGCACCATTAGTTGAATGTAGAACAACATCAATATCATCTGGGGATTCTGAATCTTATAAAGAAAGAATTACATATAGAAGAAACATTGAAGTAAATGAAAGCCCAAAAATACAAGGATTAATATGGAATTTTATTTACATTTCAACAGTCCCTCTATATGTATGGTCTATGGTAAAATATGGTAAGTTTGATTTTTAATACTACCAATTAACATCATATGAATATAATGAATCTTCATTTGGAGATACATTTAAATTGTCCATATAATTTAACCATATTTGTGGCGTATTATTAAATACATGTGTATCTCCATTTGTTGATGATTTATTTATATATAATGTAAAGTTCTGTGATATTTCTTTCTCAATATTATCTCCTAATGCATATACTGTGCCTGTTATTGTTAAGTTACTATTAACAGGTTTTTCAGCAGTTGCAATTATAAAAAAACCGTCCATCCCTGTACCATAATTTCCATCTTCAAGATGAATATTAATATGTGGCTTTGATGGTACATACCCTTCTTGTAAAATTGTAAAAGTACTTGCCATATTTGTTTAGTTTGATAATTATTATCAAACTAAATCAAAAAATATCAAATGTTGTGCAAAAAAAAAATTATACAACTCTTACAACATAATCATAGGTATCATCTGATTGATTACCACCACTTAAAATATAAATAGGTAAATCATATTCACCATCACAACCCAAATCAGTTATTACTATCGAACTACCACGAATTATTTTAGTCCCAAAGACACCATTAACTTCCATTTGCAATTGTTGGTTCTTCAAATTGCTATATTTTATATCTAATGTTGTTCCAACACATTGATTACCACCTGTATTAAATTCAATAGCAAATCTTAATACAGAAGCTGGATTATGAAATCTGCCATCATCTCCAACAGGATTTATTGAAATTACATTTGAAGTTCCTTTAACATTAATATATATTGTTTTTACTGGTGGTACATACCCTTCTTGTATAATTTTAAATGTGCTTGCCATTGTTTTGTTAGTTTACTAATTATTAGTAAACTAAATTAAAAAATAACAATTTTTAATGTAGTTTTTTTGGCTGATTAAATAAAAAGTCATATATTTGCAGCATAAAATAAAAGTATATCATATGTTAAATGAAAAATTGTATGTCAAGACATTAAAAATATGGCTTGGAGAAGAAAATGTAAGATACTTTAAACATCTTAAAGGGCTGAAAGGTAGTGTATTTCCTGTACTTAAACTAAATATGGATAGAAAAGGATTACCAGCACATCCTGTTCATTTTAGAGAAGGAATGCAGATTAGAAATTATTTAAGGACAAAATTTCCTGAATTATCTGAAATGGCAGGAGATATTCTTGATGAATATACAGTTGAATTAATGGAAAAGGTTATTAAAGATTAAATGATATGGATATTACAAAAGAAGAGCAAGTATTAAATTATATAAAGGATATTATAAAAGATACTGAATATGAGAATCATGTGTTTCTTGTAGGTGGTGCTGTACGTGATAAATTAATGGGAAATCCTATTAAAGATATTGACCTTTGTATTGACCTTCCTAATGGTGGTATTGAATTTGCCACTTGGATTATGAAAACTCTTGGTGAGTTTAAGCAAGATACAAGACCAGTTGTTTATCCCACTTATGGTACTGCCATGTTTACGTTATTGGCATTTCCTGGTATTGATATTGAATGTGTACAAACAAGGAAAGAACAATATCATGATTCAAATTCAAGAAATCCTGAAACTGCTTATGGTACATTGGAAGAGGATTGTTATCGCAGAGATTTAACAATCAATTCGTTATATCAAAACATATCAACAGATGAAATAGTCGATATAACAGGAAAAGGTATTGATGATATTAAAAATCAAATCATTCGTACTCCTTGTGACCCTAATATTACTTATACTGATGACCCTCTCCGTATGCTTCGTTGTATAAGATTCGCATCTCGTTATGGATGGGAAATAGAAGAAAAAACAATGCAAGGAATTATTGATAATGTTGAGAGAATTCAAATTATCACACAAGAAAGGGTTACTGATGAAATAAATAAAATTCTTTTAACAAAAAAACCGAGTGTTGGTTTAAGAATGTTAGAAAAAACGGGTTTACTTCAGTATGTCCTTCCTGATTTTGTTGAAATGGTGAATCTTGAACAAAATGAATATCATTTTGGAACTGCATGGGAACATACACTAATGGTTGTTGATAATACAAAACCAACTCTTGAAAATAGAGTTGCTGCATTGTTTCATGATTTGGGGAAAATAAAAACCAAAACAGTTGATGAAAATGGAAAAATTCACTTCTACAATCATGAGAACGTTTCAGCCTTTTTAAGCGAAGTTAGAATGAAAACAATGAAATACCCAAATGATATAATTAAACGTGTTAGAAAGGCTGTAAATGCCCATATGAGGACTAAATCATTTGGTGATGATTGTGCAAAGTTAAAAGATAAAAGTGTTCGTAAATTACAATTAGCTCTTGGTGACACATTTGAACTTACAATGGATTTGATTGATGCAGACAATAGAGCACATAAATCTGACCATTGTATGCCAAATCAGGTAAGATTAATTAAAGAAAGAAGTAATAAATTAGTTGAACAAGGATTAGATGCTTTTAAACTAAGACTTCCTGTTAATGGTGAGGATATTATATCATATAAGAATATAGAGCCTGGTCCAAAAGTTAAATTATATTTAGATTATTTAACTAAATTATGGCTAAATAACCCACTTATCACTAAAGAAGAATGCTTTAAACATATTAATAATATTAACTATTAAATAATAAAAAAAGGAGAATGACTTCTCCTTTTTTTATTTATGCTGGTCTTATATTCCAACTATGAGCGTAATTGTTCTGCATTACATATATTTTTTCCATTGGTGTTGTTGGATTGCCATTACTAACACCCTTTACAAAACCAGATGGGGCTTGATATGTTCCTGATGGTCTATAATCATAAGGATAACTACTTGACCACATACTTACACTTAAACCATAAAACTGATTACGTTTTCCGTTTTTAAGTTTATTTGTCATAGTTACTTGTTCCCAATTAGTCATGTAACTATATAAATTATTTACCCATGTATCGGCTCTACTTTGGCTTTTAAAAGAATTTAACCCATAAATATAATTTAAACTATTCATTTCTTTCAAATATTCAGGCAATATTAAAGTAAGATTATTTTGATATTCGATTAATAATTGAGTTAAATTTTCTAAACCTTTTCCAGCAAATACATTTTCCATCCATGAAGTTCTAATACCACTACCACTATAACCTGCTCCAAGAACATTCATTATTTTAATTGATGGGTTAATAGTTGATATTTCATCAAAAGTTGGTACTCCATCAGCACCATAATAAGCTAAATTTGCGTTACTAATATTTAAGTTTTCTAAATTTGGTAAATCATTAAATTCTTTTATATAAGTTGTTATATTACAAACTGTTGCTGTTAATGATTTTAAATTTTTAAGTTTTTTAATATTTCTAAAATTAGATGCATCTGGGTCACTTAAATTAAATACACCTGATATTGCTAATGATGTCAAACCTGTCATTTCAAATAGTGAATCAGGAATAAATTGTAATTTACTACCTAATGATGTAAAATTTAAAGTTGTTAAATTTTTGACTTTAGATATTCTCACAAAAGGTATTTCGTTTATATAGCTAGTATATGAAATTCCTAATGTCTGTAAAGCAGGTAATTCCAAAATAGGAAAACTCCACATGGTAACAGTTTCACTATTGAAATAATATACATCTTCACAAGTAAATGTTATGATAATATGTCTTTCTCTTGTTTCTCCATCTGTGTAATGATGATTTGGTAATGGTTTTATGTATTGACCAGTGCTTTGGTCAATACCCCATCCCCACCCACCACCTGTTGATGATGGATTTTTATAATAATCAACATCCAAACAACGCCATCCAATTATATAAGATGAACCATTATTTTGCATTTGAAATGTTTCAACATTTCCATCATCCCAATCAACAGTTACACTACCTGGACTTGAAGATTGAAACCTAATTGTTGAATTATGGTCTGAACCTGTTGTTGGAGCAGGTGTTTGTTGTGGATTAGAGAAATATAGGCTTTTAAATGCATATTCTCCTTGCATATAAAGTACTACTCTATTTGTATTATCAATTTTGTAAGTTCTAGTTAACATTTTTATGTTGGTTTAACATTCCATGCTTGTGCATAGTTATTTTTTAACACATATATTTTTTCCATTGGAGTTGTTGGGTTGCCATTATTAGAACCTTTTACAAAACCATATGGGGCTTGTTCCACACCTGATGGTCTTGTATTATTTTGTGGCTCAGATGCGCTATATAAATTAACATATAATCCATATAATTGGTTTCTTTTACCATCTTTTGCTATTGATGACATAGTAATTTGTGTCCATCCTGTAACATAATTATAAAAATTATTAACAAAAGTATCTGCTCTATCTTGTGTTGGTGTATCATTAATTAGATTAATTGTAGATAAAGAACGCATTTCGTTTCTTATATATTCTGGCAAATTCCAAGTCAATTTTGGAGCATAATCAGCATAAAGTGTTTGTATATTTCCAATTCCTTTTCCGCTTATCCAATCAGCCCAATTAGTTCTGACTCTACCTGCTATCCAATTAGACCCCATATAATTAAGGTTTGTTAATTTTTGATTTATTTGAGTAATTTCATCAAATCTTGGTTGTGTATCTGAATTAACATTAGGCGCAATGTTTAAAGATACCAAGTTTGGCAAATCGTTAAACTCTTTGATATATTGTGGTATTTGTGTTGTGTTTAAATCTAATGTTGTTAATTTTTTTAAATTAGATATTTTTCTAATATTAGATGAATCTAAATTAGAGAGATTAACAACTCCAGCTAATGTCAATGATGTTAAACCTGTCATATCAAAAATTGAATCAGGAATATATTGTAATGTACCACCTAATCTATTAAAATTAAGATAAGTTAAGTTTTTTAACTTAGTAATTCTACTATATGGTATTTCATTAATGTATTTATTATCTGTTAATTGTAATTGTTTTAGATTAGTCATTTCTAATATTGGGAAATTATGATGTACAGTTGTGTTAAAATATGCTCTTATAATATCACAAGTAAATGTCATCCTAATAACTCTTTCACCATTTATATCATCATCAGCATAATGGTGATTTGGATAGGGTCTTATATATTCTCCTGTGTCTTGGTCAATACCTAAGCCCCATCCACCGCCTGTTGACGATGGGTTTTTCCTATAATCAACATTAAGTGTTCTCCAAGCAGCAATATATGCATTTGTGCCATATTTTCTCATTTTGAATGTTTCAATGTTTCCATCCCCCCAATCAACAATTACTTCACCAGGAGTTTCTGAATCAAATCGTATGTAACAATTATAATCTGAATTTATAACTGGATTTGGAATATAATTGAAATCATTTGAATAATAATTTTGGAATGCATAATTAAATGTTGTAAAAATTGTTGTTCTATTTGCATCAGGGCTTGGAATTCTTTTTATATATTTTCCATATTTATCCATTTGTTATAATTTTACACAATTTATTTTTAACCAACCACCTAGCTCGTTAGCTTTTTCATATATGCAATTATTTGAATAACATACTAATTGAAAACCTGCATGGGCATTAGGGAACATATTTTCTAATTGTACAGCACTTAAATCAGATAATATAGATTCATCCCAAGCTTTCATATCAACAATTTCTTCAATAGTTGCAGTTCCATCTTTTTTAACGATTAATGCATAATCATCACTACGTGAAGAATCACCTAAATCTGGAAAGTAAGATAAACCAAACAATGAAGATATGTGCCACCCATCATTTCTTTTAACAAAATCAATTGAGCCTTTACTTGGTAAAGCTAATGAAGTTATTATATAATCTTTAACAAATTTATTAGTTCCTGCTGAAGAATTATTAAATGAAAACAATACTTCTAATGCACTATTATTAAAAAATGTTATTTTATCTTGTTTACTATTTGATATACCAATATAGTTTAATTGTGAAGTTACATTAACAATAACTAAATTAGCTGTTGTGGTTAATATTTTAGTTCCACCTGTTGAATCAACTAATGTAATGTTTTCAGGATTTACCATCAATCCTGTACTACTTTTTGTTAATTGATTTGACGAATTAGGGTCTACAATAATAGTTGAAGTAACTGTATCACCACTTTTAACAACTGTTATACCATTACTGCCAGCAAATGTTAAATCATCGCCAGGAACAGTAATTTTAGATATTTCAGAATTGCCAATACCTGTTAAACTAATGGTTTTACCACTTATTGACATTCCTAATGTAGATGAAAAACCATTACTATCAACTGATAATATTTTATCACCTGATTTAATTTTTCCTGAAAGAGTTACATTTTTATTAATATCTGTTGTTGCATTAATGCCATTACTTCCAGTTATAGATTTTATTCTATTTTTAATATCAGCATCTAATTCGTTTTCTCTATTAGTTGCTCTTGTTGTTTCTGTTACAATTGCATCAGCATTAACTTTTTCGGCAGCTTTTGCACGAATTGTTTCGTCCTCAATTTTCTTATTCAGTGCAGCTTCAGCATTAGTTGCACGAGTTACTTCAGTTTCAATTGCTGTGGTATTAGCAGAAACTAAAGTATCAAACTTGGTTTCAATTCTCGTTTCTTCACTTTTAGCACGAGTTACTTCAGCAGCAAGAGCATCTGAATTATCTATGATTTTGTCATTTAGGTCTTTTTCAATTCTTGCTTCTTCATTTTTAGCCCTATTAGTTTCCGCTACAATTTCATCTGTCAATGTTTTTTCAGAAGCTTCAGCACGAGTTTGTTCAGCCTTAATTGCATTTTCTAATTGTATATCTTTGTTAGTTGAACGTTGAATTTCAAAATTTAAATCATCACGTAAATCACCTTCCACTCTAACAGCACGAGTTTGTTCAGCTTGTATTCTGTCATATAATTGTTGTTCAGTATTTGATGCACGATTAACTTCAGTTGTAATTTGGTCTTGTAGTTTCTTTTCAGCTTCTATGGCTCTATCAGTTTCATTACTAACCATATTAATAATGTTATATTCCATATTGGTTGCACGAGTTACTTCTTTCGCCAAATCATCTGTCAATGTTTTTTCAGCAGCTTCAGCACGAATTTGTTCAGCTTCAATAATAGGATTTAAATCTTCAACATATGCTCCCAAAGCATCTACTTTTAACGCATTACTACTAACATCATTTATTCTTAAATCACCTGAAAATACATTTGTATCTCCTGAAGCAACCATATGCATATCAATTGAATTGGTATCTTCTACACCATAAACATTAAATAAATAAGTCATTGGAATGTATGTATATGTAATAGAAGGTTTACCACTTGCATCAATTGTTTTGAAACTTAGTTTCAAATAAGGTTTTCCAACAATAACAGAAGAGTCATTCATATAATCATCAATAGTAGCAGCCGAAATGAATTTAGTTTCTTCACTATCAAGAAATTGTTCTTCAGGTATGTTAATAGTAGTATAAGCTTCACCATTAAAAACTAATGAAACATTACCATTTTCATATTTTAATTTTAAATTAAGTTTATCAAATTTTTTCTGTTGTAAATCTTCAATATATTTTGACAATCTTTCAACAGCATCTTTAACTGATGTTGCATTTGCAATTAATGGATAAATATCGAAATCAGATGGTTTATATGTTCCATTAGTGTTTAAATCAACAGCTACAATTATTCTTTTTACTAACTCCAATATTTTTTCATATAACGTTTGTGGTGTTTCATAATCATCTGGATTTGGAGAAAGACCACAAAAATCTACTTCTTGTCCACTTGTATAATATCTTTCAAAAATACCACAACCATCAGGTAACATACCATCCTTTGAAGCATCATTAAAAGGATTATTTAAATCAAATTCTGTCATCTCTTTATAATTTTACTATAAATATTTGTTCATAATTTGTTATTAATGAAAATTACTTTGTAAGTTGTTTCATTTTAAGCAAATAGGAGATGAATTTTTTAATTTAGTTTACTAATAATTAGTAAACTAACAAGACATGGCAAGCACATTCATAATTAACCAAGCAGGTAAATCATTACCAATGAATAATATATTACCAAAAAAAGAAGGTGATGAAGGAAGTAATTGTAATCAATATGATTTAAGATTTGAACACCCAACAAATGCTGACATAAGTGTATTAATAATGTATATTGATTGTGATAACCATGGAAGACATGTTTCTAAAACAGTAATTGTACAAAAAGGGCAGACAAATATATGGGGATTTAGAACAACAGGAGACTGGTGGTGTCATTGTACTCCAACAACTGATGGGATTTATCAATATCCTGATTAAAATTTTGTTATTTTTTTAAATAGTTTACTAATAATTAGTAAACTAAACAAGACAATGGCGAGCACTTTTAAAATTAATCAAGATGGAAATTTAAGAACCATAACTTTTAGTATTAAACTAACTGCAAATGGTATAACTTTTACTCCAATGATGGAAGATACTAATACTGAAGTATATATTAATGGAGATTATTTAGATATAACAATATCTGGAATTGATAGTGATAGCGTTTCAAAGCATATAGGAGTATATATGGAAGGAAGTTCATATTATGGACATTTAGAAGCAAATTTAAGTCCATATCAATCTTCTAGTGATGTTAATTTTAATTACTGGAAGAGTTGTGTGACTACACATAATAATCAAATGGTAATTGCTGATTTGCAATGTATATACGATAAAGATAAAGCAGATGGAAATTATGATGACTTTTTAATTTTTAATATAGAAGTTGATAATATAAATGTAGATATTAGATTAACAATTGAGCATCCAATATTTTAAATAATAAAATAAGAATGGGGAAATATCAATTTATTTCCCCATTCTTATTTATGTAGCTTTTGTTTTATTACATATAAAATATTTGGTTTTAAATTTATTCCACATGGAATATTTATATTGCCTATCTCGAATTTTTAATAAAAGATTATTTACAAATTCAACATCAATATTCTCTGGTAGAGTAGATTCTGCCATCGCATTTTCCATTTCTTCCTTTTTTGAATCAAGATAATTAATCAATTCATCATAAGTTGAATTACCAAGACGAATACCAAGAATGAAATCTCTGTCAATATTTGTTCTATCAACATTAACTTGTCCAGTTTTTGCGATTTCAAGTCCCATATGCATTAATCTTACACTATGCGACATATTTTTTCTGTCAAAATCCTTTTCCTTGTTTTCTTTATATCTTTCAGGATTACGATTTCTTTCCCATTCTTTGTATTCTTTATAGTCTTTACAATGTTTAGTATAACCATCTTTGTTATAAGTCAAATGACATATTGGCATTTCACCCTTAGAAACTGAAGATAATCTTAATTCATTTGAAAGACCATCTTCACCAACCATACCTTTATAACCAATTGGTTTTTGTTCACTAAACCAATCTTCTAATTCAGCATGACCAACTATATTATATGTATCAACAATGCATTCGCACATATGAGATAGTTGACTATCTTTATCCATATTAATATACTCATCCCATAACTCTTCAACAATAATTTCTTCATCATTAAAATGATTACCCCAATCATAATATACACCATATGTATCATGCATATTAGGTATATGTACAAGTCCACAATATTGTTGTTTTAAACCCCTATATTCAAGCCAATTTTTAATCTTAGTACTTCCTTGATTGTAAAAAGTATAAGCAAAATCAAGAGGTTCTAAACGTTCTTTGACTGGATTTACTATTTTCTTATTAAGACCACGAGCTTTTATAATTTGTGTTTTAGCATAACCCATAAATGGTTTAAAACATGCCTTTGTCACAAAGGCGTTTCTATATTTTTTAATTTCTGTCATTATAGGGTGTTCGTACAAAATTTTATCTTCAGGAATGAATAAAGATTCGAGTACTGTTGGATTTGAAGAAAGAAGCATTTCCATGAATTTTCTTAATGAAAACCAAACATTATCATGTTTTTCATCTTCAATTTGTTCTTGAAAATCCAATCCAAGTCCTAAAACTTGTTCAATTGGTTCAAGATAAACACCTGCTGTATCAACATCACTGGTACCATCAGGTTTTTGTAAACCATAAGCATGAGAACCACGAATATATTCATATATTAATAACCCTTCTTTTCTTATTTCATCAAATGTATATTCTTTCATATTATATTAATTTATTTTTTATCTTCAAAAGATAAATGATGTTCAGTTCTATATTCATAAAGAAATCTTAAATCATATAATGAATGATTTTCAATTATGTTTTTTAATGTTGTTGTAACAAAAAACCATCCATCATATTTTTCATCATATGGGGTAACTAATGAAAGTTTATCATTTTCATACCTTGTAATAAAATCATTCCATTGATTGATAGATAATTTTTCTATCAAATCATTTGGTCTCAATACCAAATAAACTTCCCTATCCTCTATTTTAATATTTTCCATTATTTTTAAAATGATTTATTATTTCATCTAATGTCGCTTTTCTACAAGCTTTTTTTGCCCATTCAATATTACAATCAGTTTCAAAATGTTTCCACTGTGTATTTATATACCAATCTTCTTCTCCATTAGGCAATCTTCTAATGAATGGTTGATTTAAATCATTAGTATCTGTTAAACTTGCCACAGTTTTCAACAATTCCACATTATCGCCACAATCAATAAATTCATTTTGATAATGAAACTCCTTTCCTTCAGCACGTTCTTTGTTTCTATCAGAAACCCATTTAGTAATAAATTCTAATGGATTTTCTCTGTCTGCTCCATTATAAGATATGCCAAATTCATCAACATACAATGTATGATTCAAAGAACACACACCATAAAATATTCTAGGATGATGCATGTTTTGTACTTTATAACCTAAAGTTCTTAAAAATACTCCAACACCAACTGCTTTATCAACATCTTCAATATAACATACCGTATTGTATTTGTTTTTAAACTCTTGTGGAGTAGAATTAAATACAGTTCCCCAACAATAGTTACAATTTTCTTCTTGGAATTTACACCAATATTTATACTCAGTATCTTGTTTTTTTGTCATAACTTATTAATTATCAATTAATAATCATATATAATGCATATTATCATAACATGTGATTATATGCAAAAGTGTTGATTACACTGCAAATATACAACTTTTTATTGAAATGCGTGAATAAAAAATATTAAAAATTGTTATTTTTCTAAATAGTTTACTAATAATTAGTAAACTAAATAAGCACAAACAATATGGCGAGTACATTTACTATTTTACAAGCAGGAAAAGAAGAATTAGTTACTGCATATATTGATTCATCATCATCATATCTAAACGCTTCATGGTGGGAATGTGGAATATATGAATTGCCAATAAAGGCAAAAACAAATAGTGGCAATTCACCTACATTTAACTGGTTTCAATATGTTGATATTGAAATATTGGATAATTTTAATTTATTAAAATATTATTATAAGAATACAGGAGATGATTCTTATATGTTATATATAAATCCTAATACAAACAACCCAGAATATTGTTATTTGGATGATAGTGGTTCAGAAAGTTTTCCAAATGGAGTAATTTCATGTACTGACCCTAAACCAAGTGGAGCAGCAAAAGTATTTGAAATTAAATTAAAATCAAATGATGAAACTAAAGTCATAATTGATAGTTCAAATAACGGTTTTACTTATAATGTATCAGGATAATAATAAAGCCCTATAATTATAGGGCTTTAAATTAAACAACATTAATAACACATAATAAATCTTTAGTCCAAAATCTTGTTTTTGCGCTTCTATTATTACTATCTGTAAATGCAACTGAATACCCTGAAGTACCAACAGCTATATGAGCTTTCATTCCAGGGATATAAGCAACGCTTAGCCATATAATATTACCAGGAGAATCATATGGAACTAATTTCCATCCATTTGCGCCATTATAATAAATTTCTTCATGATTACCTACTGCAATTTCCCTATTTGCATATGCGATTGCATATAAATCAGCACTATCTGCAACTCTCTCAATATCCCAATAATCAGCATCTCTTGTTAGTGCCACTAAACTACTTCCAACACTAGCAAATCTGTTTGCATAATCACTATAAGTAATTGATTGAATAGTAAAATTTGTTGAACTATATTTAAGTTCAACCCATTCATCACTGCCATTTTTTAATACATAAGATTTAGGAGCAGTTGGAGTTGATATAGTATTACCAACAACAATAAACATATTATTGCCATAAGCAATACTTAAACAATCTAAATTATCATCAATTTGAGATATGTTCCAATTTTCACCATCTGTTGATATACCAACATATCCATTTCTGCCTACAACAACATATTTACCATTTCCACATGCAACTCCAATCCATATATCACCCAAAATTTTTGTTTCTGACCATGTTTCACATCTGTCAGATGAAATGCTTATACACCCTGTATTATTTGGTGTTCTACCACAAGCAATATATTTTCCATTATTATCATATGAAATAGAAGTCCATATATTTTCATCTTCTTTTCTAAATAATTGGCTTCCACCTTCCTTTTTAACAGCAATACATAATCTTACTCCATCACCAACCATACCAAGTCGATATATGTATGGGTCATTATACCCTTCTTGTTTAATTGTAAACGTACTAGCCATTTTCTCATTAGTTTACTAATTATTAGTAAACTAAATGAAAAAATGACAATTTATTATATTTTATTTTCTATTAATATATTTTTTAATATTATTAAAAATATATTCGGCTTCACACTTAACAAGCATTTCACATTGGTCATCTTGTAACATAGTCCAATTATTACTTCTTAATTCACCAGCTGGTTTATGTAATGCTCTTTCTTTAGCAACTTCCACACCTATATTCATATCAAATTCGTCATCAGAATGGCAAATTGAATAACCAATAACAAAACGTCTTAATGGTTTTGTATATTTTGCAGTAAAAATACCAGGAATTGTTCTTCCTTTAAATTTTACTGATGTTTTCATTTCCTTAGATGCAATTTCCTTTTCTTCTGTTCTTATACCAACAACTACAATATTGTTATATTTTGTATAAAACATTGTTTCATTTTTACTCTTGTTCTTAGTTTCAAGCTCGGTTTTTGGAGAAGGGCGATTAATTAATACCAATTGGTCTTTAGTACATTCAACTGTTTGTTCAGTCGCTTTATCTTCAACCAAATAAGTATCTTTCACATACTCTCCAGTTTCATCATTATATGAACCAGGAACAATTGCCTTGATTGTTCCTCTAATATCTATTGTGTCTTGATTGATGGCTACTTTATCGCCAATTTTAAATCTACTCATTTTATTATATATTTTTATTAAAATTTATTTAACACCAACATGCAGCATCTCTAATTTGCGCTATTTTTTTTTCATCTTTTATTGGGAAAACTTCAACATCAATAACATCTCGCAAGTCAATATCTTGTTTTAAATTTGATAGCTTATTTGCCCAATATCCAGTTTCAGTAGCTTGTACTTCTAACAATTTCCCAATGACTTTGATTGATTCAGCTTCAAAATAATAATACTTATCATAAAGTTTTATTTCAAATAAATCATTTTTTTTAATGTTATCACTACTATTAAATGTGATATATATCCCACCCCTAGTATGGGTTTTTATATTACGTTCAACATTTTCAATAGAAAAAACTCTCATTAGTTTTTCCACATCATCAGCTTCTTCTATTTCTACTTCATCATTAATCTTTGGCTTCAGAAGTGGCAACCAATGGGTGATTAAAATATCATCTTTTGATACTTTTTGCCCAAGATACACTTCATCTTGGTCGTTTGTCCATGTACCATTTTTATAAGTAAGAATATCTATAAGTGAACGTGTTTCAGCTTCTCTATCAGCATATTTGTAATAATAGAATAGATGAACCAACACACGAGCACCTTCTTCTGGAAGCGAATCAGTTACCTTAATCCAAGGTAAACCATTTTTAATAATGTTTTCTAATTTTATCATTTTGAATTTAAAATTTTAATAGCTGTTTCAACATTTTTCTTTGATATACCTCTCAATGTATGTGTTTTAACAAAATGTTTTCTTTGTGAAAGTAGCATATCAGAATCATCATCAAGAATTACATAATTTTTGATTTCAGGATGCTCATATAAATAATGTTCAATTTCAACACCACGACAAACATGATATTCATGCTTTTCTTTATCACTACATTTATGGTAATAAATTCTATCAGTTACACCCACAACATCTTCAGGCATGAGAAATGTCACATTATGTACAAAAGCATTTCCTAATGTAGTGATATAATCCAAAGTGCTTTCTAATGTTGAATGTCTCCATGAAGAAGATATGACGATTTTAGCACCTGTTTTATCTACTATTTCTTTAACCAATTCCATTTTTTCTTTACAAAGATTCCAACGACTTTTCATTGTTGTAATAACACCATCAAAATATAAAAAAATAACTTTCATATTAACATGTTTTCATTTTTCTTTTCTCTTGCATAATCAGCAAACAATTTACCTTCAGCTTTTTCTTTAAAAAACTTATATAGTTTTTCTAATGAAATAAACTCATAATTAGCTAATTTGCCATCAATGCCCACATCAACTCTAAGGTCAGGAGATTCTAAATTATAGTCATCTAACCTACCATGAGAGTGCCCACATACCTCAACTGAACCATAATGTTTTCTATTCCAGTTAATCATATGATAATGACACATAATTACATCAAAATCTTCTTTTAAAAAAGGAAAGTTATCTTTTCTAAATTTAACTTCTTTGATTTGAGAAATTGATTTGAAATAATTAAATAAATGGTCTGATGATTTATCATGATTTCCCAAAATCAAATGCTTGTCGCCATTTAATTTTCCTAACAATTTTATGGTTTCCTCTCTATTTGCAAAACAAAAATCACCAATAATATAAACAATGTCTTTTTTGCTAATAGTTGTATTCCATTTGTCAATAAGCCAATTATCATGGGCTTCAATATCATTTATATTGAAATTCCCAGCAAGTGCTCTTCCTGGATAATGCTTAATCACGTTTTTATGTGATATGTGGCAATCCGATGTAAACCATATTTTTGGAATATTTAGTTTATTTTCCATTATCTAATATCATTTTAAAGTAAATGTTAAATACCAAGCATAAACATCATCCATATTATCAATAGTAGCATCTAATATTTGACACCATTTCACATTTTCATTAGATTTTAATTTCTCCAATCTATTAGTAATGTCTTTCATAGAATTTAATATACAGCCCTCTTTTCCGTTAGTTCCATTATAAAAAACTCCAAACACTTGATATTCGTTTTTATTATTTTTAAGAAAAATAACATCTCCTTCATAACCAAAAGATTCAAGAGCTTTTTCAAGTTTTTCATCTGTTTCATCATCAGGGTAGTTTTCAGTTAATATATGTAAGATATATTTATCATTCAAATTAACCTTATATTTGATAACATCTTTATACCAATAGAAAGTATTATGCATATTATCATCAGATAGAAATGCATGTCTAATATATTCTCTTTTAGACTCTTCTATCATTTTATTCTTACGTTCTCGCATATCATTAATAAATGCAAGAAGTTTAGGTCCAGGATTTTCGATAACAAAAGTTTCCTGTGTACAACATTTTTCAGCTAAATCTTTTAATTTTCCCATACTTTATATAAAATATTTTATATATCTAATTAAACCAACTTCATAACTAATTTTTACATCATTAGACATATTAATTATGTGAATGTTTTTATAAAATTCTTCTTTCCCTAAATTATCATATAATCTACCAAACAATTTACCTGCAAATTTAGTTGTGATAGCTTTAATGCCTTCAAAATCAATATTACAAAACCCTTTATGTGTATATTCTTTAAAGATAATATTATATATATCATCTACACCATCAGATAATATTTCACCTTTATTTATTAATTTCATCAGTATTATTTTTCACTTCTTTTTGTACTATTTCATATAATTGTTCAACGAAACTAAGATTAAATGGTATTGGTTTTACATTAAAAAATTCATCCACATATGATATTTCATAGAATTCTGGAACAGAATTTATTGTTTTAGGTCTAAAAAATATTCCTTTTATACAATTGAAATCTATTATATGGTTATAGTGAAAAATCAATCTATTATTATCAGGACAATAAAGAGATATTAATCTTAATGTATGAATAATTTTTTCATATTCTTCTTCACATATAGATATAGTTGGAATTCTATAACGCAAATAAGAAAGAAAATATTCATATTCTTCAACTGTTTTCATAATTTATTATCTTGATATATTATAAAACCATGTTAATTCTTTAGTTTCATCATGATAAACATATCCATAATTAATATATGGAATTTCACCCCATATTTTACTTATATCTTTTTTTGTTAGAGAAGAACCTAATATTTTACTATTAATTTTTTCGGCACATCTTTCAGCAATCAAAGATAAATCAGTTATAGTATCTTCTGTATCAAAATATGGTAAATGAAATTTACTAGTAAATTCATATCTTTTTGTAAAGATATTATACATCAATAAAGAATTTGGCAATGAATAATAATATTCATTATACAATATACTAAATTTATTAGCAAAATCGTTTAAAGCCTTTTCTCTTATTGAAGATAATATAGAATTAAATTCACTATTTTCTTTGTTGATTCTGCAATCTATTGTTTGACAAGCAACATGTGTAACTTCAATAGGATATACAATTCCATTTTCACACACGTTTTTTCTCTTAATTAAGATATTTTCCATTATATCTATATTTTTTTTTTAACTATTTATTTTCAGAAAAATCTAAACATTTAATTAAATAATTGATTGCTTCTATTTCCCCATGAGTTAAAGAAATCAGTTTATCTCTTACTGATATATCATAGCCTTCACCATTAGCCCATTCAGTAACTTCAATAAAATCGCCCTTTTTGGCTAAACAATCATAAATTGATAAATCATCAGAAATAGATTTTCTATTTGTTACAGTTAGTCTCATAATATTTATTTTATTCTAACATTATTTCATGTTTAGCAATTTCTTTCAAATCGCTTGTTGGAACTTTTACAATCATATCCATTCTTCCATATCTTTGATATGGTATGTAACAAGAAGATGGATTAACTGTTGAAAGTGGCTTTCCTTTTATTTTTTCTTCAATATAAGAAGCCAATTTTTTTCTTGGCACATATAATACAGATTCATTTGTTAAAAATGCTATATATTTGGCATTTCCATAAACCCATCCTGGATTTCCTTGAACATTTATCAATTCAATCCAATTTATTTTATCATCACCAACTTTATCAGTACGTTTATTTTTCTTGACACCTTTAACATCAAAACCGTATTCATTACCATTATCAGAAATCCACCAAAAATCAATATGTTCCTTCATATCTTCATTTTTTGAAGATTTTCTTACATTTCCCCCAAATTTTCTTTTGGTTACTTCCATCACAAGACTTTCATCTTCAAGTCCTTGTAAGTACATTCTCTGTACAGTATCTCTTAATCCCACCTATCATACCCAAATTATTTAAATTATTCTTTAAACCTTGTCAACAGGTATAATAACTTCTTGCAAATAATATGGATAAGCTATCTCATTAGCAAGTAATTTATTAAAGTAATTATAATTTGCAGGTGTAATCATTCCACCATTAAAATATATGGTATCGTTTAATACTGTAATTTCTGAGCCTACTGGAATTTTTTCTGTTTCACTCTTTTTTAGCTCTTTAACAAACTTAAATCTTCTATAATTGTTCATAGTTATTAACATTTTTGTATTGCAAATATACGACTTATTTAAGCAAAACGCAAATGTTAATAAATAAAAACGCACTTTTTAACAAATTTTAAATGCTAAACATTACATTTAAAACAAATCAGTTTCAATAATATGAGTCATTACATATTCATCATGAAAATAATCATCATATAAATCTTCCATCATGTAAAACTCTTCCATTGTATAATCATCAAAACACCATCCAGAAGCGAACAGAGCATCTTCATCATTATTGAACTCTTCCAATTTTTCGCAATAAATTTCTTCTAATTCTCCAAATTTTTCCCATGTCATAGGAAGTTCTGATTCAGATTTTTTCTTATGACTTTCAATACTTTCTGTTTTAAGTATTTCAGCTTTTACTTTATCTAAAGTAACACCATAGACAAGTTGATAACTATCATCATAAGAGCCATAATGCTCCATAATTACATATGCTTTTTGTTTTTCTGTTTCCATATTATTCAACATTTTAAATTCGGGAAAATCATGTGTAGAATATACATCATTTAAATGCTTCGTTAATAAAATTTCTGGATAGGCAACTACATTTAACTCCATAATCATTTTGTTTTATTAGGCTTCAATTTTTCAGCTCTTTTCTTTAAACTAATTGCTAATTCATCAAAAGCAATGTTAATTAAATCGCAATCTTTAGTTGTATGAATATTGTTATAAACTTCATCCACTTCAAGTAGGGTATCAGCATATTTTGCAAATACTTCTAATGCTAATATCTTCGCTTCTCTTTTATTCATATTATTGGTTATTTAAATTAATAATACAAATATAACAAGTTTTTAGAAAATAAACAAATTAATATTATTAAAGTAAGTTAATTACTTTCTTGATATTTTTTCCATCAATGGAGAATATTCTTCATCAATTTTTTTCCAATCAACTCTTGGTCTATGACCTTTTTCCATAATAAGAGGTACACCCAGATTTCTATCATCAATACTGAACATACCATAAGCTTTTGGCGAAACTGTCCATGTTTTTTGTGTTGGGTTAGTGCCAATTCCATAAAATTTCATTCCTCTTTCTTCACACCATTTAATAGCTTTGGAAAGTTCTTCACCACTACGCATAGTATCTAAAATCCACCCTACATTATATTGAGTTGTCCATTTACACATTACCTCAAAACAATGTTCATTTTCTTTACCAATATTAGGGTATTGGTGGTCACAAAGTGTTCCATCAAAATCAACACAAATTGGAATAATATATTTGCCATTATTCCATTCACATATATCTTTCATTTCTTCATTAAAATGTCTTGCCATAGTATTATACTACTTTTTTTAAATCATTAAATACAAAACCTAATGGAGAATCATTAAAATCATCAATATGTTCCATTAATGTTTTCATAATTTCATCATAATGTTCTGTTAATACTTCATCTATATATTCTCTTGTATCTTCATTGATATGAGGGGAATAATCATGGCTTGAACATTTAACCAAAATAATGCCACTATTATTTTTATCACATTTAATATCTGTCCAATGATAATACATTCCACTATAATGTGGTGTATATTTGTAAATGTATTTACAAATTATTTTCTCTGCTAATATTTTTTTATAAATTTTATTTAACCCCAATAATTTATTTTCCATATTTTTTTATTAAAGCCATTACATAATCATATTCATTTTTAAACACTTGGTCTATATTAACAGGATTTTCTTCATTACAAACATAAGAATCATTATGTTGATAGCATTTTATAAGAAGTAACTTTCCATTTTTCTCTTTTAAATAAGTCCAATGATAATACATACTACTTGTACGTTCCCTATATCTTCTATGATATTTGAGTAAAATATCATTAGCAATAAGTCTTTTTTCTGCTAAGGGTAAAGAAATAAGAGTATTTTCCATTTAAAATATACATTTTAAAAAATATTTTTTATCCACGAAATTAGTAAGCCATACTCCATTATTTGATAAATAAAATTTGCAACCATCATCAAACATTTGTTTAGAATCAATTTCAAAAACACAAGGGGTTCCATGTCTCTTTCCAACACTTTTTGCAATACTTATTGTTTCAGAAAGATGTACATGTTGTCTTGTACCTTTTAAAATACCTTTTTTATTAATTGAACTAATAAAACGAGTAGCAGTCCCATGATAAAGAACATCAGGTGGGGTTGTTTCTTTCAATTCCACATCAACAGCAATTGAATGCCCTTGTCTTGCACGAATCTTCTTTTTATCTTCAGAAAACTCATAACGTTTTTTATCATTCGTTTCAACAATTTCATTAAGTTCATCCATTGTATAGTGATGATTTTTAATAAGGTCTGAAACTTCTCTCCATCCATGTTTATCAAATTTATATTCTTTATCATGACGAAGAAGAAAAGCCAATTCTTTTCCTCTAGTTATAATCGTACTATGTCCCATAAATTATACTAATTGGTCTTGTAAATTTTTTATAAATTCAGATTGTTTTTCATCATCCATCCATTTCATATAAGAAATTTTCTTTTTGTCTGATTTTTTAAATACATAAAAAGTAGATGTGAATTTTCTTGCATGTTGCTGTGTTTTAATCTTTCCACTATGTAGTCTATTCTTAGCCAATAAGAAAAACTGGTCTAAAGTATAAAAACCTGCTGCTGTTGCACAAAGCCAACTATATTCACAACTCATAAGTTGTTTTCCACCTGTTACAGTACTTTGGCATTTAAATACACAAATGCCATCAGGTTTTAATACTCTATATGCTTCATTAATCCAATGATGATAACTTTCAAGCATTTCAGCAACAGGATAATAAAAAGAAAAACGATTCATAATAACATTTCTTCCGTTTTGGTCTGTAAGTTTTGTTGAAGCAGAATCACGTGGAGCGATAACAAAAGGTAAATCAATAACAAGTGATTCAATAGAATTATCCTCAAATGGAAGTTTACCCAATGGTTCTAATTTTAATACATCATTAAATTGTGGCACAACATCCAATTTAACAGTTGGAGCAGGAATTATATATTTGTCACCCTTTTTAGGCTCATAAAATTTTCCACTACTATATGTCATATCAGCATAAAACGGTTTTCCACCATTATGAAGTTGCATGATATTATACATAATTTCTTTTTGGTCATGAGATGTACTTTTTATTACATCTTTGTATTCTATTTTATTTTCCATCCTATTCAATTAAAAATGGTTCATCAATAACAGTTAAATCTTTTCCAATAAGTTTTTTAATAGAGCCTTTTGGAAGTGGTACACCATAATAATATTCAGTTGTAGTTTCCCATTGTGTACCTGCTGAATAATCATGATAGTCAATATAAACCAATTCTTCCCTTTCGGTTTCAATAACCCACTGTTCTTTTAATCTATGATAAGTTGGACATTCTTCAAATATCCTTTCATCACCATTTTTATTCACTGCTAAATATGCTGCCATAGTTAATATATTCTTTTACCTAATTTAATAATAAAAACATCTTTATCTGTACCACCCCAATCAGGATTTCCGCATCCAATTGTGAAGCCACTAATTTCAAATTTCATGGTAGGTGCTTCTTTAGCATATCCAAGTCTGAAATGCACATGTGTATAATCAGCTGGATGGAAACCAATTGAAGTTCTTGTTAAACAAGACCAACAATTAGCTTTAGCACAAAAGAAACCTGTCTTGTCAAAAGAGTTATTACCTTTACATTTTGTTAAACGTTTAATCCAATATGGTTTAATCTCCCTATATTCTTCATTTTTTACCCCAGAAGAAATTAGGTCAAACCATTGTTTTTTTAATGTTAAATATAAAATTTTTTCCATTCTTCTTTATGTTTATTAATAACAGATGAAATATAGTCATCCCATTCATAAAATGAACTGTTAATCATAAAGCCCCCATCAACACCAAGACACAATCTAAACTTCTTGTTTAAAAACTCTTTTCTGTTTTCCACATATCTTGTAATTTCTACATCATTTCTATAAAGTAAAATCGCAATATAATTGTCATAATTATTATTGTATGATATACCAAATAATTTCTTATAGGCATGTTTTGCTTTAATTTTAGCTCTGACATGATAAGTCACACTATCTATTACATATAACCTATCTTTAGAATCAATAAATTCTGTATTACTGAAACTTGTATTAACAAATTTAAATTCCATCTATTATGACATTTTTTTAATTATTATATATTTGTTTTTGCGATATTTTTTATTACTTGGTTGATTCCATTTTGAACAATGGATTTTTTTAGCAAGAAAACGTTCTCCAGTTCTTATAGTTAAAATTCTAAAACCACCTTCCATTTTTTCAATATGTACTTTAGGATAAGATAGCCATATGCCTTGTGTTATATTATTTATAACTCCATTGTACAAATCAACAATAGTTTGTTTCCATAATTTCTCATGTTCCTTCCATGCTTCATGAAGTTTTTCTTCATATTCTTTCAAACTTCGATTAAATGAATTAAAAGCACAATCATAAGATGATTTACCATTTTTAACTCCAGGAAAAGCCCAATGGCTATAATTGGTATCATCAATATGTTCAGAAACTTCTTTTACTCGTTTTTTATAATATTCAATATGTTTTTCAATTGAATTTATTTTGACATTTCTTTTAAGAAAATCCCACAAACGAGTTAAACGTTCTTCACCAATAGATAACATCATATGAGCTTGTTCTTCAGTAATTTTATGAACACCACAATGTTCAGTTGAACAACAAGAACCACCTGTATATCTATCATCCTGTTCTTTATAATGTGGGTAGAAAATTTCTACAATACCTTGTTTAGCATCAACATTTTGAACAATACCAGGCATTATATGACAAGTTTCTACCCAATCACCAACTTTATAATCAATCATATAAAAGATTTAATATCAGTTATTTTCTAACTAAAGGTTCTGTTTCACCAACAAGATTAATAATCATATTAGAAGGGAACATAGTTCTAAGATTAGCATCTCTTTTTTCAAGTTCAAACAATACTTTATTAATTGCAATAATTGAACTTCTTTTTTCTAAATAAAGTGATTGCATATGTTGGAACATTTCAGATACTTCGTTGAAATTTGCATTAGGATTAACCTCTGTTACCCATTTCCACATAAGTTTATCACCATCTTTACGGTTTTCCATAATAGACTGAATATTCTCTTTAAAATAATTTGCATTAGTTTCACTAACTTTAAGAGAACTTGTCAAACAGTCCATAAATTCAGACATCATAATATTTCTTTCTTGAACCTTCTGTTCATAAGTGTTACGAATATCTTTCTGTTCGTTATATACAGCCACACCTTCAGTTAAAGAATATTTTGTCGCTTTATATCCACTAAAAATAACAAGAATTGCAATAATAAGCCATACAAGTTTTTTCCAACTTACTTTAATTTTATTAACATCTTCTTCATCTTTCTTATTTGCAATATCAAGTATTAGAATTGATTTCACATCTTTTTCTGTCGAATTACTTTCATATGAAGCCATGAAGTAAATAAAACTATAAACAGCCCATGCTATAATTTCAATAGCACAATAAAATACAAACCAACCAGTACACTCTCCTTCAGCATTATTTCCAAAAATTTCAGGGATTGGATTACTAAATGTGATAATACCAACTAATATTGAATATGCAACAAATATTGCAAACAACAAAATTGGTGTGTTGATAACATAGTTTCCAAAAACAACAGCCACGTTTCTAACATCTTTTCTACTCTCAATTTTTTCACTCATTTTCTTTTAAGTTTAAATGTTTAATATTTCATTTAACAATTACAATACAAAGTAAAACAAAATATTTAATACTACAAAATTTTATATATTAATATTTGTGAAATTTGCCATAATAAATTGGCTTAGTATTTTTGACACTCTCCAATAACTTTTTACTATTAGCAATACTTCTATCTAATGCAGTTTCAGTAGTAGAAACTTCATCTCGATAATTCTGCATTTGTCTTAAAGTATCAATAACATCCTCTAAGACCCATTCTTCAATTATGAAACTATTCTCCATATCTATTTTATTGGTGTGGTTTCTCCAAACACTTTAATAACAACTGAGGACGGAAACTTAGTTATTAAATCTTTATCCCGTTTTTGTAACATGAATATATCAGCATTAGCTTTAATGATAATGTCACGTTTTTCACTATACATTTGTTGCATATTTTTAAATAGGTCTGCAACTTCTTTATAGTTTGCATTGGGGTTTATTTCTTTAACCCATTTCCACATTAATCCAATCCCATCTTGTCTGTTATCCATAATAATTTGAATATTTTCCTTAAAATATTCAGCATTAGTATTACTAATATTCAAACTACTTGTTAAACAAGATGTAAATTCATTCATAATAACTTCTTTTTCTTGAACCTTTTGATTATAAGAATTTCTTATGTCTTTCTGTTCATTAAATGTAGAAATTGTATAAGGTACTACCACAAAAACAGCTTGTATGATTAATATAATCAAAATCGCCCCAACAACCCATTTAATAACTTTTTTCATTTTTATACATTTATTTTTTTAATACCATTATCTAATATAAGATGACCATACTCTTTTAAAATATCATTAACTTCAGTTCTAAATTTATTTCTATGTTCTTCACATTCTTCAATAGAATTATACCAATTACTGATTAAAGTATGATTTTTAAGCATTATTTTGAAAGCAAATTTTTTAATTTCATCATTCCATCCATCACATCCTTGTGAACTTATAACATATGTTTTATCGTCAAAAACAAATGTTTGTTCTTGCCCATTATAAAATTGAGGATGATATTTAGAAAAATTATATTGTATTACTCCAGTAAGATATTCAATATTAAGAACATTAATATCAGCACCATTTAAATTTACGAAAACACTATTAATCATACTTTGAATCTTAAACAATAGAATTTGTATTCTTCTTCAGTTATTTTACCTTTATTAACAAGTATTCTAAACGCAACGTCTTGAATATCAAACCATTCAGGGAATTTCCATCTATGACCTTGTGGATATTTAAGAAATTTAGCCAAGCAATTACGATATTCTTCAAACTCACAACGTTCCCATCTTGTTTTATTATATTGAGGGTTATTTTTCACATAACTCTCATAAAAATTCAAAGATTCTTCTTCTGTCATATTAATATTCAAACATTAATTTAGCTCTTTTCCAATTTTTTTTCCAATGTTCATCTGTTTGAACATGATTTTTTCTAACATACTTAACTACATTTTTAGAAAAATCATCTAATGGAAATGATTCAATGTTTCTTACAACAACCCCTTCAATTGTGTCCCCATATTTGCTACCATTTTTCATGTGGAATGCAATTGCTTGTTCAAGTTCTGAAACTGTCTCAAAACGTCTTATTTCAAGAACTGGGACATGTTCAATACCTAATATGGATGATAGTTCTTCAACTTCTTTCCATGAATACCATCTTTTATCATCACGAGCAGCAAACATGAAAAAATAAGAAGGCAATTTATTATATTCAATTGAATGAACACCATACATATTTTCGCCATAAATTCCTTCATTTTCTGCAAGCCATCCTTTCACTTGGTCATATGTACCACCTCTTTCAAATAGATTCTTATCCCAAGGATTATCAGTAACAGTTGCATGAGAACGAGCGTAAACACCTGATTTACAGATATATGAATTTGACCCGTCTAACTTCTCTGAAAGTACTAAAGTCTTTCCTTTTAAATGTTCCCACCATCCATCTTCAACTTTTCTATCATCATTTTGCAAACCTTCAGAAAAAGGAAGATGATATGTTCGTGGATATTTAGTTGTTTCCATATAATTACTATTTTTCAATTACACAAATTTTTGGCTCATGTATGATATTGTATTTATGAGCACACTTATCGCAATAACAATTTTTATTTGGTAATATAACCCACCCACAATTAAAAATTATCTGTTGCATTGCAACAAAATTACCGCCACTTAAAGTATTATTACAAGTATTACAATAAAATATCGTTTTATTTTTTGTGATAATTACTGACATATTATTTATTCTTTTTTAAACGTTTCACTAATAACAATAGGAGTAAATATTGCATCACTTGTACCTTTAAAATTCTCCAATATTCTTAGATATAAACTTTCAGGGTCATTCTCTATTAAATGTTTTAATATACTAAACTCTACTTCATTACCTTCAATAATTTCATAGCCACCAACACAAGATGATAAATGAACCTTTAAATTTGTTTCTATGTAAACCCAGTAATAATCTTCATCACTTGAAACTGCACAGACTAATAAACCCACATCATTGGGTAGTGACCCAAATGATACAAATTTACCACCATCTTTTAAAATTTCTTCATATATTAGTTTGGCATTAGAATTGCTATCTTTAAGCTTTTCTTTAGCCCATTTAAGATTATTAGCCTTTAATCTTTCATTCCATTCATATTCATCACAAATATGATAAATATATGTTTTTGCATTAGGTTCATTTCTAAACAAAAATGATAATGGATAAGCAAATTCTTTATAATCATCAAGACATTTAATTGTGAATATGTCAAAATATTCATAAATTTTCCCACCCATTTTAATAAATGAAGCTTTTATAATACCTTCTTGGTCAATGATTGCAAGATATTGATTATCTTTCATAAGTTGAAAATATCTTACACAATCACAATTTATTATATTTAAACCTTTATATAACATTTAATTATTGCTTTTTAATCTTTTTATTTTTCCACATTTTTTACAAATAAGAATATAACGATAATAAGAGCCACCAAAATCAGTTCTAACTAATATCTTTTCATATGTTTCCCATTGATGACAACATAACCATTTATCCAAAAAACGTTTTATATATTCTTTCATAATGCAAATATACTAAATTATTATATAACATAAAAGTTTTTAAAGTTAATATATGTTATAAGAACGTTTATAGTCTTTCTGTCTTTGGATTTCTTTTGCAATTCGCTCCTTATCCCTTTCAAATTCTTTTAAAATATCATCAATCATTGGATGGGTTTCAATAAATTCATTAACACTTTCATTACCAAATGTTTGTCCATAATACTCAATATTTTCTTCAGTTGAAGAACAGTAGAAATGAGTAAAAGTTATCCAATCATGTTTACTTTCAGCATTAAACTTTAGCCGAATTATCCCATAGCCGCTTCTATCAATATGAAAACGACACTTTTTACCTTTATTATTCAGAAGATATTTTTCATATTGTTCCATTGTTTTATCTCTGAACCAATCATTAATAATTTCTTTAAGTTTATTTAAGTATCTCATTGTTATGTTAATTTTATGTTTACTAACCTAAATTCAATTGGTAATTCCATATTATAATAAGTTTACATTAATTTCAACAACAGCTTCATGATTAATTGGTCTATCCCCAAATGTTAATCTAAAACGAATAAACTCTCCCAAATCATATACTATTTGTCTGTTTTCAACAGGTGTGTCAATATCATTAAACGTTATAAACTTAGTTTTGAAAAAACGTCCCAATACAGCTTTATCTTGTGATAACTGATGTTTATATGGCACTAATTTATCAGTTATTATACTATCAACAAATTTAATAGTATCTGAATTAAGTTTTCCACCTTCAATTTCAATCATACGTTGTATTGTATTCCACCATACACTTTTCATTGATTTTTTAGCAATATTTTCAATATGTGTTTTTCTCAAAATAATATTACCACCAAAAGTCCTAGCATCCCCACCTTTATCTTTATACCATTCACAAGCCATATAAGAACCTTCATAAACAACTTTTCCAACTATATCTGTGATGATATATTGTGGTATATCAAGAATCGAATTAACAAATCGACTACCATTAATAGGGTCAAGACAATTATTATAATCATCTTCAGATATTTCTTTCCATTCAACATTTTCCCATTCAATTCTTGGTTTTTCTTCACTTTTTGTAACAACTCCAACCCCTAATCCCTGGTCATTGGTAGATGTATAAGTACATATCCAATATTTCATAATACTACATTCCACATTAAATAAGGTCTTTTGCAACAGTAACAAAAATCTATATCAAAAACAGCAAGTTCTCTATTTCCAATTTTATGAGTGAAAATAAGTTCTTGTATTTCCTCTTCACTATATTCTTTGCCACATTCACATTTAACTTTAAAATGCTCAGGCAGTAAATCTTTCCATACTGAATTTGGTACTGTATTCCAAATTTCGCCTAAAAAATCAATTGATTTTATTTTACCATCAATTTTAATCAACATCTCTCTATGAGGTTCACAATCTTCATATGTAACAATATTATCATTAGGAAATTGTTTCAATAATTCTTCTTTAATTTCAGCAATTGAATTGAAACGAGTAACTTTACTACCTTCTTCCCAAAAGGAATAATTATCTTTCTTATTAAGAGTTTCAGCATCTTCTTTACTAAGAACTTTATAAAGTTCTTCTTTTTCAAAAGAAGTTCTACAATGATGTAAAACTGATATATTTTTATCAATATCAATTTGTATGTTTTTGTAGATAGTACAATAATAATGTTCTGCTTCAACACATTGTCCAATATAAGATGATATGTTTGCTACAATAAATTTCCTCATATTTTTATTCGTTATTAATTAATAATGCAAATATATAAACAAAAAACGAGAATCCCAAAGAATTCTCGTTAATTTATATTAAATTATATTTTTAGCATATTTCTCCATAACCATATATAGAAGCATTACCACCTGGATATTCACCTGAAATTTCATATACACCTTCAGACCATGTAAGTGGTGGGTTACATTCAACATATACAGAAGTATTACAACATTCAGCTTCTTCTTTATTTCTATAATACATTATATCAACTCTTGAAATTATTATAGAAATAGAATTATTAGTACTGACATGTATTGTATAAGATGAAATTTTATCAGTGTCTAATTGTTGACTACCAGTATTACCATCACTATCAGTCCATGTAATTTTACATGTTACTCTTTCTGCATCACCATCAGTATGCAAATCTACTGTAATATCATAATCATTAATTTTCCCTTCTTGAAAAATTGTAAAAGTACTTGCCATTGTTTTGTTAGTTTACTAATTATTAGTAAACTAAATGAAAAAACAACAAATCACAAATAAAATTTTTTATTTTCTATATGTTTTCTTACATCAGTTGGTACATAAAATTCTATATTTTTACCTTCTTTTATTTGTTTTCTAATAAATGTAGAACTTAGATTACACTCTGGAACATCTGTAACAACATAAATTGCTTTAACTTTGAAATTATTCCTAATCTTAACAATTTCTTTATTATAATCAATTCCGTTTCTTGGACAAACATATATTTCATGATTTTCAATAATTTCAGCAGCGTTTTTCCATTGTGATAATTTAGATAAATTATCACATCCAAGAATTAATACAAATTCAAAATCTTCTCCATATGTTTTAACACAATGTCTAAAAGTATTATATGTATATGCTGGTAATGGCAAATCATTTTCCATTTTAGTAGACCTAATATGTTTAACATTAGCAATTGCTAAATCAACCATATTCACTCTATCTTCAAAACTAAGAAGATTATCTTTCTTTTTAAATGGTGCAGTTGGATTAACAACAAATAATATTGAATCAATGTCAGTATTATTAATAATATAGTTAGCCATCATTAAGTGACCATTATGAATTGGATTAAATGTTCCAAAAAATAAACCTATTTTCTTCATTTATATTTCTTGTTTATTTTCCTATCTCATTAAAATCATTTAAAAGAGATTGATTAGTTTTAAATAAAATACTTGTTATAATTCTTAATGCAAATGCTTCAATATAGTTAATTTCAATAATGCCAAATTTAGGCATTACAAAGTTCCACAACCACATAAGGATAAGAGGACATAAAATAATCCATAAAGCTATTCTTACTTTTATAATACTTTCTTTTTTCATTTTATTTTATTGTTACAAAATTTTATATAATGTTTAGTAATTGTTGGATAGATATTGTAAAGTTTATGACTTAAATTACACCATTCTTTAACATGTTTAAGCCACATGATTTTAATGAAATCATTGTTCTTCTTTAGTTTCTTTTTTACCTTTCTTATTTTCATATTGTTTCCACCATTCATTAATTGAATCAATTTCTTTCTTTTTTTCTCCCCACTTATCAAGTGAGTCAGTTTTAATCAAATCTATATAATCAAAAATTGTTACATTATCAGGAATTGGAATTTCATCTATATCTACCTTAACATAATCTAATATTTCCTTTACTGTTATCTTGCCTGTTTCAGCATCCAAATGATGTTCAGCACATAATGATGCACCATTATTCAAATAATAGCCACCATCAGAAAACAATTTCCTTTCCATTATATGATGTGCATCAACAGCTTTTTGTTCACATCCAGGAACAACACATTTATGTTTATCCCTTTTAAAGACTTCTTCTTTAAAATCCTGCCTTGTTAATAACTTATTTTTCATATGCTTTATTTAAATTATAAAGAGCAAAATCAAAATCATCTTCTTCACTCTTGATAACGACTAATTTTTTAAATAATTCAACATCAGTGCCACAATTAATAATATTTGTATAATGTTCTTCAACATCACTTCTTGTTAAAACAGCATAACCTTCATATTCTTTATAATAAAGATAATATGAAAGCCATCTTTTATCATTAACTGTAACTAAAATATTTGCTAAATACTTTCCAACTGATTGATATGGTACATCAACAACATATTTATAATGTCTTAAATAATCATACAATTCTTTTAATGTATTTTTATCATTTATTTCAACTTTACAAGAATATTTATATGTATTTTTCATGATTATATTAATTAATATTGCAAATATACAAATAAAAAACGAGAACCTAAAAAGATTCTCGTTAAAATTATATAAAGAATTTCGTTTATTGAAAATTTCCCAATATTTCAGCACTTAATCTGATAGTATATGGGAAATTTTCATCTGTGAAATCAACTGTCGATGTAAAATAAGGAGATTTTTCTTTCACACATTCAATATCATATGATATTAAATTAGATGGTGTACTTGGAAGTACACATTCTAACAAATCATGGTCTGACCATGCACTTGTAATAGTTTGCTCCCCATTAAGACTAAGAGATATATAATCACCTGTGTCAATTGTTCCAAAATCTATTGCAACTGTTAATGGTATTTCATTTGGATTTTGTACAACTGTACTGTTTGAAGTAATGTCAATTTGTATTGAATTAGAACTTACTTGGGTAGCTGATAATGTAATATCTTCTGGGTCTCCATAGATATGGGCTTCTTTTAAAATAATATCAGTATTTAATGTATCTATATTTACTTGAAAAGTATAAGATAGACTTTTCCCTGCTTGTATAATTTTGAATGTGCTCGCCATAATTTGTTTAGTTTGATAATTATTATCAAACTAAATCAAAAAATGACTAATTAATCATCTAATTTTCTTACTTCACACACAGTTAATAATGTTTCAGGTGCTAAATCTTTAACAAATTTATCATAAAATGTAGCAACCCATTCTTTGTCAGAAATGGTGTAATCAACTTCAGAGAATTTTTTTCCATCCGTAACCCCATAATGCCAAAAAGAACAAGTATGTTTTACATATTCATCACAATCAGTAAAGTTGCTAAAATATGCTTTATTTTTTTCCCAATTTTTAACTAATTCTTCTTCTCTTTCATTAGTTGGTGTATCTTCATCTACGATTAAAGCCCATACACGTTTGCATAATTCCATTTTAGCAACACTCATATGCATTTTACTCCAATCAATATCTTGTACTTTAGCACTGTAAGATGTTGTTCCATCATTTAAGATAAATGGTTCGGCAAATGGGCATTTATCTCCAATATAATACATTTGATACATTGCATCTGGATTTTCAGTTGTATATGCATCTCCTGTTTCTTCATCATAAGTGCAACCTTTAGTTATTTCCAAGAAATAATCAAATTCATCCATATCCTTTAAAGAAAGATATGCTTCTTTAAAGTAATCTTTTTGTCGAGAAGTTAGTTTAATCTTATCACTATCTAAAAATGATTTTATTGCTTTAATGTGTTTATTTAGCAATTTTGGAGCATCATCTCTTTTAATTTTTAAATGTTTTTCAACTTCAGTTATAGAACTATATTTTGCAATAGTTTTTTCAGGTTCTTCACCTATTACCAATATTGTATGAAAATGTGTTTCTGCCATTTCAATTATTTTTTATATCTTTATTTACATATTTTGAAACAATATCCTCAAATGCTTTTAAGAAATCATTTCCACATTCTTGACCAAATTCATAATTTATATTGCCATCCTCGTCTATCTTTAATAGACTTATTGTACAATTATCATCACCTTTAGCCATATCTGTATTACCTATATATTGACATGTTATATTAGGATTTACATACCAAGGATATTGTGGCACTACACTTGGAGATGTGATAGGAAATGTTGGAATTGTAAATGGCTGTATTGTTACATCTTCCGTTTCCCCAGGCGGTAAACCTGTTACCTCACTAATAATACCCTTACCTTTACAAGTAGGACATTTTGTTAAATCTTGTAAAGTAGTTTCTATTTTTCCACTACCTTTACAATTAGGGCATTTAACCCAAATACTTGAACTCATAATTTTATAATGTTATTTCTTTTATTTTTAAAACAATAGAGTGAACATTTTTTATGTTTCTTTCCATTACAGGTTTTTTAGTTTCTTCAATATATGACTTGATAACATCATTCAACTGTTTTTCAGTATCATAAGGTCCAATCCATGTATTTTCACTCCATCCTTCATATTGTCCATAAAACTTACCTTTATATTTTTCAGTCTTAAAAAGCGTTTTTTTCATTGGAAGTTCCCACCATCGTTTTTCTTTTATAGTAACTACTTCTTCTTTTGAAAGAACTTCTTCTTTAATTAATGTTTGTTTTCGTTTTTCAAGTTCCTCAACATCAATAACTCGCTCCATAATTTCAGAGCTAGTAAGTTTCTTTTTTGTCTTATTTGTTTTCTTAGTAGCCATCATTAAATCATTATCTCCATTGGTTTATAACCAATTTCAACCATATCCCATTTATGATGTTCACAATCAAGTAGTGTGAATTTTACATTATCATAATATGATTCATAATGAGAATGAAAATGACCATAATACCATCCTGTTAATATATGTTTATGATTAATTAGGTAATTGTAAATACTTGTCATTGTATTTCTTTCAAAATCAGCATCTTTTTCAAGATTTTCGTCTAATCGCATCCAAGATTCAATCCCCTTTTTAGTATATGGATAGCAAAAATCAGGAGCAGTATGACTTACCACATATGCAATATTATACCCTTCTTTTGTTATTTCATCCAACTTATCAACATCATAAAACGGAAGTTCATTATTCCAATAATATTTTTTACAATGTTTTTCTATATCTTCTTTAGATGCATTTGGATGCCAATACTTATATTCAATCATAGAAGCTACTTCTGCATTCAATCTGTATTGTCTATCTATTGATACACCACCCCCAACACAAAGTATCGAAAATTTAAGTGATTCTTTCATTTCATCATCCCAATCTTGATAAAAATTAATTACTGAATAATCAGGAATTGATTTTATGTTGGAATAATTTATTTTTTCTTCTTGAAAATAAGAAGGGTCATCATGATTTCCTCTAACAAACAATAAAACATTTCCTTGCGTTTTCATTACTTTATTTAACTTAGGAAATATTTGTTTATAATGTTCAGCTTTTTCAAATCCAAACCCAATATCACCAGCAAATATAATTACACTATCTGTAATTTTATAAGTTTTTATTTGATTTTTTATAATGTCAAAATGCCCATGTATGTCACCGACTACATAGGCTCTTTTGTTATAATAGTTATAAGTTTTAACACTCATGGATTACATGTTTTTACAATACAAGGATTTGTTGGTCTCAATCCAATACCACCTTGCTTATTTTTTGGTTTGTCATTTTTGACAATATTAGTTTTAATCATTTCGTTGATTTCTTTAAATGATTCTTCTTCAGTATAACCATTGATAAATACAGAATCACTTAATTCTTTTAAATAATCAACTGTCCATCCTTCTGTTTCTTTAACCCATTTATCTAAATCTATTTTCGCAATATCTTCAGCTAAGTTAACTTTTGTTAAGAACTCACGTCTTAATGCTTCGTCAGGATAAGTAAATGAAAACTTACGATTAAATCTTGATGGTCTTTTCAAATATCTTTCAGTCAAATTCTCTGGATAATTTGTTGTAGCAATAGTAAGAATATTACTATGTTTATTAATACCATCAAGCATATTTAGGATTTCAGTTTCTAATTTATTGTCTGCACCTTCACCAATGAAATTATCAATATCTTCAATTATTACAATAATTGGCTTAGTTGGCATAATTGCTCTAATATAAGACATTGCATCGTTAAAATTTAAAATATCATTGTCATCAGTTAATGACAATACAAAACCATTACGATTTTTTACTAAATCTTCAACTAATAAATTAATTAAAGATGTTTTACCCATTCCTGGTGGAGAATAAAGAAGCATATTTCTTTTATAAACTCTCCCTCTTTTAACATATTCTTCTTCAGAATTCCAAAAAGTTTCAATATCTTTTAAAATTAATTGATACATAGGATAAGAGTCAAATTTGACTAATCTATCTAAATTAACTTCTTTTTTTCTAAAGAAAATACCTCGTGTATAATCTTTTCTTATTGTATAATATCCATTTGGTAGCGACTTACTGACTTTTTTACAAGGAAAAAAATCACTACCTTCAATCATGAAATTACAATAATCATTTTTTCCAATAGTTCTTTCATCGCCATCATAAAAGAAATCATCTGTATAATTCTCTACTTCTGTCATTTAATCCACTTTTTATTTTTAATAATTTCTTTTCTTTGAGCATTTTCGGCTGTTAATATATCTGTCCCATATTCATATGTTATAACAATTTGATGTTCTGTATAACCCTTAACAGTACCTTTAAGTTTTTTCTTCTCACCTTTAATATAAGTTGTATAAACAACAGTATCACCATCAATTCCTTCATATGACTGAGAATTACTATTGTATAGTTTTCCTGAAACTTTATCAAAGGCAAAATACCTTGGTATGTGCTTTAATACTTCTTCAATTGTATCATCAGTTGGGATATACTCATTAAAAGTATCATCTTTTAATATATCTGAATTTTTCTTATTTTCGGTAAGAGGTTTACCAGTCCATCTTATATTAGATTCCTCAACATCTTCGCTCCATAATAACTCTCCTGTTTCAGCGTTTATTAATTCCCAATGTGAATGTTCACCATTATCAGCAAATACTTCATTAATAATAGGTTTTTCCATATTATTTTTCATCAAATATATAAACAGTTGTATCAACACCAAGGAATATTAAAGTTTTATTAATTATTCCTTCAATAATAGACCAATCACCACCTGCAAGTCCAGCTCCAATCATAGGCATATGAACACTAGCATTTGTAGATTTAGCAAGTTTTGCTACCTTCATTAAACACTCTTTTAAAGCATCATAACGAATTGGCTGTATTTTTTCTCCATCAACTATTGTCGGATAACAACCATGTTGCCCAATCATATTGATAACTGATAAATTTTCTTCAACAGGAACTACTTGAATATTTCCTAGTTCAAATTTACATTTAGTTGAATCAGGCAATTCATAAAACCCATTACGATTCCATTCACGATAACTCTTTTCTGGAGAATCCCATTTATTTGATAATGCAAGTACAAATCCTCGTCCCCATCCACCAATATCATTACAAACGTGTACTATATATTTCTTACCTTCTCCTTTTGGAGAAGTAGCATCTCCATTAGTATATAATATTTCTTTAGACTTTTTTTCAGTTTCCATATAAGGTGATTTATTATTTTTTTGTATATAAACTAGATGTGGGATTTCGAATCCCACTTCAGCTAGTTTATTTTCGTTTAACATATCCCCAAGAACCCTTGATTGAATCACATAGTTAAATAAATCTTCATAACTCATTGTGATTTTTTCTTTCATCCAAGTTCTATCCATATTCATAACAATCTTTGTATTTTTATTCTATGGTTTCAACAACAATCCTAACTTTTTTGCCTAATAAACTATCAAACTTCTCATGTTTAGGTTCAATATTATTATAAGATGTTAGTTGAATATCCCAATTTTGTTCACTTCCATATTCAGTTTCATTCCCAAATTTAACCAATCTACTTGATTTAATATTTCCATTATCTGTTAACAAATCATCCAATTTACCTTCAAATATAAAAGCAACTGTATTATTTTTCATTTGTTCTGACATAATCACTTTAATTTATTCTCTTATTTTATGCAAATATACAACTTAAAGTGATTAATTGCAAATACCAAAATGTTAAATAATATTAATTTATATTTTATTCAAAAACTTTCCCTTTACCTTCTTTATCAATAACAACCTTTACTTTTCCATCTTTAAATAAAATAGCTGCATAACCTTGAAGTGTATGTTCTATACGAATATTAATATTATAATAAGGTGTTCTATATATCCAGAAGTCATAGTCAAAATTGAAAACTGAATCACTATTTTTTACTATTAAATCAACTATAAATTCAGATGCTATTAACACATATTTTGGTTTAGGTGGAATTGAAGCATTAATGGAATTTAAAACATTGATAATATCTTGTGTAGTCATTATATCAATATTTTTTATCCCAACAAAGAAAAAGATAATTATTATCAATATCTTCTACTTCATCTTTTAAATTAATAACTGTATAACCTAATTCACGATATTCTTTGATAATATCATTCAAATGCTTGGACAAATCTTCTTCAAGCTCTACTACACAACAACATGTACATGAATCACACTTGATTGAGATTAAAGTATCAAGATTAAATTTAAATTCATTTAATCTTTCTTCTTCAGTTTGAATACGTTGATATTTTGCTTTCAAATACGCATCTTTTGCATTTAACCTTGGATTACTCCTTTTTGTAATGTTGTGAAAGAAATCTAATATAATATTACTCATATTTTTTATTATTTAATTAAGAATAAATTACAAATGTCCAACTAATTGCTGATATAATCACAAATAATGTTCTCCAGAAAGCTGAATAACTTTCTTCATACTTCTTTTCAATAATAGAAGTAACTATTGTATTAATTGTGATATTAACAAGCATAAGACTTGAATATAAAGCTATCATTAGCCACATATATTTAAATTCAAACACAAATCCCATAAGAATGGAAAATGGTACTATAATGATATTAAAAAAATTAATTACGCCTTTCATTTTTATATTTTAGTGCAAACATACAATTTATTTTTAAAAAACCAAAAATATTATAGTTAAAAATTGTTAAGTAAGCTTCTTCCTTGCTACTTTTACAAATGCACTATGATATTCATTCCAAATTGGTTTATATTTTTTATGATAATATTCCCAATCAGTAGATGTCTCTTTACTAATCATGTGCCATATGTGATTACAAGCCTGATAATTAGTTATTTTACCAAATATGGCTATTTGTTTTCCAAATTCAAAAATTCTGATTGAATGAAATAATGATTTCATTGCTTTATAGAAATCATAATCTTTCTTTACTGTTAACTTCTTCTTTGCTTTAGCATAAGAATTATTACATATAGCTGATATTGAACTTCTTAACGTTGGCAAATCAAGTTGAAAATATTGAAGATATTTATTATCTCCAACAATCATATTTTTTGGTAGAAAAATACATTCCAAAGCATCAATTGAATGATTTTTGATTTTTTCAATGAAATAACTTTCCTTATAAAAAGTAATGTTATAATCACCAACTCTGCCTTGACATTCATTTTCAGTCATGCCTTCAAAATCATCTGGTATAATTGAAATCATATCTTCATCTGAATTTTCATTATATGTTCCATATACAATACTACCATATCTATAAGATACAATAGCTACTGACGTTTTATTTTTCTTTTCCATTTGTTATATCTACTAAATCTTTCATATATGCCCATCTAAAACCATGTTTATAATCAACATAATCATTAAAATGAAAATAGCCAAAATCATATATTGTATTATTTTCATCAACTACTATTACTAACTGTCCTACATTTGGCTGACAATTATCATGCCAAACATCTTTTTTATTTAATCTATCCATGAAAATTTTTTTTCTGAATCAACACATGTACCAATTTTAATTTGTTTTGCTTCATGTTCAGTATCAAACTTTAATATTTTACAATTTTCTCGCATTGGGCAACCATTATCATTCCAAATAACATCAACAATCACCCACCAATTATTTTCTTTTTCATCATATCCAGGACCAAGTACAATTTCTGATACATAAGCATATATTGTTCTTGATACCATAGTTCCTATAAAATCATTCATTCTACTTTAATTTTAAAAGGTAATGCACTTCTATCAATTAGTCTGTTATAAACATCTTCCCAGCAATAAGGCATACAAGCATTATTTGCAAACTCTTGTGAAATGCTTTTTAGACGTTCTTTTGACATTGGATAGTCATTCACTAACAATGAATCAATGATTTTTCTAATTATTGGAAGAGTATGATTAGCATCATTAATGCAATTTTTAATCACATCATTAAATTCAACTTCACCTTTATTTATCACAATTTCATTCATTATAGCAGCCAAATTATATAATGGAGTAAGTTTATTCCTTAAATCAGCTACTTTTTCATCCAACGTTTTATTTCCCATAATTTAATATATTTTAATAATTTATATTTGCAAATTAAATAATAACTGGTATTAATATATTGGACCTTATTATATATAATTTTATTATAAAATATATAATTAATATTATAATATATCTTATAATGATATTAATATGTTTTAATTTATCAGATACAAATTATTTATGTTAAATTTTTATTATAAAAATCAATTTTCCAATATCTTCTTTTTTTAAGATATTTTTAGTAAATTCTATATCAGTATCTAAACAATTAATATATTCTTCTGTTAATTGAAATTGGACATCTGTTTCAATGACATCTGATATACTTGTTTCTTCTCCATTAATAATATAGCTCATAATGCTATTTGTTTTAGTTTTTATGCGTTTTATTTATAAATTCAATAGATTATTCATATTAAATCGAAAGTCTTTTAAAACGCATTAAAATGATTATTTTTCATCTTTAACTTCATCAGTTAATTTATCTTTTGCTTCATTAAAAACCTTCTTTGCTTCATCAATTTTCTTTTTATCATTCAGAACATTTTTAATGTAAGGTGGGACTTTAAATGCAGTTCCATTCACTTTCAAATTAACACCTGTAAAACCTACAATAATCAATAATATTACTACAATAGTTCCAATTAATTTTCTCATATTTGTATTATTTAATATTTATAAAACTTTTTCATGTTCAATCCTAATTAGGGAAGATATTTCTTCTATTTTTTGCTCATATTCTTTTTTAGTTAAAGGAATTAACTCTTCTGCATCTAAATTGTTATTATAAAAATAATAATCAATTGATGATTTTTTATAGTCATCAAGATATTTCCATAATGAAAAAAAGCACATTAAATCTTCAGTAGAAGAACGTTTATATTCAATATTCATATCTTTATTTGTATGAATATCTGGTATATCACGAAACCATCGGTAAAAAGTTAAGATATTGCCCACAAAACGACCACCTCGTTCATCATTTTCTTTTAAAGAACATATTTCAACATATTTTACAATTGTTGCGTTAGAACATCTTTTAACTATTTTCCAATATTTGTTTTTTAATAATTTTTTTCTAATTGGGATAAATTTAATACCTTCAGTATCTAATTCTTTAATTCTTTTATTAATTAATTTTTTAACAGATGGTATTTTAGCATATTCTTTGGGAAATGGGTAAATCCCTGATTTTAATTTATGAAGTGTAGATTGTGCTAATAAACCTTCAATATCAACCTCTATTTCAATTTTCATATTTTTAATCTTTGGTTAATTTAGACATTTTATTTTTTAATTTTTTAAGACGTTTTATTTCATCAACTATTTTGAGTCTTTCTTTATCCAAACGTTCTATAAGTACTGATGGGTCATTTTCTTTATTCCAAGCTCTAATTAAACTTGATTCCGTAGCATCCCAGTTAGCATTAGTTTCAACAGTATGACCGCATCTTTTACATTCACCACCAGCACAATTAAAACTACTATAACCACAATTATAGATTTTAATATTTTCACTTCCACATTTAATACAAGGATAAACTTTCATTTTCCTTGTTACAGTTTCTTTTACTTCAATTTCCATATTCTAATATCTAATAACAAACATTATATAATAAACACAACCAAATAAAAACAATATAATTAACCAAATTAGACTGAGTAATATATAATCAATGATTTTCATTTTTCCAATTATATTACCAATAATTTCTAATTGCTCCTACTTGATTATCAATTAGAAATTTTATGAAACCTGGAATATATTTGTTAAATGCTTTTTCCAACGCATCATAATTATATTCTTTTTTTTCATCATCCCACACATTTTCATCTTCATCATCTAAAAAATAATCACAGAATTGTTCAAACACCCTATTTAAACTAGTTGTATATCCTTTTTCGAATGTATATATACAATGAGTAATATCTTCTTGAATATCATTAGGAAAATCACCATAATCAACAGTTTTTAGTTTATTATATGATAATAATTCTTTTAATGTTGTTGGTAATGGATTACAATTTTTTATCCATTCTTTCACTTTCTTTTTATCTCCACCACAATATTCAACACATTGTTTTAATTCTTTTAATGTAAAATTTTCCATACTATTTCTATAATTTATTATAATGCAAATATAGGAACAAAAAACGAGACTTGCAAATAAGTCTCGTTAATTATTCTTAATTTTTTCGTCTTTTATTCCATTTATAAATGCGAACTGTTATACATCCTATGGAATACACCATTGCTAATGCAATTAAAATTACAGTTTCAATCATTATTAAATGTTTTTTATTGTTTTACTGTTTTTAATTGGAAGTTTACTAAGAGATTTAATCAATGATTTTCGTGAGACGTTTCCATATTCCTCACTATTAACTATATCAACAATAATATAATCATTAATATTATCTAAATAATCATTTTTAGTATAAATTATTCTGGGAAGTTTCCCAGAATAATCCCAATATAATGAATCAATTGATGTATATTTATCAATAATACCTGTTCTATATAACAGTTTAATTAACCTTTTTTCATCTTTTACCCATTTTCTTTTTTCTTTCTTCATAATATGATTTTAATCTTTTATTATGTCAGCATCAAATATATATTTTACATATAAATCAATAAATTGTTTCCCTGCATATAATGCAAGTTCTTGTGTTCGGAAAGCAAGCCGAGCACTCACACTGCTATTTGTCACTGAAGCACCCCCCAACGCACTCGCAAACTTAACACCACTACTTGAATAAACAGAGTTACATGAACAAAATTGGATATGAAAAACTTTTTCTCTATCTTTGGTATTCATTTTTTCATATTCATCTTGGGTATATAGCCAAAGATAAGGGTAATATCTCCATTCTTCTTGCGTAAAGTATGGAAATTTATCATCTTCGTTAAGAGCTTTGATAATAATACTTAATTTCATGTAAGTTACCACATGTTCATCTAAATTCTTTGTCATCTCATTAAATGCTTTGATGTCTGTACCTGTTTCTATACAAGCATCTTCAAATGTTTTTACTCTATCCATTACATTTTTCGGAGCACATATTTCTTCTCCAAAAAGATTCTGTAATGTATCTTTTACACAATCATTGCCTTTCTTATAGGCTTCTCTTACTTTTTCCGTTGTAATTTTAATTTCTGACATAAATTATTTATCAAAGTTAATTATATCATTTATTTTATCTATATCATCTTTGTTGATACATACACTATTGTATTCTTCAAGAATAAATGCACCCATATGCATCTCTTCAAGATTATTATCCTTCATAAATTTTCTAATCAAATCATTAGTATTTTTAATAGGCTTTTCATACATTTTATTCATTAATGGACAATTTTTAGGCACTTTAAATGAATTTATTTCATAAGGACGACATGCACTTGCCATTGTCATGTTGTTAACATTACAAACAATTTTTATATCATCATGACAAAACCAATCATCAAAGTCTGGGTCAGGATATACCTTACAATTATCGCATTGATTGCAATAAGTTATATGTTTTTTCATAATTAATAGAATGTTTCAATATACCATTTAGCTGCTTCTTCAGCTTCTTTGCGAGTGTTCCATTTTTGATTGTTATCTCTGTCAACAATATCAATTTTTCCTATTTTAGCATACCAATGTTTTCCACCATACCATGTCATATATTTTACATCATTTAATGATGGTTTACTTTCATGAGGATACACCATTTCATCTTTATATTCTTCATCAATAATCTCTAAGTGTGGAGACATGATAATAACAGATAAAGAATCGGATAAATATTGTTTTCTATCATTAAGATAACCTTTTATTCTGGTTTGCAGCATTTCATTTTCCAATTCAGTGGCAACAACTAAATAAGGCTTTTCCCCAAACTGCATAATTGTATCAACAGTACTAGCAAAACTATTTGTATAATGACCTACTTTACCATTAATACGAGATATGATTTCTTTCATACCTTGTTTAATTTCTGCTCCAACATATTTTTTAAAGTGTTCATTAATTACTCTTAATGAATCAGCTTCAAGTAACCAAGTTCCTTTTGAATCTTCATCACCTTTAGTTTTTACTTTAACAAAATGATATATTTGATTATTGTTCATATTTAATTACTTATTTTTTAATAGATTCGTTATTTTTATTTAAATTACAAATTTAATTTATCTAAAATATTTTTAACATTTTCTTGAAAAACTTTAATTTTATTGTCACTGATAATATCAGTTGGATAGTTTTCTCTCATTTGTTTAACTTCCATTTCTAATGTTTCTCTTGCATTTAATTGAGCAGCTTCTTTTGTAAAACGACTACATTCCCAGTCAATTACCATTGCTTCCCAATCAACTTTATTATCATTAAATTTTTGTTTAAACCAATATTGAATATGATGTTTATTATGATTTCTATGAATTGTTTGTACTTCTTTATAATCACCAAAAATTAATTTTAACCAAGGTTTTTCAATATCATGAAACAAATATTTAAATTTCCAACATTTTAAATTTAATGCTGTCATTTGGAATGCGCACCAATGAGCAAACCAATATTTAAAACCACTCCTTTCTTCTTTTGTAAACATTTTACACTGATTTAAATTAATTGTGTTATTTCAATTTTACTTTTATTATTAGTCACTCTTTCAGCCCATTCATTCAAATTAATTTTAAATTCAATTAATGGTTCTTTGGTTATCCAAGTACAGAATGGGTCTCCTTTACCTGGGTATATTCTCATAGTTCCTTTGTGTAAACAAATATGATATTCATTATTGTCAGGTAGAATATAATCTCCACCCATCCAATTAGGATTTTTAGTATAATCGTTATATTCTTCCCATCCTAAACATGTAGAAGAACCTAAATATGGATTAATGTTTAAAACATACAATGCACATTCAATAAAACGTTTTTCTGTCATTCTTTCTAATGGGCGAGCAAACTCTTCATTGATTTTATCCATTTCTTCCTTTGGTAAATCAATAAATTCCATCATTGAATTAGGTTTTACTCTAAATGCTTCTTCCTGAAATATTCCATTCCCCAAACTCTTTTGAAAATCTTCATATTCACATTTATTAAGTATAGACATTACATCATTTTCATCCCCCTTAACCCATATTGATGGTTCTTCAAATTTTGAGTCTTTTATTTTGTAAAACTGATTAACATATTTCCAATTATTCATATTCTATTTATTTTTTGTTTATGCAAATGTACAAAAAATAAACGAGACCTCAAAAGAAGTCTCGTTAAATATAGTTAAAATAAAATGGTTAATTTAAATTTCTTTGATTTGAGAATATCTTTCCTGACTGTTCCCATTTAATAGTGCCATTATTTTGTACTTGTGTAAACGTATCAGTTAAATCACATAAATAAGATGTGCCTGATACATCCATTTGAATTGCAATATCATGATAATTATAACCAATAGATAAATCCATTAGTTTAACACATTTTGCTGCACATATATGAATTATTGAAGTATCATGTGCAACACATGAAGATAAATCATTTAATATGACTTGTGACTTATTATATGATTCAACGCAAACGTTGTTATGACAAGTTACTTCTGACATATCATATGCTTTCACTTGGCAACGATTATAGCAATCAGCACAAGGAGAACCATGTAATTCGAGAGTACAATTATCCATTGCAGTTACATTTTTATAACCACCAGGTAAAGTCTTAATATGTGAATAATTATGAGAAGTTAAAGTACCTTCAATTAAAACTATATTTGATTTATCATTTGATATAGCTTCTCCATTATGAATATAACCACATGATTCATCAAAATACTCAGTATGACAATTTGTATCAAACATATCAACACAAGCTAAATTATGAGCTTCAGCTTTAGTAAAATCATGAGTGTATATATGAGATTGTGTATAAGCATATACAGTTGCTTTTTGATAAGCATACAATTCATAATTGTTATAAACATATAATATTGCATCTCCAAATGCGTAACCTTTATGGCTTCCGTACAAATGATGTTCTCCTGTTGTAAAAATATTATATTTTTCAAATAAATCGGAGAAGAAATCAACAAATTGTTCTAACGTTAAAACATAATTGTTGAACCAATAATTAGGTGATTGGCGAAGAATTAATTTTAATAACTCTTCATCAGTGTTGCATAATATAACATCATTTGGGTTAATGTTATTGGCATTAAAGCGTTTTATATTTGCAACTATTATTTCTTTTTTCTTGAAAATATCCATTGTTATGTTATTTATATATCATAAATAGTTGATATATCTTTAAATAACTCAGTTGTATTTCATAAAAATATTATATATAAAAACATTTTTGCAAGTTTCTTGCGTCCCTTTTAAACGGTTGTATTTCATTATAAAATCATATATAAAAACATTTGTGCGCTGCCCAACTTGCGGCTATCATAGGTTGTATTTCATCATAATATTATATATAAAAACATTTCAGTATCGACAATTGAATGATACAACAAAAGTTGTATTTCATTATAAAATTATATGTAAAAACATTTCTTATATTGAAGAATATTCCGACAAGATGGTTGTATTTCATATTAAAATTATATGTAAAAACATTCTAATAAACAAAGTTTGGGTTTGGATGCAGTTGTATTTCATGCTAAAATTATATATAAAAACATTATTGCGAAAAATATGGAATAAGCAAACAAGGTTGTATTTCATACTAAAATTATATATAAAAATATTGTAAGTGTACTACATTCGGGAATGTCAGTTGTATTTCACAGAAATATTATATATAAAGATTTAAAGCCACCTATATATTTACCCTCTCTTGGTTGTATTTCATATTAAAATTATATATAAAAATATTGACACACGCACCCCAGTAGGAAAGTATATAGTTGTATTTCATTATAAAATCATATATAAAAACATTACAATACTCACAGAGGTAGCACGTATGGAAGTTGTATTTCATTATAAAATTATATGTAAAAATATTTGTTGAATTGCTGACTATTGTAAGATTTACGTTGTATTTCATACTAAAATTGTATATAAAAACATTTGATTTTTATGATATTCTTTTAATGAAGCAGTTGTATTTCATATTAAAATTGTATATAAAAACATTGGCATTACACAAACGTTCGTTTGAATATTGGTTGTATTTCATACTAAAATTGTATATAAAAACATTCCTTGTACGTGGATATTTCACTACATCATAGTTGTATTTCATACTAAAATTGTATATAAAAACATTATCACGTTCTGAACTTCCTTAGTTATTTTAGTTGTATTTCATACTAAAATTGTATATAAAAACATTTAGATGGTTTGAAATCATTTCCTGCAAAGGGTTGTATTTCATACTAAAATTGTATATAAAAACATTGCATACAGGTTTATCCAATTCATACCATTAGTTGTATTTCATACTAAAATTGTATATAAAAACATTCGGTTGAAAGAACTTCAAGAGCATTTCTTCGTTGTATTTCATACTAAAATTGTATATAAAAACATTTCATTCTTAGTATTTGTCTCTATTATAGGAGTTTGTAAGCGTTTTTACTGCACCAAAACCAGAACCTGTGGAGCTTCCAATACCCAATTCATAAAGAATTTTTCTTGTATTTGCATTTCCTGTAATTTTTAATCTAACCATGTTTGCTTTATTATTGAAATCTTTAACTTTAATTCTCTTAACTTTATTCTTTCCATATAAACTAACAACTTCAATTTTAAAATCTGATAGGTTTATATTTTCGTCATAATATTGTAATTTTTTAACGCATCTATTAGTTAATTCATTAATAAATTTCCCGTCATTAAAAGTTAAAAATTTGTTAGTTTCTTTATTCTTTAATATAATAGGACTTATTGTTTGAACATAATCAAACTTTTTACCAACCTCAATTGTAAGAGGTTCGATGTTAATAAATTTCATTCCATACCCTACTTCAACTCCTGACATAATTCCTTTAATTAAATCAGAAAAAAATGTTGTATTCTTTTCAGGAATTGAAACAATAATATACATTCCATCCTTAAAATCAAGATTACCATCTTTCCCTAATTTACCCCCTTGAAAAGAAGAAATAGAATATTGGCTAAATTTATCGTGATATGGGTTATCTTCTCCCAAACATCTATGAATATAAGAGTTTAATATCTCACAACTTTTTTCAATTGAAATTGGAGTTGTATTTTGAGTGAAATTAATTTTAAATCTCATAATGTTTTTCTTTTAATTGATTACATTTCTTAAATCCTTTTCCAATAAGAAGATTGGAATTAAATTCACATTCTTCAATTGTTTCTATTACATATAATTTTCCACCATCATAGAAACGAGGTTCACAATACCATTCCTTCATTCTTTTAAACAGTTCATCAGAAGCATAAAAATAAATTTCTCCATTTACAGGTATAGCATATTTAACACTTGTTCTGTTTAAAACTGGACGTTTACCTTTATTTAATCGAATGTCAATTTCATATCTATCTCCATTTACCTTTCCGATAAGAGGATTTATCATAAAATCTAACATTTTATAAAGATAAGTTGATTTTTTATGGTTTTCTTTAAATAAATTTATTTTTTCCTTGATAAGTGTTTTATCTTCTTGATTATGAATCACTTTTATAATATCAGTTAATTCATAATCATAAGGCTTTAATCCTGAAAGTTCATACATTAAATCACAAAAATCATCAAATGTTTCTTTATTAACATCAGTTTGATATTTCATTTTTTCAAATGTAATTGCACTTGTGTTAATAAAAGAATATTTTCCATCAAATAATGTATAAGTTTTTGTGTCCCATCCACTAACTTTAGTTGATGGCAAACCTTTGATAAACTCAATGTTATATCTATCATTTTCACCATCAAATCTCTTATAGACTGATATATTATATAAAGATTTATCTATACATCTTGATACTTCTTCATAAACTGAAGTATCGAAATTGAATTCATCTTTATTTTGATATATTTCTCCAATTAAACTTTTTCTATAAGTAGAAAATGGTATTTCTCCACACATTTTAACAATAGCATTTTTTAACATTGATTTACATATTAAATCTTTATTGAAATAAGGTGAACATTGTAAACCAGTTTTTTTAAATTCTACTAAGCCTTTAGAATATGATAGTTTATTCCTGGATGGTTCATCCAGGAATATATTACCATCAAAGCCCAAATGTATTATTTTACTCATTTTCAGTTTCAGTTATAGTTTCAACTTCATTTTTTTTCTTAGCCTTATCTTTTTTTTCTTTTTCCTCAGCTTTTTTTCTATCTTCCTCAATCGCTTTTTTAAGAACTTCCATTTTTCCCAAAAATACTTTATAAACAGGCATTTCTTCTTCTTTAATTTCTTCGAAATATTTTTTGCATTCAAAGCTGATATTATCAATATCTTCAACAGAATTGATTTTCACCCATCCATATTCGCTATCATAAGGATTGTCAAATGGATTATTTATCATTTTGTATTCAATTTCAGTAACTTCAAAATAAGAATCATTCTTATTCTTTTTCATTTTATATAAACGTTTGAAAAAGTCTCTAACAATTGCATTAATGCAATTATTATCCAATAAAATGCCTTTAAATGGTATGTTTTTTTCTCCAGTAGAGCCTAATTGCTTATAATATGTGTCTTTAAAATCTGAATTTGGAAAATTCATTTTCAGCATAGCAATAAATGTATTGATTGTTTCCACATCAGTTGGTATGCTAGCATTACATGTATTTTCTTCAGTTATCATAAATTGTAAATCTTTTATTGAAATTGCGCCATGTTCAAGTACATATTCAACATCTCCAATTGTTTCTTCATAAAAGAAAGATTTTTGATTCTGAGTTACTAAATCTCTTGAAGAACGTACTTCCATGTAAGGAATTGCATCATTAGTTTGAATAAAATCACACATATGCAATGCACTAGGATGTTTAAATGAGAGAGATTGATTTTTAGTCATCAACCATCCAGTTAACAAATTAAAAGGATGTGCCATTACAGCACACGAAAATGCTTTTTCCATATTCATTGTTTCTGATGTTGCTCGTTGCACTTCACCTGACTCATTGTATCTCATATAATATTTGACACAATCACCTGTAATTTTCAACTTAAATGAAGTTTTATTATCTTCATCTCTATTAAAATTTTTTTTACTAAAATGACCTTGATTATCATCCTTTTTATTTAATGCGGCATAATTATTAAGCCCCATTAACATTTGTTTTTGATTGTTTGAATCACTCTGAAAAACTCCATATCCTTTGCCCTTGGCACGGAAATAAATTGTTGAAATTTCGTTCATTTTAAATTATTATTTTAAGGTTCATATATTTTATCTTTATGCAAAGATAAATTTAATTAATGTATTTACAAAATTATTATTGTTAATCTATATTAAAAATAAAATTTTCAACTATATTATCATATAAGCCATATTTTTCGTTGTATCTTCTACTAGTAAGAAATAATGGTGTTTCTCTATCTCTAGCTTTACGAACCATAAGATTAACTTTGGCATTAATCCTATTCAGTGCATCTTTCACATATATTTCTTTTGTATTAAAATATTTTTTAGCTAAATCATGTGAATTGATATAATTACATATAGTTTTAAAGTGTTTTTCTTGTTTAATATTTGCAATATCTTCAGATTCTTCAATTGAATAAATCTCTATGCTTAATGGTTCTTTAATAAATTCCTTGTCCGAATCATTATCTAATGGGTAAATAAAAATTGTATTATTGTTATTCCCTCTAATTTTATTTTTACTTTTTCCATTCCCTTCTCCAACTGTATAATTCATGTTAACTAATGAATTGAAAGATGTTATTAATTTTTGCTCAATTAATCTTTGTATATCTTTATGATATTTTTCATAAAACTCATTATATATTTGGTAAAGTTCTTTGTTAGTTATTATATTTCCATGTATTTTATCTACTAAAAAACTATACCATAAATCAGTCAACTTTGTATCATACAATATTCTAACAGCACCTCTCTCACTTCCATTTTTATCATGAGTTTCGTTTGTTACATTAACAGATATTACATCATCAATATATTCACCAAAACGTCCCAATCTTCCAACAAATTGTAATGTATATTCAGGACTACAAATAGATTCACTTCCATTTTTAAACGATATATCTAAAGAAGTGCTAATACATCTTGTTCCCACAATGGTATTTAAAGGAATTTTGTTATCTTTTATATTTTTCTTGCCATGTATTAATAACAAATCATTTAATTTATTTTCATAGTCACTATCAATAAAAGATGAATGAATTAAGGTATTGTTATCTTTATCATATTCATTATAGTATGAAATTTGGCTGCTTTTAATTGCATTTTTTAAAACCAAACAATTTTTATTTGAAGGTAATTTCCCATCAAAAGTAAATTTATATTTTTGGTTACTAATTTGTGAATCACAATTGAAAACAGCACTTCTACAAGAGTCAACATCCCAATATTCATTTATTAACTTGTTAGGAGTTGCACTAAGAAGTAACGTATTTGATTTCTTACATAGTTTATTACGACAATTCATATATAAAATAAAAGCACTGAAATAAGGGTCACTTGATAACAACATATGAAATTCATCAAACACAACATTTGAATATAATAATTCAAATGAATTTATTTCTTTATCACCTTTAAAAGTTGGTCTTAACCAGTTATCAATATTGGTTACAATAATATCAGAATTGGCATCACCCTCTTCAAATTTATTGGCAATTAATAATCCTATTGTAATATTTTTATCAAAACCAAATTCTTCCAGTTCACGTTTTAATGATATATAACAATTACGTGCAATAGCATTAATTGGAGCAATCCAGTATAATTTTTTGCCATTATTTAATTGATTATTCCATAATAGCCCTAACAAAGTTTTACCATATCCAGCTGGGGCTGTTATTATAGAAGTATGTTCTTTTGCTGATTTAATTGCAAAATCTTTTTGATTTGCAAAACGTATAGCATCAAAATCAGGAAAATTAGGAGCAATGTCTTGATAAAAAATGTTACTATTTATAAATTGATTGATATAATCTTCATTACATTCTACACCTTCTGATTCAGCTTTAGATGCATATCTATCAGCAGAAACCAAACAAAGTCTATACAATGCCAATCTTGAATTACGGGTTAATGGGGAAAGTATATTTTTACTATTTAGACTTTCATAATAATGTGGCAATTCATTAGTATTTATATTTTCAGAATCTTTGATTAATAGATTAATATCAAATTTATTTTTTGCTATTAACACAATTTCTTTTATTAAAGAATTAAAGGTTTCAATATTCTCAATATTTTCTTCTTTAATTTGGTCAATTATTGTTTCAGGAGTTGTATTGTTATATTCATCATTGATAGAATGATGAAAAAGAATTGGCTTAATAATCTTATTAATATCAACTTTTTCCTCATTAAGTAATATTGTTTTATTGCTCAATAAAGCCCATGCTGTTACATTATGACGTATATTATTCTCATCATTTTCATTGCCATTAAACAATTCCTGATAGTTTGAAAAACACTTTGTTATATCATGTAACAAACCACACATAATGAGAATGTTTTTATCATCTTCTGATAATCCAAGAATATTTGCCATATGTTTACATATACAACCAACATTCGATAAATGTTGTGTTAATATAGTACCCCCGTTCTTTGTACTTTTTGCTAAGATGTTATCAATATCCATTATTTTTTGTTTTTAATTAGTTTTTGCAAATATACAAATAAAAAACGAGAACCTAAAAAGATTCTCGTTAAATATCATTAATATGTTCAAAACGTTAATAAGATTACTTACTAACAAAGATTGCAACACGATTCCAATTGTTTTCATCAAAGAGTTGTTCAGTAGCCCCTACTCCAACTGTTGAAATGCGCTTTTCATCAATATTAAATGTATTTACTAATACATTTTTAACATTTAAAGCACGTTGTTCAGAAAGTTTTTGGTTAAGTTCTGCTGTACCAGTATCTTTATCAGCATATCCCTTAATTTCAATGTTTAAATCTGAATTTTCATTCAATACTTTAGCAATTTGAGACAAATTAGCCATTTGAAGTTCATCAACTTTAGCTTTACCAATCTCAAATGATACCATATTAGTCAAAGAAACTACTTGTTTTGTTTCTCTTGCTTTTTGGCAACATTTAGTCAATTCTTCAATGGTTTTCATTTGTTCCTTAATCAAAGAACTATTTTCTTCGTTTTGTTTAGCTAACAATTCAGCTTTTTCACGTAAAGCATTAATTTGTTGATTAAGTAAATCAATTTCATTTTGATTTCTTACATCCACTAATACAAAATTGTGTGTATTGTTGCTATTTCTAAACTTATAAGTAAAACCTGCTGAAAGAGCTACATAAGAATTTTCAATTGCTTTTGCAGGTAAATAAGTATAACTTGGAATAATATTTAATTGCCATGCTTTTTCTTTTCCAAGATTGAAATTAAGTTCAATAGCACCTTTAACAGAAGCACTATTACTTACATTACCATAAGTGTGAAACCAACCACCACCTAACACACCAACAACTTCAAATACACGTGGTGAGCCTTTATATCCACCAAATAGGTTTGACATATTTAATAAACCATCTAAAGTCAAATTAGTATGGTCTATGAAACATCTGCCACCTTCTCTTGCACCAGCTTCAAATGAAACTTGTAAACCTGTTATTGGGGTAATGTAACGTCCTACATTAATTGTAGCCATTGGATTGACATTGTTCCAGAATTTGGAATCTCTATTCATTAATGACCATGAACCACCACCATTAATACCAACAAAGACATTATCAGTCACTTGACTTGTTTTAACAGCTTTTTCTTGTGCATTAATACTAACAGTAAGTACTAGTGCCATTAATAATAAAATAATTTTTTTCATTTTTAATCTATTTTTTAATTAAACAATATTGCTCTTTTTGAAAAGCAATGCAAATATACGACTATATTTTTTAAAATGCAAATTTTAATAGATATTTTTATTGTTTATCCCAATTTCTTATTTATAATTTTAATATCTTTTGGGTTAAACATAACTACATTCTCATATTTCCCATTGCGATATTTAAGACCAATAAAACCCATTGAGTAAAGGAATTCTGAAGTTCTTTTATCACTTCCTAAATAAGTTTCAATGCTGCCATATATACTAGTGCCATCAATATCATTGAAGGTAATATTCAAATCTCGCATTAATTCTTTTTCTGCACCTTTATAGGTATCATCTTGTGTGATAATAAGTTGATAAAGTTTATTTTTAAGTTTATTAACAAAAGATGGAGAATAAACTTTATCAGCTATTAAATATTTTTTGTTATCACTTGGGATTTCAACTGTGTAAGCATTTTTACCATATTGCTGTGTACCATCAGGAAGTATTGATAAATAAATTCCATATCCATAATCTTGTTTACCTGCTCCTGTTCCCATATACGCTAAATCAAAATTATCAAAATTAGCATCAGTTCCATGATAAGCAGTTATTTCATCCATTACTTCATTAATGGTATTTTCTACTATATTTTCTAAAATTTTTCTTGTAACTTTTAATGTGTTTGCCATATTATTATATGTTTTTACTTATAATAAATAGGTTTTAAATTGTTTGCTTAAAAATTCTTGAAATAATTTCAGAATTAACTTTCCAACAATCACAGGCATTAGTTGGTTTTTTTACAGTAATTGAAATTTTTTCAACTGAAAAAGGGCTATCAAGTGTCTCAATAGTGTTTTTATATTTTTCAATTACACTTTTATTGATACAAGTATCAGCTTGGTAAAACGAACAATTTAAACACATTTTTTTAAATTTGATGTTATCACATGTACATTCATAACCAATAGTATATGATTTTGATGACCCTCTTTGATGACCTAACCAATCAGAACCATCTTCATAAACATTTCTATAATGAATTTTTTTCCCACATAAAGGACAAATGCGTGTATTTTCATTTATTGTTTCCATAATCAATATCTGTAACGATTTCTTTTATAGTTTTTTTCATCATTTCTTGCATTGTTCATAACAATGAATATAGAAATCCCAATACTATATATTAATGTAATGATAAACATCCACATATATTGTGTGTCAGATAATTCTACTTCAAGATAATCAAAATCTTTAAACTCTCTTCTTTGCCATTGATTAATATTATTATGAATCCAATCAGCATATTCACATGGGTCAAAATATTTTTTACCTGAAAAATAATATTCACATTCAACATTCATTTTTGGAGTTTCTAACCAGTTAAAAACATTAACCCAATCAACTTCATTTGTTTGAGAATTTATTCCCACACATGTTACAAATTCATTTTTATTCCCACCAAACCAATAAGACCTTTGCATTTCAGCTATGGATGCAGGTTTATCATAGAATACTATAACAAATGTTCTAAATTGTTTTGTTTTACCATAAAAAGCATTAATGTATCTTAATCTATTAATATCAATTGAACGTGGATTTTTATATCCAATAAGAGGATTTTGATGGTCATTTATAATTTCAGGGTAATCATATAAACCTAATTCTTTAGCTTCATTTTTACTAATTTCCTTAAAATTAAAAACTGACCTAGAAGCTCTAATTTTATTAGAATAAGATTTTGCAACTGTATAAGTCTCAGCAGTCATTTCTTGTTTATCCCAATAATAATCTTGTGCATCTCCATCTTTTGTGTAATAATGCCTATTCATGTCCACAAAAATCATTGGAGCTTTCCATTTTGTTCTTACTCTATCAAAAGTGGTCTTATTAGTATAGATTTCATTACCTGTATTATCAATTAAAATCCATCTTTCAGGATGTGTTTGGCAATAAGAACAATCATAAGTTTCAGTTCGATATGTAGTATTTCCTTTAGAATCTCTACCATTAGGAACTCGTCTAGTACATGTCTTATGAATCCATTCATTCCATTCATCAGTATGACGAGCTTTTACATAGTAATAACTTAAATATTCTTTAGTTGAAGTCTCATAAGCTTCAAACGAAAATTTAAGAGTAAATACAATAATAATTGATGGAATTAACAATAACCCATATTCCCACCACACAGTTTGTTCTCTAAATTTTACAGCTAGTATTATAGCAGCAATAACAGGTATAATTAAAATTAGATATTCCATTATATATGTTTTTTAATCTTTAAATTTTTAATTTTATTCCAAACATCAAACTTTTTATTAATAATCTTAAATGGGAATTTTATACATCTATGAATACCAATAACTAAAAATATAAATGCTACTATTATGTTCATACCAGGTATTGTGGATTGCATAAATTTTGATACTGGGTCATCAGCATGTTCATCCATAAAAAACATATCTTCTTTAAATTCCCCTAAAGTTTCACCTTCAAAATCTATATAATATCCAACAATTACAATTATAAAAGGAATAATATAAAAATATATTATTAATAATATTATGTCTGTTATCATTTTATTCTAATTTTTTGTATTTTGCTCCAAAGTTTATATTTCTTATTTAATATCTTTATTGGTAATATTATTAAATTGGTACATATGATTATTATTGCAATAATACCAAATAATATATTAACCACAGGACACACTATAAAAGGTAATGGTTTCATGTCATCTTCTTCTGTTGTAAGATATTCACAAAATTCTCCTATTGTATGACCTTTAAAATCATAAAGATAAAATCCAATTGTTGATATAATTGTTGGTAATATATATGCTATTAATATTACATATAAAATTTTACTCATTTTTTTAAATCTAAATTAATAAAATGATTATACCATTTTGTAACACCAATTTTGGTTAAAATCCATTTTATAAGTTCAACAAACAAATATATACATCTAATAAAAGCAAATAAAACGTTTATAAATGGCATAAATGTTGCAATCTTTGTTATTTCATCAGAGTATAAAGAATCTCCATAATATTCTTCATTAAAATAATCTTTTATTTTTCCACCACTGAAAAATCTGTATCTATCAATACAAATTAATAGTACTGTAATTATATAAATGAATGTTGCAAATAAGACAATTAATAAAAAAATCATATGGCTTATTTATTTAGTTGAATAAATCAATATCATCTTCTACACCAGTCTCCATAACTTGTTTAGAACGAGTTGAACTAATCACTTTATATTCAAGACGTTGTTTACCACTTAAAAACCATGAAGAAGGAATCATATCAAGTAAATTATTATGTTGGTTCTCAATATCCATAAGTTTTCTTTGAACCATTAGAAATTCTTGCCTTTTAATTTCAATTTCAGATGCTAGTTTGTCATATAATTTACTATCAAAATTAGGGTTACTTTCTTGAATCCATTTCATTAATACACCATCATCTTTACTATATCTTTCAGATGTAATGTGAACATAAATGTCTTTAAACGATTCTTTGTACTTTTCAGCAACTTGTGCTGTTTGGTTAACTACTTTAAACATATTATCAAAAGTAGCTTCACGATTTTTCATCTCCATATTAAACTGATTAGTCAGTTTAACTTCTTTGTTACTATAATTAATATTCATTGCAAATCCAATACCAATTATAAACACAATTGCAATAATAATACCAATAATGGTATAATTTTTAGATGATTTTTCTTTTTCCATTTTTCAATAATTAATTTTAATTTTTGTTTTATTATTCTTATGCAAATATAGTATATTTTCTCATAATATCAAAATTTTATTAGTTAAAAAAAAAATAAAAACCATCTATCTTCACAGACAAATGGTTTTACTACTATAATTAATTATAAAAACACCATAAAGTGTTGCAATCTTTTAGAATGTGATTGCAGAAACATTTTGTCCGCTTGCACTTGAAGAAACGGAACTTGAAATAAATGACACCATTTTACGCAAATCTTTAGCAGTAGCTCCAAGTTTGCCAAGCATTTCAGGTTTAATACCCATTTTTTCACGAGCTTCATCAAAATTAGCTTCATCACCAAGACCAAACATCATAACAGTGAAACTAAAACAATTTGATTCATCTTGATAAATTTCATCAATTTTTTGTTTTACCAATGATGGGTCAACTCCTTCATTATCTTCACCATCAGTAATAATGAAAACAAGAGTTTTTACACTAATTCCATTATTTTCAAGGTCTTTACGATATTGTACAGCATTTTCAAGACCTGCAAGAACTGCTCCATAAAGATTTGTGCAACCATAAGGCTGAACATTAAAGTCTTTCAAGTCTGAAATAGGTTGAAATGCTGAAACAACATCAATTTTATCATTAAATTCAATAACTGAAATAAGCATTTTACTTGCTACATGAGAACGTTGAAATTCATGTAAAAACTCATTCAATGTGTTGTTCAAGTCATTGATAAAACGGTTTGTTGAAGATGATTTATCAATAACAAATACTACATTGATAGTTTCAGCTTCTTGGATATTATTTACATCAAAATTGGTAAAATTAATACCCATTGTGGTTTGAAAAGTTTCTTGTTCATTCATCTTTTATATTTTTTTTATATTAAAACAAATTGTCAGTTGATTTTGCAAATCTTACACCTGCATTTTTTGCATCTTCATAAATTTTAATTGCAGATGGGTTATTCAAAATAATCCATGACATACAATCTTCCAATACAATAATTTTCTTAGCCAATTCAGGTGCATAAGTTACAATATCTTTCAAAGAATTAGCGACACAGAAATCCGCAGCTTCGCCAACCAAAAATACTTCATCATATTCATTCAATACTTGAATCAATTGCTGATTCAAATCAGTTTCAGGAGCACCAGGATATGTTACAGCAGCTTTAAAAATACTATAATGTTCAGTAAACCAATTACTTCCTTTAAACCACAAATTGTAAGGCTTACAATTAGTTTCTTCCCATTCAATACATGCTTTGATAACAGAAGAAACAATTGCCCATCCATCAGTACCAAGAACACAGTGAGGATTCCAAATTGTTAGTTGGCTTCCTTGTTTTTCCAACTCTTCTACATAACGGAAAGACCATTGTGGGTTAATAGATGTAGTCCATTTACCATCTTTAATGTCTTGGTAAGTAATCACTGTGAAAGGTGAAGGATGATTGCCATCTTTATCTTTCCAATAGATAGGATTTGCAATGTGCAAAGGGTGATGTGAATCAAGTGTTAGAGAAATATGATGAATATCTTTCTTATTATTAGAAATAAATGCACCAATACGTTTTGCATCTTCTTCTGCACCATTCACACTCAAAGCACCATTAATTAAAACGAAATCGTTTTGTAGGTCAATACCTAAAATTGCTCTTTTCTTCATTTTTATATGTTTTAAAATTTAACAATGCAAATATACAAATTATTTTTCATATATTAAAATTTTATCTGTTAATTATTATTAATATAATTTATTATATACATTTAGATTTAGTTTCTTGACCAATTCTTTGTAATTCAAATCCTTCAATTTGTGCCATTGTTAGATTTGATAGCCATTCATCAACATACTTACGATATTTAGAATGGTTACAATAAAGAAATTCTTTTCTAAGCCATTCTAAAGTTACATTCTTATTTATTTTCATAGTTAGTAATAGCTACATTATTTTTACTTAAAAGTCTCCATTCAATTGGAACACAATCTGAATTACATACAATAAATTGGTTATCATTAATTTTATACATACGAACATATTTAAGCCAAAAGCCACATCCTAAAACACCATTAAAACGTAGTATCGGTTCATTTGCATAATTCTTGATTTCACGTAGATTTAACAAAAATGGTATAATTTCATTAATATTAATTAAATACTTTTCATCAATATTACCTTTTTTTTCTTCAAGAAAATCAATGAATTTGTTATATGTTAATTCGTAATATCTATCATTTTCAATTTTTTTGAAATCAATAATGTTACATTTTGCATGAAATGTTCTTGTATCACAATGAATACAATTTATTTCTGAAGTGATTTCCACTTCATCAATTTTAATCCAATCATCTACCATATTAATGAGAATTTAAATATTTTTTACATAAATTTTCTTCATTACAATCTTTCCATACAATCATATTATTATATGAATCACAAACAATAAATTGTGTGGGACTATAACGATACATTCTAATATATTTTAGCCAAATACCATCTAAATGTTCAAATGATAAAAATCTCCATGTTATAGTATTTTTACAACCATCACGAGAAGATAATTCCATATTAGTTAACCATGTTATAATTTCACTTTCTTCAATAAGATAACAGTCTTTAACTGCTTGTTTTTTTATTGTTTTAATAATGTCCTTTTTCCTTTTTTGTTCATCTAAATGGTCACTTTTGTGATACTTTAAATTATCTTTTGACAAAATACAATAAAAATCTCTTGTATCACAATGTATTTGTTTAACATCAGGTGTGATTATCAATTTATTTAATTCAGACCATTCATTCATCATATATCTAATCTTAAAATAAAACGTGACATATAAATAGCACAATGTATAACAACTAATTGCATTTGCATAATAGAAGTTTTATTTATTTCTACTTCAAAAACTTCGGCTGTAACCTTCCTGATTAATGCATCAGAACTAATTGTTTCATTATTAAATTCTTCAACCATTTGAGCAATCTGTTTCATAGTAAGATTTTCAAATGCTTTATCTATTGGTCTTTTCATAATTTTATTCAATAAATGTTAGTACTGCTATAATTCTGTTATTTTTGTTGTAATCTTCATCTGAAATTAAATCATAATAATGTTTAATATTCCATTCTCCTTTTGGAACTTCTATGACAATATTATCTTCCATAAAATCTTCATCAATAGTTGTACCATATTTTTCTAATACTGATGTATCAGCACATTGCCATCTCCACACATCACAAGATATTTTTCCATCTAATTTATATCCTTCTATCTTATTATCTTCACCTTCATCATCATATGGAGATGCAATTATTATTGATTTTTTATCATTACTTACAAAAACTCCTATATACATATTTCCTGTTTGACCATAACCAACATTCTTGCGTGCTAAATGCTGCATGAGATTGTTACGCCCAGTTACATAACAAATATTAGTTTCATCTTTATAACGTTTATCCTTATCAAAATCATAGAGTCTTTCATCTTCAAAAAAATTTGCAAAAACTAATTGTCCATTCTTTATATGTATATTAGTTTCTAAATAACCTTTATTAGTCATATCAAATAAAGAACATGAAGTGTGTATATAATCAGAGATTTTTTCTCCTGTTTTAGAACAATTATAAGCTATTTTTGAATCAACTATCACTACACTATTATCTCCTAAATATATCATACATAATGGCTTATTACAATAATAACATCTTATATTACTATCACCAGCATAACCAGCATCTATAATATCAAATTGATTAATAGGTTTATTTAAAACATGATAATAATATTCAAAAAACTTATCATTTTTATGTTCCTCGCATAATTCTTCATAATCTTCAATTTTAAATTTAAGATTATATATAAAATTTGTTAGATTAAATGCATGATGGTTATCATCAATAGTTATTTTATTTTCTGATAATAGTTGATAAAACTCTTTTATATTCATAAGCCACTTTTTAATTTGGAATAATTAATTTTGTTTATATGGTTATAATACCATCTCCAAAACATATAAGGAAGTCTTTTTGTTTCCATAAAACCATACAATCCACAAGAGAAGAAATCATGCACTTCTATAACAATAGTATCATCATCTTCATTTACTGCCACATCAAGAGTATAAGCAACAGGAGCATCAACCATATATGTATCAATCATTTTCTGTATTTTATCAAAGTCAGGTAATATTTTATAATCACCATTATATAAACGCACATCTAATAGTTTATTTTCAAATATAAAGCATCTAAATTCAGCTTTAATTTCTTTGATATAACTTGAAACTTGATATGTTCCATCTGGAATATTTCTATAACCTAACTCATATAGTCCATTATTTTCAGATTTAATTTTATTTACATCCTTTGCAAATATTTTCAAGACAAATGAATTTGTTTTCTTTCTAAATTCATCATTAATTGTTTCTTCATCAATAAATCTTCGTGTAAAATATTGGTCTTTTAATGCATTTGGTACATTTATTGGTTTTGGAATCATGCTTTCCCCATAAAAATGTTTAAACCACCCACATACAAATTCTACACTTCCAATAGGACACCATTCTTGAAATTTATTTTCCCAAGCATAATCTTTGTAATTATCATCAAGAATATATTCTATTTTATCATTAGGATAAAAATAGTTATGTGATTCGATTGCATTAACTAATTCTAATGCAAAATCAAATGTTATTTTTCCTTTTATTGTTTGTATAAAAAATTTCATACTGTCTTTATTTTTATTTATGCAAATGTAACCATTATAATTTAAAGTGCAAAATTAATATGGTTAAAATACATTAAACAGCTTTTTTCTTTAGGCTTAATTCTTCTATTTCTATTTCTTCTAACGTTTTAATATCTTTTTCATCATATGTTTTATAATTCATGACAAAAAAGTTTTGCATCTCTTTACTACTTATCCATCCAATTAATAGTAATTTTGTTTCAGGTTTTACAGGTCTATTACGTCTAATATAAGCTTGCTCAATAAAAAATCTGTCTTTACTATCATTAGCCCAATATGTTTTAGAAACACCTACTGTACATCGTTCTGGATAAGTTACCTTAAAAATAAAATATTCTTTGTCTTTGACTCTTGACCAATAATTTGTATATACACAATTGTGCATTTCGTTTCCTTCTTCAAAAGCCATTTTTTCATTATTAACAATTTCATATTTTATCAATTCAGGGTTTGTAGTAGTTCCAAAATATTTTACATTTTCTAAATCAGCATTTATAAATCTAATAGATGCTATTTTTCTAGTAAACTTCAAATGTTCTTCTTGTAATCTATTGTATGACCAATGTAAATTGACTTTTTCTCCAAGTAATTTACATTGGTTAAACATATCATTAAGTGTTTCTAAATAACTTTGAGAAAGCTCACCACTTAAAATTTTTTGCATAGAAAAATTAGGTTCAACAGTATAATCTTTAATATATTTCATGTTTAACCCTCTATTAAATTCATGATGTTGAGAAAGAAAAACGAAATTTTTCTTATTTTCTGATAAGAATGTTTTATCATAAACAGATTTACCTTTTGGTATCACAAAATTTTCGTCTTTTTTGAAATAAAATCCATCAACTTCAAACCATTTTTTAATTAATTTATAATGAAAACTATATTTAAGAGAAGTTTTCATATATTTTTTAATATAATCTTCAGGATTTGTAATTTTGCCATTTAATATATTTTCTAATAAAGTTTTAGTCAAATTTTCTTTAAAAAAATCTGGTAGTGAAAGAAACCATTCATGTTTAAGCTCAATTAACATATTTTTAATTAAATATGAGCATTTATCTATTGTACTAGCACCCCAAAATTTTACTTTTTTAGTTTTTTTATCATATGTTAATCCCTCTTCCCATTTACTTTTAAAAAATATAACTTTATTAAACATAGGTGTGTAACTATATGTACAAACACAAATTTTATCATCATCATGTATAAATTTACGCAAGGGATTTCCATCAAGCAATTCACTATATTTTTTAGTTATTGGTGAATATGATGAATTACCATTAAAAGAAAACCTTTGATTTTGTTTGTAGTCATAAAAAATATACCTTTGAGTTTCAGGGCTTTCTTCTTTTAATTCATGCTTTAGATTAATTAATCGGTTAATAGTCTCTTCACTTTTATCTAAATATTTTATTATTTTATCCATTTTATAAACATTATTAAAGCTATTTATACATAAAAATAGTTGATTATGAATCGTGTAATGATTTTCACTTATTCAAGTGGTACTTTATCATCAGTTAAAAATTTAATTGATGAAATGTTTGATTTATCATCTAATCCTTTAAGAGCCGATGATATTTTTTATTTTGGTATATTCTGTGCTTATATAACATATGCAAATTTTGATTGGGAAACTTACAATACTGATAATATTGATATTCCTGATATATTAATTTCCAATATGACTCCAACAAGTGACAAAATTAATTATGTTTCAATTATAATTGACCAAATATTAACAGGTGAAATCGAAAAACCTGCATGGATGATAAAAGTGGAACAAGAATATTCTTGTTTTGATTGTTATTCACCTTCAACATTTTTAATGTTAAAACCTAAAGATGAAAAATATGAATCTTTGGGAAAATTATTAACTAACTTTTTATATTCCACTTCTCATAGTGCTGTTTGTATGTAAAATTAATGGGATTAGCTAATCCCATTAATTCTTTTCCAACACAAATATTACTCTATTATGATAGCCATGTTTTTGTACTGTTTGTATTATTTTATGTAGAATATTATAATACTTAGAGTTTTCTTCATTTTCCTTATTACTATTAGGTGGAAAATATAAAGAGTCTGCTATTTTAATTAAATTACTTAAAGAAAGAACAAACTCATTCCCTACCATAGTTTTGCATAAAGTGCCATCAGGCATTGTTTCAACTATGTTATCATGTGGCTTAATATTCTCTAGAATTTTTCTGAAACCAAGAACAATTTTGGTAAAATATAATTTGTCTATTTTGACTAACTTATAATACTCTTTTGGAGCAACATCAATAATAGTAAAAGAGTCTTTTTTACCAAATCCATGTTTCTTGATTTTCTTTATTAATATTCTACTTATCATAATTTAAAATTGAATTTACATAAATTAATGGATGATAAAATCTAGCAATTTGACCTTCCATATAAAATTTCATATCAGTTTCAGTAACTCTTATACCATGAATAAGTTTATATACTTGTGCATAGTAAAAAGATGGTACGGAAAACAAATCATATACAACAGCACTAAATTTATCTCTTTCTTTATTATCAAGATAAGTTTTCATGTAAACAGGTATTTCAGCATCTTTATAAGTTTTGAATTTTTGTAAACTCAAACGATAAAACTCAACATCAACATTGATTTTGTCATCATCTTTTAAACATTTTTGCAAATGTTTAATTGCAGACATATTATCAAGAATATATTTAAAGTTATCTGTTACATCAAATACAACTTCATCAGTACAAAAACTCGCTACTTCAACATTAATATTTAAACATTCAAATAATGTTAAATATTTTTGAAGTGCTTGATAAATCATATAGTTTTCTACTTTAATTTGCCTTGAAGGGTTTAATTTACCAAAAACAACTTGGCGAGTATATTTTGATTCTATAATATACTCTAAATCAGTGAATTTCTTAACCCAATCTTCATAAGGAATTATAGTTTCTTCTCCTAATATCTGACTATCATGATACATTAATGCTGAGAAGTTAGCTTTTTTTAAATCAACTGATAAGAAATATCTTCCATTATTAGTTTCTTTATATACATTGGATTTTGGGTAATTCAATTTAGGTAAATTATATTTAGAAAGAACGCATTGATTTTCGTTAAATTCTTGATAATATTTATTATTGAGTATGCTCTCAATCATGTTGTTTCTTACCCTTGCAAACTCTTCAAGAAACAAATTAGGATTACCATTGAATTTTTCGTCAATAACATTTATCAATTTATCCCATTTAGTTTTAGCACCAAACTGTTCTTCATATAAATTAAGAAAATATTCAAAATCAGGTTCTTCAAAAATTATAATTGGTAAGCTATAATCGCTAACAAACCGTTTTTTCAAGTTATTTAGTGTATGTTCATTAACATTGTCCATATAATTTTCATTTTAATTAAATCAATTATGGTATTTTTTTATTTAAACGTTTTTCCATATTAACCACATTTAATGCAAATCTATCTTTGTTATAGAAAAACATAAAAGTTTCAAATGATGTATGCATAAATGCGAAACAATAATGGAAAAACGTTATTAAACAGAATATAATTGGATATGCAATTAATTTACCACCTATATTTTCAAGTTCAAGAAAAAGACTACCCATTCTTTGATAATGTATCTTTTCTTTTGCAAATAGAATCTTGATAAGTCTTAAATACATCATATTTATCTTTTTTTAGTCCAATAATAGTGATTGAATGCTTAGTTGGATAGCTTGAAATCATCATCCATTGATTATTATCGACAAATTCATCTTTAATAGTTATTACTCTATTAACAGTGTCTAATTTAACAACCTCTTCTTCAGTACCATTAATGGCGACATTATATATTGAAGTTTTAGTTTCGATTTTAATGATAGAATCATTTTTAATCTTTATTTCTAATTCTTCATCTGAAACAATTTTAACTTTAGTGTTTTTAACTGTTTCCATTGTGTTATAATTAACACCATAATAAATACAATTAACGACTACACAAACCACCAAACTAATTAATGCACATCCAATTAAAACAAATTTTTTAGGAAAAGAAGTTTTAATACAAGATGCAATTATAAACAATAAAATTACTACTAAAATATAAGTGTACATATTTTTATTTTTTAATGTTAATCTTCATCTTTTTCATCCCATTCAATTCCAGGGCAATAATCTGAATATGATGCACCAAAATATTCACCAAATATACCTGTAAATGTAAAAAACGCATTTCTAAGTCCTACATAAGTTGCATATATAATCCATTTCCACAAGAAAGTATATATAATACAATAAAATATTACATAACAAGAACCAATAAAGATTAATGCTGGAAATGCTGCAACCCATTCTTTAACACTTGCAGACTGACAATCTGTAATTCTATCAACAATTGGACTAACTCTACAACAATATAACCATATAATAAATCCAATTAATAAACTAAGAGCTATAAAGCCAAGAGCACATCCACATTCAGTTGAATTAAGCATTACAAACTCAACAAATATAGTGAAAATAAACACGAATAATTTAACAATATAGAAAAATATGAATGCTAAAAGAAGTGTTATAAGAAAACCAGCTATCTGTTTTGTATTTTTAATAACCTTATTCATTTTAGCTCTATCAATATTGCGTTTATTATTAGCGAGTTGTTTACGCAATTCTTTTTCTTCTTCCCTTTTTCTTTTTTCGGCTTTCTTAATACGCATTTTTTCTTTAAACTCTTCATAAAGACCTACTTTTTTGTAAAGGTCAGAAGTTGACATATTATGTAACTTACACCATTTATGCACAGCATCCCATGATGAAGCTTTCTTTTTGAAAGAATAAGGAACATTAACATCATCAGAATGCCAACCAAATTTATCAATCTCAATAATTTGAGCTTCATTTAATGTTTTAACCCATTTTTCTAATTCTTTATCAAAAACTTTATCTATGTATTCACCAATTTTATCAAAAAATACAGTGATACCATTTTTAATTACTTTATATAACCAAACAAATGGCAATACAAATAAAGATGCAATTGTTAACCAGAAATATGGACAAAGATTCATAAACATCTTTGGGTCAATATTCCAAATGTATTTAATAAGACGATAATGCCAACAACTTGGCGTAATTTTAATTAATTTTTCGTGCTGTTCCATTTTTTATTATTATTTTAATGATGCAAATATAGTATTTTATTTATAAAAGCACAAGTTTATTTTGTTAAAAAATCATAATATTTAAAATTATACAATAGTGTATTTCCTACCTCATAATTAAATCTACTTGGTACATATATGAAATATGGTTTTGTACAAAGAGTGTCATTAACTAAATATACACGAGCATAATCTAAGCCTATTTTATCAGGAGATGGGAAAATATGATATATTGTTACATACTGTTTACCCATTCTATGAATCCTTGCTGTTGTACATGATAATAATAATGTTATACAAAAAATTCCTACCAAAATTTTTTTCATAATTAATGTTTTAAAAGTGATATAAACTCATTTTCATTGCCATTATAATATTTTTGTAAATAGGCAATATAAACGGCTCTATCCCTTACTATTTTTGGGTATTTTTTCTTAAAAAATTCTACATTCTTTTTACCTTCCATTCTAATATGAAATTCTTCTACATCATTTACTATATAAAAAGAACTCATTAAAATAAAAGTTATTAGAATTACCAGATATTTCATTATTCTTTGTTTTTAATTAAAACATATTCAGATTTGTTTAATCCAGCACTTCCTGATGGAGCATATTGTATTGTTCCACCATTATCTAATATGTTTTTTATTTTTTCCAATGCTTCTTTAGCATCTTTATTTGTTTTAAACTCTTGATAACCAATTGGATATTTACAATACATACGGCTACCATCCACCATAATACTTACACCATAAACTGTTTCATGAGTTCTGGTATTAAAATTTTTCTGTGTTCTCAGTTTCATTTTCTTGTCTTTAAATAAATTAAATTACTATAACATGGTTCAATTGATAATTTATCATTTGTAGAATAAACTTCCAATCCACCCCATTGACTCTCTTTTATATGATATTCATTTCCATTTTTGTCATAAACAAGAATGCCACTACTTTTAGTTTCAATCTCTTGATTACCAGAAATATGGTCAATAATTTCTACTTTCATACAATATTATTTTTTGTTGTTTTTTAATTTTATGATGCAAATATACAAACAAAAAACGAGAATCCAAAAGAATTCTCGTTAAAATTGATTAATTTAGTGGATTTTTTGTATATCCATTGGTCAACAGTATATCAGATAGTTTCTTTTTTGAAATTTCTTCTTTGTCAGAATTTATTGAATATAATATACTACTAATTTCATCATAACATTGTTTATGTAACAATTTTGTTGAAGGAATTATAATTTGTGGACTATTATCATCTGACCATATAACTGTCATAAAATATGTAGTTGATAAATTATGTTCATCCATTAGACCAATTTGATAACTATTACCACCAATATGGGTATAATCTATATAAATTCGTTTCATACTTTACATCTTATTTTAAAATAAGTAGAGAGAACATTTAAAACAAAACCATGACATCTTGATTTATTAAATTGATATGCAGTTTCAGATTCATCAGCCCATACAGGTTTTCCCTCTTCAGTTATCATATGAGCAGTTATATCAATAGAACCACATTTACTTAATGTAGTTATCATTACATTTCTCATATTTTTTATAAAATATGGTCTATAATAACTTTTTACATTTTTTGGTAAATTGTTCCAATAGTGGCATCTTTGTCGTTCAATAAACCAAAATTTATTGATGATGATATATACTAATCTCTTATCTTCTAATTGCAGTAATTCATTTAGCATATAATCAAATGCTTTACAATTATTTACTAATTTGCCAAAATGTTCTTTAAAATTAGTAAGTCTTTCTTCATTATTGAATTTTAATTTGTTCATTTAATTATAAGTTATTTTTTAATATATCGTCTTTAATTTTATGTGCTTTATCAATTGTTTCTTTATCAGCATTAAATTTTCTGCTAAGAGAAATATGATTAATATGAAATTGTAACTTTTTTATTGTATTTCTATATTCTTTAATATAAGGTATATGAAATACATAAGTTCCAAATTTCACATTTATTAAATTATTAGAGTTAAAACAAGCTAATTTTCCATCTTTAGTTCTTATACCAAAAACAACTGATTCATCAGATAACATTTCCTCAAATTTATCATCTTTGATTTCATCAAAAGTTTTGATTGCAGTTTCAAAAATATATTGATTTGCTTTAATATAATTTACATATTCTCTGTATCTTCTTTTTAATTCTCTGTATTTAATATTTTTAGTGTATAGAAAATTAATAATATTTATTACAAGAAACAAAAGTATTGCAATAGCAAGTAACCAAAAAAATACTAATATGCCCATGAATTATAATTTTAATACTTTAAATGAATTAAAAATATTTGTCAATGAAAAACCTTTAAGAATTATTTTTCTATTACGATATGCTTTCATTATTAACCAATATATTACATACAATTGATTAAAAAGTGGCAGTATTCCAATAGTGTTCATTACAATAGTTTGACCTGTTGTTATTCCATTATGTTCTTCTTTATAAGACTCATATATAAATATATTTACAATAACTATACATACAATCCATGTTATTATAAATAATGTTATTAGTACTGCATCCATAACACCCATTATTCTTTATTTTTTATACCTAAAGTTAGTAATGCTATTTGTACTTCATCAGCATCTCCAGTATATTTTCCAAAATCATTAGATAGTTTTACTGCTTTTTTAGTTTCGGTTTTTTCAGTAATAGATACTTCATCTAATTTAATGACAATATTCAACGGTTTAACACCTGGAATATCACAAGTGAAATGTGTACCAATTCCATAACTATCTTTAATACGCCCACGTACTTTTAAATGAATTTGGACTGCATCATCAGTTGTTAGTGCATTTGAAAATACAACACTTTTAGTTGATGGGTCAATTCCAAGAGATATATATTTGGCAATAATTTTTTCTAATTGGTCAATATTATCACCTGAATCAACTCGTAATCCATCATAGAGAAGTGCATGTTTTTTGGCAAAGTTCTTTTCAAATGCATCCCATCCATAAGTGTCATAAAGAAAAATTCCAAGGTCTGCATTATAAACATCAAACCAATTTTCCATTGCTAAATAATTAGCTTCTTTATAACCAAACAGTGCGCCAATTGCTGATACAATTTGATGTGCCATTGTGCCAATAGGTGTCAAATCATATTTAAATGCCAAATATGTATTTGATGTGCCTTTGAAACAGATTCTATCTTTAGATGTCCCACGAGCATATAGTTTTGATAAATCATCAAATACTTTCACAACAGTTTCTTGTACAGCAAATGAAAAACGTCTACGTGTTCCAAAATCAGAAAATGTAATACCATGTAATTGGAATTTTTCAAATTTTCTTCGTGTGATTTCAGCTACTTCTTGTAAATCAGCTATTTCTCCTATTTCTTTATGATAAAGTTCTGATACAATTGCCAAAATTGGTTCTTCCCAAAAAAGGGTTCTCCACAAATATCCTTTAATCTCTCCATGTAGATGCCCTTCTTCATCTTGCCACAAACTAACTTCTTTAGAATTAAAGCGATAACCTTTTAGAAAGGTTGTAATATACCATTTAGGAAAATAATACAACTTATTTTCCATCCATTCAGCTTCATCGTCTTGAAGTTGAAGATTATCCATCTTTCTAACTTCAGACATTACTTTTTCAGCAAACCCTTCTGGATAAACTGTGTTACTTCTATCTTTGAATTTAAAAGTTCCTTTTGCACGAGGAAATTTTTGCAAATAAAGATACTGAATACTAAATGAATATAAGTCTGTATCAAGAATACTGTTAATTATTTGTCCCATGTTATTTTTTATTATTGTTATTAATTTATAGTGCAAATATATAGCAAAATTTTCATATCACCAAATATTAATGTAAAGTTTAACTATTTTTAATAATACTATTTAAATAATTTAAATGCTCTTTATTTTGAGGTGTTCCTGCAAAATTGATTAATTTAAACCATTCAATAATATCTTCATCATTAAATGGTACACATTTTTCTGTTTTTCTTAATTGTGTATCTTCAACGAAAGGCTCATAAGCCACTGAAGCCATAATATCAAAATATTCAAATTCAAATTGTGCAGATTTATCTAAATCTTTATAAAAATAATTTCTCTCTTCATAATGAAACGAAATCACTCCTTTATAAAAATCAATTAAAGTTGATAATCTTTGTTTACCATCAATAACTCTTAATGTTTTGTCATCTTTACCACCAATGATAAAACTAAAAGGTGGTATTGGAATATTTTTAAGAACTGATAATATCAATTCTGATTTTTGTTCATGTGACCAACAAAAATCTCTTTGTAATGGTTTTCCATTGCTTAATATAATATCCCAATCAATATCATATCTGTTTTCAATTCTCCCAAGTCTTGTTATAACACAAGGCGATTGAACATCAATTTTTAATGGTTTTCTAATGTCAGATAATTTAAGCATATTACAAAAAATCTCTATTAATTATATCTAAATCAAACCCATAACGAGTCATGAAGTCTTGGCATTTTTCTTTATAATGAGGATTTCGTATCATTACAAATAATACATTATAATAACATTTATCACCATCATCACATGGATATTTACCATTCATATATGCACTTTCAAGATATGTTAGAAAATTACTTAAAAAATAATCATTATCTTCTAACATATAATCGAGAATTGTTTCCGAATCTACATAATCAGTAATATCTTCAGGAGAGTTACTACCTTCATTGTTAAAAACAACAGATAAAACATCTGTTAAAATTTTATTAATATCAACTTTTTTCATATTATTCTTTTTCTTCAAAATGTGGACATTTTGTATCTTTCCAAACTGGGTCAAAACAAGAAATACCTAATGCTGGAATATTAATAACCCACCCATTTGCAATACCATAAGATGCAAATGTATTTCCTTCACAATATCTACGACACCCAATATGAGCATTTCCTGGAATGTTATATTTGTATTTACAATGATAACACTCTTCATTTACTTTATATTCGTTTTTCTGCTTATTAACATGGTCACAAAAACGTTTAATATCTTCAGTTTCGGTATCATACAATTCTGCTATTGTTTTCTTTTCAACAATTAATTCAAGGCAATCATCCGTTGCCCAATTTTTAATTGTTGTATTACCAATTGTTACTTTATATAATTTTTCACAATTCCATTTACAAATTACATTTGTAATAACTCCTTCTTTTCCTACATATTTTTTAATAGGACATTCTTTAATTAATACTTTATCACCTTTTTTCATATTAAAAACTTTTCTTTTTATTAAGATATTGAGCATCAACATGTGATGTAATATTATTTTCTACTTCAGTCGCTTCCCATATAATATCAGTTTTTCTCCACGTATGTTTTAAAATATATTCTTTTGATACTTTCATTGCCTTCTTTGGGTTTGTAACATAGCCACCACTATTTAAGCCCCACCAAAGAACTGAATTGCCAACATAGTTCCTTCTATCTTGTATGTAAAACATTGTATCATCAGGAAGTTTACGAATTATATCCATACGTTCAAGTTCTTCCATATAATCTTCAATACAACTTCTAAACCCTGTTTTACATATTACACCATCATTATATTCAATTTTATCATCACTTGGAACACGTTGTGTTTTACAATCATTAAATGATGAATCATATCCATATTCAGAAGATAAAAACTTTTGAATAGCGGCTGCTGGACTTTTAGCATAATAAATTTCATCCATTGCATAACGCAAGTCATAATCATCTAATTTATTACTCCATACTCTGAATGCTTTTTGGAGTATTCTAATATATTGTTTTTTTAACTTCATATTTAACTATTTTTTAAAATGTCTACAATGTTCTCCAAAACTTCCATTTCTAAATCAGATGGTGTTAATGCATCACCATTTTTGGTATTGAAAACTAATTTATCATTACATAATAAAACACTTTCAATATAACTTGAATGACTTGCACCATTAATATCAAAATAATCCAAAGAAATTACATTTGATGATTTATCAAAAATTATCTCTTGTTCACCACATATGTTTAATTCTCCTTTCATGAACACAACTGATTTTATGAAGTTTATAAAATCAGCCCTCATATTTTGTACTTTTTTTGATTTACTCATAATAGACCTAAATTTCTTTTAATAATAAGTTCTTGTTCAACACTTGGAATTATGCGTTTAAACTTACCCTCTGATATATCAGTTTTATATATGACTTTTTTAAAATTAAAAGGTGTCCCAAGACTTCTATAATGTTCTTTTTCTTTTTCGGTTAAAACTTTAGTAGTTCTACCAATGTGCCACTTTCCACAGGTTATACACTTATATGCAACTACTTTATGAATTGTTTCAGGTAAACAATTTAATTTTCTTGCTTCTTCAATTGCTTCCTTATCAGTATTATATTTTTGTTTATTTTTCATAACTTTTTCTCCATTTATATCTATATGGGAGAAAGTTTCACACTGTTTATTGCCATATTTAGGCTGTTTTGGAAGATAATGTTCTCGTCTCATAATTCTATGGTTTTTTATTTTGGTACAAATGTACAAATAAAAAACGAGATTCCAAAAGAAATCTCGTTAAATATGGTTAATTATTCATCATCAAACTTAGCACCATGTTTTTTAGCCCATTGAATCATAACATCATATATATCTTCATCAGTATAATTGTCTATTATAGTTCTAAATGGGTACCAGATGCCACAAGAATTACCAAACTCCCATTCTATATCTTTTTCAATTTCTTCTCTTGTCATAATTACAATACATTTCTTAATACATTAGTTACATCAGGTACAGGAATTTTTTCATAACTTCCATCAGGCTTAACCCAAATTATTCTTCTACCTAATACTTTCATTCCAATATCTTCAAGTGGTATTTGATAACATGATAATTGAAGGGTATATAATGATAAATTTTGATTTACCATATTGGTAAATGGTTCTAATAGCATTTTATTATTATCAATATTATATTTACTATATAAATCATTATTTGTTTTATAATCCAATATTAATAAACCACTTTTTTCATTATCTGTTGGGTGTTTAAAATAATATAAAATATCAAATGTGCCTGCATAGTTATTATTTAATTTTTTCACCTTTTTATTAACACCTGTATAAACTCTTGTTTCAGCTAAAACAGGGTACATGTTAGGTGTTCTAAATAAGTCCTCATTAAATTTTGCCACGGCTTCTTCTTTTGGCGAATGTGGCAATAAATATCCATCTTGGTATTGTGGTTTAATTATGTCACAAATATTGTCTGGATGACCTAAAAATAGCTCCATCCACATTTCTCCATACAGATGCACTCCAGTACCACTATTGGTTGCTCTTATATTATTATAATGCCACTCTTCTTGTACTAATTCTTTTGGCTTGTTATGTTTAATTGCATAATTCTCAGCAATTAAATCCCAATTCTCATATGGTACAAATTTATGTGTTACATTACTTACACAGTCATATTCTATAAGATTACCTTTTGTATCAGGAAGAAAATATTGGTGTGTTTCTTCAACAAATTGCAATTTATTAAAAGTTGATAGTATTTTCTCCCTAATTTTAGTAACTTCTTTAGGCTCTGGATTAGTTTTTCTAAACTCTAAAATTTCTTTTATATTTAACATTATTTATCCCATTTTAATTCTTTATTTATAAATTTTTCAAACACAATTTCATCACCCACATTCACTTCCCCTATATCAGATAAATTAATTGTAATTGTTTTACCAAAATCAATTTCTAAATTAAGATATTCATTACTAGTTTCACACGCTTTGCATTTTATTTTATAATATTTTTCTCCATTAATAGTATTACTTTCAGAAATAGAAACAACTCTTAGTTTTCTAGTTATATCAATATTTTTCTTAAATATTTCTAAAAATATCCATCTAGCAAAAAGAGCAAATACTAAAACACATCCTATGAGAATTAAAAATATAGTCATATTAAAATTATTTATGTTTATGCAAATATACAACTTTAAATCCAATAAAACAAAAAAGTCTGTAATCGAATTACAGACTTTATATTTTTTAACTATTAAAATGCACCACAATCAGTTATATTACTTACAAATAAACCTTTATCGTTAATTGTTGCTCTATTTGCCACATTATCATCCATTTTAACTGATAATCTAACTATTTTGTTTCCTTCATCATCTTTATCTTCAACACTGTTAATACATTTTTCTCCAATAATGCTATGAACTTTATTTGCCAATTTTTCATTAAACTCACCAATATCAGCGTTTTTTAAAATTTCATTAATTAAATCAACTATTGAATTTTTTTCAATAAATTCTAGTAAACCATCTCCTTTTTCATTTCTAAAATACAGAGTTTCAATACCTTCTCTTACATTAATTAATGGCTGTCCTAATTCTAAATCTTCAGGTTTTGGTGGATTATCTAAAGTGTTTGTCCATAACAATTGTATATTTTGATATTTGTTATTTGCCATTTTAGTTTTCTATGTTTTTATCTTATTTTATAACATAGAGGGATTACGAAAATCCCCCTATTTGTATATTATTGTGTTTAAAATGTACCACAATCAATTGTGTTTGTGACATATAATCCATCAGCATTTAATGCTAAACGATTACCATCAGTTTGTGATAAAGTTACTTTTAGTTTAGGATTTGTTGTGGTTGTATTATCAACTGTGATAGATGCATCACTTGCGGTAATACCAGATACTTTAGAATCGACATCAGTTCTCAAACTATTTTCAATACCCTCTGCTCTATTCTTTTCTGTTGTAACAGCAGTGTTTATTGCTGTTTGAACACCAGATAATTTCAAACCACCTGTACCAACAGTTAAAAACGCTTCCCCTGAAGCATCAATTTTAACTGAAACAGTATTACTTGTGATGTTAATACCATTACCTGCTACATATATATCAACTAATTTTTTAACTGATATATATGTGGTTGTATCTGTTTCTGTTGTTTGAAATACAAATTTCAAATAAGGGTCTCCAATTACTACTGATGTGTCAATTAATTTATCTGCTTCTGTTGCACTAGCAATAAATTCAGCACTTTTCAAGAATTGGTCTTTAGGGATGTCAATAGTAACACCTAAAACAGTTGTACCATCTTTACCAACTAATTGATATTGAGATGCCATTCCTGTTGCTGGAGAAACAACTTTTGCTAAAGAAAGTGTTGACAATAACCCATCAGCAGTTTGTGATAAAATTTTATCATTCGCATTTATTTTTAATGCAATTTCTTTCACACCTGTTACACCACTTTTATCAGCAATCGAAATTGCTTCTTTTCCTTCATAAGAAGTTAATGCTGATTGGTCAACATATAAACCACCATTATCCAATTTCAAAGCATTATCACCTGATTTAACGTTTACTGATATAGTAGTACCAGAATCAGATGGTGAAACATTAATTGATTTATCAGTGTTTTTAACTGCTACTTTAGTAATTTGAGTATCAGTATAGGTGTTTGCTGATGTAATAGCTTGCTCTATTTTAGTATTAATAACACCAGTATCTCCTGACACAGAAACATCAATTGCATCAGAAATAGCCTTATTCATTTTTCCTTTTGTTGGAAATTCAACAATATTTCCACCTTGATTTTTAATCAATAAAGATTCATCATCGGTTTTAGTTATTATTGCAATTTCACCTTGTGAGAATGTGTTACCTGTTAATACTGCACTATTTTTAGCATCATTTGTTGATGTATCTCCACTAGTGTGCAATAAAATTACTTTGTCTTTAATATTTGCCATTTTTTTATTTGTATGTTTTTTAAATTTATTTCATATAAGGGGAAAAATCAAATGTATCTTTTTCTTTCCATCCATTTTCTAATGTTTGTTGTATAAACTTTGTCGATTTCAAATAGAAATCATTAAGTTCTTCTATTGTATTAAATGTATAATATACAGGTTCTTCTACTGTTCCAAACTTAAACATAACTGGTAAATTTTTACCATTAGTCTGAATTGCTAAATCATATATAGCTTTGTAATTAAACTGATTTTCACTTGAAAGCCATACTGGATATGATACGTTATCATACACCCATACAAAATCATTTAATATTTTATTATCAATTATTTGATTATACCAATCAAATATTAATTCTTTTATTTCTTCAATAGATGGCTTATATGAAAATTCTACTTCATTATATATAACCAAATCTTCATTGATTTTTTCGTTATTTTGGTCATTATCTGGTTGAATATTCCATCTAACACGCCATTTGTTTAGTTGTGGGTTAGTACATTCGAATAAATCCACATTTTTAGTACCATGCACTATCATTATAAAAACAATTTTTAATTTTTATTATACAAACACATATCTGTAATTTCCATTAGCAAATTTATGTTTCTTTATTGTTGCTTCAAAAAGAAAACCATACTGTTCTTTGATGGCTTCCAACTCTTGAATCATTTTTGATGATGATGTTATATACTTCTTTTCTGCACCATCCATCTTGAATTTAACAACACATCTATTATCACCATAGCTTGTTTTTACATTAGTCTCAAAATCAAGAATTTCAATTTCCATATTCACTAAGTCACTCAATGGTACTTGGTCACAATCAAATACTTTTTTATCTCCATAATTTTTAGAGAGATTAAGCTTCATATCTTTAAATTTCATCTCTTTGTATATTTTATAAATTTTTTTATCATTTTTTATTACTGTTTCGAATAAATGAATATAATTACTATGTTTTGCCCATCCATAAAAAGCACCTAATATAGATTTCAATCGTTTTTCACTTTTAACTTTCTTTAAATGCTTCAAAGCTTTAACTTTGATGGTTTTTCTTAATCTTATATAATCATGTCTGATTACATAACCCAAGAAATCAATTCCTCTACTTTCAACAGGAAAAATTTGTACATTTTTCTTAATGGTCAATTTCAAGTATGTAGTAACATATTCCTTTATTTCACAATAAATATGTTTTAATTTTTCCTTATCAGAATCCAAGATAACAATATCATCACAATATCTAAAATAATATTTTACATGTAATGTTTCTTTAATAAAATGGTCTAAGTAAGACAAATAAAAATTGCCAAAATACTGAGATGAATGATAACCAATAGGTAAACCTTCTTTAAAACTTCTAATTATCCTAATAAGTAAATCAATTACTTTTTTATCTTTAATTTTCTTTTTAATTAAAGAAATTAAAATCTCCTGATTCACAGAAGGATAAAAATGATGAATATCTAATTTTAAACAATAAACTGTATTTTCCCCATCTTCTAATGCTTTTACTACTCGTTTAAGACCATCATGTAGTCCTTTTCCTTTTATAGAAGCATAAGAATCTCTAATTAAAGTTTTATATAATACTTCTCCACAAACTCGCATAATTGCATTCAATGCAATTCGGTCATAATATGGCAAACTTTGTATTAATCTAACTTTTTTACCTTCTTTAACTGTAAATTCATTAAATTTAGATGGTTTAAAAGTTTCATTCTTTATATCTTCAATTAATTCATTAATTATTTTTTCTCTGTTTTCCGCTACTCTTTTAATAGAACGTTTTGTTTTATTCTTTGTGTCTAAAAAAGCATCTACTGCTTCATTCAAGTTCTCTATGGAGATTATTTGCTCCAATAAATTACCAACTCTTTTCATTAACTTTTTTGCTTTCCAATAAAAAACATCTTCCTCAATTACTTTACTAAAGCTGTTTTGTTTTATTGTTTTAAAATTTGTTTTTTGCATCAAATGCAAGGTCGTATTATTTGTAACATTTATAAAAAATATTACATAAATTTTAATTTTTTGGATTTTAAGCCGAGCACCCACATTGTTATTCGTATTCGAAGCATCGTTCTTCGCATTCGCATACGCAACACCGCCATTCGAATTCGCATTGTTATACGAGCGAAAGAGGACACGAGAGCGCAACTAATAATACCAACCTTCTCAATATCATACGCAGTCGCAAAACGCTTGACGCTTACGCTGATATTTTATCTTCTATTTTCTATAAATAATAATTATCAACTTTTATATAAAAGTATAACTTATCAGATTCAATTATTTTTTACATAAAAGAATCTAATAAGTTAGAAATATTTTAATTTAAGTCGATATTGTTATCTAAATCATGTATCTTGCCACGGAAAGCAAGCCGAGCACCCACATTGTTATACGTATTCGAAGCATCGTACTTCGCATCCGCATACGCAACACCGCCACCCGAATTCGCATCGCTATCCGAGCGAAAGAGGACACGAGAGCCAGAATTTTGCCAGTAATAATCGCTAAAATAAGTAGTATCAGAACCACCAACAGCCGTTGGAACTACATCCATATATTCGCCTGCTGCAAGTTTAGTAATCCAGCCATCAGTTGTACTTGCTTGTACACTTCTTACACCACCACCATTTTTTTTATACTTACTTGGAATAGTGATGTTCCATAATCTATCTTCGATTTCTAATCCTTCAACATTTTCATATACATAGCCCCATGCACCTTCAAGCCCTAAGAAATTTACAAAAGTTGCACCTGTATTTGAATTATTAATCGGTCCAGCACTTGAAGCATCTGCTGTTGTGTCAGTCATACCTAATGCATCAGTTGAGCCATTGGTTCTTCCTGACCATATATGAGGTCCAGCTCCACATTTTGCTTGTGCATTTGTGTTTTTATATTTCAAATAGAATAAATTAGCAATTGTTTTATGCATTTCATAGTCAATTATCTGAAATCCATCACCACGTGCTGCTGCTTTAGCTTTAAAATTAGTATTACTTACACCTGTAACACGATAGCCACCACTTACTGAATAAATTTGTGTTGTTCCACTATTACCATAAGAGCCTGAACCATCTCCTGTAACTGAAGATGCTTTATATACACCAAGTAAAAATGCTGGGGAAAATTTATACCCTTCTTGTTCAACATTTGAAAATCTACATTCCCATTTGTTAGTGTTTGAGGTATCTTGAATACCTAAGTACCAATGTTCTGGAAAGAATACCATCACATCTTTTGTTGTAATTGGTGCTGAAGTACCAGTTGCATATAATGTGCCATTTGTATTATCTAAAAATCTAATATTAGCCATTGGAATAGTACCTTCTTCTGTTGTTGCAGAAGTTACGTTTTCAATTACACAACGTCTAATTTTGCTTAGAAATTCTTTCATTGATGTACCATTATAATCCATACCTTCAGTTATCATAGCATCAGGTCCAGACACAGATGTATCAATATATATTGAAAAATAGCTATTTTCTTTATATTGAATAGTATTTACAGTTTCTTTAATAGAATTAACAGTTTGTTCTTCAACTAAATTAGTTGAACTGTAACCTGAAACTGAATTGATTGCAAATGCTATTACAGCATCTTTTGGGTAGAAATAAGATTGTTTATTATTTATTGTTGCTCCTGTAAATGCGAATGTAGTTGTTCCACTATATTCAGTTCCATTATATGTATATTTCCACACTAAATTTGCGCCAGCATCATTTGGTTTCCAATCAAAAATATGATTAGATGCTTCAATATGTTCTTTAAATATTACACTCTATTTATCTTGATTATAAGATATTGTATGTGTTTCCTCTACATTATTGTTTGCAGGTACTTCAATTGGAGATGTAATGGCATATTTTTCAATATATAATGGTTTAACTGTATATGAAGTGTTTAGTGGCAAATTAAATACTAAAGAAGTCGATGAACCATCATATTGTTTAACATGGCTAATACTATTATATACTATATCAATCTGAGCATTTGAAGGAATACCATTATTTGATGTTAAATTAATAATCACTTTCTTTTGATTATAATTAATAGTTGCATGTCTTTTAACATTATAAACAGCAACTATATCAGTTAAACCACCTGATACTGTATAACCATCTATTGCATACCCTAAAACACTATATGTTAAACCTGGATTTATGTAAGCAACGTATGATAAATTTACACCATCATATAAAATTTCTAAAGGTTCAATACCTTCATCTTTAAATGTAATAATAGCTTTTGCATTAGAAGGTATATTTCCAACATTAGATGCAAAAGTTATTGTTACTTCTTCATTTTTCATAACACCTGCTGTTTGCTCGTCAATATAAGCCTTAATTTTATAATAAGGCTTATATTCAATCAGAGCAGTTTTATTATGATTCAGTGTATAAAGGGCTTCATTATCGCTGGTCATAACAACAGCAATTTCACCTGCTAGCAAATTTTTATCAGCATCACTATTATTGACAATAGTATTTAAGATAGTATCATTTGTTGCAGTCTTGCTCGAATAATTTATAACTTTATCTCTTTTCATTTAAATTAAAATATTATTACTTTTTATATAATAATTATTCTAATAGTTTCCACAATTAATAATTCTTGAAGAAAAAAGTCCATTATTGCCTAGTTCCAAACGGTTATCAGGATTAGAATCTATTTTTAAATTTGCTGTAACATCGCCATTTGTATTTGTTAAATCAATACCATCAGTTGATGTAAAGGTTAAATTCATACCAGGAACAACAATACTACTAATAACCATATCATTGCGCCCTAATAAAGATATTGTGTTACCAGATATATTCATTTTAATAGTACTTGTAATACCACTAGTTGCATCTACTGATAATACTAAATCATTTGATTTAACTACTGTTTCAATCAACACTGATTTAACATCATTAACAACATTTTCAGTAACTTTAATACCTTTACCAGCATTAATTTGTTGTACTTTATTATTAATAAGTGGGGTTAATTTATCTTCCAAAACTTTATCAGCATGTGCAAATGACCCATCAACATTATCGCCACCATTAATAATATCAATTTGGTCTTGTAAATGACCAATATCAGTATCTTGTATTTTTTGGTCAACTAATTTCATTATAGTTGAAGTAGGGTCAAACTCAACAATTTTAGTTGTACCGCTTTCATCTACTTCACCTCTAAAATAAATTTTTTCTTTATCTTTTCTATTATTAATTGCAATAACTCCTTCATCAAGTTTATCTAAACTTGGAACGATTGGAAAATTGCTATGTAATACTTGTATTTTTGTTGTTTTACTCGCCATCTTTCTTTACAGTAATTTCGATTATTCTTGATTCATCTGAAGTATTTTCATCTACTGATATTGTAGTTTTGGTGAATCCATTTCCTTCTGATGGTGTAAATTTGATACTATTATCTATAACACCATTTACTCTTGCTTCAAATTTGATAAAAGGGTCTCCTGTTATATCTAATTCAACATCATTTAATACTTTACCTTCTTTTGGTATATGAACAGTTTTAGTGTTTTTCCATTTAACACTATCAACAACAGGTTCAGGCTCTGGTTCAGGGTCAGGTGTTGGCTCTGGTTTAGGCTCTGGAGTAGGGTCTACATGTGGCTTATTGTTTTTCTTATAAAAGTAAAAACCAATTGCACATCCAATAACAGCAATTACTAAAACGACAGTTAAAATCATAATATTTTGTTTATTAATAAATACTTAATTGAAAACCATAAATAAACAAAAAAAGCCATACAATATTGTATGGCTTTTTATATTACATAACTAAATCTATATTAGAATGGAAGGTCATCTGTATCATCATTTTGTGTTGATGGTGCAGGTTGTACAGCAATATTCATGTCAGTATGTTTTGCTGTACTTTTGGGTGCAGGAACAGGAGTTTCATCTGTTGATGCATTATCTTCTTTCTTTGTACCAGTTCCGTTAAACTTAATATCAGCATTATATATTTCAACACCACATACCCATTCTTGGGCTTTGTTTTGATACATTCTTGTTCTCATATCACCAATGGCAATAATATTACTACCTTTTTTCAAATACTGTGCCATTCTCATAGCTTCCTCTTTAAATGAAGAAATGTTAACCCATACAGCTTTGTTTGTTCCATCTGCATTTTTTTCATCACCATATTCATTAGAAGCCAATACAAGTTTCAATACTTTATTTCCACTTGTGGGAATAGTATCAATTTGAGCATCTTTAGCTAAAAATCCACTTACAATTAATGTTCTCATTTTTCTTAAAGTTTTTATTTATTTTTAAAATTAATTTCATTGCAAATATACGACTTATTTGTCATATTTACCACAATTTTAATATATTTTTTATTTAGTATTTAATAATTTAACATTACTGGAATTATATGCGATAATTCCAGACTTTGTTGATAACATCTGGTAATCATCAACGTCATTTATCTTAAATGATATTACTTCATTTAAAGTTTCTTTATCAATAAACCTTAATTTATCATCTTTAAATAACAATATGAACTTCTCATTTGCTGTAAAATTATATTGTTCAGGAATTTGAATTGTATTCATTTTACCCATTTTGTTTATTGAAAATAATTCATAAACAATTTTAGAATTTTGCACACTTGTGATTAATCCAACATTCCCTACTTGTTGAATATCTGCAATATTATTAGGATATATACAAGAATTTAATGTTTTACCATTATTATAGAATATAATATTATTAGCTCCAAGTCGTTGAAATAATCCATCACGTTTAATAAACGATTTATGATATACATTTTCAACTGTATATTTAACTGAATTACAAAATGTTTCATCCAAATATACCTTGTACATAGTATCATTTGCTGTTATTATTAATAATATATTCTCATATTGTTTTACACAATGTACATTATTAATTGCTAATGATGTAATATCAATAAATTCTTGTTTTTTAATATCAAAAAGTTTTAACTTATTACCTTTCAAACCATATATGTATTTATCAGTCAATATAATATTGATTGATTTATCAATTATAGTTAAGTTCATTACAACTCCCTTAGACACTGTTGACATAATTAAATGACGTGTATCGGTTGTTATACACAAATAATTTTGTGAAGAAGTTACTGATACAATATTTTCTGATAATATGGTAGTAATCAATAAGTCATCAGAACAAATTACCTTGTCAAATTTAATTTGTTTAATAATTGCGCCATGTAAATCAAGTAAAAAACGCTCATTATTATTAAACAATTTTTCAAACAATCCTAAAAGATTAGTATCAGAAATTGCTTTATAAAATTTGGGAACTTTTATATTCCCAAATTCTTTTTTATTGACTAATGATAAATCATTCACTTCTCGGTCTTTTAAGTTATCACGATATATATTATGAATACCTTTATATGGATGAATACCAGTGAACAAATTAAAAATACACACAGCTAATGCAAAATAATCACTGTTTTTAGTAACAAAACCATTATTTTTATAATCTCTGATTTCCTCTAATAATTTATCATTATGTTTATAAGACATAGTTTCATAAGAATCAACATCAATAAACTTAACATCTAAATTATTATTAACCATAACATTAAAAGGATTTAAGTCACCAATAATGATGTTATTATCATGTGCATTTTTTACTGCTGCTATTAATTTATCAGCTATTTTTGTTTGATAATCTGATGGTAATCCTCTCTTCATAGCAAAATTTAATGAATAAAGAGAATATAATGGAAAATAATCAACACAATCAAGCTCAGGCATTATAAAGCCATTATAATCTCCAGAAACCGCAATTTCTGGTTTCACAAACAATTTATCATCTAAAGGTGATAATTCATCTATTTTTCTTTGAGAAATAGCTCTAGAAGCTTCAAAATATAGTTTAACAACTTTGCCATTATTTAATGATACAATCATCCCCTCGCCACCACGAGCAAGTTCTTTGCTTGTATCAATTTTATATATTTTCCCATTACTATCTTTTATCGTTGCCATCCTAGTATATCATAAAATTGCTGTTTACCTTCTTCAGTTGTTAGTTCAAAACCATTGTGAGCAATCCATTTATTACGTTCAATATAATAAAAAGTTCCATCATCAGTATCTTCAGTAATAAGTGTTTCTAACATTTTATCTGGTAGTTTACCATTCTTAAATTTTTCAGGAATAATATAAGGAATTACTACACTTTCTTTATAAACAAAACGTCCAAATTTTTTATCATCTGAATAATCATTCCAATCAATTGATTTTTCGTCTTTAAGCTTTGCAATCTGTTGGTCTGTGTGCAAACATTTTAATTGGTCATGAGGAATGAAAGTTTGAGCAGCCATTTGTTTAGAATTTCTTATACAATCAATTTGACGATATAAGAACCATGCAAAAACATCATTTAAAGTTGGTACATTCCACACTTTGCAATCAAATTCAACTAGTTTCTGTTCTTTTAATGTTTCAATTGATTTTTCATTTAAATAATCAATCATTAACAATTGGTTGAATTTAGCCGTAGCTAAACTTGCAGCAATAGAACACATTTTCACCATTCTATAACTAAACCAACTTTCAGAATTTTCATTCTCCATATCAGTCACATAAAGAGAAATTTCATCTGATTGTACATATGCAAATTTACAGCCTTCAATGTTTTCGCACAAATATTGGGCTGTTTGATTCATCATATCAATAAATTTTTCATCATATGGTTTTTCAAATCTTTTACAAAACTTGGAAAATGCCCTACCATCTAACATTAATAATACAGGTGCATTTGGTAATAGTTTATAATCAGTTAAACTACGATAATATAGCATTCTTTTCTCTAAAGTATCTAATCTCATATTACTTTATCTTTTAAAAATGTTTCACTTCAATAAATTTCTCAAATACTACTATACTAGAATATGGATATGTTTTTTTATCAATGCCTTTGGAAGATAAAATTTCTATAATATAAGATTTACCAATTACAGGTAAACTTCTATTTGCAATTCCTTTAATAATACCTATACCTTTAATAGCATCATTTATATTAAAACTAACAATGGTATTTTCAGTCAAATTATTCTTTTCATTTGTTTCCATTTTTATTCATATTTTAAAAGTTTTTTGTTCCAGTATGCAGTTCTCCCAAACCATTTACCATTACTAAACGGTTTCCAAATAATACCATTTTTATCTAAAAATGATACTTTAGTAATATTATTTAATTTAGCTAATAATTCTTGATTATCTTTTAATAAAGGCGTGACATTAGGTATTCTTTTCATTTTTAATCCTATTAAAAAAATCTTTCCATAAACCATATATCTCATATACCCACCATAAACAAAAAGATATAAAAAATATATGAGCAAACACTCCAACAATAATAGCATTTGTCATCAAATAAATTGATGCTATCATAAATGTTAATATCAATAAAAACTCCAATATTAACATTATATTTTTTATTTTATATGATTTATCTTTTTGTATCTTTTCCATTTTTTAATTTCGCTTGATTCTATATACACAAGCAGTCCCATTATTAAGAACATAGCTATATAATTGTATATAGTTAGTGTTAAAAAGAATATGTGAAATAAAAATGCTAGTGTAAATACATTCGCAAATATTATATAAACATAATCAATAAAGGTTGCTTTATGACTACGGAACTGAACAAATCTGACATATCTATTCCATAGACTCAGTAGACGTTTCATTACTTTTTTCTTTTATTTCAGTTATTTTAATAATTGTAAAATCATCTAAATTCTTTACTGGAATATTTTTAAATTCATCAATCTTTCCGTTTTGAAACATATTATATAAACGACACATAGGTATTGTTTTATATTTATCATTCAATTTCAATTCATCATGATTCAATCCTAAAAACAAAATTTCAGCTTCAGTTGTAACATCTGTTCCAAATTTATCTTTAAAAGATTCCATGCCATCTGATGATATGGAAATCTCGTTCTCAAATACTCCACTATATTTAGTACAATAAGTATCATAATAAAAGTTGAAATCAGAATACTTTACACTAGATAAATACCACACAGCATTACTATTTGAATCATGTACATAGTGTATTTTATCATTAATTTTGCATACGCCATCACCTGCAAAACATATAAAATATTCTTTTGTCAGTTTATTAACCAATGTTAATACAACTGTACTAAGCATTTCACTATTTACTTTATAATTAAGGCGATAAATTCTATCATAAAGTAAGTGAATAATTTCTTTTCCACTTTCATTAATATCTTTAAAAGGAAAATTTCTATTATCATCTTCTCTTATAATATAAGGAATGTCAATTAAAACTTCTCTCAAACAATATTTATGCATAGTGGATGCAAAATGTGAATCAATACCAGATGAACATCCATCAAAAACGGCTGCAACAATCACTTCTTCATCTTCATATACATAAAAATCATCTTCACAATGAAGTGAATGAGCACATCCCATAGCTATAAAACTTTCGATTTTATACATTTTCTTTTTTAATTTAAATTCTCTTTTTTTATTTTATAAAACTTTTTAATCATAGTTTATTTGGCAGACAACCGTTCTTCACATGCAGTCATTAAAGCTGATACACCAATCCAATAATTACTTGAACATGACCAATATTTTAATTCATCTCTAAGTTTCTTTTCATCATCAATTAAATTAATATTTCTAATAGAATTAATGACATATTCATCTATGGTACAAGAATTATCCCATACATTCATATCATTTGTTGCTTTATCAATTAATTCAGAAATTCTCTTATTTGATAATTTTTTCATTAGTCAATAACTTTTATTGTTTTATATGTATCACACAAATATTTTATTTGATGCTTACAATCAGCTATTGCATCATGTTTGATGCCATCAAAAGGACAATTTTTCTTTATCTTAGGATTTATATTAACAATTGTTCTCAAATCACTCACATTATAAAATTTCCACGGAAGTGTTGTATAAAATTTATAAAATGCATATTCTAAAATTGAAATATCAAACGTTGAGCCATTTCCCCATACCACAACATCCTCACCACAACTTTCAACAAAATTGAAAACTTTGTCTAAAGCTTCTTCTAATTGAATTCCACTTGTACCATAAATATGTGCTCTAGCTTCATCTGATTGACGTAACCACCACATAATAGTATCAGCACTAATAGTTAATCCTTCATCAATACAAGATTGTAAATCAACTCTTACATATAATGTTTCACCAATTTCTCCTGTATGTAAATTAAATTCAACAGCACCAATTGATAATATACTTGATGTATTTTTATTATCCAATGTTTCAAGGTCAAACATAATATGACCATATTTATCTTGTCTACTTTGATTCATATCTATTTATATTATTTTCTTATTGCAAATATACAATTTAAATTTGATATATGGTATTTAATAATATTAATAAATGTTAACCTTACAGTGCTTGCATTTATTTTGTTGAAATAGATAACATCTACTTCCACATAAGCCCACTTTTCCAATAATTCGACAATTTATATTATCTTTTTCCACATCAGTCAATTTAATTATCATAGGTTTAGAAAGTGATGTATTATGAAAACGTTTTCTCATTAGTCAACAAGTAAAGATTTTTTATCACAATTTTCAAAAACTTCTTGAATCATTAAATTTATTTTAGATAATTCTTTTACTCTAGATTCAATATCTTCTAATAGGTTATATAATGCATCTCTTTCATCTTCACCATAACCATCAGCAAGCACTTCATGACTATAACCATTCCATTTCATAAAATAGGCTTCAAAACTATAATTTTTACCTTTTTTATCATTCCATACAAAAATATAATCTTCACCTATATGGTTTTTATTATATTTATCAAAATCATATAAACTCATATTCTTTTATTTATTAAGTCTCAATATACATTTAATGTGTGTATTATCTTTTAATTCAATATCAAAATCTTTTAATATTTGTCTTTTAGTATAAGGTAAAATAAATTCCTCATAATAGTCAATTACATATTTGTCAGTAATATGTTCCATAAAATTTTCCACATAAATTGGAAAATAATTTTCTTTTACCTCTCTATCCCAATTTTCAATCCATCTATATTTAAGTAGAAAATGAATCAAATTCTTATTTTCATTAATAGACCCCCAATGATTTTCATAATCAGAAAGATGCGATTTATTTGCCTTTCTTCTTACTTTAGCAATGTCATTTATATTGGATTTTTTATTAATTGACATACTTGGCAACATATCACGAATAACTACATATTCAAACTTTCCACCAAATACTACATCCCAAAAAGTATCAATTGCAAGGAATGTCGAATAAGAATATACTTCATGTATAACTGAATTAAGAATAATAGCTTTTTTAGAATTTATATAGTTCTCATTCAAAAATTTTTCTAATGCATTCCATTCACTATATAGATGTATGTTTTTTGGAAGATTAACATTATCTTTACCTGCAATATTAATATGAGCAGCTTCAATCATACTTTCTGATATATCATATCCAATATATGTATATTCAGGAAACAATGCATTCATAAATTTAATTAATTCTCCGTCAGCACAGCCAAAATCTACAAAAACAGTTGCTTCAGTTTTGTCAATGAAATAAATTTTATCCATTAAACTTTTTTTCATGTTAGCATTGTAAGATGCAAAACTACTAATTCTTTGTTCTTCCATTTTGTTTTATGATTTATTATTATGATGCAAATATAGAAACAAAAAACGGAACTTGCAAATAAGTTCCGTTAATTATTATTAATTTATATTTAAATCATTCATTTTCTAATTCTTTAATCAATTCATTTACATATTTAACACAAGAATCATATTCATCATAACCATCTAATATCATTGCTCCTATAAGAATATGTAATTTATCAATTACTTGTTTTTTATATATTTCAATTTCGTTATTGTACATTTCTTTCATTTTTCACTATTTCTTTATCAGGTATATTTTCATCATGCGAAATAATATATTTCTTATCATTAGCATAATCAATCCACATTCTATCATTCTTTCTACCAACAGCATTTTTCTTGATGCAATCATGGCAAATAGTCATAACCCACCCAGTTGTATGACCAATATGTTCTTTACTACCACATAACTCACATGTTTCCCATGAATCACATTCAGCATCTTCAATCAATTTTGAAAGTTCTTCTGTTTCAAAATTAACATAAAATCTTAATTGCCCAAATTTTTCTTTAACTTGTTCAATTACAATTGGATTTTTTGTATGTTCAGAATTATATTTTTCAATATAATCAAAGATGGGTTTTAGTAAACCTTTCCACCCATCTCCACATTCAACACCAAACAATTCATATGGTGTTTGAAGTTTATCATTTGTCTTTTCCTTCATAATCAGTTGTTTTACCATAAATTGAATTTCTTTGTACATCAATTCTTATTGCATAAGCTTCATTTGGACGTGGAAATTCAAAATATTCTCTCATTCTTTTAATAACATCTTGTGGTATTGTACCTTTTCTTCTTTCAAGTGTTTTGTTAAAATCAGGTGCTTCTACATACACATATTCGATACGAGCATTGTATGGAGCTAACATTGATTTAAACCCATCACGATACATTCTTTTTAAATTAGTTGCATTGATAATGAAAGATTGATGTTTTCTTGCATATTCCAAAATTCTTTCATTTTGAATACGAGTAACTTCATCTTCTTGCTTTTTATTGCCCATTGGCTTTTCACCTTTAATACCAATTTCAGTGCGAATTTCGTCTCTACAAACAGTTGGAATATTAGACAAATGGTTTTTAATATATGTATCTTTGCCTGAACCAGGTAATCCAATCATAAAATATACTGTAAAATTACCTACATTAGATGGATTATACAAATCCACAGGATATTCCATTTTTTGATTATGGAAAAATTCAAAACGACTATATTCATTAGAAAACTTATAAGGATTTTCTAAACATTTATAGTCTTGGGCAATTTCTTTTGCATATTCTAATTTATCTCTCCATCCATCTTCTTCAGTTTGAATTGCGCCTGAACAATCAGCGATTTTTAACGTAATTAAATCATTAAAAGATACAGGTTCTTCAGCTAAAAATATTACATCACGAACAGGAGTTTCAGAATCATAAATATATAACGGTTTCATATGGTTTCTAACCAAAGAGCATATTTTTTCTCTAACAAAAAAATCTTCATCCCATAACAATCTACGTGTGATTTGTTCACCAACAGGCGCATGACGTGGAGAAGTCCATGAACCCTTTTCATCTGACCATTTGGTTGTAGCACCTTTGCCTATATCATGAAACAAAGCAGCAGCAACCATAACTAAACGTCTTTGATGTCTCATATCAGAGAATATTTTATCTGATTCGTTATATGGTACTAATTTATACATTTTATTTACCACATTTACTGTATGATTCCATGCATTTCCTTCTGAATGCCATTTAGGATTTTGTTCAGTTTTTTTTAAAACACCAAATTCTGGTATTTTTGCCACTTCATCCCAATTAACCATATAAGTTTCTTGATTTATAATTTTCTCTAATAGTTTCATAAATATTTTTGTTTTTATCAATGTTCTAAACTTCGCTAAAGTTATTCTATTTTACGCTTTCTATAAAATAGAATAAATTACATCACAAATACCATTCACGGTATTTATAGCGGATTATTTTTAAACTTTTTGCAAATATACAACTAAAAATTAGAACTTCCAAATTTTTTCCATTAATTTAACATTAATAAATTAATTTATTAATTACTATTTATTTCAAACACAATCTGTTATATGAATAGATTTAAATTAATAATATGTACGGAACAAAATTATCAAGATTTATCTATTAAAGATGAATACACTTTATATGTAACTAGTGATAAAAATAATGGTTATTTAGGTGTTAAAAAATTATGGATAACAAAAAATGATTTAGAATCAAAAACTGGAACAATATGAAAGATTTACATTTTTTACAAGGATTAGAGGAAAATTATACCAATATTACTGAAAAAGATAATAATAGTATTTACATAACTAAAGACACATTAAAAGGTTTTTTAGGTGATAAAAAACTATGGGTTACTGAAAGTGAACTTAACTCAATAATTAATAATATTAATAATAAACTTGATGAAATTAGTGGTGAATCTTATGGTATTACAACATCAGATAAATTATCTTATCTTTTAGATACTAAAAGTTGGATTAAAGGTGCTATTGAATATCAAGGGCAACCAGTACCAGATAACACAACTTTTAGATTATATCATACAGCAATTGGAGAAATTGGAAGAAAAGTACCTGTTATAGATTATCATACTGTTGATGATATATTAAATGGTGGAAAAGTAATATTCAGCAACCAAGGCTCAAATGTTAATTATTCATTAGAACCTTGGTTTGAACCAATCGGAAATATTTTAGTTGAAGATTATGGTACTCCTGCTAGTGGTGGTCAAACTATTATCAAAAAAATAAGTGGTGCAGGTCAATTATTTTTTAACTTTAATGGAGAACCTAATGGGGCATTAAACATGGATGGTTTAAACAATTTTTATATAACAATGTTTAGTGAAGTACCATATGGTTTTGAATTAAGATTTATTAGTTGGGATAATGTAGAATATAACTACCAAATATCTTTTACAAATAAACTAAAATCTAAAAACTGGAATCATATCATTATACCTATTTCTGATATTATATCAACAGGTATGAACATACAAAAATTAAGTGGAATATTAATGAATGGTAGTTCATCAGAAAGTGAATCAGTCACAATGTATATTAATGATATGTATTTCAAATAATAAATAAATAACAAAAATAAAATTAATGGCGAATTTAAAATTTTTTAAAGGAACTAATGCAATCCCTGTGAATGCTACAACTGATGGTAACATATACTTCAAAACTGATAGTGGTATCATACAATTATTAGATAAAAAATGGTATGCAGGTGGTGAAGATTTTACTGATGTTGTTATAACAACAAACAACAATGCACTTGTTGCAACTTTTACGAAAACAGATGGTACAACTAAAACTGTTACATTATTAAATGGTATTAATGGAGATGCAACTAATATGACTATTGATAATAATGGAGACATTACAGTTGATGTTGTAGTAAGTAAAGCTGTTGCAACTGGAAATAATATATTGATAAATGATGGTAGTGGACTATATTCGACAATAAAAGCCATTTATGAAAGTGGTTCATTACAACTACAATATTATAATGGAACTGCGTGGGCTAATGTTGGAGATGCAGTTGATTTACTTCAAGATTCATTTTTAGCTGGAGCAACATTTGCCAAAAATCAAGCTGAATTTAATGCATGGATAATTGGTAAAGAATGGAGTGGTATAACAGCTACAATTTCAGAACCAAGTATTGTTTTCATCATGAGAGAAGAATCAACTAGTGGCATCACTTATGAAGCCATTGTAGTACCAACTGATGATTTATATAAAGCATATACTTTTCAATCAAGTAGTTCTGTAACATTAACAGCAGTTGAAACTTCTAATACTGTTAACGTTACAGCAAATGTTAATTTATCAACAACTGATGGAGATAACATATTAGTTGGGAAAACAGATGGTTTGTATGTACCACCAACACCATCATTAAGTGGCAATACTAGCTCAACAGCAAATGTTACAGTTGCAGCTAACAAAATAACAACTGATGTTAAGAAATCTGCTGAAAGTAACAACGCATTAGAAATAAAATCAGATGGTTTATTTGTGTCAACTCCTGCTCAAATGACAGTACTTGACACAAACACAGTTGATTTAACTTATAATGCATATGAATTACAAGCAGATGTTAAAATTACTGCAACACAAGGAGATATAACTTTAACTAAAGAAAGCGATGGCTTAAAAGCGGCTCTAAAAATTAACCCTACAACACCTTCATTAGAAACAAGTGAAAATGGTGTGTCTGTAAAATTAGCACCACAACCTGACGAAACAACAGGTGGTGTTGTTTTAGAAAAAACAACTAATGGTTTAACAGCATCTTTGATATGGGGTGAATTTTAATAATATTTCAATATAAATTAAAAAAAATGAGAGAAATAAGTAAATCTAATCCACTTGCTAGCTGGGGATTCACAACACCAAGCCCACTTAATAGTACATTAAATCAACTAAAAGATATTAGTGGAGATGATATACAATTAAATGACAATTATGTATCATTTTACCGTGTTATATATGAAATGATTGTTAATGGTGGTGGAATGAGTCAAGGTGTTAGTGACATAAAATATAATTCAGTTAATAACTCTTTAGAAATTACTTATTCAAATCAGCCAACAAAAATAATAAATCTTGTCGATAAATTTTTATCTAATGTGTTGTTTAATAGTGATACTAACACTATGGTATTCACATTAAATGATTCAACAACCATCAATTTAAATTTGACATCATTAATAGGTAAATTTTATGACAAAGAACATATTGATGATAATTTTTATGATAAGAACACTGTTGATGATAAAATAAGTAAAAATGTTCTTACTTGGAACGAATTTTAATATATAAAAATGGGAACTAAGGTAGTTCCCATTTTTATTTTCTCTTTACATTTTTCTGAAGATAATTTTCAGCTTCTTTTCGTTCATCATCTGATACTTTATTACCAAATAAATCTTCTCCAGTCCCTCTTGCTATAACATGTGCTTTGTTAATTGCTTTTTCTTTATTCTGTTTATTAACAGAACGAGTTTGGGTGGCTTTCTTTGCTGCATTTTGTCTTGCAATTTTCTTCTTATTATATAATTCTTCTTGTTCAGGAGAAACGCCATCATCAAATAAAGATGCTTGTATCGCTTCAATAATACAAGCCATTAATACTGATTCTTTAATGCTAATTTTATTCATTGTATGTAATATCATTTAATATTAAATATAATAAAAAATAAAATTACACTTATTTATAACATCTATTATCTAATGATGAATCAATAAAATCATTTATTATTTCTTTAATTGTGGCTTTATCTAAAATTCTTCTTGGTGCAAGTGTTTTGGCTGCTTGAATTAAGCAATCTATTACACTTGTATTGTCCCCTATACCTCTATTAAAATATTCACAATCCACGTCATCATCATCTAATTCTTTTGAAAAATCATAATTACGATTCCTCAATTCTTCAACTAAATCATCATCGTCCGCATCATCAAGTGGGTCATAATCATGCCTACCTTCAAGATGATATACAATATCATAAGTTTTCAAGGAATTTAGATATTTGTCAGTATCAATTTCAATTTTTAAACCATCATCAGTGTCAATTGACAAATAAGATGGTAAATCAATAGTCACTTTATTTGTACCCATATTATTTTACTTACTAAGTTCATCTCTTAATTCAGTTAAAACTTCTCCCAAAAGATTTTTTCCTAGCCAATTCTCTTTATTATTTATTTGTGGATTATCTTCACTTAATCCAACACCCCAAATAATATCATAAGGAGAAGCTTCAACAAAAGTTTGTGTTTTATGACTAAGAAGTTTCTCTTTTAAATCTAAATTTTGTGTAAATTTAGCTCTACAAGCTTCTTTCATATATTCTTTACAAACTTTTGACCAAGCAATATCTTTAAAATTTTTAACTTTACGCCCTAATTTCTTAGCTACTTTAGGGTCATCAGTACATAAAATAGCCATAGCCATTTCTTCATCGTTAAAAAATTTAGCCTTTTTATACATGAAATATTGTTCTGCATTATAGAACTTCTTTCCTTCTAACTGAAATTCTGAGGGAAACCAATTAGAAAATTCGCTTCCCCAGAAAAATACATAATCTTTATTTACTCTCATTGAACATATTCTTTATATTCATTATAAAATTCTTCACGTTTTTGTTTAAATTCTTGAAGTGTAATTTCATTCTTTTCGTCAAGAGCTGAATGACATACTTCAATTACACCATGACCAAAATGATACGATTTCTTTGAATTTTCATCTTCATATTTATTAAAAAAATCGCAAACTAATGTAATTGAATTATAATATACATATTTAATTTCTGTCACTCTAAAATATTCAACATATTTAGTATTAACATCATTTATTGAACCACAACAACTATTAATATTTTTATCAGAGACAAAACATTTATCTTTAATATTTCTATTAATTAAGTCTGTTTTAAACAATTCTGTATATTTCTTTCCTAGAATCTCCATTTTATCATACAAATTTCTTTGTACTTGTTCCAATTCTTTACGTCTTTCCAAAATACTTTCTTTATTTGACAAGTCCTCTTCTTTGGTTAAGATTTTACTTGAACCACAATCATTACTACAACAAATCATATTTATTTTATTTTTATTTAATCATTATTCAATCTTACATCAATTTCTTTTGGTAAATAAGCGAATGAATTTTCATCCCATTCTTCAGAATAACTACCAATTTCTAATAATGCATTACCAACTATGTTACTTGAAACAATCATACCAGTTTTAGGGCGATTGAACAATACAACATATGCCATTTCCTCATTATTTGGAAAACTAAACTTTCCAAGATAAGGATATTTACTTACTTTTTCCATAATTTACTAATTGTTCCAATTATTAAATTTAATAATGCCATTATCATAGCACTATTCCAATATGATATACTTAATGGCAAATAACATCCTAAAATTGGAAATAATTTAATTAATGATGGATATGATACCCATAATATAATACCTTCTAATAAAGAACTCCCAAACAATATAATCAATACACTAAGTATTGTTCCTATACTACCTACTATAAATTTAGCCATTATTTACCATTAATATAGTTATTCATTACTTTAGATACAACTTTCCCATTAGCCATAGGATATTCAGTTTTAACAATCTCCATAATTGGTTTCATATCTCTCATAGAAATTATATAACCTTCTTCTTTTGTTAGTTTATAAGCTGTAATTGCGGAACTCGTGAAATTTTCAATTTCTTCATCTGTTGCTTGTTTTGGCGCAAACTCTTGAATAATATTAATTTCTTTTGCTTCTTGTTCAGCTAATTCAGGACGTTTTGCGTTAGTGTATTGTTTAATCGAATCTTCTCTTTGAGAAATCATCTTAATTAATATACTTGCTTCAGTCTGTTCATCCAATACATTTCCAGCTTTAGCTGTTTTATACTCCATGAACTTAGTCTTAATTAATCTTAAAACTTCTAACTTTTCAGTTTCATGGTTTTTCATTGCTTCTGCAATCAAATTGTCTAATTTATCACTAATCATAATACTTCTGTTTTATTTTTTACCGTCTGTAACTTTTATAAATCCTTTACCATCACAAGTAGGGCATTTATCATCTCTACCCATCAAATATCCAATTCCTAATGTAAAACAGCCTAACATATGGTCATACACATATTTTCTGCCTTTACAATTAGGACATATAATAAATTCATTCTCTTTTAATCCCATAACATATTAAAATATTCATGAAACAAATTTAACCCTTCTTCTATTTTATCTGCATTTTCATCCATCTTATAATTCACTTCATAATGTTCAAATGCATATAACATTTTATTTAAAATTTCAACCCATTCATCAGGATTATCCATAAATTTACCAGGACAAGAACTCATTGTATTTTCAATAAAAACTTTTAAACGAGGTGCAATAAAACTACATATTGTACAGTCCAATGACCACAATTCTGTATCATCAAATCCTCTTAACTTTCTTTGATTCATATATTTTCCTTCTCTTTTATCTGATGATTTTGATAAAGAAAAATTTATATTTGGAATCCCTAAATACTTAGGGTCTTTCCTTTTTTCGATACTACGTTTCATAATGTTGGTTTAATATATGTTATGTAAACAAGCGCAAATATAATCAGTAATGCAAATATACTAAAATAAATTGCAAAATCCTCACTTTGAATGAATTTTCTAATCTTTTTTAACATATTTTATTCAAAAGGAACTCTTTTAATTTTCTAACTGCTATACCTCTATGAGAAATAACATTCTTTTCTTCATTTGTCATTTCAGCTAAAGTCTTTTCACAGTTATTAGGTACAAATATTTTATCATAAGCAAACCCATTACAGCCAAATGGTTGATAAGTGATAAACCCACTTAAACTTCCATTAAACATATGCATTTCTCCATCAATATAAGCTACTATCGTTGTAAGTTGTATTGCAGACCTATTTAAAGAGTCACCAAGCAATTTTAACGACTTTTCAACCAAATCCTCGCCTGTGGCATTTTCTCCTGCCCAGCGAGCTGAAAATATACCTGGTTCGCCTAATAAACCTGAAAACTCAATACCACTATCATCAGCAAAACAATTTAAACCAAATTTATTGTAAACATAACTTGCTTTTATGTTTGCATTTTCAAAATAACTGTTTCCTGTTTCTGGAATTTCTTCTGTTATGCCTAAATCAGTCAAACTGGTAATTTCAAATCTATCACCAAGAATTTGCTTAATTTCATCTATTTTGTGTTTGTTATGTGAAGCAAACACAATTTTAATTTTGTTCATATTATTTCATAAATGTTAGTGCTTTATAAGCCGATATATTTTTGTTATAACATCTTTTAAAGTAATCTATATTGTTTTCTACTTCTTCCTTTGAATATGTAAAAGTAATATACATTTTTTCATATTCATTTGATGCATTACATTCTAACTGAGAATATACATCTTCCATATATTTATCAAAACTAAACTTAAATGCCATATTATCAATTTAAATTATGAAAATCTAATATACTATACCTAACAGCACTCCTATGGAATTACCCAATGGTCTGTTACCAATAATTGCTTAAAGGTTCAGGGTTTCTGGTTTGTATAGTTTACTTTAAACCCTTGTTCAACATAATAGATTAAATAGAGCGAATGGTGGGAGTTGAACCCACTTTCACCAAACAGAATAAACAATTTATTCCCATTCGCTACGACCTTGCCAGGTTAGTTTTCCTCTGTATAGCCTTGTACCATCTCAATATCCACTTCACCTTTATCAATCATTTTTCGTTCTCTTTGATAAAACTTTAAACATTTCAATTTAAAAGCTTCAGGTTTTTTATCATTATCAATTCTAATAACAATTCCTTCTCTTGGAACTTTATTTTTACAATAAGGTTCATCTTCTTCCATACCAAAGTGTATTTTATCAGCTTTCATAGCTTCTAAAATATTTTCATGCCAATGGTCAGTTGTCGATATTTCAGGATAAAGGTCTGCTAATGTACCATGATATAAAATCTTAATTGGATGAATATTTCTCTTTAGTTCAGGATGCTCTTTTAATAAATTTTTAGTCCACTTTTCTACATCAGTTACATTCCATTCCTTTTTAACTCCATCTTTATCCTTTGTTGTTATACGATAAATCATAAGATAGTTTTCACCTTCCATGCAACCATAATCATAAGACTTTTGTATCATTTTTTGTGAACCTGATACATATCCTACAATTTCTCCATAAAGTGACATTCCTTTTTCAATATAAGGAGAAATTAATTTATTATATTCTCCCCATACATCAGTTTTATAAAATCCACTTGTAACGTTTTGGTTAATAAACTCATTTTTAATAACACCTCTTGAAGAATAAACATTTCCATACTTTAAAGTATATGCTGGTTTTATATGTTTTTCTAACATATGAAGTTTTTTATAACAACTATTAGAAACATTTTTATTTTTACTTCTACCAAAAGTAATAGATGTATTTTTTATTGTTCTTTTAACATGTTTATTAATTAAACGTTGAATAGGAGTCAATACAATTGGATGTTTCACTAAAATATTAGCAAAAATTGCAGATGTTCCATGTTCTTTAAGAGATATTGTTACAATATCATTTGGTGAAAATCTCCACACATTATTGTTAAATTGATTGGTATCAAAATGAAATGAAAATTCACCTTCGACCATTCTACTCATTCTCTTTATCTTCTTATTGCGTTTTTTGAGTTTTCTATCACCAGAGGGTTGTTGGTGTGGTGGTGTATATGGAACATATACTTTAATAAACAATTCACCATCAATTGTGTCAAATTGTTCATTAATATGAGACTCAATATCAGATAAATCCAAATTAGGCTTCCACTTCAATAAATTTTCTGGTTTAAATATAAAACCTACTGATGGCGTATTTCTTAATGTTAATAATTTAATACGACCATGTTTATTAAAAAAGCCCACTTTAGATTTAGCTTCTTCTTCTTTACCCTCTTCATATAACTTTTGAACTTCTTCGAAATTAGCATTTCGTTTTCTTTCGCCCATTTCATAAAGATTATTAGCAGATAAAAAATCTTTGTTAAGAATAGTTTCAATAGGACAATATATAACAATATCACCTTCTTTCATTTCATCTTTTCTAACAACTAATGACTGACCAAACACAATTGTTTGTCCTAAAAATTCAGAGCCTTCAATTGGCTTTACTTCACCAATTCTACATATAGCTGCACTATATTCTAATGAAGCTTTTTCTGATAGAGTAAATATTTTTTTCATATTAATTCATCATTGTATATTTTAGTAAAATGTGATTCAATTCTTTTATAAAAATCACTATTATCATCCTCAATAACTGAGCTTATAAAATGTTCATGTTCTTTTTTATAAACATCAAGCATTCTACTATTAATTAATTTTGAATAGAGAGCATTAGCTAGCCTATCACAAAGTTTTACAATAACAGCAAGTTTGTTTTCTCTAATTCCTTGGTAATATTTTTCATTTGCTCGTTCTGAACGATTTTTACCTTTTTCATTTGTTACAGCATAAACAATATCAGCAACATCTTCAGGTTCAATCATTAACATATAATGAAATGTTCGCATCTCTTCATCATCATAACAAGAAAAACAAAATGAATTATAAAAAGAAACCATTTTTTTTACATCATTATATGTAAGTCTTGCATCTTCAATTGAATCATGTAATAATGCAGAGTAAAAACATTTTATATAGTCTTTTAATAATGTTTGTTCATACACATTGTTAACAATAAAACCACACTCCCACGCATCATTAAAAACAATTGGCAACATATTAGTTACCATTCTCAAATGTAAAGAATATGGATTGTTATCATATTTTTGATTTACATTGTCATGTAAATCATAACATGCTATTGCAAACTTATCAAATGTTTCATTATAATTTGAATTAATAGCAAATCTTTTATCTATTTTTTCGATTATATTCATAACTTTCATTTTTTAACAAAAAGAGGGAGATTTTTGCTTCTCTCCCTCTTAAAATTAAAGACTAATCTCTACAACTTCAATTGCAATAACAATTCTTGTGTCAAAGCCTTTTGAACCATTTCTTCCATCGAAAGTTGACGAGTTTCACCTGTTTTTTCATCTACAACAGTAGCATCTCCACCAAGAAGTAAACTAACAACAGCCCCATCAAAACCTGAGAACATGTATGTTCCTGGGTCATCAATACTTGATGGGAAATCTTTATATTGAGAAGTTACATGCCACCATATAAACTTCATTTCATCAACAAATTCTTTTGGGAATGCCTGAAGAAGTTTTCTTTTGGATTCCTCATAATTTGTGGAAACTTCAGCATTTGATGATTTACGATTGCTGTAACCCCAATACCCACTATTGCTAGTTGGGTTAAATTGCATATCTGATATTACCAACAATGTTTTTGGGTAATCTTCCAACGGAATTTTAGGATTACTTCTTCTTACACGAATAATTTCATCAATAGCACCTTGAAAGTTCGTACCACCGCATCCAACACTAGGAAGATTAGACATCATATCAGTAAATGTACCTGACAATTTGTAATGTTTACTTGTATTATCAAATGCTAATACACTCTTATGGAATGCACCTTCATTTAAAGTTGAAAAATAAACTGCCAATGAATTAGCAATATCACAACATCTCACATCTTTCAAACCATAAATGCCTGTATTCATAGAACCTGAAGTATCAAGACAACACCACACATTACCCTTAATTCCACCATTATTCGATTTTGCCAATTTGATTAGACCATCAAATTGCTTATCAATTGTCATTTTTTGAATATATGACAATTGTTTTGTCATGTAATTATTTCTTGATGGAACTTGTTTTCCAAGCTCATAAACAAAACCTGTAAATTTGGCTACTGGTTGTTTTTCAATCCATTCTTGATATTTAGTTTCAAGATTGTGATTTTTTAACCATTTTCCACCATTTGCCAACATAATAGACAATGCACGACCAGGAATTTGATTAAAATCAATGTTATCATATAATCCACCACACATTAGTTGTTGGAACTTATGTGCAATACCTGTTGACTTAAATTTACGGTAATGTTCAGCTTTCCAGCCAATAAAATTACAAAATTCCTTAGCCAATTGATTAGTCTTAATTGCCCATTCTGAAACGCATTTCTTATTTGAGCGAATACGAGGTAAATATTTCAATACCAGACCTTTTTGATTTTCATCATTGATACCTTCAGCCATTGTTTTGAAAAACTCTTCTTTTTTCAATTCATCAGACATTGTAAGTAAAATCCACAAATCTTTCCAAGAACCGACAAGTGGAACAATCCACAAGTTTTTATAGAATGTTTCAGGATGATACAAAGCTACCCAAAGCATACGCTTTAAAGCTTCATCTTGATTACCTTGTCCTCGTTGAACAGTTTCAGTTTGTTCTCCACCAAACAACTTTGTTTTACGAGTAATCATACGCAAATAGAATGCAAAACGTAATGCACCTAATGCATCTTCACCCCATATAGCTGATTGGTCAGCAAATACTTCTTGAATGTTTCTTCCTTTTGCTGCACCTGCTTTTGCAAATTGGTCAACTAACAGACGACCAGTTGTTGAATTACTTACTGCACCATTAGCTGTTTGTGCTGCATGTTTACCTAAATTTGCTAAAAATAAATTTTGTGTCATAACAGAAAACTTTTTAAATTATTGCTTATTTTTCTTTATCTCTTTATCATTATTTCTAATGACATTGCAAATATACAACTTAATATTGAACTTACCAAATATTTATCGAATTTTTTTCTATTAAAATATGTTATTAATCTAATTTAGATATTTATATATAAAATGTTTTATATAATATGATACATAACATATCAAAAGATAATATTAAAAATATAGTTTCAGAATCATTACAAGAACTTGTTGTTAGAAAACAAGTTGAGCAAGTTGTATCTGAATCATTACAAAAAGTAATTAAATCTAAATTAGATGAAGCGTCAAAATCCACAATACGAAGATTTTCTCCTAAATCTAAAGAGAAGAAAAATGCAGAAAAAAGTGGTATGACACAAAACAAATATAAATCAGTAATGAACTCATTAAAAGATGATAGTTTAAATCATGCACAATTAATGAGAGATTTATGGCATCCATCAGATAAGAAGAAAGAGGATGAATTACGTTCTTTGTTTTCTAAGATGGCAACTGGTACACCTGATGCAGATGGTGTTGTAAGACATTTTACACCTGATGAAATTAACAAACTATATGAATTAATTAGAGGTATTGGTAAATAATAAATGGGAACTATGTAGTTCCCATTTATTATTATATAGCTATTCTTAGCTCTTCCATCTCTTTTTTCAATTTATCAAGAATTGCAAACTTTAATTGTCTTACTCTCTCACGAGACATATTCAATTTATCTGCAACTTCATCAATACTTAACTCTCGAACTTCATTAATGCCATATAACAATTTAATTATTTCTTGTTCTCTGTCATTTAATGTTACCAATAATGATTCTACAAAACTTTTTTCATAGTCTTTCTCAATATTTTCTTCAATGTTACAACTTGAAGAAACCGTTGCATATTCACTATTATCTTCCATTGTAAAACTTGCATCATCACCATCATTAGAATAGGTTTCATCAATTGATGAAACTCTTAACTCATATAAATCTTCATTATGACGAATATCATAATTATAATTTTTATAAATTAATTCTTTTATTTCTTCAGTGGTTGGGTATCTACCTTCACGTGAATAAAATTCGTTTCTAACTTTATTTGCTGAAGTATATATTTTATGTGCATTTTTTGTTTTTACAACATTTTCCTTTGTTATTAAATATGCATTCAACTCTTTGCGAATCCACCAAATTGCATAAGTTAAAAACCTTTTATTAATTGTATGGTCAAAATTATCAATGGCTTTCATCAATCCAATGTTTGCTTCATTGATTAAATCAGGAAGATTGTTATATGTTGACCATCTTCTTGCTGCTGATACAATAAATCGTTGATTACATTGTATTATTTTTTCTCTCGCTTTTACCTTTTCCGATGGAGTACCAAACTTTATTTTTTCAAATAATTCATATTCTTCTGTCGGTGTAAGTATATCATACTTTTTAATATCATCAAAATATAACATTGTAACATTATTACGATTCCAATATAAACTTGATGATTTGCAATCTACAATTAAAGCCATATATTAATTAAAATTTATTTTTTCTTTAAAATAACAGTACACTTATTTCCTTCATCTCTGGGTAGTGACTCAGGTACAGCTACTTCATCCATTTCAACAATAAAAGTCAATAACGATTTCTTAGAATCTTCTCTACGCCCTAATTCACGCCCTTTCATTGTTAAAACAACTTTTACCTTATTACCATCCTCAATAAATTCTTTTGCTTTTCTGACCTTTGTGTTAAGGTCATTAGATGATATGTTTGTACTTAACTGTATTTCTTTCAAAACACAATTTTTCTTATTTTTATTCTTTAATGCTTTTTTTAGTTCAAACATATATTTTGAATAGTCTACCACTTTAACAATAGGTGGGTTGACATTTCCATTAATTTCAACTAAATCCAGTTCCAAATTGCTTGCAATTCTCTTAGCTTCTCTAAGAGAGATTTCACGACTTTCAATGTTATCTCCAACAATTCTAACTGTTTCAACACCACGAATTTCGTCATTAATTCGTGGTTCATTTATCTTATTTTTAATATTAGCCATTAAAAAAAACTACATTACTTTTTCAATTTTCTTTTCAATTACCTCTTCTTTGAACTTCCAAATTTGTTCATAATCAATTGTTTCGTAAATTCCAGGTTTTAAACCCTTACGAATAAATTGATGTACAATATTTTCTAAATCAGATAGATTTTCTATAATAAATTCATCTAGCTCTTTGAAATATTTGACTAACTCCTCTGGAAACTGTCTACCCATTGGACTATTTTCTGTTCCTGGTATCATTTGGTCAAATTTACCAAGAATTAATGCCATATCTTCATATAGATATGTCCCACCATACAAATCATAAGTATCAAATCCTGACATCTTATCATTAATTTTCTTAAAACGAAAATTTGAAATCAAAGAAATAATATCTTCTGTTAATTTTAAACGTTTTACCATCTTCTATATATTCATTAATAAACTATTATAAACACTCAATTTTTCACTGATTAAATCATAATTATCTTGTGCTTGTTTAAACAAAATTTCATAAGAACTATTTGTTGGATTATTCCAACACAAATCCTCATAACTTTCTTTTAACAAACGAAAATGTTCTTTTTCTATCATAAGTTCTTCAATTTTTAATTGAAGAAATCTCTCTTCAGTTAACTCACCTATCATATTATTACAAATATAATTTATCCCAATTTTTTTTTCTACTTTCAGTTAATTTCTTATATTTTTCAGGGTCACTTTTTTTAAATGATTGAATATATTTCCATTGTTTTTTATTTTCCTCAGCCCGTGACATTTGATTATAATCATATACTGTTAAATTCATTTTATCTGAATTTTCCTCTAATATTTTCATAATTTTATCTCTGTCACCATTACCATCAAAACAAGAAGAACCTATTACAGTTGTTGCAACATTAAGACCATTAAACTCAATGTTTGCAGTCTTAATACAATTTTCTAATGCATCATAATCAATAAATTCATTCTTAGTTTTAAATTTTGAAATATAACACAAACTAATAATAGGCTTTCCTTGAATTGTTAATCGTTTACCTAATTTTCTTGGGTCAGCATATGGCGTTGTATTATTAGCATCATTAATATATGGATATTTTCGTCTCATTTTTCTTTGAAAACCATCTGGTAAAGAACAATATATTGTAGTTCCAACCAAAATAACATCAAAATTATCTGTTTCCCATATCAAATCTGAATCCTTAATAATATTCATTACTTTTCATTAATAATGTTTCCATTTTCATCCATTATACCTTTATATAAGCCCTGATTTCTTTCATAATTTATAATTTCTTTATAAAAAAGTAAATGGTTTTTATTGGTAATTTCTTTTAACTTATCAAAAGTCATCCAAGCATATTTATCAATTTCTGGTATTTTTATTTTAATGCCTGAATTAGATGGGTGTTCCACTTCACATTCATTTGAAAAGCATTTCTCAGGGTCAATATCAAACAATGCCCCATAAGCATAAACAGTTTTTTTAGAGTTTTGTTTTACTGCACCTAAACTAATAAATGGAACTGATGGAAGAGATAATCCTGATTCCTCTTTAAACTCCCTAATTGCAGCCATAAAACTATCCTCACCTTTTTCAAGACCACCTTTTAAAAATGCATAATATGGGTTGTTTTTCCAATAAGGACCACCTGGATGACCAACAAAAAATTCAATATGCCCATTATTGATTCTATATGGAATAATACCTGCGGATGTGCTCATTTTATTATACTAAATTTTTATTAAAACGAAAATTATATTCTCTCATAAATTTTTTCACATCATCCCATTTAAACATATAACCTCTTCCAGCTAAATGCCCTTCATCATCAAATAATGTTACTATATTTAATCCTACTTTTTTAGCTATATTTTTTATCTTATAATCAGACCATTCTGGAAAAACTTTTTTAATAGTTTTCTTTTTACATCCATATTCAAACATATTATATAACATAATAATTAATGACATTTTATCATTATCGTTTAATTCTGTTATATCAATATCATATAAATTATACACTATCTCTATATTAATACTATTTTCAGTTTTCCTAATACAATCTAATAATTTATTGATATATTGTTCATTCATTTTATTAATGTTTTTGCAAATATACAACTAATATCTAATTAAAGCTATAATACAATATTAAATTAAGTTAATATATTTATTAATTTTTCAAGTTTTTCAATACTATAAGATAATTTAATTTCTTTCATTTTTTTAGCATAGTTAGTATAATAATTAACATCACTATAAAAACCAATACACCATTCAATTACTTCATCTAATTCACAAAAATTACCTTTCTGTATATATTCTTTCCATATTCCACAAACCATTTGATAAATTAGATTAGGTTCAAAAATCATCATAAGGTCTGCATCTCTGATAATTTTTTCAAGAATATTAGATGGCTCTAATTTATAAGGAAATTCAGTGGCTTTGATTAACATTTCAACAGTATCAAACAGCTTATTATCATCATATTCATCTAAATATTCTTGTGCTTTTTTTATAGCTGTTTTAACATTATCTTCATCACATAAATTGAATTTACCACCATCATGACCACAATCATGGAACAAGCAAGCAATTCCTAAAACTCTTGCTTGTTCCCAAGATATAACTGTTTGTTTTTTATTAATATCATCAACAATTTTCATAGCATTATAAAATACACATAATGCATGTAAATTATTATGATAAGGATTGATTGCTGATTTTAAGAATATACTTTGTCGAAGTATAACACTTAAACATTTTTTTAAATCATATTTTTTAATATAATCTAACATTTCGTTTTCATTCATTCTTCTTCAGTTTTAAAATGTGGCATTTCTCTTAACTTTTTTAGCAATTCAATTTCTTCTGATGTAAGATTTTTTGGCATATCTTGCTTAATCATAACAATCAAATCGCCACGTTTATCAGTATGAAGTATTGGTAAACCTTTTCCTGCAATCCTATATTGTTCACCATTCATTGTGCCTTGACGTATTCTAAATTTGTAAATATTTCCATCAATCCCCTGAATTGTAGAATTAACACCCAGAATGCAATCAATAACTGACACTTCTTTCATTGCATAAATTGTTGCACCTTGTTTATCAAATCTACCATGAGGTTTAAGTTTAATAATGACAATTAAATCCCCAGGAATACCTTCTCCTTGTGGGAAGTTTCCCATACCATTAAATGTAATTGCCATATTTTCTTCTACCCCTTTTGGTACATCAATCTCAATAGTCTCTTCAACTGTGATAAGACCTTCTCCATGACATCTATCACATGGGTTGGAAACAATTTTACCTTTACCATAACAATATGGACATGTTGTTTGATTTTGGAAAATCATATTTCCTTGCATTACAGTTTCAACATACACACCTGTACCATGACAATGAGGGCATTCTGTTATATCATCTTTATTTTTTGCACCTAGACCATTACAATCAGGACATTTTATTTTTCTTTTATATTTGCCTGTTTTATGTACCCCATTAAATATATCTTCTAATGATAAAACAAGTGGTATTCTTATATCACTACCTTTCATATATTGGCGTGATTGATTTCTATGAAATGGATTGCCAAATGGATTCATACGCATCATTTCTTCCATGATGTCTTGCATGTTAATATCAAATCCTTGACCATTACGTCCAGCAAAACCAAATTGGTCATATTCAGTTCTTTTTTGAGGGTTTGATAAAACTTCATATGCTTCAGCAACTTCTTTAAACTCTTCTTCCGCTATTTTCTTTTCTTCATCTGTTTTTCCTTGTTGTTTATCAGGATGTAATGCAATTGCTTTCTTACGATATGCCTTTTTAATATCATCATTTGATGAATTTCTATCAACTCCTAGCACTTCATAATAATCTCTTTTTTCTGCCATATATCTTTCTTTAATGTGTTATTAAACCAATAATGGTACAAATATACAAAATTAATTCGTAATCTGCACCATTATTAATGTTAATTTACCTTAAATATTATTTAACTTCTTCAAAATCAGCATCAGTTACATTATCTTCTTTGGTATCTGTTTTTGTATTACCATTTGCTGCACCTCTTAAAATATCTTCAAAATTAGGTGTGCCACCATTAGTACCTGTTGCATACATTTCAGAAGTAATTTTTTGCCATTGTGATGTGATTTTATCAGTGTTTTCTTTAATATCAGATATATTTCTATCTTTTAAAGAATTTTTTAACTTTTCAATTAGTTCTTCTAAAGATTTCTTACTATCTGAAGAAATTTTATCACCATATTCTTCAATCTGTTTTTCAGTTTGAAAAACCATAGCATCTCCATTATTAATTATATCAGCTTCTTCTTTCAATTTCTTATCTGCTGCTTCATGTTCTTTTGCTTCTTGCTTGATTTTTTCAATTTCAGCATCAGAAAGACCATTACTTGCTTCAATTCTAATTGACTGTTCTTTTCCTGTACCTTTATCTTTTGCAGAAACATTCAAAATACCATTAGCATCAATATCAAATGTTACTTCAATTTGTGGCACACCACGTCTTGCTGGTAAAATATCAGTTAATTGGAACATGCCAATTGTTTTATTATCTTTAGCCATTGGTCTTTCACCTTGCAAAACATGAATATCAACAGATGGTTGATTATCCACAGCAGTTGTGAAAATTTGGCTCTTTTTGCATGGAATTGTTGTATTTGCATCAATAAGTTTTGTCATCACATTACCCATTGTTTCAATACCCATTGAAAGTGGAGTTACATCAAGTAATACCATGTCAGAACTTCCTTCTCCACCAACTATAATATTAGCTTGAATAGCTGCGCCTAATGAAACAGCTTCATCCAAATTAGCTGATTTCAATAGTTCTACACCAAATTCTTTGGCTAAAGCATCTTGTACATTCAAACAACGACAAGACCCACCAACAAGCAAAATACCATTAAGTTCATTTGCTTTAAGATTTGCTTTTTTCAAAGACTCTTTACCACATTTAATCAGTTTATCAATCAATGGTTGTGTTAATTGATTAAACTTAGCTCTTGTTAATGTATATTGTAAATGTAATGGCGTATTATCTTTACTGCAAATATAAGGCAAATTAATTTCAGCAGAACTAGAAGATGATAACTCGATTTTAGCAGTTTCAGCCGCTTCTACGACACGTTGTAATGCTTGGGCATCACTCTTTAAATCCACACCATTTTCTTCATTAAATGAGCTTATAATCCATTCAGCAATAGCATTATCAATATCACTACCACCTAGGAATACATCACCATAAGTTGATAACACTTCTGTTAATCCTTCTGATAGATTACATACAGAAAAATCAGTTGTTGCACCACCAAAGTCACACACCATAATATTTTTCTCACCATGTTTAATATCAATATCAGAAGAAAGAATAGCTGCTGTTGGTTCATTGATAATTCTTAACACATTCAAACCAGCTAGTTCACCTGCGACTTTAGTTGCTGTACGTTGTGAATCATTAAAATATGCTGGAACTGTAATAACAGCATCTTTAATTTCCCCACCTACATAATCTTCGGCACATTTTTTAAGTTTAGAAATGATATAAGAAGATAATTCTTCAGGAGAATATTCTCTATTTTCAATTAGAACTCTTGCTTTACCATCCTTATTAATAATTTCATAAGGTACTTTTTTAATAGCTTCTTGACATTCAGAAGAATTAAAATCAGCCCCCATAAATCTTTTAATTATTGATACTGTTTCTTTAGGATTAACAACACGTTGTCTTTTTGCAGCTTCTCCAACTTTTCTTTCCCCATTCTTTAATGCAATCACAGATGGGGTAGTTCTTCTACCTTCCTCATTAACTACAATTATTGCTTTTCCACTCTCAATCACACTCACTGCTGAGTTTGTAGAGCCTAAATCAATACCTAAAATTCTTTTCATTTTTACTTTCTAATTTTTATCTTTTTATTCTCAAATTATATGCCACAAAATAAAACTGTCATTTTGGCAGTTTTATTTGTTTATTTCATTCATTATAGTCTCAATTTGTTTAACATATTCAGCAAATTTGGCTGTTTGTCTAACTTCAGAAGTTCTTCTTGCATATTGGCTTCCAAAATCAATATCAATTATAGAATGAATTGTACATGGATTAGCAGTCAATATATAAACTCTATTTGACAAATAAACAGCTTCTTCAATTGAATGTGTTACTGAAATGATAGTTGGGTCAAGTTTTGCGTTATAAAACACATCTAAAAGTGTATCTTGCATATCTCTTTTAGACTTAATATCCAATGCCCCAGTTGCTTCATCCAATAACAAAATTTGTGATGAAAATACAAGATTACGAGCAAGAGATACACGTTGTAATTGACCACCACTTAAAATTGGATATTGCGCCCATTTATTTTCTTGTCCCTCTAATCCTACAATTTTTAACATATTACGAGCTTGTTCTTCTCGTTCTTTTTTAGGAACACCTCTCATTTTAAGAGGAAGTGCTACATTTTCAAGTACAGTCATCCAAGGATAAGAACTATATTGTTGAAATACCATTGGTATGGAATCTTTATCTGTTTGTTCTTTACCATATATTTTGACTGAACCTGATGTGGGTTTATTTAATCCTGATATAATTTTCAACAATTGTGATTTACCACAACCTGAAGCCCCCATAATGGAAACAAATTGTCCAACATCTTTAAAATCTTTAATATCTAAATTAAAATTATCAAATAATTTAAATTCACCATTATCAGTTTTAAATGATTGACAAATATTTGTTAAATTAATAACATCAACAGCTTCACACTCAAATTTTCCGTTTGTATCTTGTTGAATAGGGGTAGATACAATATTTGTTACTGGTGGTATTGATAATTCTTCTTTTACAATATCCATAACCCCATTTAAAAATGATGCACTCTTTTTTGCTGTTTCTGTAATTGTTTGTTGAATATCAACAATTTCTGGAGAAGTCGTTTGTTCTATAACTTCAATTGTTTGCTGAACTGTTTGTTCAGGCTTTTTTTCGCTTTTTGAAAAAAGTAATGTAAATCTTCCTGCCATATTTTATTATTTTTCTGTTACAAACCAATTACTAATTTTAAACGGCTTTTTATTGTATTTTGATGGAAATAATACTTTATCCAATCCTTTCAACAAATAATCTTGTCCAAATCCAATAAGAATTACTAAAAATAATAAAGCATATGCTTCAGGCACATAAGATTGACGCATCATATTATTAATCATTGCCCCAATACCACTAATTGAACCATCTTTATAAAGTAATTCACAAATAACAACATATGACCATGAAATACCTGTTAAATTAATAATTTCATTTGAAATATTTCGTGTTACATAAGGAAAATAAACATATTTAAATTTTTGCCAATTACTGCCACCCAATGTCCTTATTGTTTGAAGATATACATAATCTTTATCATTATTTGGATTTTGTAAATCATTAACCTTATTAGCAACTGCTGGTAAAATATAAATCAATAACGCAAATGTCAAAAAAGATACTTTCATGCCAAATGTTAAACCAAATATAGCAATAAAAATACCACTCATTGCAGGAATTGGTAAATACCTAACAGAATTAATATATTTACCAATTAAAATATTATTAATAGGATATAATGCAATGAAAAAACCAATTGGTAATGCTATCAAAATCGCATAAAAATAACTCATAAAGTTTAACTTAATTGAATACCATGCATTACCAAACATGTTATATTCACTAATTAACTTACCATAACTCCCAATTACATCAAAAGGATTAGGAAGTACTTTGGTTGGAATAATTTGTAAATAAGTTACAAAATACCACACACCAATTATTAATGTGAAACCTACTATGGTTATCAAAAGTAAAGATAGTTTATTAAAATTACTATCTCCACCCATTTTGAATAATTTTTTAAACATTATTGTTTTATTTTAGATTATACAATCTATTGTTTCATCTCTTTCTTTTTGTTTGTATTATCTATAAACTTTACTATTTTATAGATAGCATAACCAAAAACAGTCATAATTACCAAAACTCCAATGGTAAATGCTGCATTTAATAAACTAGGCATGGCAAATGCCAATATAATAACCAATACTGAAAATAATACAATCTTTCTCATTGTTTTTGATTGTTTTTAAAAGAAAAGGGGGACACTTGTTAATATCCCCTTTTTCTTATTGTTATTCATTAACAAGTTGGAAATCAGTGGTTCGATAATTCTGATTACTTCCTGAAACACCATCTTCAACTGCTTTCTTAGGACCATTACCAACAATAATAAATCGGTTTGTATCAAAGCCATATTCTTTAATCAAGTAATTCGCAACACTTTGTGCTCTACGTTTTGACAATTCAACGTTATATGCTGCATTACCTGTATTATCAGTATTACCCTCAATTCTAACACGAGCACCTGAAAATTGTTTAGCAATACTTACGAACTCTCTATCAATCAATGCTTTAGCATCATTATCAAGCAAATCACCATTCACAGGATATTCAATTGTAAGCTTTTTATTAGACATTTCAGCTTTCGTTTCAAGTTCTTTAGTTGGAGCTGTAAATGTTTTTTTAGCTTCTGCATGTTGGTCTCCCTTAATTGCGCTTGGGTCTGCCATCAATGCTTCAATTACTGAAGCATCTGAAACTTTTCTCCATGCAAGTGGACGTTTACACAAATTCAAGCTTTCATAAGTACGAGCCATCTTGGAATAAAGTTCATCTCCCTTAATGCCTGTATATGAACTATTCAAGCCAAAGAAATTAGCTGCATCTTCCAATGTAATATAACGAATATTTTTAGAACCACTAATTGCAAATGCTTCATCAGTTCCATAAGATTTCGCAAACGCTTTAGCTGCTTGTGCTACGGCTACATCATCAGTATTCATTTTAACATTAGCTGAAAGCAATGCAGAAATAAGTTTCTTTACATCTTCTTTATTTGCATCCAAATAAGATTGTTTTGCAATCAAACCATCACAAATAATATTTGATGCTTGTTTTGTTGACACCAATACTTTAGAACCTGCAATACTTGCAACAATATCTTGGTCATCGGGTGAAAATACTACGGCTGCATCACATTGACCTGCTTTAAAAATTGAAGCTGCATCCAATCCACTACCTACAATCTTAATATTAACCTTTGATTTATCAATACTAGATTTAGTATTTACTTTATCTGAACCAATTCCATTAGTTTCAAGAGTATTTAACAAAAGTGTATGTGAAGCAGTACCTTCAGAACAAGCAACCACTTTACCAATTAAATCACCAACTGTTCTGATATTTTTATTAACAACAATTGCATCAGCACCACGTGACCAGTTACTAATATTAAAGAATCGTGCGTCTGCCATTTGTGAACCTTCTGACATTTCTACTGGAAATGCATCTGCTGTACAATAGATAATATCAATATCTCCATTTTTAAATGCTGAACGACCTGCTTGAAAGTCATCTTGTACCACAATTTTTAACTTCAAACCATACTCCTTATAAAGAATACAATCTTCTGTTGGGTCAAGACCATTATTCAAATACATGAAAGGCAAAAACCCTGCATAAGTATTAGTGCCAACTGTGATATAATCACTCCCACCACCACTAAACAATCCTGAAAGGAAGCCTTTTGAATCGCCACTATTTGATTTTGATTCTTCAATCAGACCTGTTGTTTTACCTGTGTACCACAATCCAAAAACGATTGCTGCTACTGCCAAAATAATCCCTGTTGTTTTAACCCAAGGTTTAACTACTGTTTTACTCATTTTCTTTTAAAATTTAAATTATTAGTTCTTCGTTTAATTTGATGATGCAAAGATATAACAAATATTTCACATCACCAAATTTATTTCTTTAAAAATTGTTAAAAATATTTTCTTTCAGTCTTTGATAAAGATGTCTCACTTCTACCAATTGGTGTAGCTTCTACCTCAATCGGTTTTTGACTTTTTAAATTATTCAAATTCACATATGATACATTATCATTTGCAATTGCTTTTGGCTCTTCAACTTTTTTGAAAGTTGCAAATAAACCATCAATGCCATATTTTTCATATTGTTGTAACAATTCATCAGCCTTATGAGATGCAACTCCTTCATCAACAGCAATTTGTGATAACAAGCCACCTGTTTCATCAATAACATTAGACATTTCTCCCAATTTTTGTGTAATATCATAAGCCATGAAATCCATAGCACGAGTGAAATCTTCCATTTCATCAGGACTGCCTTTCATAATAGACATTATAGAAGAAAATGCCTTATGTTGAGCTTTAATTGATTCAAATTCTTCTTTTCTATCATTAACTTCATTTTGAGTATCAAGAACAGTTAATTCAGCAGCATGTTTCAATTGTTTCAGAATCTCATACCACTTTTTCGAATCTTCCAAACGTTTTGCTTGACGTTCAATTGTTGCTTTCAAACGAACAACTTGTCTTTCTGTTACATTTGCATCAGCTACTTTACCTTGTCTTTTATATTCTTCTAATCTTCGTAACTGATTTTCAAAATCAGACTTTTTATCTTCTAACTTACGTTTGTTATTAATAATAAGACCATTCAAGCTTCCCATATGTTTTTGAATCTCCAAAATCTTATTATTCATCTCACCAATTTTTTTCTCAACAATGGCAATTGGGTCAATCTCAATGATAAGCCCTGTTATTTTTCTCATAATGATAAAATAAGTCATTGAAAAAGCTTTTCTAAATTGTTTGTTTGTCACAAGAAAAGCAATTCCAGCTAATACTGCGACAAGAAATGCCAATGTAATCATATTGGTAGTTAAAGCAATTAAAAATGGAAGAATCTTATTGATTAAGATTACACCACCAGCAATTGCTACACCTGCTACAATCATACCAAGTGTACCACCTGGTTTTTGCCATGCTGATACCTTAGTATTTTCATCCATTGAAGGTAAATTATTCATCATTTTTTAATCTTTTAATATTTCGTTTAACTTTGTTTTATCGGTGTTTAAATTGTTGATAACATAATCAACAGTTGCATTAAAATTAGCTTTACTAACTGTACATTGATTTTTTGATGTTGTTATTTCGGCTGTCGTTTCTGAAATAAACTTAATCTTTGCATTTAAAGCTTCTTGAAGTTCTTGCACTTCTTTTTGAGCAGTATCAACTAATGCTTCTTTATCATCAACTTCTTCTTTCCATTTAATTGCAAGTTCATTTAAACCACTTTGTCTTTCAGATTCCAAATATTCGATATATTTGTCAATACTGTTAATGATTACTTCTTTGTTTAAATGTGGTGCATTAACTTTCATACTAATATATGCACATGTGAAACGTGCTGTTTCATCAGGAATTGCTTTTTGCATAACAGCATCATTAGCAGCACTCTTCAACTCCAAATAATCAGGACCTGGAAGATTTTTTTCATCAAGAACAGTACATAAATTTTCCAAAATATTTGCATCAACTTGTCCTACTACCTGTCCATTTCCCTGAACAGGTTGAATTAAATTGGTTGTAGCAATAGATGGTTGAACACTAACTGTTGGTTGTGATTGAACCACAGTTTGCGGAACTACTTGTTGAACTGTTACTGGTTGAACAACTTCTTCGGCTTTTGTTTCATCAGGAACTTCAGTTAAGAAAGCTCCTTTAACAATGTTTAAAAAATTCTTTTTAGCCATTTCTTTTTATTATTAAATTAATTATTTGATTTTTCATGATGCAAATATAAGAACAATTTATGTACTAACCAAATTTTAATTATTAAAATTAGTTAATTCTTCCAGAAACAATAGAGACACTTATTTTCACATTGAGCAGGTTTTTGCTTTAATATCTGGACTTTATTTGCTGGACAACTACAACCATGTCTTTGTTCAGCATTACCAATAAGTTTAATTTCATCAGATAATCCCAATATGTCAATATCTTTTTGAGATATGCAAGGAGTTGGGTCAAAACCAGGTTCTCCACATGCTTCTAGCTCCATATCATTAATATAACAAACACTTTCTAATATAGAATATAAACCATTTATTAAAACTTTGTTTGCGTGAAAAGTATCATAAGGCATTTTGATATGTTCTTCTGTAAACCTTTCTTTAACATGATTATACATATCAAGAGATGACCAACGCACTCTTTTTATTCCACTATTTATAAATGTTTTTAATACTTTCAAAGCAGTTTGAACTCCTTTTGGAGTTGGAATGATGGGGTCTATACGAAGCACAACTTGTTCAACAGGAAAGCCTTTGCTAATTAATAAATCAAATTTCTGCTTACTCATTTCAAGAGAAGGGACAAGTGGCTCTAATTTAGTGCCACCCATCCCTGTTATAGTTAAATGTAATATACATTTACTCTTAAATTCAATTAATTTATCAATTAACTTATCAGTTAACCTTTTAGTAATGATAATGTTGGCTTTTTTTAAATTGTCAAACGCTTCCAAATTAAATGCAATTTCACCAGTTTCGGTGGTTCCAACTTGATTATCTTTTTCTATCATAATTTTTCAATTATTTTCAATACTATCTCTTTTAAATTTTGCTTTGTATCAGATTGCTCATTAATAAAACTATATGGATTCAATTTAACCCCAATTTCAGTAGCAAGAGCATTTACTTCGGTTGTTAAATTTTCAATCATTTGATATAATTCATCATTTGAATAAACTTTAACGCCTTTATTGATACTATTAGCGTCCATAATTTCTTTTGACCTTTTCAAATCTACTTTATCAAAAGCTGATTTATCTTTCTTCATATTAAAGACTTCTTCTGTTGTATAAACAGTTCCCTCATTAATAATATTTTCTTGATGTTTTTTTGTTAATTCCTCTCTAACTTCTTTGATAATATCTTCAATATTAGGATATTTTTTAATCAAATCTCTTATTTCACTATACATCATTTCTTTAGAGAAAGCATCTAATGCTGTTTTTTCATGATTTTTATTATGATAAAATGGTCCAATTAATTCACCGTTATCCATCTTCAAATAAACAGGGAATGTTTCATTTTTTTGAGACATCACATATTTTTTTCTTTTTACTTGACTTACAATATCTTTAGATTCAGAATCATCTAATTTGTCATCAACAGGTTCAAAATATTGTTTACTATTTTTTAAAAATTTTAAAGAATTAACATCATCACTTGTTTTTTGAAAATCATCCTTTAAAACGTCATCATAGGAGCATTTACCTTCAAATACTTTTGTGGCAATATCCTTTTTTAAATCAGATGTATATTTTGGATTAAAAAAATCTTCCCACCCTTTTGCATTAGAATTTAACATTTCAGCAATTTTTTTGGTTTCATCACTAATACCATTTTGGTCATGATTTAAGTATTTACTCCAATTAATTACACCTTCTTTAGCGTTTTCAAATTTATTATTATGAACTTCAGATTCAATTTTTTCATCATTTCTTTTATATTTTGATAATCCTTCTAAAATATCTATGGCAACTTTTATATTACCTTTACCAATCTTAATCCAATTATTAACTTCTATAACACTCTTATTGTATTTTTTAGCAATATCAGTAATTAATTCTTCTTTACTAACATTGGATTGTGTAGACAATTCATCAATTGTCATATCACAGTTTGAATAATCAATCATTATCATATATTAAACATATTATTTATGCAAATATACGACTAATATATTGATTATACAAACTTTATTAACTATTTTTAAAGTTTAAAACGATATGGGTAATTTCTTTTAAATTCTGAATTTAAATGTCTATTCCATACTTTAATAAACACATCATTATATTTATTCAACATTTTATAATACAAATCTTCAAAAGTAAGAAGAGGATTTTCAATATATCCAAGCATATTCATTAATATATCATCAACTTCATCATAACTCTTTGCACCAAACTGTTCAACATCAGATGATGTAATACCAAGACCATCTGTGGGAACAGCATCTATGACATCTTGTAAAGCTTTTCTTTCTTCCTCTGATACAAGTGTGGTTAATATAAATCTTGATAAAGCAAACACTTCAGTTTTAAACAAATCTGCCAATGGAGTAACATCTCCCACATCGCCATCTAATGTAAAGAAACCAAGTTCATGTTCAGTCCTATTATCATTATCAACCAATAAGCCATCATTTTCAGCCACAAGGTCACGCAATTTAATCATTCTTAAACGAGCTTTAATATTACCTCGTTTAATTTTACGCTTATATTCCATTGTAGAAGCATTATCACCCACATATACAATATGACCAGTTTCTTCTATTTTAGGTAACATTGTTAAATATGTTTCGGTCATATCAATAGATTGAAAATCGGTACAAAAATATTTGCCAATTGCTTCAGCACGTTTTTGCTCCTCTTCTTTATTAGTTTCGATATGAATATATCTTCCAATAAGAGGGATTCCCAAGTCATCACACACAGGCTTCAATAGCACACAATTAATTGCACTATCCAAGCCACCACTAACACCATTTACAACTGATTTAATATTATGTTTTACTAAATACTCTCTCCAAAGTGTTCTAATTAAAGGAACTATTGCTTCAAAATCTTGTCTCATATATTTAATGTTATTAATATTATTTTCATTTTTCATACTGCAAATATAAAAATAAAAAACGAGAACCACAAATGATTCTCGTTAATTTATGTTAAGAGTAATGTATTCCTAAACATATCAATAATAAATTTTCAAAATATTGAATACATAACATGGAATTATACTTTATATCATACATAAACCATTTGATATTATATAAAAGTTGTATTATTTTTGTTAATAGATAATATTTCATATTTCATTAGTTTTTGCAAATATACAACTTATTTTTGATAATAACAAATTTTATTTCCACCCAGTTGGTATAGTACTATAATTAGTTAATCTAGTTGCTCTATAAAAACATTGTGTCCCATAAATTGAAGATGGATAACCAGATTGTCCTGCTCTTTCCCAAAGTTCCAATCCATCTGTACCTGTTGGCGTATTACCTGTCAAACCTGAACAATTCTCAAATGTTCTTGTAAAAGATACCGCATTTTTATTATTATCAAAAACATTATTTGGTATAGTTTGTAATTTAGTTAAACCATAAAATACACGTTCAAAGTTTGTTGCTTTTATATTGTATTTAAACAAATTTTCAGGAATTTCAATAATATTAGGACAAGAAGCAAACGTAAATCCAAAATTTGTCACATTAATGTTATTCATAAATAAATTTCCAGGAATTGATGTTAAACCTAAACAATTGCTAAATGTACTTGTAAAGTTTACCACATTTGTATTATACTTAAATAATTCTTCTGATATTGATGAAATTCTAGAACAACCATTAAATGTACTATCAAATCTAGTAACATTTATATTATTTCTAAATAATCCACCTGGTATTTCTCCATTCAAATTAGAACAACCACTAAATGTTTCTTGAAATGTTGTGACTCCTGTACAACTTGCAAACAAGTTTTCTGGTATTGAACCTGTTAAACCTGAACATTTGCCAAACGTACTTTGAAATGTAGTAACTCCTGTACAATTTATAAATAGATTCTCAGGAATAGAGCCTGTCAAACCTGAACAATTACTAAATGTTTGCCAAAATGATTCTGCTTTGGTATTATTTTTAAATAAATTTTCAGGTATTGAACCTGTTAAATTTCTACAACTTCCAAATGTATAATAAAAATCAACAACTTTTGTACAATTTATAAATAGATTCTCAGGAATAGAACCTACTAAACCTATACAGCCAGCAAATGTACTTTGAAATGTAGTAACTTCTGTACAATTCATGAACAAGTTCTCAGGAATAGAGCCTGTTAAACCTGAACAATCATAAAAAGTTCTTTCAAATATTGTAATTTTTGTACAATTTATAAACAAGTTCTCAGGTATTGAACCTGTTAAACCTGAACAGCCAACAAATGTGTAACTAAATGTAGTAACTTCTGTACAATTCATAAACAAGTTTTCAGGAATAGAGCCTATTAAACCTGAACAACCATAAAATGTAGCATCAAATTTGCTCACTTTTGTACAATTTATAAACAAATTCTCAGGTATTAATTTTAGAGATGTACACCCATAGAAAGTATAACTAAAATCGGTGACTTTAGTATTGTTTACAAACAAATTCTCAGGTATTATTGTTATTCTTGTACACCCCCTAAAAGTTCCACTAAAACCAGTAACTTTAGTATTATTTGAAAATAATTTCTCAGGTATATTCAATATATTTGTACAACCATAAAAAGTATTACTAAAGGAAGTAGCTTCAATATTGGTTTCAAATAAATTTTCAGGTATTGATTGTAATTTTGTACAGCCATAAAATGCAGCATAAAATCTAGTGGCTTTAATATTATTATTAAATAATGTAGGTGGTATATTTGTTATATTGGTACAACCACTGAATACATTATCAAACATTGTAGCATTAGAACAATGTTTAAATAAATTTTCAGGAATTTCATTTATTTTAGTGCAACGACTAAATACATTTGTAAAAAATTCAGCATTCACACAAGCATCAAATAATGTTTCTGGTATTGAAGTTAAACTTGTACAACTATCAAATACCCCTTGAAAAGTTTGTATGTTAATTCCATATTTAAACAAATTTTCTGGTATTGAAACTAAATTTGAACACCCATTAAATGCACTATAAAACCTTGTAACATTAGTAAATTGTTCATACTTATCATCTGGTATTGAAACTAATTTAGTACAAGATAAAAATGCACTATCTAAACTTCGTAAATATTGATTGCCATAACCCCAACTAATCACTTTTGTTATGTTAGCTGAACTCCTATATAATTGAGGAAAACTACCATAAATTGAAACTTGATGTACTCCTATACTACTATAACTGTGAGTTGGTCTACTTCTAGTAATTGTTTCTGTTGAGCCATCTCCCCAATTAACAGTACAACTAAGTCCACCACTACCTGATATTGGTAACGTAATAGTTTCATTTGCAGCAGTTGTAGTATATTCCAATATCATTGGAAAAGTTTCATTACAACGCCAAACTGGGTCTATTATATGGTATCTATTTAAATTAGTGTCACGACAAAAACATCCATCACCTGTTATTGTTGATGGATAACCTGTTTGTCCTGCTCTTTCCCATAATTGTAAACCATCAGTTGTTGGTGTGTTACCTGTCAAACCTGTACAACCCTGAAACATTGTAGTAAAGTTGGTAATTTCTTTGTTATTGTTAAATAATGTTTCTGGTATTGAAGTTAAACTTGTACAACCATTGAATGTTGATTGACAATTATTCAATTTAGTCATACTATCAAAACATCCTTCAGCAATACCATTAATATTTACACAATTTTGAAATGTTTGATATAATGTCAAAACTTCTGACTTATCAACAAATAAACCAGATGGTAACATTCCTGTTAACCCTGAACAATTAAAAAATGTTTGACTAAATGTTGTAACATTAGGGCAATTTTTAAATAATCCATTTGGAATATTACCTGATAAATTTCTACATAAACCAAAAGTATATGTGAAATTATTTGCATTTACGCAATTACTAAATAAATTTTCAGGAATAACGCCTGTCAAATTAGTACAAGAATAAAAAGTTCTAGTAAAGTTAGTTGCATTTATATTGGTTTCAAATAACTTTTCAGGTATTGAACTTGTTAATCCTGAACAACTATCAAATGCACTAACAAATGTACTTGCATTTATATTATTTTTGAATAAATCTTCAGGAATAGATGTTAAATTAGAACATCCATTAAATATATTATTAAAATTTGTTGCATTTATGCAATTGGCAAATAAATTATTTGGAATATTAGTTAAAGATTTGCAGCCTTGAAAAACTTGACTAAAATTAGTTGCATTATAGCAATTTATAAATAAATTATCAGTTATTGCACTTAAAGATGCACAATTTAAAAACGTCCCTGAAAAATTAGTTGCAGCATTACAATATTTAAATAAATCTTCTGATACTGTTGTTAATTTTGAACAATTAAAGAATGTACGAAGAAAACTTTGAACTCTTGATAAAATACCAAATTCATCACCAGCAACTTCAGTCAAATTCGCATAGCTAGAAAATGCTTGTTCAACTGTAACTAATGACATATTACTATTTCCCCAATTCAATATTTTACTAATGTTAGTAGAACCCCTATACAAACGATTAAAATCGCCTACTATTTTTACAACATATACACCTGCCCTTATATATGAATGAGTTGGATAATTACTATTTATACTTTCTTTAGAGCCATCACCCCACTCAATATCACAGTTGACATTTCCTGATATTGGTAATTGTACTGATAAATCATCAGCCAATACATTATACTCTATCATCATAGGTATAGGTGGTATTTTATAAATCCAAACATCACCTGTTTTTCCAATAGGCTCGTCAGTTTCATAAAAGACTTCATTCTGAATGTTATCAATAACTTCATCATAAACTGAATAAGGTACAAATTCAGCAATACCATTTTCATCATTTTTAGTTGAAATGGTTTCTATGCCTTTATGGTAATTAACACCTAACTCACCATATTGCACATTATCAGGATTTAATAATTTTGGGTTTGTATCAACAACCTCATTTGAATTTAATAAAATTACTTTATCATCCATAACATTATAACAATTTAAGTAATATTATTATAATCACAAAAGCAAACAAACCAACAAAATTATATTTATAATTCTCGTTTTCAAAACTATGTTTAGTTTTGATACTTCCATTTTTAAATTCTTCTTTCCATTTCTTAAAATCTGGAACTTTTATACACCATTTCCACACTTTAATAGATTTCAAAGGAGCATAACAATATATAATTTCTTCTAACAAACCAGCAAGAGCACCACATAACAATGATAATATGAAACTAAAACCAATTATCCATAAAAATAATGGTACAATAACCCCAATAAACACATGAAATCTTTGATGTTTGTAAGAATTTTTTATTTTTTTACATAAATTAACTAAAAAATCTTTTATTTTCTTCATTTTCCTATTGACTTTTATTACAATAAATATTATATTATTAGCATATAGTAGTAAATGAAAATGGGATTCGTATATTTAATTTGTGATTTAGATAAGGTTAATGCATATAAAATTGGTGTTACTAAAAATATTGTAGATAAGCGTAAAAAAGAATTGCAGACAGGTAATTCCTCAGAACTACATATCTGCAATTATTATGAAACTGAAAACCCTTACAAAGTTGAATCTATGTTACATCATAGATTTCATTCAGATAATATAAAAAACGAATGGTTTGAATTAACTGATGAACAAGCAATGTCATTTATTGATGAATGTAAAAAATGTGAAAATATTATTAATGCTTTAAAAGATAATCCGTTTTTCTAAATGTTATTTTCTTCTTTCTTTCATAGCTCGTTTAATTTTCTCTTTCATTGAAAATTGAATGAGCTTTTTTTCTATAATATCGCCATGACATCGTAATGGTTTACAATAACAGCCAAGATAAATATCTTGACCTTCTTTATACATTTCATACATTTTATCAAATTCATTCTTGAACTCTTCATCACATTCATACATTTTATCAAATAATGGCTCATATAAATCAATTGCTCTATCCCTGTTTTCAACAACAAAAACTGCTTTTGTTTCTCTATCCTTTATATGTGTGAAAGGATTACCAAACACACTGCCACGACCTATATAAAATACATTATCACCATAATGTTCTTCATGATTTTTATTATAAACAATTACCGCCATGTCTTATCATAATTTTTATTACCAACAACATTACCATTAAATGAATGTGTATGACAATCACAACTTGGGGAAATATTACTTAAATCTGCATTAACCTTAGATAATATTCCATCATTATCAACATATAACTTATTAAAATAAGAACCTTCACCAACCCTAAAATATTCTGATTCATCAGAATTATTTACATCAACCATCCAAAATATTGGCTCAGTAGTATTAAGACGTGGTATTACTTCAGAATATACTTCATCCCATTTACGACCAACTTGTTTTAACAAATAATGAAATAAAGGTGTGTAATCATATCCACTTACAATATTACCTCTCTTTCCACTTTTCATTGGAATCTTTTTCACACCTTCAAGAGCTAAATTTTTGCTCTTTTTAGTATGACGTTCCCACCTAAAATGAGTTTTTTTACTTTCATAGTTATGAACTTGGCAAGAAGATTTTCTATTAACTTTTCTATATAATTTTTTTTCAGTATTAACCATAATTTAATAATTTTTCCACAAAGTTTCAACTTTAGTTTTAGGTTTCATATTTCCACCAATAGTATTCACCTCAAATTTAATTTTAGTGAAATTAGCATCAGTTAAAACATCATATATTTCACAATCATATCCACTAATTAATATTTTAGCTTTACTATTCAAACAAGCATCTATAAATTTTAAATGACCTTCTCTATCCATATCAACCTTATATCTAACAGATGTTCTAGTTGACCACTCATAAGGTGGGTCACAATATATAAACACATTTTCTTTATTATACTTCTCTATCAAGTTAATTCCATCTTGATTTAGAAATATACATTTGGATAACCTCTGATGTAATTCAGGTAATCTATCAATGCAACTAAGCATATCTGATACAGACTTACACATATTTCGTCTAACAACAGTATTAACAGATAAGCCACCAATACCATTATGAGAAGTCCTATTTACATAAAAGAAATAAAACGCTCTATCAAGTAAAGATAAATCATCTGATTTTAATTTATCCCTATATTCATTTCTTAAATCAGCTATATAATAAGATAAATCACATTTAATCTTAAATTGTTCAAATAATTCTTTATCTGATAACACTTTATATAATGAATAAACATTTTTCTCTAAATCATTATAAATTTCAATAGGCGTTTCATTAGGTTTTTTCAATCCAATTGAAAAAGAGCCACCAAAAGGTTCTATATATGTATCATAAGTTGATGAATCAGGAAAATGTTCAATTATCTTATTAAACATTTGTCCTTTTCCACCAAAATATTTTATTGGAGCATTCATATTTACAGCCATTCTATTCTATATCCTAAATCAGTTATTGCTTTTGTGACTTCTTCCTTAACATCTGAAAGGTCACTCCAAGATGGTTCACTACACGAATAAAATAATTCATGACTTCCACTTTCATCATAACCCAATTCACCAATCAATTTATCAAAAATATCTCTATATTCATCTGAAGTTATATCAAACCCATCATCAAACTGAACATAAATACCATCTTCTTCATCCCATAAATCACAAAAAATTATATCATTCATTACATTGATAATCTTTTCCCTTTTATTATTTCTCTCAAATAGACGTTTTTTTCACCACCAATAAACTCTACCCAATCTTTATATAACTTTTCATCAACAAATTCTTGTGGAGGATATGATGCCAAAACTGATAAAAGATGACCATTTTGAGTTAACCAATCATAATAATCAGGATAATTCTTTCTATCCCACACCCTTTCATCTGCCAAAAAACAAATTGACGAAATAGCATCATTCAAATCGGGTTCAATAAAACGGGCAAACTTAATATCATTTTCACATAAATTATCAAACAATTGTTTTAAATCAAGTGATGTACCACCATCAAGAATAATCAACGTTTTATCATGTTGAATATATTCTTTTAAATCATTATCATCTTTATATTGGTTTGCATATTCTAAAACAACATGAGCTGTTTGAACACCTTTTTGCATACTTGATATATTGTACATTACAAGACTGTACATACGCCATTCATACCTATTATCTTTCATATTAATTACCACTTTCAGAATTATTTAACATTATACAAACTTCTACAACATCCATCTTAGTCCCACCTTCACCACCTGAACCCCATCCAAAATCATTTTTATTGATATTCACTGGTAAACCATCAGACTTTACAACTTTAAACTCAGCTTTTTGATTAAATTGACTCAAAAAATCAATTACTTCTTCTATCTTCATATACTTATTTTATCAAAATCACTATACATTATTTTCCCATTTTGTAAAATAAAATTCATAACTTCTTCAACAGGGACATTATGAGGTGCATACCCATCATCCATTTCAATTAAGAAACAAAAACCATCTGTTGTTTCAACAATTGAAATGTTATGTAAAAAATCTTCTTTATCACCATCATAATCACTTAAATCAATGTATGGCTCTATCAATTCTTGAATACCACCTAAAACACTTTTCATTTTACTCTGAAAATTTAATGCTTTTGTTAATAAAGATGGTATTTTATTCATATCACTCTTAATATCCATATAAATAAGTTTTAAACACATTTACAAGCTCAATATTGAGCTTAAATCCTTTTTATTTATAATTCCTTTACAATAAAGTAAAGTTGTTTAAATCGCTTCAAATTAACTTTATGCAAATAAACGACTTTTTATTGTATTTTCCAAAAAAATACAGTTAAAAAACAAAAAATCTCAGATTTACTTATCTGAGGTTTTATCTAATCTAAATGATGATAATCTAACTGCAATCAATGAACCACTTTCTTTGATTAAATATATTCTTAATCTTGGAATAGCAGTTTCTTGAAGGTCTTTTTCTACATATTCTTTAAATGCTTTAAAATATCTTGTATATTCTCTTTTAGAATATTTTATACCACTTTTTTGTTTATCATCTATTGAAAACTTAATATATTCAAAATCGTCAATCCCATACCTTGTCTTGTCTGCACAAAACAATTCATCAATAAAACCATCATTCTCAATAAAATTGAAAATACTGAATGTTACTTTTTTATATGGGCTACTGTATATTTGTTCCAATAACTCATTAAAAATTTCCATGTCTTATATTATTAGTTTATTATTTATTTCCTAATAAATAGTCCAAACATGTTAAAAACCAAAATTGACGGATTTTTCATTGTTAATGTGTTTAAAATAATAAAAACTTCTTGAAAAAACTGATTAGAACATAACTATCTAATCGGTTTTTTCTTAAAGCTTTCAATTCATTACTACTTATTCTGCAATAGAATCAACAGTAATGGCAGTTGAATCAATTGTTACTGTGTCAACAACCATTGTATCTACAATAACAGAATCATTTGTTACTGTTGTACTTGTTGTTTTACCACCACAAGACGCTAAACAACACATAGTAACAAAAACTGCTAAACTAAAAATTGCTTTTTTCATTTTTTTATCTTTATTAATTTATTATTATTCAAATTAATACATCATTCACTTATTTTGAGTAATGTACCATCTTCATTGCTACGTCTAATCCAACGCATTAATGTAATAGCCTTTTCATACACAGGTAAAAAACAGGCTTCTGCACCAACATCATTTGTGTCTTTTATATCAATTGTTAATTGATATAAATTACCATCAACAGCAGCAATATCATAAACAGCAAAACCACCTGCTTTCACATAAACCAAAGTGGCTTTACCTTTTACAATCTCTTTAATATCTTTTACTATCATAATATTATATTATTTTTCTTCATTTGTTTTATTTTGAGAAGCTAACCATTTTTCATAATATTCAGGAAGAGTACCATACATTTTATATTCAATCCATTCCTCAACACAACAATCTGACCACTCAATACCATCTTCAGGTTCATTAAATCCTTCAGTTCCATAAGGGTCAAAAAGTTCAGTTAAAGGATTATAACCATTTTCAAATTTATATTTTTTGAAAAAATCAATCACATTTTTTTCATCACTAACCATTTCAATATCGTCATCACAAATAGTAGTACGAACATCTGAATGTTTTCCTAAAACTTCACCAAAACGAATTGAAACTTCATGTTCAATCATATATTCAATATATTTCTTATTCGCAAGAAACATACCTGTAATTTCTCCACCACGAAAATCCATATATAAACGATATATGGCTTTATCTGAATTTTTCTTTTTATTTGCCATTGCTAATTTTTTTACTAAAATCACTAATTTCTAATAATTTACTTCTTTTAATTAAAAGATTAATAGGTTTTTCTTTAAGTTGAAACGATTTACTAAACTTTACTTCATTTTTATAAAAATTACCACATTCCTCATAAGGATTTTCTCTTATTTTCTTACATTTAAGAAATAATTTGTCTAATGTCCATCCTATATTTGATAAATAATCAATAATTTTATTTCTCCTAACTAATGCAACTTCCATCATGACAATATCATTAGATGATGATAAAACATCATTAATAGCACTATCAATCCAACATAATAAAAATGAATTATTAATTTTATTAGAGTCTAAAAGCCATCCAATTGAAATGTTGTCAGCAGCATTAAAAAAAGAAAGCTCCATTGAAAATGTTTGTAGATTCTTATTAACATATTTCAATGCAGCCTTTTCATCACAAACATATTGGAAACCATTCTTTACAAACGTAGTATCAACACCTTTTATTTGTTGAACCTTATCAACAACCCTATGAAAATCTTCACATTCTATATAAAAGTGTTTATCTAAAAATTCAGAGACAATTTTTTCACCTCGTTCATCACCATCTCTTAAAATACTTCTACTCATTAATCGAATATTTTTGCAAATATACGACTAAATTCATTAAGTTACCAATATTCTATTGTATAATTTGAAGCTTTTTACCACAATTAGGACAAAGAAACTCAGCATAAGTATCAGAACCACCACCATAATCTTGATATGTTTTATATTCAACATCATTTGGTGTATATTCTAATGTCGCACCACAATTTTTACAAACACATCTTTTTACAACAGATTTATCTGGTTCCTTTGAAATTATTTTTATAGCCATATAACTAATTGTTTTAAATTTAATATGCGGAGAGCACTGGAATCGAACCAGACACTTTTTACAGTGCGAAACAACTTAGCAGGTTGCCCCCATCACCATCAGGGTTTACTCTCCAAAAATTTAAAAAGCCATTAAAGAATGGCTTAACTCTTACAAGAAAGCAAGAGGATTAAAAATAAATTATCTTCTTGGGTGTGTTATTACACCAAAGCATTCTTGTATGTCTTACCAAGAATTAAGTTCGTACCCTCGCCACACTACCTTATATACGTTAACATTAGGAGTTAACTCAAATACTATCTAATGATTGACTTCTATCAAAATGTATCGGGCAGATTCATGTTGTGGATATTTCCATTACAGTCTATCAACAATAGCTATTAACTCTATTGTCATTTAAGGCTCTTATGGCACTTTTTGCACACTCTTTAAACGATGGCTACTTTCAAGCCAACATCCCCAAGAAATATAATTTTAATGGTGGGAATGGTGGGAGTCGAACCCACACAAGAGTTTACCTCTTACAGATTCTAAATCTGTTGCGTCTCAACCATTGCGCCACATTCCCAATTTTAAGTGAGCATAGAGGGACTTGAACCCCCAACCTTCTGAGTATCAGTCAGATGCGCTAACCAGTTGCGCCATATGCTCATAAAATCGCTCTCCGTGTAGGACTTGAACCTACGACCCCCTGATTAACAGTCAGGTGCTACCACCAGCTGAGCTAACGGAGAATGTACAGGAAACATTTTTATTTATTAACCCTTTTAATAATGTTTAAATTATTTGCTACGTTTCCTTATTTTATAAAGATGAAAAACCAATAATCTCTTTTAAGGTTAATACTTCATATTAATTCTATTTGAGCAGGTAATGAGAATCGAACTCACATCCTCGGCTCGGCAAGCCGATGCACTAACCATTGTGCTATACCTGCAATTTGTTACCCAAAAAACCAATCTCAATGCATCATTGGGTTGAAAATGGTAACATGAAAGACTATCAATTCTAATCAACAATAAATGCTGTATTGTTTTTATATGAAAAATTTTCATACTTAACAAATCTTCGAATCTATTCTTTATTTTCTGCCTTATGCAGTGTTCGAAGTACATTAGGCTCTATAAGTTAACAGGAAACAAGTTTATACTCCTAAGAGTTAAAGGATTTGAACCTTCTAAAATTAAAATTTCGAGTTTAAATTTATTATCCAATTTAAATTATTTGCTACGTTTCCTTATTTGAGCGAGTAGTGGGATTCGAACCCACGGTATTTCTAGATTGGAAATCTAGTGCAATCGACCACTATGCGACACTCGCAATTAAATATATTCTTTAAATCTTTCTTTAAACATTTGTTCATCACAAATATCTCTTTTTGGTGTTCTGTATTTCCATCCTTTTGGACAAAGGCTGATAGTTTCAACATTTAATTTAGCACCTGCTTTCAAACCTGATTCATCAACGCCTGTTTGACCACCACTACGAATACTTGTTATCTTACATCCATATTCGTTTACTAACCTTTCAATAAAGTAATAAATCATCCTATCACATTTATCCTGTGAAATATTATATTTACTTAAAGTATAAATACCATTACCTGCAATATTCAAAGAATGCAATTCTTTTATCATCCATGCTGTATAAGGTATGTCAACTTTCCAATTAGAATCATCCAAATTTATTGGTATATATAACTTATTTGCTTTCAATGCAGCATCTTTTGTGCATTTTTCTCCACCTGTTGTAAAATCAACCGCAAAAGCTAATGTTACATCTGCACTTGCAGCATTTATATAAGTTCTATGACCATACCCTTCAGATGTATCTTCTAAAAATTTAATCTTACACATACTTTAATAAATATATTTAATATTCATAAATGTGGGAGTAGTAGGATTCGAACCTACTCAGCCCGAAGGCAACAGATTTACAGTCTGCCCCACCTCTCCAACTGTGGCGTACTCCCATTATTATATATTTGTTGGGCTACCAGGACTCGAACCTGGACTCCAAGAATCAAAATCTTGTGTGACTGCCATTACACCATAGCCCAATATAATACATTTTGACACGGGTAGAGGAATCGAACCTCTATTTCTGCTTCGGAATGGCATAATTTTAAATTAATATTTTTGCTATTTTTTCAATACTGAAAAAAGTTTTAAAACTTTTAAGCGTCCTAACCATTAGACGAACCCGTGAAATGACAGTCTGGTTTTAGTCTGATAAACGACTGACAGCAAAGAGTTGTTTGATTGATTAACATAGTGCACTACATTAATTCACTCAGGATAACACATTCCTTTTTTGCGGTCTATGAGGGAATCGAACCCTCGTCTTGGCATAGACAGTGCCACATCCTAACCGTTGAACGAATAGACCATTATTGCGGTATGAACAGGAGTCGAACCTGCAATCACTCCCTCAAATCTGGGAGCATTATCTTATCGTTTCATTTATAAACTTATTATTGAACTTAATTCGAATACTTATTCAACATTTAGTTTATAAACTATTTTATATCTCACACTATCATTCTAATTGTTGGCGAATGAAACATGTTATTGATATAAACAGAAAGTTTCCAATTTAACTACCACACCATTTTGCGGAATATATGGGAGTCGAACCCACTCCGTTCTCCGTGACAGGGAGACATCTTAACCGTTTGACCTATACTCCATTATTTTTCACATTGCAAATATACAACTTATTTTTTAAACTACCAAATATTCAATGTTAATTTTTTGTTAAAAAGCGGGGAAGATTGGAATCGAACCAATGACACAATGATTTCCTCATTTAATTGCTACATTTTTAATACTAAAAACATTTTTTAACATTTGCTCTACCAATTGAGCTACTTCCCCATTTATGTTTGTACCCTGTGAGGGATTCAAACCCCCGACCCCTAAATCCGTAGTTTAGTGTTCTGTTCGCTGAACTAACAGGGCATTTATTTTAAAAAGAAATTAGACTGATTAAAACTAATCTATACAGACTCCTACTGTAAGGGTATGTGACTTTCACACAATGAATTCGCTCACATTCTATACAATTCTTCAATCTCACAAGAAAAACCTTATTGCTACTCTTAGATAACCATTATATACCATATTTAATGTTAAACCTATTAATTGTTAACTATCAATAAAATTTACTTCAAAATACAACATATAAATCTTAACTAATTTTGGAATGCTTTGAAATTAGCCCACTGCAACTTATTCATCAACTAATAATAACCATTGAGATACATCTAATTTCTTTTTAAAAATATCCCTTCTTTTACTTCACAAAGGGTAGTGCCAACCTAACGATTTGGAGTGACGGGTGCGGTTGTTTTTAATTTTCATAAAAACTAGAACCGTTCACTAAGCTACGTTCTATGTTCGTATGCATCCAAACATAGGCAACTGTGTCACTGTAATAGGATTCGAACCTATTCATGTTGTACACACATGAAAACCACCTTTGATACCATCTCTGGATTAACAGTGTTATTGAGCTGAAGGTGGGACTCGAACCCACAACATCCGCATTACAAGTGCGGTGCAACTACCAATTGTGCTACTTCAGCAAATTTGGTGTTTCTGATAACTACACCACGAAATGCCTTTCTAAGTTATTCATCACGAGAATGGATAGTTTTAAATTCTCCATGAACCCTTGCTTCATTCTTTGACTATCCAAGTCAACAAGCCCATCAAAATATATAAGGAGAGTTAATTTTCTTTAATTTTTTTTAAAACATCTTTTTTAAAAGTGTCATAACAAAATCTATGACTATCACAATCATACCATACACACATTATTTCTGTAAGTGTTATTTCACTAATAGTCATATTAGGACTATCACTTTTTAAAACTACTATATCGCCTATATTCATAATATTCATTTATTTTTTGTATTCGGTAGGGGATTCGAACCCCTGACATTTTTCAATGTACTACCGTGAAAGGGTAGCGACCTAAGCCACTAGTCGAACCGAACATACAATAATGTGGAGAGTGTGGGACTCGAACCCACGACCTTCTGCGTGCAAAGCAGACGTTCTAGCCAACTGAACTAACCCCCCATTAAAAAGTTGTGAATAGTGTGGAACTTGAATCAACAACATCCATCTGAATTAATAAAATAATTGGTCATATGGTGAAGATTCGAACTTCACTAAGTCAAGCAGATTAAGTGTCTGCCCCTTACTACCATTTCAGGTTAAGACCCACATGACTAAGTTGCGAAGAATGGATTCGAACCATTGACCTTCAGGTTATGAGCCTGACTAGCTACCACTGCTACACCTCGCAATTTACTTTGCAAATATACAACTTTTATTCATAATTACCAAATAAAAATCATTATTTTTTTTTTTGAGTACTGTACAGGAGTCGAACCTGTCCATGAGGTTTTGCAGACCACCACCTTAACCGCTTGGTTCACAGTACATATACAGAGAACATCTTCACTTGGGTTTGAATGGATTCGAACCATTGACCTTCAGGTAATGAGCCTGAAATTTTACCACTAAACTACAAATCTAAAGTTAATTATATTGCTTACAGTTCCCTTGTAGCATTCGGTACGGGAATCGAACCCGTATTTCATCCGTGAAAGGGATGCGAACTAACCGTTATTCGAACCGAACATATATAATAAAAAAAGGAAATTGAGTAACTTAATAATACCAATTTCCTAATAATACACTTCTTCCAACTATTTCTAAGCATTCAATAGTCAAATTCTTGAACCTTCTCATAAAACTATCATTTTTCATTTTCAACTTTATTATTTTCATCTTCAACGATTTTATAAGGTATAATACCTGTTGGCACATAAATGTTAGTTGTTGCACATTTATCACAATACCATTCGATAGCTTTTTTTAACTTCTTAATCATCTTTTTAAACATTTTTTATTAAACTTATTTTTATCTTATTACCTCTATAAATATCCATAATAAGGTAAAAATATGTTTTAAAACATATTTTTTGATGTATATCAAGAATTATGCGTATTATTACACAGTGGTCCCGAAGGGACTTGAACCCATGACCTCGACATTATGAGTGTCTTGCTCTAACCAACTGAGCTACGGGACCATAATATTATATTCTATATGGTTTATATTTTCTTGTTGATTTACCTATATTTCTTGATTTATAAGTATCTAATTGACTGTCACAATTAGGACATATACATCTTAAATTATCTCTTTTATTATTTATTGCGTTTCCATCAATATGGTCTAAAACAAATACTAATGGCTTACCATTATGAATGGGTTCACACCCACAAATTGTACATTTATTATTTTGCTCTTTCATTATAAAAGATTTAATCCACTTACTGTTAATTTCTTTACCAACATAATCATCTTGATTAATTAAATAATCTTCATATTTAGTCTTGCTTCTATATTCCCCTTGACATTTATTTGAACAATATTTTTGAAAAGTACCTTTATTATTACTAATAACTTGTCCACAATTTAAACAATAGTATTTTTTACCTTTGCCTGTATTCCATGATACAGTTTTACTATGATTACGTTTAGGTAAAATTATTCCTAATTTTTTAGCATATTTTTTAACATAAGCAACACTACACTCTAACCTTCTACCTATCTCAATATATGAGATATTTTCTATATTAATCCAATTATTTAATGTATCTTTATCTATATTAACCACAGCTATTCATATTTAATATTATATTTGTGGGGAACGTTGGTTACGCTCCAACTCCTTGGGTTTTTCAGACCCACGCTTCTACTAAGTTAGCTTGAACCCCATTTAATTTCGTGATGTAAGATGGATTCGAACCACCGATACTTAAATTGAAGTTAATTACTCTTCCATATCAAACCCTTTCATCATTTATATAAGGTTTCTATTCTATGCACACTTAAATAGAATTTACATAAAAATGAATGTTATTTACACCATATTTGTTGCGATAACAGGAGTCGAACCTGTTTTCTCCACCCTAAGCGAGTGGCGAGTTTAGATTTAACATTGTTACAACTCAATTTAACATGTCACGTGCCACATCTGTTTTCTAAAAACAATGCTTGTTTTGCCCACAATTAAAAGTAGGAAATATATAAAAGTAGCTAATTTTTACATATCAAAACTTAAATCACCGTCCCCCTCTATCGCTGATAGTTGTATTGTTATAATAATTTTATATATGAAACAGTTTAAGATAGATATACCTTCCGAGCTTGTGCCGACCTAACTCCCAAGGGGATTCGAACCCAATGCCACTTAAACCGAGAAGCCGTTCTCATAGGTTTTTACGCCTTGAATCATATTTCTCATTATAATTTCACTAATATACCAATTGATAAATTAAGGATATAATCTGAAGTAAACTTTTTATCAATCAGATAATTGTTAACATTAAAAGTAGGTTCAACAAATAATGTAAGTTTATCATTATTGTAAACATATACATCACAACTAATACCATACCTCAAAGCAAAACAATTTAAACTTTTCATATCATAAGTACTGTTTTTGAAGTTATACACATCACCAACACCACCAAATATGATTACATCATAAATCCGATTATTTAAACCACAAACTACATTTGTAAGATTACATGTCATATCAGCAAATGACATTAAAAATGGTGTATTCATTTGAATATTCTCGCCATCAGAAAATAATGCATTGCCTACTCTAACTTCCAATCTTGTACCAAGATAAGGATTGTGGTCTCTTCCAACTGCAATCGCTGCGGTTGGTGCTAAAGTTTTCCCAAACTTTAAATCTTTGTATAAATTTGTATATGTATCACATCCTGTCGAAACAGATGAATACCATTTTTGTGCATTCAAAGTAATACAAGATAAACATAAACAAATTAACAACATAAATTTCTTCATTATTTTTACCTTTTTTTAATTAAAACTTTTGTTAATTGTCTAGATAGCAAGGTTCGAACTTGCGGTCTCTACATCCCAAATGTAGCGTGTTGCCAACTCCACCATACCTAGATTTGTCGGGGTGACACGATTCGAACGTGCGAACACTTGACTCCAAATCAAGCCCATATAACCATCTGTGGAACGCCCCGAATTGAAAGCCACATTTTAATTTATCATAAACGTAGAGTAACTCACAAACAACTACTTTTGAGTACTTCGTGATGGATTCAAACCATCGACCCACGCCTTAGAAGGGCGTTGCTCTATTCACTGAGCTAACGAAGCATAAAAACAGGAAACATTTTTTTACTGCGTCAAATTAAAAGTTTGATAGTTAAAATATTTGCTACGTTTCCTTAATTTGTAGAGGGGGTTGGAATCGAACCAACATTATATTTAATTTACTGTTAAACTGAATTTCTAAATATTTGCTAATTTTTCAATACTGAAAAAATTTTGACCAATATTTCAACCCCTCTATTTTATAATTTGTTTCGACTGATGGATTCGAACCATCAACCACCTCGATATGAGCAAGGTGCTCTGCCATTGAGCTAAATCGAAATATAAATTAATACCATTAACACATAGTATTAATTTATGACTAAATACAGCGCATTGTCTCAAAAATCTCCATGTTTCCATGTGTTTTATCTATACTCCGCAAATTTATAAACTCCTGTTTTAGTCTTTAAAAATTATATTTTTTGGTTTCCAACATGTCAAAGAACTATTTGTTTTTAAAACACTTTGCAAAGATAAGTAATTATTTTCAGACTACAAAATCTTTTTTGTTAAAAAATGTTTTAAATTTCATAGGTGTAAGATATAACTTAAAACTTAATTAATATGTCTTAGAGGTTATATCAAACCACCTTTCTGTGTTGGGGATATTGGAATCGAACCAATGACATCCACCGTGTAAAGGTGGCGTTCTAAACCACTGAACTAATCCCCAATTATGTTGCGAGTGTAAGAGTCGAACTTACTATAACAAGGTTATGAGCCTTGCATGATTTATATATCCGTTTCATTCCCTCGCAATTTTTATATTTTTTACTTTGCAAATATACGACTTATTTTCATATCTGCCAAATTTTTAATCTTAAAATTTGTTATCAATTATCATCTTTTTCAAGAAATTTTATTTTTATATATTTCTTCATTTCATTGACAAATGGTACTTCTTTTCTATAAGAACACTTCATATGCCATCTCCCATATTCATTATAATCAGTAATAATATACATAATACATGATATTCTAAGTTGATATTCATCAAGACTATTTTCTAAAAATTGAACATCTTCAATATAACATCTATCTCTTGTCAGTACTTTATATGAATATTCAGGTTTTATATCTTGATATGTTCTTACATAAAAAGGTTCAGAATTATCAATCTCAATTAAATAATCACCTAAATTAGTTGAATTAATACTTGTAAAACCAAAATTATCTTTTATTTGAAAAATATGATAAACATCTTTCTTTTTAAAATAATACCAAGGATATTCTTTTACCTTTTTAACAACATTAAAATTAACTTCCTTCATCGGTATCTATTGTTCTTAAATCGTTTTTTAAATTTTTTCTAACACACGAATTAAAAAATAATACTCGTTTCATTTTCATGTCTTTCTCTTTTAAAGAACCATGACAATATGAATTTCTTGCTTTCTTTTTCTTATTAATACTCGCCATATTAAAAAATATCATTTAATTCCTTAAAAATTTCTTGTCTTTCCCAACTTCTAGCTCTTCTATGTGCTAATTGGTCAGTTCTCCTTTTCAATTTCATTGATACTCGGCTTCCATATGATTCATATGGGAATTTATCATGACCTGGACAACAGCCTTGGTCTTTACGTTTAACTCCATAAGGTTTCATAAACAATATTTTAAAATTAAAGGGTGTTAGGTGGGAATCGAACCCACATCTTCAGAACCACAATCTGATATTCTAGCCGTTGAACTACAAACACCATGTTAAACATTTTATTGCGGAAGCGGTCAGACTCGAACTGACACACCACTTTTACATGGTTACTGGTGGTTTTCAAGACCACTGCCTTACCAATTAGGCTTACGCTTCCATAATTTTGCAGGTTGTAAAGGATTCGAACCCTTATCAAGAGATTTGGAGTCACTTATGCTAACCATTGCACCAACAACCTATTAATAAGTAAAAACATTAAAATTTAGTACGCCCACTGGGACTCGAACCCAGAACCCACGGGTTAAAAGCCCGTTACATCTACCAATTGAGCTATGAGCGCAACTTAATAATACCGTTAAGTTATTATGTGTGACCCCAGAGGGACTTGAACCCTCGACCCCAGCATTAAAAGTGCCGTGCTCTAGCCAACTGAGCTATGGAGTCATTTACTAAATCACTCCATGCCCGTTAGGTGTATGTAGTGATTATACCTGTTTTATATGTTTTCGTTTTATAATCATAATCTTTTCTCTTTTTTTTTTACTTTAAATCTTGGTAATCCCATATTTTGTTCTCACCATTTATACTTTTATCAAAACAATATTTATATACATTTTCTTTTTCAGATTTACCTATATTGGCATTTGAATTATAAACCCAATCTTTAAAAGATTTATATGTATCAAATATACTAATTGTTTCTTTTGGATATTTGAATGTGCCATTATCATTTGCAATTACAAGACCATATGGTAATAAATCCTTGCTTATTACATTATTATAATTTGCATATTCAAAATCTCCACTTACAGCATATTGTCTTGTTCCATCTACTTCAATAAACCATGCAACCCAATATGTTTTATTTTCATCATAAGGAAATTCATATTTCAGAATTTGTGTTGGTTCAAGTTTAAACCTTATTGGTTCTTTTTCATCAAGAGTATTTATAAACCCTTGATTTTCACCAAATAAATCGGCTCTTACATTATTGCTGATTATATGTTCACTATAATCAGATAAAACACAGCCTAATCCAATATTCTTACTACTTCCTAATGCAATTGGTTGTAATCTTATTGTTTGTAATGCTTTATTAGTATTCCAAGGAGTTTCAATTACACTTGAAATATGAATAACTAAATCATTGTAATCATAATCACCATTTTTTGAATCTTCAAACATTACAGCTTGCCAATATGCTCCATAAGTACGTTTTTCAAGCTCTTCATATTTTATATCATCCTTATTAACATATGAAATTAATAAGTTATCATTTTCACTACTGCGAGTGGTTGCCATTAGAGTATTCTTTGGTACTTTAATAGTCATTGGTTTACTTGTAATAGCAACTGTATCACCATTTAATGTCATAATAGTTATACAATTTTCAACCACAGGAACTTTAAAATCCTTAAAAGTCTCACAATTCAAGACTAATTCCTTCATTTTTTTGGAATAGTCAACTTTATCAATACAAGATGTTGTAATTAATAAAATTAGGGCTAAAAGCGATAATTTTTTCATCATTTTCTAAAATTTATATATTATATAAATACTTTTATAATGCAAATATACAACATTTAAATAATATATGCAACTTTTCAAAGTTAAAAAACGTTTTGCGGTGAGAGCTGGAATCGAACCAACGTTATATTTAATTTACTGTTAAACTGAATTTCTAAATATTTGCTAATTTTTCAATACTGAAAAATTTTAACCAACATTTCAATCTCACCATATTTAATTTTGCGGGACGGATAGGACTCGAACCTACAACCTCGAAGTTAACAGCTTCTTGCTCTACCATTGAGCTACCATCCCAAAATGTCTTTATTACTTAATATAAAGCTCACAGTGACATTTTCCCCCCATTAGTCCTATATTCTTTGCATGGACAAATTGTGTCCTCACAGTGGGCTAATTTTGTTACACATGGGCAATATCTTTCTCCAAATTTTTCTTTCTTCTTTTCAATAGCCTTATGTATTTTGTCAACATGAATTGAATCAGGATTTAAAATAAATTTTGCTTTATTTCTTTTATATTTAACAAAACTATATTTAATACCATCTTCAGTTTCTTTATCTTCTTTTGTTTTTTCTACCCATTTATTATAATCAATATTTGGAAAAAATGTATCTGCATCTTCAACAATCTCATGTATTTTTGTAATATACAAAATATCCACTAAATCGTGTTCAATTGCATATTTGTACAGCATTCCACCACCAATTATAAAAATATCATTATAACAGTTATCATTACAATATTGTATAGCTTTTTCTAATGAAGATAACAAAATTACATTTCCCTTTTCAGTTGCATCAAAATCACATAAATTAGGTATTTCTTTTAACAATGTTACTTTATTATCACATAAAACAATATTTTCTCTTTTTGGTAAAGCACCATTTGGTAATGATTTATATGTATTATATCCCATTATTACTGGTTTACCTATTGTAAGTTCTTTGAATCTTCTTAAATCATCTTTAATATGAAAACACAAATCGCCATTTTTACCAATTGCATTATTCTCACTAATTGCAACAATCAAATTAACTGTCATATATCTTATTTCTTAATTTTTATTCTAATATACATAAAATAAAAAAGCTGTATTCAAACTTTTTATCGTTCTCTTACAGCTTTGGGATATATGTTGAGTTATGTATTTTAAACTCTAATAGTCTATTTCTTGTACTATATCATCCTTCAGTCGTAATCGAACGCTTTTTCTGTTATGTTTATTATCATAAAACGCAATACCATTAGGTCTCACTTGTTCATTGTGCATAACAAACCCATTCCAACATTTAAATGTTGAATTCGATATTTGATTATATGTTTGACTAAGTGTTGCCATAATGTTAATTTTTTTACTTTTTAATATAAATATAACTTACAAATTGAAAAATTCAATTTTTTAAAAAACTTTTTTATTTTTTTTTGTAGCTCTGATGGGAGTCGAACCCACACGGGCATTTCTGCCCCTCAGATTTTAAGTCTGATGCGTACTACCAATTTCGCCACAGAGCCATTTTAACAGGAAACATTTTTACTTTGTTCAAATTGATAATTCGATAGTTAAAATATTTGCTACGTTTCCTTTAAAGAACTTTTAAATGGAATTGAACCATTCCAACAGAAAATCATCTGCATTGACTCCCACTTTGAGTTAAAAGTATGGCTGAGAACATGACCATTAATACTATCATTACTTCAGCGTTGGAACTGAATGTTCACACTTAACATTACTGCTAAGTAGATAGCATGACCAATAGTTTTGCGAAAAACTACTAAACACTTACTCATAGGTATCATAGATTTCATTTCTTGACTAACTGCTTTCGGCTTCAGAAGGCGACCCCTCTTAGATAAATCATTACTTTTACTTTCTCAATATTTTCCTTGCGGTACTCATATTGTCCTCATATTGCAGAGGAATAAGGTCATTTTAACCTACAAGTGTCGCACACTTTTGCTGCATAAATTTGATTCCTAATAATCCTTTATTAATCTAAAAACTGATTGATGTGGTGCGACCCAAAGCATTTGTACCTTTTGAGTACAATCCACTTAAACACCAATCTGTACACATCTAACCGAATTGAGATGTTTTGTACTACCACTTGACTGTTAGTTTTTGATTCTAACAAAGACTTTGTATTTCTACTATTCGACACCACTCGTTAATCGCTCTTTGGGGGAGCTACGAAGTCTAAATTGTCACATGATTTATAATAGCACGTTTCTCGGTTAAGAATTGCACCATTATCCAATACTTTCTTATTTACATTTCTGTATCAACAAAGAGGATTTATCCCCCTTGTCATAACAAACTTTCATTTCTGCCCGTCCTTACTACATTTGTTATGATACTCAATATTGCCCTTCTATGGAATGCTTATTAAGCATCGCAAACACCGTCACATGTTTGCTTTATTACATTACTGCGTTATCCTTACAGTTATGAGGGCTAACTGTATATTTTAAATAGTTTATCATTTCCAAATGTTTCCATTTTTAATAAAAAACTAATAAAATTTCGTTTTAATTTTTTCAAAGAACGCTTTGTTTTCTTTTTACTTTGCAAATATACAACTTATTTTCGAAACTTGCAAATTTTTAATGTTAATTATTTGTTAAATTTTTAATGGATTTAAAAATCACATTATTTCCATCTGTTCTATATACCTTTGTACATCTATGTTTATATGCACAACTATTATAGTCTTTAACTCTTTCTCTTTCATAAGAATAAGCAAATTTGTAAGGTGGATGATTATTAAAATAGCAATTCATACATTTTCCATTTTCAACCCCACAATGCCATCCAGTTCCAACAACTTTATCATGTTGTACTGCAACAGTATCTAATATCCTTTTTCTATGTTGAAAGTGTTGCCCAACTTTCTTTTCTTTAATTCTCATGAAATATAATTTTATAATTAAACATTGTCAATGGTGGGGGACTCAAAAAATGAATTTACCCCATATTTATAATTAAAATATAAATGATATATGATACCAATATACACACAAGAAGAATTTAATATTGCAAAATCAAATACACTTTTACCATTAAAATGTGAACATTGCGGAAAAACTTTCTACCAATTAAAAAAACATTTAAAATATTGGATTATAACAAAAGGTATAAAAGAATATTTTAAATATTGTTCACAACAATGTGAAGCTTTATCCAACAAAGAATCATTAACAATAAAATGTACTAATTGTAATAAAAATTTTACCATAAAAAATTCACAAAATAAAAGAAGTAAAAGTGGAAATCATTTTTGCTCCCAATCATGTGCAGCAATCTATAATAATGCACATAAAACGAAAGGTACAAGACGTTCTAAATTAGAACAATACCTTGAACATAAACTTAACGAACTTTATCCACAATTAAAAATTCTTTTTAATGATAAAACCACAATTAACTCAGAATTGGATATTTACATCCCAAGTTTAAAACTTGCATTTGAACTAAATGGCATTTTTCATTATGAACCTATTTTTGGAGAATCAAAACTTAATAGCATACAACAAAATGACGCAAATAAATTTCAAAAATGCCAAGAACATGGTATCTCTTTATGTATAATTGATACTTCATCTCAAAGATATTTCAAAGAACAATCATCAATTAAATTTCTTAATATAATTAAGAATATTATTGATGGTCATCATAGTAATTAGCCGTTTTACTAAAACGTTGCCCAACTAACACCTCGTGGCGGTTTACTATTTGTTAATCTCAATGGTGGGGGACTCGAACCTTTTTTACTTCATTCCAAATCAAGTTTCCTTTATTAGAGGTGCGCACCTCTAATAAACTCTACTAAATCCTTCTTTTTTCAACACCCATTCTTTTCCATGTCGTTATGACATAATTCCAATTGCGCAAGAAATTATATCATTAGGAAACGCTTTACCAAATTAAGCTAACCATTGTTCTTTTTACTTTGCAAATATACAACTTATTTTTTAAACTAACAAATTTTTAATCTTAAAAAATGTTATCAATTATATTTTTTACTTGCATTTCAATATCATTGTCTTTTTTTCCATCATTACATATAACATAATTAGAAAATCTAACTATATCAGAATGCGATGGTTGTTTATTAATTCTATTAATAATATCAATTTTATTTGTGTTATCCCTTTTTGTAGCTCTTTCAATACATAATTCAACAGGTGCTTCAACAAAAACAATTTTATCAACACAATTAACTAACTCACTATCAATAAGTATAGCTGATTCAACTGCAACTATCTTATGTGTTCCAAGTTCTTTTTCACTCCACTTTTTAAAATCTTCTGTTACATAAGGATGGATAGTTGCATTTATCTTATCAGTATAACCTTGGTCACTAAACAAATAAAATGTTAATTGTTTTTTATTTAATTCATCATCTTTATAAATAGAATTGCCAAGTAAATCAATTAATTCCTGTTTAAGTTGATGATTAGTATTCAAAATTTCTTTTGCTTTACTATCTGTATCATATACAGGAATGTTATTTTTTCTAAAAAGGTTGGAAACATAACTTTTTCCACTTCCAATATAACCTGTTATACCTAATATCATTATTGATAATTTTTATCTTGTCTTATTCCAAACTTATGAAAATACCTTAGTGGTCTCCATTTATGACCATTAATATAAAATCCCCATTTATGTTTTGGTCTACCTTCAAACATTAACGTCCAAGCACCGCCTTCAGGTATTTGTAGAAAATGCTTATCTTCAGCTTTTGAAAACCAAATAGATTTCCTCATATTAATGAAATTCCAAAAAGAATTGAAAATACCTTCCACATAACAATATTTTGTATTTGTTGTTTCAATTTCTTTACAACCATCATTAGGATTATCAGTTATATGTTCGTATGAATCAACCATCACTTTAACCATATCAGAAGGATTTTTATTAATATCAATTGGCTTTACATTCCAATAATACCCTTTCAATACAATACTAAGTAAATTAGCTGAATGGTCATGAAAATATCTATCATCGTCTGATTTAATCCAATGATGTATTCTCATTGAATAACCAAAAAAGATAAATGTCCACCTTATAAGGTATGGGTTATCTTCATACCCTAATTTTTCAGCCCATCTAATCTGAAAATTCTTAAACTGCTTAGTATTAGTACTTCCTTTCATTTTATTATTGTTAAAGTTCATCAGGCACTCTAAGTAACCATTTACCTTTTTTAATATTTTCTAACATTTCATCTTTATCAATTTCAATAATTTCATCTTCTCTTAAATAGAAAGATTTAATCTTATTATTTACTATTGATAATAATACAACAGCTTCATTACTAAAAATATCAGTATCAAGAACAACAACCATTCCTTGCTTTAATTTTCTTTGTGCCATATTATAATAACTTATACAAAAAACATTGCATCTAAAATATTTTTGGATTCTCTCAACCCAAGACCTGAATTGATTTTTATCAATTTCACAGCTTGAATTTTATTTCCATCTTTCACAGCTTGAATCACTTCATTAGTTTCTTCATATGATAATGGAAACTGTTTCTTAGTTATTCTTTTAAAATTATTACACAATGTATTGTATGTTCTTTTAATAAGAAGCCCATTTCCTGTATTAAAAGTAATATCATTCATAATACCTTTTAAATTTGAAACATCTGATAAAATGGTACTTGTAGGTAAAAGTATTTTATTTTCACTACAATTTTGTATTTCTTCAAATTCCACCTTATTTGTGCAAAGTTTTTCATTGATAAAATCTATTACATCATGTGGTGTTTTACCATCTACTCTTAATCTGTGAATAGCTTTTTTTATTTGTTTTCTTGATATTCCCATAACATTAATCTTTAACAACAACCGTCCAATCATTACTATTTACATCATCTCCTGTAAATATATAATAAGTCATTCTTAGTTGTTGATTCATTTTTATATATTGGTTTTCATACTTAGCACTTTTAGCTGAATCTTTTTCAATTAAAGATAGCATTCTTTGTTTAACTAAATCTGGTACTGATTTCAATAAAGGAATTGTATCAGGCATAATTTCAGCAGGTATTTGTTTAAACAAAATACACCCATTTGCTAAAAATGCATATCCACCTTCATCTAAGGCTTTCATCATTTCATAAAATGATACTTTATCTTTTACCATAATTTTTATTTTTTAGAACAGTATATTGGACTCGAACCAATGACCCTCTGCGTGTTTAAGATTATATTGCTGTTTTTTCAAATACTGAAAAATTTCTATTATGGGCTGATGCTCTAACCAACTGAGCTAATACTGTTTTTTTTTTACTTAAAACATAATATCACGATTTTTCCTCATATTCTTTATCACGTCTATCAATTTCATCAAAAGGAGATTCACCAACTTTTAATGTTACTATGTTTTTAAACCCATTTCCTTCAGTTATCAAAGATTGTTCAGGTCTAACCGACCCTGTATATTTATCTCCATAACTTCCTGTCATTTTCTTTGTTGCAGGGTCAACATCACCCCACACTTCATTATATCCACTTCCAATAGCTTCAATAAAATACTTTCTACCTGTTTTTAATGATGTAACAATCATACGACCTGTTTCATCAGTATTAGTAGTAAATCTTTTTAAAATTTCCTTATCCATACTTTATAATTTTGTTAGAATGATGGGATTCGAACCCACATAGATTATTATTTAGTTATATTTCACATTATTTTTATGAATAAAAATATCTAAATGTAAACTTTCTACCACCAAGCATTCTAAACCATTAAAATTAATAATTTACATCATAAATAGGTTGTGCTCCATTACCCATTAACATATTAATTTTAACATTTTGTTTGTTTTTAATCATTTCAACCTTTTCTTTTTCAATTTCAAGAGCACGCAATTTAATATATTGGTCTGCTGTTAAACTCATTTCCCTTTGATATGCTTTATCAGCTTGCGCTCTTTTAACTTCAGCAGCTTCACGTTTCGCTTCTGTTTTTTCACGTTGTTCTTGTGTTTCTTGTGCTTGAATTTGAATTGCAGTACGAGTCAATTCTTCCATTACATCATCTTTAGGCACAGCACGATTAACTACAACTGCCAAAACATTTACAGGTATCTTTTTATCTTTAATAATTTGCTGCACTTTTTCGTTAACAACCATCTCTACATTATCATATATCTCACGTTTAGATGTCAATTCCTTCATAGGGTATTTTGATATTTCATCACGTACATATTTTACGAATTGTACTTGAATATTATTGTCATACCACTTTTCCCCAAAATCAGTTAATAACTTAGGTGTACTTCCTTTTTCAATTTGAAGCAAAAGATTTGCAGAAAGATTAATTGGTGTATTATCACTTGTAAATATATCTTTAAATTCTTCTTCGTATTGAATAGGTGAAACTTTAAAGATTACTTCATCAGTAGAAAACCAACGCCATTGAGAACCACTTGTTAGTGGTTCAGAATCTACACCACCACTACCAAAAATGATAGGTTTTTTCACAAAAACTAATTCTTCATCTGCATTCACGGTTGCCACCGAACAGCTTGATAATGTAAGCATTATCAAGCTAAATAAACTAAATGTCAATAGTTTAATTAATTTCATTTTCTTTTATATTTTTAAATTTTACAATGCAAATATACAACTAAATTTTCAATTCTCCAAATATTATTTGTTAACATTCAATAAACATTTGATATTTTCTTATTTTTCTTGTAGAATGCCACTTTTTATCATTATAGACCCACACCCTTTTAACATATTTAGCATAACCATCTATCATATAAAATTTGAAAATAAGATTTGATGAAACATATTGTTTTGTTACAATACCAAGTTTATTATTGGTATATTTTTCTACATGTTCTTTAGCACTTGATAATGTATCAAACTCACTTGACACACCTTCAAATATTCCTTCATTAGAGCATTCTGTACCAATAACCTCATATTTATATTTTCTTTTGCTGTCCATAAACATTTCCTGATATATCAATGTTATGTCCTTTTACATCCCCATGTACATCGCCTTTCATTTCAACATTATGAGAATCTATATTACCACCAACATTACCTGTAATATCAACATTATGAGAATCAACATTTCCTTGTATATTTCCTTTAATTTTTGCATTATGACATTCAAGACTCGCTAAATCTCCTTCCCATTTAATAATAACTTCATTTTTTAACTCTTCACAATTCAATTCTTCACCATCTACAAAGATTTTGTTTCCATTAATGGAAATATTATTACCTTCTACCTGCATTCTTTTACCATTAACTACAATTGTATTCATTTTATTCAAATTTCTTAAATTTAACTTCAACTCTATCAAGCATCACTCTACTTTCATCATTAAAAAAATCTCTACCTGCTTGATATATAGATAGAGCATATAAAATTTGTCCAAATCTTAATTCTGGATATTTTTCTACCATATGACCAACAATTTCCAATAATCTTCTATTACAGTCTTGTCGTTCTTCAATTTGTTGTTCTTGTTTTTTCAACATATTATCCACAAATTCTTCAAATCCTTCAGCTATCATAATATTTCTATTTATAAATTTCTAATATAACCCTATGCTCACCACCTTGCCATTCAGGTAAAACCATAATACCATTATTATTTTTGGAATTATAAAGAAGCCCTTTATTTGTGAAAAATTCATCACCATAATTTTTCTTGATATAAGATTTAAGTTCAGAAATTTTTCTATCACATTCTTTATATTTTTCATTTTTTTTACTGTATTTCGTTTGTTCAGCTTCAAGAAGTGCAATTTCATTATATTTAGGTTTAATATCTTCAATATAATCATCATATTCAATAAGATTTTTATATTGACTCATTCCATTCCCATCTGCGTAATCTGGATATGTAATTTTATACCTTGCAATAATTTTATTCATATATTTATTTCGTTTTTTGATTATAATGCAAATATAGAAATAAAAAACGAGAACCACAAATGATTCTCGTTAATTTATGTTAATAGTTACTTTCTTATTTCAACCAAATATTTTATTGTACACCTATTTGGATTATAAACAATAAATTCATCATTTCTAAGGTCTGCACCACCATGAGCATATACTGAATTATATGGTAACAAATTCTTTTCTGTTATATTATAACAACTACTATCATGTTTATAAATGTGTTTTTGATTACCTACATTTACTTTAAATATTGCGAGTAAGCTTTTACTATTGTTTCCACCTGCCCAATAAGAACCTGATAATGATGTATAACCAATTGATTTTCTTGCTTTATTTGCGAAATAAAGTCCATCAGAAAACATTGAGCCTGTATATATAGCACCTGAAGGTCTAATCAATAAACCTGTTTGAAGAATATTAAACCAGTTCTGATTTCTACTTCCATGCCACAACAAATCTTCTTTACTTCCTTTATCAGCATTGAAAGTTTTTATATATCTCTCTTCAGTTTTTATATTTGTAACTTCATAAACCTTACCCATCAAATGAGAAGAATCCCCCATCATTTTTGATATTTTATAAAGAATATCTTTATCTTCAACATATTTGATTTCAAGTCCCAATTGTTCCAATAAACTATTTGGTTTATCAGTAACTTCTTCCTTTTGTTCATCCTCTTGAACAGCTTTGTTAGCCAAAACTTGACCTGCCATTGTATCAAGCAATTTCTGTTCATTATCAATTAATGATTCAATCTCTTTCTTATCATTACTTTTAAGAAGATATGATTTAACATCACTCATTCTACGAGGAATAGTAGTATAAATTTCAAGAATTGTTTTATTCAGTATTTTATAATCTTCATTATCTTTATACTGTTTAGTCAATTTATCAATCAAATCCTGTGCAGTATCAACCATTTTCTGTGTCACTTTACTAGTTGACACTTTATAATTCTGTTGAATGGTTGCTTTAGCCCAAGATTGAAGTTGTTCAATTAATTTTCTAACTTCATTATCATCAGATATATAATTTACTTTTTCTTTACCATCAGCAGTTTTTTCAATTACTTCCTCAACAGCTACTAAATCAGTAATGTCTTTATACCCTTTTTTAACTTTAGACTTAATTAATGAATCCCATTTGCTTATTGGATAAGAAGTTGTTTGTTTAGTAGCATCTACACGACCATATTCAACAGCAATAGTTCCATCAGATTGTTCGGTCATCTTATAGAATTTATTATTATTGTTTTCCGTGACCATTACCAAATGTGCGAATCTTCCCATAATTTGTTTTTAAAAGAATTTATTGCATCTTACATCAAAATATTCCATCCCTGGATATTCATCTTTATAAACTTTCCATGCGTAATATCTTGCTTGTTTATTTGTAAGTGTTGTATCTTTACTACCTACAAAACATATTACATCTTTATTGTAAGATATGATATATTGTGCTTCATCAAAATCAAACCTATTAACAATCACATTAACATTAGTGTTTTCTTTTGGAGAAAACACATCAATATGAATTTCATCATCTGAAAATCTTTTCATTGTTGTTATACGGCATTTTTTACCTTGATTTGATGTTGAATCATTATCATCTTCTTCATCAACATCAATTGACACAGAAGCAATATTATTGGTTACAGGTATTTTATCATCTTCTTCAGCATCTTCAGGAATATACACATTAAATTTGCCATTATAATGTAAAATAGCTCCCCAATCTTTGTAATTTGATTTAATAAACCAAGATACTTGTGCCTGAATTGCCCAAAATCCCCTGTTTCTCAATTCATCTTTCACTTCTTTGGAAGTGACCTCTCCATTATTTTTAAGAAGGTTATAAAATACTTCCTTGACATCTTCCTTTTCTAAAATTTTTAGCATATTTTTTCTGTTTTAAAGTTTACTATTTGTTATGTTTACTATATTTATATGTAAAAACATATAAATGGATATAAAAAATTTTTGCGATTCAATCATGCGTATGTATTTATACGCAGATATGATTAAAGCCATTCATTTATCAACTGAAATTTATTGGGAACATTCACTTTGTGATGATGCCCAAGATAAAATCAGAGATAAAATAGATGAATTAGCCGAACAGATATATGGTTACTATGGTAAGCCAAAATTTACTGATTTCAAACTAGATTTAGACATATATTATGAAAATGATTTAGCCAAACTTTTTGGACGTATCATGGACATATTAGCCCCTATCAGAACTGAATGTGATAAAGTTGAGAAACTATCAGGAGTTGTTAGTTTAATTGATGATTTCAAAGGTGAACTAACTCAATTAGTATATATGTGTTCATTCGATAAAATTTCCAACTATAAAATGGAAAATTCAATATAATAAACGAAAAAAATTAATAATACTATGGGATGTAATTGTAAATCAAAAACAGTTTCAACACAACCTATCAAGCAAGTTACTAAGCCTACAACGACTACTAACAGTCCTGCAAAAAGAGTTGTTAAAAGAACCGCTAAGTAAGCGGTTCTTTTTTATTTCATTAGTTATTACTAATTTTACGACCAAGTTTACTCTCGTATTCTTTTGTCATGCAATTCATAGCTGAATCTAAGACAATATCAGCATCCTTTACATCCATAGTTCGATAATTAGCAGCATTTGCACTAACACATTTCATTGTTTTCATTAAATCCATTTTACTTGAAAAACCTCTACATTTAATACCCATATCATCAGCCATTCTTGTAGTAGTAATATCAGTACCAAGATAAATAAATTTCCAATTATACTTATCAGTTTGATGTTTAATCATATCTCTGATTTCAGCACTTTTAAACTCTTTTGAGTTATTTTCTTCTCCATCAGTCATAATAACCATCATAACAACCGAAGGTCTTTCTTCTTCAGGCATAGCAGCAAGTTCATATCCTGTTTCATTAATTGCTTTACCAACAGCATCATTCAAAGCTGTTGAGCCACCTGGACGATAATTATCCATAGTTAGCTCAGGAACATCAACAATATTTTTATTGTTAAATACTGTCGAAACAGTAGAAGCAAAAGTGTACAAAGATACATTTACATCTCCTGCTTTTTCTTTCTTTTGGTCATTAATAAACTCATTGAAACCACCAATTACATCACTTCTTGATGAACCCATTGAGCCACTTTCATCAATGACAAAGACTATTTTTACAAAATTATCTTTCATTTTTAAAATTTATTTTAATTTATTTATTTTACAAGAACTGAATCAATCATTCCATAGTTTTTAGCTTCTTCGGCTGTCATCCAAAAATCCCTGTCAGCATCTTTCAGAATTGTATCATATTCTTGACCTGTATGTAAAACTAATGTCTTATACAATTCATCTTTAATCTTAGTAATTTCTCGTGCAGTAATTTCAATATCAGATGCTTGTGCATGACCTGTACCACCAAGAGGTTGATGAATCATCACTCTTGAATGTGGCATACCATAACGTTTACCGCTTTGCCCTGCTGCCAATAATACTGCTGCCATTGATGCTGCCATTCCTGTACAATATGTTGCCACATCAGATTCAATATATTGCATGACATCATAAATACCATATCCACCATACACAACGCCCCCAGGAGAATTAATGTATAGATGTATATCGTTTTTATCTGATTGGTCAAGATACAACAATTGTGATGTAATAATATTAGATACATCATCATCAATTGCTGTTCCTAAGAAAATAATTCTATCCATCATCAAACGTGAAAAAACATCCATTTGAGTTACATTCAACTGTCTTTCTTCAAGAATAGTTGGACTAATATAACCTGCTATTGGATTAAAATTCATTTTTGATGTAAATGAATCGAACACTGACATAGAAGTACCATTACTTTTTGCAAATGTTCTAAAATCTTTTTTAATATTATTCATTTTAAATATCAATTTTTTTAATTGAATTTATGTCAATAAACTCATATTCAGAAATAGACATACCACACTCTTCATCATATTCATCAGGCAAATTATCTTGGATGAATATTTCAAAATCTTTATCTGAAAGCGGTTTATTTAGTCTGAATTTATATTCATCACCGCTTTCTGTTTTAATTATTAAAAGAATATTATACTCCATTATTTATTTTCTTTTGTGCTCTACGAGCAGCTTTTGCTTCTTTTTCAGCTTCCTTCTTTGCTTTTTCTTCATCAGCAATTTGTTGAATTGCCCACACAGCAGTCTCAGCAGCATTAATCAAATCATCACCATATTTTGCTCTACCACCAATTGTCACTGTAATGGATGGCGCACCAATAATTATCTTATCTTTTTCTGCATCATATGCGATTGTACACATTGCGTCTCTTAACAAGAGTTTACGCTGTGCTTCTTCCAGACGAAGAAATGCTTCTTCATAAATATACAAACATACTGTATCGGGCTTCTTAGTCAAGAACTCTGTGGTTGGATTGGCTTTTGAAATTTTGATAAGTTGCTTAGATTTTTGTACCGCCATTGGTTCAACAATAATAAAATTTTCCAAGCCCATTTCTGAAGCTAATTCCATAACCATGTCATTTGTTTCATCTGACAATTTACCTAATTTACTCATTTTTCTAAATTTTTAATGTTTAACAACTAATTTCACTCTTGTTTTTCATTTTCACTGCAAATATACAACTTAATTTTTTAAATTCCAAATTAATATTTACTTAAAAGACCATTTTATTATAATTTAACTAACTAACAATATATTATGGAAAAGAAAACTCCTAAGAAACGTAGGAAACTATCTAAAAAACAGGAAGAAAAACGTAAATTAGCAAAATCGTTAAAAAATAAACGATATTATGCCAAACGTAAAAGAGAAAAAGATATTTTAAATGGTATTGAGCCAAAACATGAAATCATTATAGAAGAACCAAAAATAAAAAAACTGAAAAGGGAATTCTGTATGATAGCTCTTTCTTCACATAAACAAGTTATTGATATATTATATAAAAGTAACTTGCAACAAAGTGCTTATAAAAAATTCAATGAAATTATTGATGAAAATGAAAAAAACATTATTTTTCCTGTAAAGTATATTTCAAACAAAAACATATCCAAAGGAATTGTTGAATCAAATTATGAAATACTTCTTTTGAAAATAAAAAAAGAAGGCGAAGATGTTACTCAATTAAGAAATGAATATGGTCAATTAGTTAATCATGTTATTGTTGATAATAACCAATGGATAATAATGGATAAACATATATATTATAAAGAAGAATCTTTTTGGGTGTACGGTTTTAATCCAAAAACACAAAGAAAAGATTTTAATTACATACTAAATGAAATAGTTTTAGCACATAATAATGATAAAAATTATTTCAAACGCATTATGATTTTTAAAAATAAACTAATCATCCAATATGATTTTGATATTGATATGGTCATTTGCAAAAATCAAGAAGATGTTATACGTTTATATAATGAATTAGAGGTTAAAACTAAAAAAGCAAAATGCAGAAATGTTTTTTTTAATGGTATTGTTGCAAAATCCAATAAAGATTGGATTATGGAAATGATTATGAATAAAACTGGATGGAATAAACAAAAGGTGATACGAAGTTCCACTAAACCATAAAAGCCTGAACTAATCAGGCTTTTCTTCTGTCTTGAAAATATATTTTATGTTGTTAATAATTGCTGTTACTATATCAGCATGTATAAATTCTGATTTTTTAGCTGTTGGATTATTTCTAAAAAATAATTCTTCATCAAGCATTCTCAACTCTTTATCAGTTAGAATAATTTCAATTGCCATATTCTCATATGCATAATCATCATTTAATTGTTTTTTGATTGCTGAAGATAAATCAAATAATTCGGCAATCTTTAATAATCGTTTTTTAGCCATAAGATTAAGATATTGTATTTATTATTCTTTCAAAAAACTTTTTAACCCTATACATAAACTTTTTCTTTTTTGGTATAATAATTGGTTTATTTATTTCTGATTTAATCTTCTCTCCTTCACCTGAAAGTAATGATTTTGCAAACTTATCACGTGCATTCGTTACTTCAGCTAATAATGCTTCTCTTTCATTCTTAGCTTTTTCTATTTGTCTATCAATTTCACTCATTGTTATAAATTCTTTCTGTCATTTCTTCAAAATTATGCATTATCCACACAAAACCAGATGTACATGCCATATCAATTATTAGTTTAAGCCACCATAAATGTGTTGTAGTACCTAAAACTAAAAATGCTGGTGTTAATGCAATTGAAGGTATTATTAATATATTTATTAAACTAAAAAATAGACCAATCCATGTAGAACAACATGCCATACATGAAAACAATTCACCCAAATTAGAGTGAATTTTATTAGCAGTTTCTCTAATAAATTCAAACACTCCAAGAGGTCCTCTTAGATAAACTAACATATTAGTTATTCCATATGCAGTAAACATATATATAATGAATATTAGCCAGCTCATACTACTTCTTTATTATCTTTTATTTCATTTTCTTGTTGTACAGTAACATTTGTTTCTTCATCTCTACTTACTTCAGTACTATTTTTTTCATTTTCTATCATTTTATCTTTTTTGATTTTTGATTTTTTCTTTTTAATTTTAAACTCCAAAGTTTGCAGAGTTTCCAAATCTTCCACTTCAAACAGTTTTTGTAATTCATTTACTTTTTGAATTAATAATTCTCTTTTTAATTCAGCTTCATTATTAAACTTGACTGTTGTGTCAATTACATCAAAAATCCTATTAAAATCTGTTTCAGTTGATGCATAATAAAAATATTGATACTGATTATTATCATCACGAGCAATTTTAACTGCTTCATCATAAGATTCAAGCACTCTCCAATTAGCTTTATAAGTTACATGTATTATTATTTGTCCACTATACAAATTAAAGCCTGGATTATATGGTGCTAACTTAATTAATCTATCTTGTATTCCTGCTGCCATTCTTTAAATTGTTATACCTGTAAATATTATTGTTAATATATATGCAATAGAAACTCCTAATATTATTAATCTATTATTTGAAATTTCAAATTTTGTTTCACGACTTATTGCAATTCCAAATAATGTACCTTCTTTTAAAAGGTTCATAATTGCTAAACAAAGCATAAATACTATTATTTTTGTTATCATAAAATCTTTCTTTTAAAGAAAATAAAAAAAATGCTGCAAAAGTCAATATTTTGCAGCATTTTATATTCATAATTTCTTTTTTGTCACCATAAATCATAAGTAACCCCAAATCCAACATATAGAGTAGGTTTTTTGTTTAAGAAGTCATATCCACCACCAACTTGCGGACCAATCACAAATCTGTCTTTAAACGATTTGTTTTTTCTATGCCACATAGTAGTACCTTCAATGATACCCATATCAGTGTTAATGTCAGTTTGAACTTTTCCATCTTTTTCTTTTGTAACAATCAAAAATTTATTGTTCAATGTAAAGTCCAATTTATGCCAATGTACTTGATTGGCTGAAATATCTAAGTTGTAAGAAATTGTATCGCTATTTGATGTATAATGATAAATACTATCTTTTTTTGTTGTATCACTATTATTTACAAAAACAGTATCAGTATTATAATAATACTTATAACGTACTTCAACAACACTTTCCACATTTTTAAGATGTTTAATTGAATCATAAAGTGCTTTATTCTCAGCTTTAAGTGACTCAATTTTTTGACTATCATATATTCGTGTATATGTATTTCCCATCTTAAACTCCAAACTATTACTCAAATCATAATTCTCTTTGCCAATATAAACACAGGCAATAAGTAAAAGAACTATCAATACCCATTGAATAATATCCCATATTTGTTGTTTTGTATATTTACCCATATTGATTAGTTTTTAATTTTTAAGATTGGCTCTTTTCATATCTAGTAAAGCAGACATTTTTTTTGATTCTACATTAACTCTTCGAATTGCGTTATCCAGATTAGTGGGTACTCTATTATTACAATAAGTAACACCTAAAAACCCTACTGGTTTATCTAAACCATGAATACATTCTATAATAATATATGAAACATCATTACTTTTCATCCTCATAGATAACTTATTATCTATTTTAGCCAAATCTTCCAAATTACCATGCCATGAGTTATGTTCATCTAAGTAATATGCGAATGAAAATCTAGATAAATTAAGGTTTTTATAATCTTCATCAATATGAACCACATTTGGAGTTACTTTTTCATATGTCATCTCTCCATAATAGAAAGGTAAACCTGACACATTACTTGTACCATTGTGCATCTCCATAACAAACGCTCGATTAGCTCCAGTATTTATAAGCAATTCACTAAGTTGTAGTTCAATTTTAGGATTTATCTTTTTTCTGTATTCCAATGCAGCACTATGTTCTGTTTCTTGTTTCTGAATAACATTCTCAACAATTTTACTCACATTTTGACCATTGTACATAACAAAAAAGAAAGCTGTTATTACAAAAATTGCTTTAAAAATTCTTACTAACCCATGTTTTTCTACAAGATTTATAACTTTTTCCAAAAAAGAAAATTGTTCTCCGTCTAAAGGCATGGCATTATAATATTTTATTTGTTATTTCTTTTTAGTGTCAATTTTTCTCACTTCATCAATGAATGAACCTAATTTTTTTTCTTCATTCAATCTTGATTGTGCATTTGTTGTTTGGAACACATCTGAACTTTTATAATTAAACATATCTTTAATACGTTTCATATCTTCATTCAATTGTTCTTTATTGATGTGATGTAGAACTTTAGCTTCACCATAGTTAAATTTACTATCAACAGTCCATTCTACCAAATATTCATTATTAGATGCGTCTTTCATAATGAATTTATTTCCATCTACCTTATACTCGTCAGGAATTTTTTTAATCATTTGACTTTCACTAAGGAATTTTGTGTGTTTGAAGTATAATTTCTTCATTTTTTTATTATCAGTCATATCACTATCTTTGTTTTCTTTAAACATATTAGGGTTTTCAAAGTCTTTTTTGGGCATGTTATGTGATTTCAAACCTGCATGTGCTCTTTCAACTTCACGTTTAGTAAATTCGGCATTACGCTTCTTTAAATCATCATATAATCTTTCATTGCCAGAAAAATCAAGACCTTGATTTTCATCTTTTATCTTTGAATTCTTTTCATTTTCAACTGAAGGAAAACCATTAGCTTGTGCTTTTACACGAGCAATATATGCTTCGCCTGGTTCATCAGCAAATTCAGCATCTAATGTAGTTCTGTTATAATCCACATCTTCAGGAGTATTGACTTTTTTATCATCTATTTCATTTGTTAGACCACCATCATATTCCTTAACTTCCTTTTCAATATCCTTTACAGCCTTTACATTGTTTTTAGCGTTATCTCTTATCACATTAACCCCCATCTTTGGTTTGAACTCATTTGTGCTTTCCTTGATAACTCTTTTTAAATCGCCAAAAGTATAAGTAATTTCCATTATATTATTTTTGTTTTTTTAATTATTTTATATATTGAAGTTTTAAACCTTGTATAAATTGTTGGTATCGTAATTGGAATATTTTCTTCTTATCAACCTCTTCAATATTTTTATCCAATTCTTCTTCTATTTGTGAATTAATATCATTAATTTTATCAATAACATTGGTTTCACTTTCTATATCATAAATATTTATATTATTCATAAAATAACTATTTAATTCTGTTTATTGAAATTGACCCATCTTTACCATTTTTACGCTTTAATGTGGATTTATCCCCTGGAAATGGTACAGTATATTGGTAATCACCTGTATTCATTGTTGTAGTAGCTTCCTCAATGTCATCATTAGGTTTGGTATTGTATATTTCACGTCTTTGAACATCAAATACAGGTTGTGAAAACTGACCAGATGAAGCTGCATTTGTTGCACCATCTCCACCATCTTCCATTTTCATGATAGTCATATCATCTTTAAAATTTGAGCATTCTGGTTCAGGTAAATTTTTTTCAAATAAATTAATATATAACTTTTGCATTTTTCTCTCAAAATCCTTTTTAGGTATTTTATATTTCACACTCATAACAGCCGTTTGTGGATTACCATTTTCATCTTCATCAACAATTTTTTCATCTCTTGTAATTATACCTTTATTTATTAAATAAGATAATAATTTACTACGATTAAGTCCTTTAGCCTTCAATTCCATAGAAGGTTTAGCTGTTGAAGGATTATTTAATAAATCTTTAAGAAATGATTTTACATTAGATAAAAAAGAATAATAAGTCATTTCATTTTCTATCGCTTCAAATACTTTAATTGCATTTTCACCAACAATTATTTTTTTAGATTCGTATGTTCTTTGTTTAGAAATAATCTGTTTTTTTATCTTCTCCATAGCACTATCATAACTGATTTTTTGCTGTTGAGCATAATTCATAATAGCTTTAACATTTTTGATAACATCTTCATCACTTGAACTATTTAAATACGTTCTAACAAATTTAGTTATCTTTTTAATTAATTCTTCAGTCTTTTGGTATGGAACTTTAGTTTGACCATCACTTTTTCTAAAAATATTTGGATTTCTTGGACTAATATTATTAGTCTGTGGCTCATTTATAACCCCTTTATAGCCAATAACAGATAGTTTACCATTATCATAATCTATATCAATAGAAGTAGTTGGGACATCACTATAAACATGACCTCTTCTTCCATATACACTATCTTTTTTAGTTAATGCTGTGATGATGTTATTCATTTCCATAGGTTTTCCATTAGCCGCTATAAAAATAGCTTCTAATGCATCCATAGTAGTGAAACTTTTATTTTTGAGTTTCACCCAACCATTCAAAGCCAATGCATAATTTCTATACTTAGAAATATATTCTTTTACTCTATTTTTTATATCTTCATTCATATATTAACCTTGTTTAACTGATGATTGCCAAAAAGCTTTTTTCTGATACATTGTTCTATACAAATCTTCCAAAACATCAGCAGTAATAGCTTTCACCTTACGTTTAAATTCATTACTCTGAAGTATAGAATCTACTTTATTGTTAATTAAAGAATTAACTTCAGCTTTAGTAAGTTCTTCTTTCACTAAAATTCTGATTTTTTCTTCATCAATCATGTTTATTTTCTTTCTCTATAAATATTTAAAAATAAAACAAAAAATCCAACTAAACAGTTATTTAGTTGGATTAATAGCCCATTATATTAGAATAATGGATTTTCAGTTATATCATCTTTCCAATTCTTATAGAAACCTTGTATTTTATTTATTTTCTTAACATTATCATCTGTTAATTGCAATCCTTCTGCCCATATATAGCATCCTTGTCCTGATGAATCTTTATATCTAAACTGAAATTTTAAGTTATTCATATCAGGTATTTCTCCTGATAAAACCAAATCGCCATCTTCAGGATAAAAAATTAATGGAGTATCAAAATTTTTAAAATCAGCACCTATTTCTTTTGCTGCTTCTTTTTGAGTTGTTAATGTTTGATTTCCAAATTTAGGGTCATCAGTTACTGGAATACCTTCTGAATTTTCACTTTTACCATTCTTAGAAAATTTTTCAGTATTAGAAGTTTCATAATCTTCTGTTAATAATCTAAAATTTCCATTATTTGATTTAGTTTCATTAATGGTTTTTAGCATTTTTTTAGTTATATCAAAATCATTCATTATATTTCAAAATTTTGCCCATTCCAATCATAACCCATCATCTGTTGCCATGACATCCTTGGTTTTGAATTACAATTGCAATCATTATTTTTATGAACTTCTTCGATTAATTTGTCAATTTCAATAGAATTATTACTTTGTAATATTTCATGAGATAAGTTTACAATTTCATCAATAGTTGCTTCTCTCATATCATAAGACCCATCTTCTTGTTTAAAATCATCAATTTTATCTAATTGTTCATTAGTCAAATCAATTGATACTAATGGAGTAATAGTATCTTCAATTACTATATCTGTTTTAACAACATCTTCCTCAATTACAGGAACGACATCACCATCATATATTGATTCATCTACACCTTCAGCAATTTCTTCAGTGGGAACATTTACTTCAGGTTGCATTGATACTTCTTTCATCATATCAATAATATCTTCTTGAATTTCATTAGTTGTCACTTGTTCAACTACTTCTTTCTTTTTTTTAGCCATATTAAATTTCTTTTAATATAATTATTACATTGCTTTTAATTTTAAAAAATCGTTAGATAACAAAGCATTCACACGTAATTTTCGTAAAGCCTTTTCTTTAATTTGTCTAACTCGTTCTTTTGTTAAATTATATTTAACACCAATTTCTTCTAAAGTTAAATCATCAGTGTTATTCAAACCAAAATAACATGAAATAATGTCAGATTCTCTATGTGATAAACATTCTAATAATTTATTCACAGAATTTTTTTTATATTCTTCCAAATCATTAAATTCATCATCTGATAATGTATTAGGTATTATTTTACTATCTGATAAATCATCGCCATTTTCATCAACTGATGCGCAATTAGAATTTACTCTAATATCAGATAATTCTTTTGTATTACTAAGAGTGACTTTTTTTATATATTCTTGAATTGCTTGTCTAATCCACCATACAGCATAACTTATAAATTTAATATCTCTTTTATAATCAAATTTATAAGCTGCTCTTACTAACCCTATGTTACCTTCAGCAATCAAATCTGAAAAAGGAACACCATAGTTTTTATACTTTTTGGCAATAGAAACAACAAACTTTAAATTCGAAGTTACCAATTTTTCAATTGCTGCTCTATCACCTGCTTTTATTTTTTTACCAATTCGTCTCTCTTCTTTTTTTAACAAAGGTTTATATTTGTTAATATCATCAAAATAGGTTTGAATTTCTTTACAATAATCCGCTTGTTGTGAAGTTTTCATTAAAAATTATATTCATTTTTCTTTTTATTATATAGTGGATGAAATGGTTGATACATTTCCGTTTTTCACTACGGTTATCGTCATATCATGCCAATCGTAAATATTTTCCATATGTGTAATATGTATAATAAAATTATAATTACTTAAAATTCTATCAAACAATTTTTTAACATTAGGAAGATTATCACTACCAATTGTTCCAATAATTTCGTCTAAGACAATGAAATTTGGCTTTGGCATTGTTGCCATGTTACCTAAAGCTGCTCTTAACGCTAAACTTGCCATAGTACCTTCAAAACCACTACTTGCAACGCCTAAATCAAGTTTCTGACCATCCTTATATAAATCAAGACAAACTTTATTATCATCTGATATTGATAAAATCACTTTAAAATCACACAATCCATTTAATAAACGTGAAAGTTCATTATTTATTGCTGGTAATGCTTTTTTAAGTACTATTTTAACAATCCCATTTTTACCTACTAATTGTTGATAAATATTCCAATTTCTTTTTATTTCTTCCTCTTTAATAATTTTATCAATTAATTTACGTCTATCTTCAATAGATTTTGTATAATTTTTAATATCATTATTAAGATTCTGTATATCTTTTATGATATTTTCTTTAATTCTTGTCTCATTTGAAATAGAAACATTAATGTTATTAACTTTTAAATTAATTTCATTGTTCCATTTTAAATTTTCTTTATTTGTTTCAAATTCAGTTTTTTGTCTTTCTAATTCAGCAATTTGTAACTTAATTGTGTCAATATTACTTTTTAATGCTGTCATTGTCAATTCTAATTTTGCCTTTTTTTCTGCTTTTTCTTTATCAAGTTCTAATTGATTAATTTCATTCTCATATTCATCAACCTTTTGTTTTGCAGCAATACCATCAGCAATAAGTTTTTCAATTTCTGCATTATTTTCAGCAATATGTTTATTTTTATTATTAACATCAATTTGCTGTCCACAAGTAGGGCACATTCCTTGATTTATCAGATTTTGTATTTCTGTATTTTGTTTTTTCAATAAAACAACAGTTGAACGAATTTCATCTGTTTTTGTTTTCCATTCTTCTTTATTTTTACGTGCTTTATCCAAAGAACTTTTATCAAAAACGGCATTTTTAAGATTAGTTATATATTCCTCTTTCATTTTTGCCATATTAGTTCTTTTCAATGTTAAATCGTTGGTTAGTCTGGTAATTTGAGTTTCAATAGTTGTAACATCCAATCTTTCCAAACCATCTTTAACAGTTTTTTTAGAAGAAAGAATAGTAGATTTTTCTTTATCTAGCCTATTAATAGACTCAATACTTTTTTCTTGTTCTTCATGTTTTTTGATAATAGAATTTTTATGATTATCAATACAAATCAAATAATCATCAATCTCTTGTTGAAGAGTTTCTCTATTATACTTTAATGATTCAAAAGTTGGAAGAATTTTTTCTTTAAATAATTTTTTAGTTACTTCTTCTTTCTTCTCTAAAGAAAGAAGCCCTAACCAACGAGAAAACAACCTTCCTTTATCGCTTTGACCCATTCTCAACAATTCCCCTAAAGAATAAGCAGTTGCGGACATTACTAAATTAAAATCTTCTAATGTGCCAACGCTCTCTTTTATCAACTGGTTAGTTTTTCCAACACTTTCATCTTGGCAATTTTCTAACAATTCAGTTTCACCATCCAACAATCTAAAATATTCAATAGTTTGTTTAGCTTTACTCTTTGGTGTTCTTTTTTTTAATGGTGGACGAGTAACTGTTCGTTTAATAATATAATCTATACCTTCAATTTCAATACACGCTTCAACTACAACATCTGTTACTTCAGGTAAGTAAATATTAAAAACACTATCCAATGTTGGTGATTTATCAGCTTTTCCAAATAACGCAAAACGTAATAAATCAATGGCAAAAGTTGTTTTTCCACATTGATTTTCAGGTGAACCATTTAAAAGTACCAGCCCTTTTAATTTTGTAAAATCAAAATAGTTATCAGGACCATATGACAAATAATTACTCCATTTTACATATTTAAAGATATATCTTTTATAGTTTTTATATGCATCAAAATCAATATATGAATTAACTTCTCCATCAATAGCATTAATTGCTTCCATATCAATATCTTCAATTTCTTTAAGCTCCAAATATTCTTTAAATAAAGATGATTGAAATTTAGGGTCTTGAATATTTTCAATAATATCATTATTTAATGATATTTTTTCACCTTTATCATTAACTGTTAATGGAACAAAATTAAATTCAATCCTATTTTTAGGGACATTATATTTTTTTGAAATAAATTCAATTAAAGCATCTTCTTTTTCTTTATTATAATCAATTTGTAATGCATTTAATTCAAAAACTAATTTAGATGTATTTTTAACTTCAATCATATTATATTATTTTACATTTAACTTTCTTCTTTTTTTCTTTGGTTGAACTTCCTCTTCAAACACAGGCAAAACATCAGGTATTTGAAGAGGTGTATCGACTAAAATTGGTTTTTCTTCAGAAGAAGAAAGTTCTTCTTCATGTAAAACCGATTTTACTTCTTCTAACTGCACAAATTTAGGTTTATTATTAAACATTGGCGGTTTATCACCATATTTCATTATAATCAAATTATCCTTTAATATCTTATTAACAACATCTATTGGTGATTTATCATTAAGTTCACAATATTGGATAATATCATATAAAATTTTATTTTCTATCAAATTTCTAAGTTCATCAACAGACATGAAAAAATATTTTTTGCAAATATACTACTTTTTTCTTGCATTTACCAATTTTATAAGTATTAATTTATTATTAATTAATAATTTAAACAATATTATATAATATAATGGACCTTTATATATTAAATTTATAAGGTCCAAATTATTAATACTAAATTTCTTTAAAAAAGCGAATTTTAAATATTAAAAAACATTAATTGTTTATTTTTCTTTTATTATATGATATTTTATAATAAAAAAGATATGTCAAACAAGAACGAAATTGTTATGGGTCTTGATATTAGCACAAAATGTATTGGGGTAGCTATTTATGACCTTAATAATAAAAAAATTATTGAGATTACTCATGTTGCCCCTAAAATAGATAGTAAAATTAAAGGTATTGAGCAACTTTTTCTTAAAAAACGTGTATTTGAAGAAAAATTCTTATTAGAATATGTAGATAAAGGTATCACCAAAGTTGTTATTGAAGAACCATTACTAAGGTCTAACAATGTAAATACTGTTGATATACTAAGTAAATTCAATGGTATGATTTCTGATAGTGTTTATCGTATTTTGGGTATAGTACCTGAATATATATCATCTTATGATGCAAGGAAATATGCATTTCCTGAATTGATGGCAATTAGGAAGTTCAATAAAAAAGGAGAAGAATATTCAAAAGATAAAATATTAACAGCAATTAAAAAAAATAAACTTGTTTTATTTGGTGAATATCCATTTGATTGTGATAAAAAACTTATTTTATGGAATAAAATATCAGAACTATATCCCTATATCCCTTGGGTGTATGATAAAAAAGGTGAATTGAAAAAAGAAAACTTTGATGCATCAGATGCTCTTGTAACTTGTTTAGCTATTTGCAATAAAATTGAGTTTGGAGAAGCTGAATTCAATATTACTAGTAGTAACAATGTTAAATCAAGTGAAATTTCATATTTAATGGAAGTTTGGGATAAAAAAATACCAAAAAAGATTATTATAGATTGAAAATAAGTCGTATATTTGCAGCAAAAAGAAATCAATTTATTAAATGAACAAAAATGCTGAACGAATTAAAGAACATTGAAACATTATTAGAGTCTTTTCTTGGTAAATCTAAGAATGGTATGTCTGATGATACTCAAATACAGTTCAATTGCCCAATGTGCTCTATCGAAAAAGGGTTGTATGATGGAGATGGAAAACATAATTTGGAAGTAAATATTAAAAAGAATATATTCAAATGTTGGGTATGTGGAGAAACCAATGAAATGTCTGGTAAAATTTCTAAACTAATTAAAATGTTTGGAAATGAATCTATATTACAACAATATAGAGCTGAACTTTATGCAATTAGACAATCTAAACTGTATGAGCTTAAATTTAATAAAACTGATTTTATTGATGATGATGAAATATATGATGATATATTAATTTCTCTTCCTGATGGTTTTACACCTCTTAAAAATAAAGATTATTATTCAAGTGATGCATTAAAATATTTAAATGATAGAGGAATTGGTGATAAAATAATAGAAAAATATAATATAGGTTATATACCAAGAACAAATAAAGATAAATTTCTTAAAGAAAGAATTATTATACCTTCATATGATAGATTTGGGGGATTAAATTATTGGGTTGGAAGAGATTATACTTTCCCAAGTTGGAGATTTAAATATAAAAATCCTAGCTCTGATATTGTAAAAAAAACAGATATTGTTTTTAATGAAGAAAAAATAAATTGGTATGAAGATATTAATTTGGTGGAAGGACCTTTTGACCACATTGTTACTCCAAACTCAATACCATTGTTAGGTAAAACTATTGACCCAAAATATTCAATATTTAAAACATTGATGGCTAATGCAAAAGCCAACATAAATATTTTTCTTGATTCTGATGCTGTACTTAATGCTAAAATTGTGTATAAAACATTAAACCAAGGTAATTTATATAATAAGATTAGATTGTGTCCTACTCCCAACGAGTTTGACCCATCACTTATATATCAAGAATATGGTGTTAAGGGGATTCGTAAAGTTCTCCAAAACACCATAAAATTATCAGAATATGAGTTAGCTAATCTTTCTTTTGAAAAGATTAATAATACCTTTTCCAATAGAAGTTAATAGATTAGTAGTATCACTTTCTTTAACTTGATAATCAGCATATAAAACATTTTGTACTGGTTTTTGTTCAGCTTTAAGAACTGTATTAGTTGTTCCAGTAACTCTGTTTAACCATCCGTTTAAAAATTTCTTTTGGGATGGTTTATTTTTTACAATATTACGATAAAAATTATTTCTTTGTTGTATTAATTCTTTACCTAAATCAATAACTCTATCAGTTCTATTGGTGTATTGTAATGTTGTTGCGCCAATTATTCCATCAACAGCAATATTAACGCCATATATAACATTAATAGCTTTCTGTAATAAAATTATGGCTGCTTTGTTACCTGCATTAACTCCATGACAAAAAACATGTGCTGAAATCATAAGGTCATCTATCATATCAATTTTCATTGGTGCATAATAATTCTTTTTATATACATCAAAAACCAAATTATCCAATTCAGAATTATTTAGTTTCTGATTGTGTTTTAAAGGCATATTTGCATCAATAATTTTCCATCCTTTCCAATTTGGATTGGCTTTTCTTGCAATCCCACAATAGGTTTGTCCGCCTGCATCTCCTGACACATTAGCATAACCACCTTCATGAGTTAAAACCATTCTGATTAAAAGTTCCCATTTTTCCATAATTTAATTACTTTTAATATAAATATTGCATAAATGTTTGCTCTTATTTAAAAAAAATCGTATATTTGCATAAAATAAGAATAATATGACTGATATAAAAAAAATTATACACATTGCCGATGTACACATTCCAAATGTCGAAGAAGATAAACCATATTCTCAAATGATAGAAAATTTTATTTTTGAATGTTGTAAGGTTTGTGCTGATTATAATAAAGATGAAGTAAGAATTGTTCTTGCTGGTGATATATTTGATTTTAAAAATAAAGTATCTCCTGAAGCAAATAGTATATATTTTAAACTGTTAAATTATCTTAATACCATTGCAACTACAATTATCATTGCAGGAAATCATGATATGCTTGAAAATAATAAACAAAGAAAAGATGCACTATCTCCTATATTTGAAGTAGAAGGAGCGTATAAAAATATTCAATATGCTGATAAAATACTAAATTATAAAAGTGGCTACATTGTAGATAATAATATTATTTGGGCTTTATACTCAATATGGGAAAAATACCAAAGACCAAATATTGATGAAATTAAAGAAAAATATCCTAACCATAAAGTTTTTGGATTATTTCATGGTGAAATACCAGGGGCAAAAACAGATATTGGTAAAATGTCAGATAAAGGAATTGATGTTAACACTTTTATTGGTTGTGATGCTGTTCTTTGTGGGCATATTCATAAAAGACAAGAAATAAGGAAAAATGGAATACCTATGGTATATGCAGGTTCTTTATTTCAAAAAGACGCTGGGGAGAATGTTACTGGACATGGTTTTGTGGAATGGAATGTTGAAGATTTAACATACAAAGTTCATGATGTTGAAAATGATTATAGTATCTATAAATTTAAAATATCAAGCTATGAAGATGTTGAAGATGACATCGAAAGGTTAGTAAACCTTTAAAATAAAAAGGGAGCAATTGCTCCCTTTTTCTATGGATTACCAAGTATCATGGTTATTTGTTTACTATCTTTGTCAATATAAACTGTACCAATTCTAGTATATTGATTTTTATAATCAGATGAACCTTTTTTAGTGTTAACATTATAACTATATGTTTGTCTAAACTGTTGAGAACCACCTTCATTTATAAAATTATATCCATCTTTTACCATCGTACCACCTGAATATGTGGTAATTTCAAACGTCATATTACCACTTTTTATTTCACCGAACCAAGTTGCCCATATACCAATCTGTGTTGATTGTGGTAAAACATCTTCATATGCTTCAAAAAGATATTTAAAATTAATATATACACATTCATTACCACTTTGCATATTATCACCTGCCCATATTAGTAACCCTGGAGTAGGTGGTTCTGTTGTGGTATTTCCTGTTATAATTGGATTACTATTACCTCTCATAGAAAAACCAACTGGTTGGTCATCAACATTTTCAATACCTGTATTTAAAAATTCAGTTGCAGTATCTAAGTCACGACCATCATCTGCCCCCCAAAAATATCTAAATACCATGTAATCTGAAGGTGGAATAACAATTACATCAGGTGGCATTTGAGTAATGTGATACTCAGTAATAGTTGGTATTGGTTGAGTTTCATCATCACCAACCTCACATTGTGTAAATGTTATCTTTTTAGTTCTTTGTTTCTTACCATCATAAGGACTTATTGTAACTGTAATGTTATTTACAGTTACACATTCATCCTCTTTTATTGAAGTTGTTACCCATGTTGAATCTGCCATAATTTTTTATTTTTTATCTATTATGATAGATAATTCTCTATCACTATCATTATTTTCTTCAACTGTTATTTCAACTTTAACAGCTTTTTCACCATATTCATTTTCTCCCTGAGAAGGTGCTGAAACTGATACCCATGTATCGTCAGGATTTTTAGTTACAACCACATCATTATAGGTTAATGCAGTAGTATTTGCATATGCAATAAAAGAAGTAGCACCAGATTCAATTTCTTTTGTTGTATTTTCAGTTGGGTCAACCCATATAACATTTTGTGGATAATGATTTTGATTATATGTAATAACAATTGTTTTTGCATCTTCTTTATCTTGCTTAAAAGTCAACTTTCCACTTCTACTTGAATTAGTTATATTTTCTAATATAGAAACGGTAATTCTGTTAGAATCAATAAAGTCAATATTAATCCAATCAGAATCAGATGTTGCGTTCCATACTACAAAATTTTCTGAGCCAGTTGTATCATTCTTCATAACAGACACAACAGCCATGTCAATAGTATCTCCAGAAGCTTCTATATCATAGTTTTGGTCAGTTTCTTTACCATACACTTTAAATATGTTTGTATAAGTAATAGGTATATCATCTTCAATTTTAATTTTATAAGAAACATTCTCTGTTTTAATAAAATTGCCATTTACATACTTATCTCTTGTTGATATTACTCTAACTGTTGCATTACCACCTTCATTAGAAAAAGTGGTAGCTGTTGGATTAACTACAATTTTATAATTTTTATATTCAATTTCAGCCGCTTTTTGCCATAAGTATATTTCAGCATAAACATCATTAGGTTTATCATTATGTTTTACTTTAACTTTAGCGGCTCTAATTGTAGGCAAACCATTTTCATTTAAATCAAGTATTAAAGAATTACCCTGATTAAACACATTAACCCAATCAGCATTTTGTCCAGGTAATTCACTATAAGTTCCTGTTGCTTCATCAAAAGTACATTCAATAGGGTCATCAACAGTATATTGCATTGAACCGCCACTAATTGTTATTGCAAATGTTCTTTCTATTTCCATTGATTCAATTTCATTCCATTGAACTTCTTTTAATCCATCAATTAAAATATCATAAACAACAATTAATTGATTAACAATTATATATACTTTTTTAGAACTATCATTTACATGTTCAAATGTAACTGTTGCGCTTCTTACTGCTCCTGTATCATTAGGGAGTACTTGTAACTTAAATATAGTATCTGATGTACCACTTGATAAATTCGTTAATGAAGAACCATTACCTAAAATCCAATCTACGTTACTCCCAACAAATTTATATTTAGCATCTCCACCTGTTGCAGCAATATTAAATGTTTTAATTATACCTGATTGTGCAACATCTGCAACAGTACTTGTATTAATTGTATTACCACCATCATTAGGCTCAATTGTTAAATTATAACCCTGATTTTGTTGAACATTAATTATAAAAGAATAATCTGTATTATCCTTATGTACTAACACAATTGTTCCCGTTCTGTTATTATTTTCAGTATTAGAATCACAATTTATTGTAACTTGTCCAGTTTTTCCTGTTGATGGAGATATATGTAACCACGGATATTTTGCTGCATTAGTTGAATCAAGAATAAACTCAGCAGACCCACCATCCACTTTAACATCGACTTGTTTAGCACTATCATTGGCTTCAAATTGCATTGATATATTAGAAGAATATTCTGTGCTACTTGGTAACTTACCACCAATAAATAATAAACCAGCTCCTGCTTGTGTAAATATAATAGTATGCGTTTTTGTTGTGTCTAACGCATTTTTTAATACAACGGTTCCACTTCTTTCAGTACTTGAACTGTTAGTATCAAACCATACTGTTAATACATTTCCATTTGTTGAAGTATAAAGCCATGAAACATCATCATCTACAACATATCCAGCATAAGATGGGGAAACATAAACATCAAATTTTCTTCCATTTTCTTCAGTTGTTTGGGTAAATGGAATGTCTGTTACAGCAGTTACAGGTGTAATCTCTCCAATTTTTGTTGCATAAATATCATACGCTATTGCTGCATTTTGTGTAATATTTATTACTTCTGTTATTGAAGTATTATTGTTATGTATTAATGTTAATGTACAAGTTCTGTCTTGTGTTGTATCTTTATATTGGGATGCATTAACAACCAGTTTGTACTCTGTATAATCCCCATAATCACCAAGAACATTGTTTTCTGTTGTTATCCAATCACATGATGGAGCTATTGTATAATTTTTTAAACCACCATATACATCAACTGATATTATCACACTTCCCCCATTACTATCAAATGTAATAGTATCAGGGTTAGCTACAATTGATAATTCCCCAACGCCTTTTTGTGTTATATCAATATAAGCTTTGACTGAGTGGTCATCGTTATGATATACTGTTATTTTTGCTTCTCTTGATGTTGTTGATGTAAATGAGTCAGCTATAATTGTTAAATTATTTACATCAATTGAAACTCCTAGCCAATCTGGGATAGTAGAAATATCTACACTCCAAGTTTTTGATGCTCCATTAGCTGTTACCACAAATGTAGGTGTAACATTACCACCTACATATTGTACAGTCCCTTCAGCTTCACTTTTACCATTTACTAAGATACTTAAATCAGTCGCTTTTAAAAGTTTAAATGTTGTTGTTGCTTTCTTACTATCATCATTAATATGGGTAAATGTAAAAGTATAATTTATATCATTTACAGTTGGATTTTCACCAATTGTAACTTTTAATAGTTTAGAACTGATTTTTTCTGTTATCACATTCGCCCCTGTTATATCTGAGGAAAATGTATAGTTATAATCTTGTGCTCCACCTATTGCTTCAACATCAATGTAATAAATACCACCTATATATGGAACTTCATTGACACAATTTGGTATATTATTTGTTTTTGATTGATATAAACATGATGATGAAATACTAATATCAGCACCAACTTGTATAACATTAATAATCCAATAACAATTGTTATCATTCATGTTATAGACAATAATTGTTCCATTTCTTTGATTTGAATTATTATTTTGAGTTGCTGTTACTGTAATAGTATTTCCATTTTTAATAACATTAGCCCACGATACATTATTTACAATATAATAATTAGGATTATTACTTAATCCATCAACTATTATATTTGTACTCTTAGTACCACCTGTTGCATCATCAAATGATATGTCAGAAGCACTAATTTGCGAAACTGTAACATTTAAAACTGAAGTAATTGAATTATCTTCATCTAACATAAATGTTATTTTTTCACTCCCGTATTTTTTTTCGTCTTTTTTTTTTTCAACTGTAAATGTCAAATTAGTTTCACTTCCGTTTGATGGAACACCATTAACCAAAGCACTCACAGGGGCAGAATTCCAATTTCCTGAAGCATTTAACACAACATCTTTTGAACTAATAGGATTCATAGAATCATTTAATTTAACTTCATTAGTTGATAGTGTTAAATATTTTCCACCATTTTCATCAAAACCTTTAATACCAAATATAGCAGTCGATGGTATTATTTGTTCAAGATATGGTAATACATAATCTGTAAAATATTTTCTATATTCAGCATTCCCTGTGTATTTATTTTCAATAACTAGCAATTTTGTATTTAGAAATATTTTAGTAGGAGTAGCTTTTGTGCTTTTTTTCCCTGAGCCACATATACTTTTATAAACATCAATATTTTGTATTTTAATTGGGTCTAAAGTTGGTGAATTAAAATCTATATCAGTAAAACCTAATGTTTTATATTGATTTAACTCACTATCACTTCCTGAAATTTTACTATTATCAAGAGCATATTTAAATAATTCTCTTAAATAATCAAAAAATTCTTTACCCATATCATAATGTCCATAACCAATATGAGGATTGTTTCCATTATTTTTAGATATAATAGATTCTAAATACACAACTCTTTCATTAGAAATTATTTTATCATTTCCAATTGTTTGGTATGTAACACAAGTCCATCCAGATGCGTTTCTTGAATTGTTAATTATTGTATTTTCATCTGTCACTGTTTGGTCATTACCTAATATAAAATAATTTGTTGGGTTTCCTGATAAACTTGGATTATCATACACAAAATTATAATCTGAAATATTACTTATGTCATATACATAATATACATCATTAGGAGTTATTCGACCAATATTAAGAGTAAACAATTCATCTAATGTTGGAACTACATTAATATAAGGCATTGTTTCTTTATATATGAAGTTACCATTATTCAATGGAAGAGGATTCTCACTTCCCCATCCACCATTAGATTGAAAATATGGATTTCCATCATATGTTAAATTCTTGTCAAACCAAGGAACTAAATAAATATTTCCATTGTCATTAATTTCTTTAACTAATAACCCACTATAAGGGTCATCTTCATCAGATAATACAATGCTTTTTTCTGAATTTATAGATTGTATTAATGATATAGTATTAGAATTGGTAATTGGACTGCAAGTATAATAGTACTCATTTATTGAATACCAATCCTTGTTGATACCAAACATACCAAGTAACATCTCTATTGCTTTTCGAGTCCCTTTGGCTCTAAAAATAGCCTTAGAACATAAAACCAAACGTCTCATAAACTGATTGTTTACCTCAGTATATGTATAACCTGTTGATTCACCTGTATATAAAATATCAGTTGTATTATTTTCTGTTCCTGTCTTTACAACAGTTGAAACATCCCATCCACCCAACTCTAATTTGTCACTAAGAAAATAATCAGATATATTATTCTGTCTATTATATGTAATTGTGTTTGTGAATTTTATACCATCAATATATCTTTTTATATCATCAAGAATGCGCCCCCAAATCCTTAATAAATTTGCTACTTTAGTACCTGCAACAACATATTCTTGCTCGTCACCTTCATTATATTCTCTTGTATAAGTCCAGTCAAAATTTTTAATGGCTTCATGAGTCATTGACCGATATATGTTATCGCAATAATAATCATCCAATATTTGAGCTACTTCCAATAAACCATTGAAAAATGATAAATAATTAGGGCTTGATATATCTAAATTCCATCCATTAACAACTGCCCATGAATATTTACGATTAATAAAAGTAATACCTTTATTAGTCTCAATAGGCGTTAAAAATGTATTTGTGTAAATTGGGCTTGATTTTCGATTTAATAATACTTTTTCAAATCCATCTAACTCTTTAAAATATTTGTCAATTCTATTCTGTTTTGGTCTAATATGCAAACCAATTGTACTGTTATGAAAAAATTGTCTTTCTCCATTAACAAAACGACCTTTTATAACAATATTACCATTTATAGTGATTGTATTTAATAATTGTCCTTCTGTCAAACAATTCACATCAACATCTTCATTGATAATTGTGACACTTGTAACAGGTATTTTAGTATTACCACTTATAATTTCATAATCTTTGTATGAATAAGACAAATAACGTAAATCATTTTCATATTCACTTAATATAACATTATTATTAATTAAGTTTATTTGAAAATCATTATCAACAATAAAACCTTCAACTGTTTGAAAAGGATTTTCATCTTCTGTATTTCCTGTTACTATTTGTGTTACCTTTCCACTAAAATATAATTCAGCAGGGAAATATTTTATTATATCTTCAATTGAAGCTCTAACTAATTCAACACAAGAACCATAGTAAGCAAAATCTCTTAAATCATTTGAGACTTCATTCACTTCAACATCAGAAGTTGTGTCAGGAAGATTTACATCCTCAACTTCATCATCAGTCCATACAATATCACCATCAGGTGAAGTTACCCAATGTCCATATTTATGTTTCTTTTGATAACTAGGGCTATTATTAATTGTAAAAATAAAATTACCATTTGAATATATAGGAGTTTGACCTGGTGTAAACCTTCCTGTTCCACCAATAGTCACCCAATCTCGTTCAAAAATAGTACCATTTTTAACAAGCTGATGTTGTTTTTTTAATGTGTAGTTACTATGTGATTTAATATATCTTGACATATGTTATATTGTCCAAATTAATTATTCATTATGCTTTCATAATCTTGCGTAAAATCAATATTATCTGTCTTTTTCTTTCTAACTTCATATACATCACTTTTAGTATATGAATCTTTAAGGGTAAAGAACTCTTGTTGTATGTAAATTTCTCCGTCTTGGTTATATGTTGTAACCAAACCTCTATCTAATGAACGAACTTGATTTCCTTCAACAACATTTGTCAATGTTTCAATGTCATGTTCAACTAGTTCAATTTCAACTGAAACAGGATTGAATTTAGTGTTTGTAATGAAAATAGTTTGTCCCACTCTACCAATAAACGGTTGTGCATTTGCTTTATATGTTGGACTTGTAGATGGTGTTACAGTTAAAAATGTTAATGTTGAACTATCATTAAACCTGTAACCATTAGAATTGGTATTAGATGATGTCAAATTTTGTGCTATTGGTTCACATTTATTATTAGATGTTATAATTCTATAATAATTTTGTCTTAAACCATTATCAATATAATCAATTCTATATCCAACCAATTGACCATTTTCAAATAAACTTGAATTTTCAGTATCAACATCATTCATATCAAGAACCACACCTCTCACATCAGGATATGCAGATAAAGCACCAATATCCTTAATGGTACACTCTATTTCTTTAGGTTTAATATATACAGTATATATTCCTTTTTTATTAAAGTATGTTAGTGGAAGTTTTAAATTATACATCCCTGGTAATGTAGTATCTTTTAATGTTGTATCACAAGTGGAATTGCTAAACATTTCACTAACATTATCAATTTTTTTAAAATTTTTAAAACTTTCATCTTCACTGTTTCTTGTCGGTCTATAATGATACCAAATCTCAACATCCATTTGTGGATTTATTAAACTTGGCTTTATAGTTCCATATGTACCATTTGACATATTATTTTTATAATTAATATTTTATTCATTAACATTCTTCACATTGAAGAAATTATTCCCATAATTAACAAGGTCATCCAATGTTTTTACCTCTCCCAATTTCAAATGTCTCTCAAATGCTGCATTTATACCTCTATCTACAACAACATTTACATCAACAATAGGGTCAAAAGTAACTCCAATCAAATCATCTGTTCGATATTCCTTTGAATATATATAGTCTGGTTCTGTTCTTTTAGTGGTAAAATCTGTTAAAATGTTATTCAAAATCTTTCCACTATTTCCTAATTCACTTTTAATTAATGACTTAGAACCTACTGTATAAAATTCACCTTTCTTTTGTGTCCCATCATCATTTAAATTTTCTGATGGGCTTTTTGTTACATCATAATCAAATGTATCAGGGTCATAATAATATGTTTCAACATATTGAATGCCTTTATGATTAGAATCAATTGTAAAATTACTAAAACGATATTGAGTTGGCTCTGTTGTAGATGTTAATGTGTTTATATTGTTTCCAATCAAATGAGCACCAATACAATAGCTAAAAATTATTGTATTATTATCGACTAATTTTATATCTTCTAAAATATCACCAAATGCAATTAAACTATTGCTATATATTACTGTATTTACTGTATTACCAGGAGATTGTATATTGTGTACTGTCATATCTTCCCAATCATCATAATATACAATGTTTCCATTATCATCTACCCATGTTTGTACATTTAGAACAATCCCTTTTTCATATAAACAGCACCAATCTACATTAGATTCACTATTTGGTACACTTTCTTGACCAGTTTCATCAACTAAACGTTTAATACGTCTTAATGATGTTAATTTTGAATTAGTTGCACCTGTAATGCTTACATTATCAATAGTTGATGCAAGCAATTTATCATATGAATCGTTATCTTTTACATAATAAGAATTTATTGGTAATAAGTCAATATTTGTGCCTGTATTTGATTTATAAAATTTATATTTGCAATTTTCTGTAAGATATGATATGTCATTTGTGGCATTTCTTCTCCAATGAGCATTTTCAGCACTATCAAACTCAATTTCATCAGTTTTTCCATTATAATTACCATAATAATCAAAACCTTCATCAAACCTATTGTTATCATTCATTTGACAAATAGTAAAATTAGTGCCGCCAGAACCCTCATACAATATCCAAGATTCTTCGTTATATAAAACAATATCTCCAACATGATATTTCTTTCCTGGAACCCATTCTGATGAATATATTAACCCTAAACCCATATCATCAATATTTTGAGTCAATAAAAGACTCATATTAATACTACCACCAAAATTACCACTATTATTTAGTGCATAATTATAATACTTATTAGCAATTGTGTCAATTTTATTAACATTACTTTGTAAAAAATTATACATATCATCTCCACCTTTGTCACAATATTCTGCACAAGTACAACAATCATTATCATTAATGTTAGATGGTGCTTTTGAACAATCACAACGTGGTTTCATTATTTGAAACCATTCCCACCATTCTTGCATTTCTGTTAAAAACATAAAAGATGGAACTAATTTACCTTTTATTGAGGAAGGTACAGAAAATATACCCATCCCTTCCTCAATAAAAGCAATAAATGTACTTTCTGATGCTGTTAAAGTACGATTTAATTTTTTTAAACGATAATAATTGTTCATTAAAGTTCTATAACTATAAAATTTACCACTCTCAAACACTACAATATTATCATTATCTGGGTTTATCATAGTAAAATTAACCTTTAAATCAGGTATAACCATTCCATAACATCCATTGTCTCCATCAATTGCCTTATGTAATTTAATTATACCATAAGAATCTTCTAGAATATAAGGGAATAGCCCTGGTATTCTAGAAACAAGATTCTCCATTGACATTTTCTTTTTAATTATCATCCTACTTTAGCTTCATAAAGATTTATTATCATTTTTCTATCTTCTTCATCAACATTTTTAACTTCTGTTCCAGTACTACTACACTGATTGGCAAAATAATAAACATGTCTTTTTAATGTTTTATCATAAATGCACTCTAATTTTATGTAAGTATAGGAATAATACTTTTTAACAGGAAAACCAACTACTTCCCCATCAGAGTTTTTATATTTATACCATTCGTTTATTATGTCTTGATATGATAAAGGACAACCATTTACATCGTTAGTTGGGCACATAAATGGTAATGTTCTACCATACCCAGCATGGTTAAACTCAACTTTCATATAAATATTTTTTCCAACTAATTTTGGGTCATCTTCTGCAAATAAATAAAGATAAAACCCTTCACTTGATGCTTGATTATTAAACTTATCTTCAACAACTAATTGAGTGCTTAATCTTAATTCATCTCTTACATTATCAGCTTTTTCACTACAACAATTTGTTATAGTTGTGTCATATTTTTTTAATAATTCACAAGATGGTTCTCTATCCACCTTAATTCCAACACTTTCTTCTATTACACCATCTTTGTTATGTAGATAAGGTTCATCCTCAATATATCTGCAATATTTACCAAACAATGTCCCACTATCCATAAAAATAGTTGAAGTATATAATAAGTTTTGATTTGTTTGATTTGTTGAATCATAAAACAATAATCTTAAAAATGATTTTTTAAGTCTGTTTTTTTGATGCCTTACATCATTATTAGTGAATCCTAAGTAATATAATAAGTCTGATTGATTACTTGGAACTGAAAATGTTGTATTACCTGTACTTGAAGTACATTTAGGGGCAGATGGTGGGTTGGTGTCATAATTTGTTCCATTCCAAAACTTATCATTTTCCACAAGCCAATTATCACCCGAACGTTCTCGAAAATGTAGATTGAAAACTATTTTTTCTATAAAATCTCTGCTTCCATCATCTTTAATATAAACAGGGTAATAAACTTGTTTTTCCATATTAACAATTCTATTAATCGCTTTTTCCTTTTCTTTTTCTACAAAATTTGTTGTTAATAAATCTTCTTTAAACAAATCAGTCTCAAAATTATTTTCAATAGTTAATGGAATGTTAAAAATACTATTTCTTTTACTAATAGTTAATATTTGTGGATTAATGAACCTAAAATCATTCCTTTCATAATCAAATGTTTTAAATTCGTTTATGAAAATTGTGTTGTAATTATCAAAAAATTCTTTATTATCAACTTGAAGAGTTAAATTATCACCCTTATCATTTGTATAACTTATTTGACTTATATTTGTTGGTATATAAATTGAATTAACTGAACTATATTCAAAATATATTTTGTTCTTAATAGGTTCACCATTACTATTTGTTATAATATAGTTTGATATATAAATAATTCTATCTGAATTTTTAGCATCACTAGCAAAAAAATGTGGAGTCGCAAACTCTAATATGTAATATTGAACATATATTCCTGAACTATTATCCTCATATAATGATACTTTATCAGGAGTTAACTGAAATGTTGTTGGTATATTAAGCGTAACTTCACTATCATCAGTCACAATTGCTTCTGTAATTAATTCAAAATTAACATTATTTGTTACATTGTTGGCTATATTGTCAATAACAACAGTACTGTTCATAACAATAGTATCATTATTACGAACTGTACCACTTTTTGATAAATTAAAAGTTATTGTATCTTTATTATCACCAATTTTATAACTATCATAATCTATACTGACCAATTCAGTAGTATTATTGTTGTTTAATATTTTATATTTTAACATAAAGCTTCATCTTCATTAATATACTCATAATTATCATTTCCGTTTTCGGCTTTACCTGCCACATCATTAGGGAAATTACTATAATATAGATTATTATAATTGTGAGGGTCTTGTCTCCTTAAATAGAAATTGATATTTTCATATATATAAAAACACCCATTTGTGAAAGGATATTCTGGTAATGTAGTATTATTAACATCACCAACCCTTTGTACTTCTCTCCACAAATATCTTTGGCTACCATCATTTAAATTAGTTGCATAAGATGGAATATTACTGTTAGTTTTAATTAGTAATAATTTACCACTTTCAACATTTTCTTTAAATGTTTGAAAACTATATATTTTAGGATAATTAATCAAAAATTCTGTATTACTTAACACTGTTTCTACTATACCTAAACTATAACTTTTATCGCTACTATTTGTTACTCTTATATAATCACCTGCTTCAAGATTATGTTTTACATTAACCTTAATCTTTGCATAATTTGGATTATTAGAATAATTGTCAATATTAACACCATCTTTTGCTACTGAAAAAGTAATCAAAGCATCTTGTTGTATTTGTGAAGATAATTCTTTTACCATAATTGGATAATGCGCTTCATAGTAATACCCTTCAGGTCTTTGATTAGCAGGTAAACCATTATAATCAGTTATCTTTTCATTTTTTATTGTAAAAGTTGCATTATCATAATCATCAGCTTCTATTTCATCAAATTTAAATGTTTTCCATTTAGTATAAGTGTTTGCATTTCCACCATTTTTAAAATATTGTTCATCTAATTCTCGTTGAATTGTATTAAATCTATGGCAAACTTTTTCAAGTACTATCTCTTTTACCTGACTTTTATTAAATTCAACTAAATCCCCCCAAAATATATCATGTTCAGCATTACCAGAATACCATTTTGAAGAACCACTAATTGTTATGTTTTCTTCTAATGGTATCGAAGAAACAATAGGATAACTTGATGCTAAATTATGTAATTTATGTACATCAGAAAATCTTATATCATTTTTATTTTTAACACTTGATGATTTATCTTTCTTAATATTAAGAAGATTAAAACCAGATGTTATTTTACCAAAACAATGAGAATATTCTACGGAACTATCATTTCTTTGTGCATCACCTAAGTACCACTTATCCCATCCTGCATTATTTTTAACTATTGTTAAATAAAGTTCTGTAATAGGTTTTCCACTCTTATCTTTAATATGAGACACATCAATTGTATCAGTAAAAGTTACTTGACTTGATTTATCAGAGTATATTGTAGAAGCAAATGCTAACTGATATAAATCATAATTAAAATCTATCATATACAAGTCATCGTCAAGACAAGTACCTACTATATCTTTATTACAATATGTTGCATTTTCTTTAACAAATTTATCAAAATTTGCCCTATTAGACCCTATTTCCTCTGTAAACTCTTTTTTAGAGTATTTAAAATTAGGTAGTTTTTTAAACAATCTAATATAATATTCAGACTCAAAATCACCAATTAAGTGTCTTATTCTAAAATTAATATTATTTAATTTTTCTTGGTCAAAATTATTCTCCCAATCATCACCAAAAATATGATTCAATATATCATAATTTAAAACATAAAAATAATTATCTCGATATTTTTTATCCAAATCCCCAGTATCTTTTACTGTAATAGCATCAGGTATTTTAATTGTTGTGCCATCACTTGTAGTTGCATACAACATGATAGAATCAGTTGCCTTTAAACCATGTTTACAAGTTGTTCTAAAGACTAACACATCATCACCACTCAAACCACTACTACGAACACAAGAATAGCAATCTAAGCCATTAATTCCATCTCCATAAACTAATAAATGATTATAAGTAATATCATAAGGATATGTCAAACACATTTTCCAATTATATTCTAAACGTTTTTCTTTTTTATTAACTTTTGGATTAAATGAAAATAATGAACGGTCAGGATACATATCAATAAACTCACATGCTTTTTGTCTATTAATCACTTTATTAACATCCAATTCTTTTCCCCAAATATTTCCATTCGAACCAGTGTATAATTTAGAATTGATGTTCATCCCATTGGTAAAACCAAACCATCCCTTTTCTTCAATTAAATTTTGATTAATAGAATCAGTTATGGATAATATATCACTATATTCATACAAATGTTTATTTAAATTCATTGTTGGTGCAGAAGATATATTGTATCGTTTGTTATATTTAACAATATCACCATCTGAATAACGCATCACATCACCAATAGTATTGAATATTTTACTTAATAAAGGAGAACCTGTTTGATTAGAATCTGTCTGATTCTTATTTTCGTTTCTTAATGTGTTTACTTGTTTAAATGTTGTATTTCTTAATATATGATTATTAAATATATCATATCCACAATGATAAACATATCCACATTTATCATTTGAATATTCAGTATTTTTAATCATTTGATACCTGTCAGGATTAACATCTCCCATAGCTTCTGGCACTGAAACAGTTGTATCATTCTCAACAAGAACAACTTTATCAGTTTTACTACCTTCTCCCTCAAATTTAACAACTTCAGTTAATGTATTAAATAATACATTTGTACATACTGGATTGATGGTGACAATTAGCCTATATTTGTCAGATTTATTTCGTTCTTCTTCAAAAACTTCATATAAATTTACTTTATCTACTGTGTCCATATGTGGTAACAACTTTGTGGATTGTTTTAACTCAACATCCACAAAGTTAGTCACATTAGTAGAATTAACAGAACTTGTACTATTTAATCTTATTTTCTTTTTCATTATTGAATTATCGGTTTTGGATTTTTATATGATAATTTACATCTTGTAACCATTCCTAATTTATCTGTAATATCAACTGTTGTTGCTCCTAACAAACCATCAGGGTCTTCTGGTACAAAAGGTATTGTAAGGAATTCTAGTGGATTTTCATTTTCTTTCATAATAGCATCAAACATTTCTTCAGTAATTTCTATTATGAATTGACTACCAACAATATTACCCTCATTATATGTCATAGTTGTACCAATTGGTTGATTTTTAACAGCATTACAAGTGATAGAAACTACTGAATCAAAATTGGCAATATACCATTGGTCACAAGTTCCTATTGTTACTATAAATCTATATTTTTTCACTTTAACGCTTCCTGGGTCACTTGGTTCTGGGTCTGGTGTTGGAGTTGGGTCATCTCCTTCATCAATACCTTCTGTACCACCTGTTGTTGAGCCAGTTGTGGAACCTGAAGTATCTCCAGTTGTACTTCCAGATGTTTCAACATTGATTACTTCTTCTTTCATTTCCAAAGTTATTGAAGCAGTTACCTTTCTAAAATCATAAACAGGTGAAATGACACGACAATTATTCTGTGTCATTCCAACAATATAAACTGTTGGTGTTCCTGTAATGTTTTCAAATATACCTGTTTCCCCATAACCTGTTGTTGGTATAGCAACAGTATCACCATCTTCATTAACTTCTGAAACACTAGAAGTTGCAATTGCATCAGTTTGACCTTGAACTATTATATCATTTTGTGTAACGCCACTTGCATATATCGCACTTTTTCCTGTAATTGACGTAATTTCATGATTAGGATATGGGTACACTTGATTATATGATGTAATCATTACATATTTCATTGGATTGGTTGTGTCACCATTACTAATACTTACAGATAAACTACTGATTGCACCATCATTACTATCATTAAAGCCATTAGTTAAATTAACTTCCATAGCCCCATAAATTGCTTCTGTCAAACTACAATTATTTGAGTTATCTTCCATTTTTAATTCAGTATCAATCAATCCAACTGAAATAGCTGTTAAATCATAACCACTTGGAACTACACATGGGAAACCAAATACACTTGTATCATTTTTACTACCAAGAAAACGTCTTTTAGTTGGAAGAGCATCTTCATTTGGAACTGTATTACCACTTTCATCCACTTTAAATGTTGTTGTTTCAATTAATGGACTTGAATAACCAATTGTCACTGATTGGAATAATGCTTGCCACCAAGTACGACAAAACGAAGCATCTTGTATTTTAGTATTCGTTACAATACCATTATTAACAATACCTCTAAAGAAACCGTTATAATAGCCATCTTTAATTACTTTTTCCCATTCAGAACCACCACCATAAGGTAAATCTTGGAAATATTGAGGATTTTTAACACCAGCCCACATTGTCATATCAACACTAAGTATTTTATTGATTAAATGAACGCCAAACCATTTACTTGTGTCTGAATTACCAATAGGAGATGAAACATTTGAGCCAACAGGTATAATCGTACCATTATTATCTTTCATAACAAAGAAATAAGGTATTTTTTGCGCATTTAATTTACCATAATTTGCTACAATTTGTCCTGAATTATCTGCATCTAAAGGCAATAATGTTGGAACTTTAACATCTGATACTGATATTGCATCAGTAATGCTATAATTTTCGTCAACAATATGAACTTCGTCATCTGATGGGTCAGGAGTTTCAGCTTGATATTGAATACCATAAGATACAGGATAATCATTAGTTTGTGCATTAACATTCATATTCTTAGATGATTCAGCACATGTTATCCAAAACGCTTCTTTTACTTGTGCTATCAATTCTTCTTTAGCTGCTGTTTGTAACTTGTTAGGTTCGTCATCAGGAAGTTTTAATATTTCTTCAGACCAATTATATGCTGGATTGTTAATATCTCCAATTCTATCCCATCCATAAAAATCGCTTTGTTGTTGAACCCATTTATTACCATTTTTAACCCATCCTGTTTTAAAATTTTGAATTAATTCATAATCAACATCATTAATATACATTTTAACAGGAAGCGGTTCATCAACATGAATCACATTAGTAACAATATTTTTACTTTCAAGTGTATATCTGTTACCATCTTTGCATAGCTCAATAACATCAACTTGATAAGATTGCCCACCTTCATCACATTCCAAAATACCTGATAAAATTTCTTGTTCTGTTAATTGAATAGGAACACTTTTAGTTGTTACTTTTATAGTGCTTTGTATTTGTCCATTTTCATCAGTATAATATTCAGTGGTTGTTTCTTCAACCAATTTAGTTAAACGAATTGTATAACCACGAGTTAATGATGTATCTTTTAACGTACCATCACTTTTAACAGGTGATAATTGCACATCTTTAACATATACATCACCTATTGTTATACGTCCACCAATACTATCACTATTCTCCCCTGGTTGACCATTTCTCCAACCTTTTCCATCTCCCTGCCATCCATCTAACTTAGCAACACGAACATTGTTATATGTACCATAAGTTTGTTTCAAAATATTATTAGGTATTTTGAAATTTATCGTATCAATACTATATATCAAATATTGAGGAACTAAAGAAATCTCTTTCTGTACAATACTACCATCACTATCAGTTATTGTAACTTCATAATCACCATTTGGTAAACCATCATTTCTTCCATCTTCATCAGTTACATTATGATAATCAGCATAATCAGTTGGTTTTATTCCAAGATATATTTTAGTTTCAGTAATTTCTTTATAAACTCTACTAAAAGTACCATCACTGATGCCATTAATAATAATTTCATAAGGAGTTGAAATATCTGTCAAATTTAATAATATTGTGCCATTTGTTGAATTACACCAAGGACTTGGAAGAGTAATTACACCAACATTAAAAGGTTCATTGTATATATTTGAACAAGTACTAAAAAATTGACTATTGAATTTATCAATTGCTGTTTTTCCAAGGTTTAAACCAAAATAAAAATAGAACGAATTTTCATATCTAGGAAATATTACATAATTAGGATTTTCTCTACTACCGCCTTCATATTTGTAAAAATATGGGTTATTTCCCATTCTAAATTTATAATAATCACGACTAAACTGTTCTAAGTTAAAATTAAATCTATATGTAATATTACTACCACATCCGCTTTGTCTATCTTTCATTAATTGATACATACTTCCATCAAAATTATTTGGATATATGTAATCAAAGTCATATTTAATCAAACCATTGGTATTATCTAATTTAGTTCTTAAATTATTACCATTCAAAGTAGCAAACATACTTCTTGCATCAGATTCAGCCAATTCATCTTTAGATACAAACCCATCAGCAACAAGCAATGAATAAGCACTATCTCCCTCACTTTGGCTGGCTAAATTTCTAATTGATATTGTTTCATCTAATGAAACACCTAATTCACAAATCCTTTGTAAATTAACACAAGATTTAGTATGTACTTCAATTGAAGAACAACCAATACCATAAAACAAACCACCATCAGTTTTATTACATTGGTCTTTTGAATTATAGTTACCCCAATCTGCCCCTGTCATTTCAGTATCGGTTGTAAATTTTGTCCCTTCCTCAGTTAATTGTACTTCTGTGTCAGTAAACAAAATATCACTTGGCATATTATATGTTGATGATTCTAAGTATTTAAAAAACTGTGGAATACCATCTAAATCACAATCATTCAAACTCCCAAGTAATATAATATCAGTTGCATATAACAATTCAATATCTCTCAATTCAGTTGAATCATAATAAACAGGCGCATAATAATATACTGTCTGTTTTAACATTGTTGTCTTATCAACTATAATACCTTTCTGTGCATTTAGAGTAGTGATTGCTTTATGGCATCCATTTTTACTACAATTATTATTTTTATCATTATTTACATCAAAATAAGGTGTGATATTTTTACCTTCATTATTTTTATATGAGCCACCTCTACTTTCATCTTTTCCCATCCACAAACTACATGGTTGAAACACTCTTTGAGAGCCAAAATTTTTAGCTGCACTACACCATTGGTCTTTAGCTTTAATTTTTATTAACCCAAACAAAAATCTTTTTTTAGGCGTGATTTTTCTAAACCAAAGTGGTGCATAAAGAACACCATTAACCCAATCATTTGCAAAATTAAAAGAAGTCACTTCATTATCTTGTGCCAATTCATTCTCCACACAAGTAAATAAACTATCCCTACTATTATCAGGTTGGGTTGTTTCATCCTCTTTACCTTCACTAATCAATTTTCTATTTTCTTCTTCATGTTTTTCTTTAGTTAAATCCCATACACAACCAAAAGGTTTACCACAACCAGGATAATAAGTTTTACGATTAATATCATCATCACAAAAATCAGATGTTAATCTAACACATGTAGGAATTGCTTTTTTCATCCGTCCGAATGGTCTAATACACCATCTAAAAATACAAATTTTAAATGAAACCAATTCACAAGGAAGCCAACCTAAAATAGAAATCAAGTTGTTTAAGAATGCAATTAAATCAATAATAACTTTTGCAATAACGCAAATCATTCTAAACATGAAACCTAATTTAATACTTACATTGTTATATGGAATTGGATTATTAGCACCATAATGGTTTACCATTTTAATTCCTGAATGTTTACGATTTTTGTATGAGGTATTATTCTGTAAACGAGGTATATACGACTTTACACTATATACTTTATTCCAGAATAAATCTCTATAACTCTCTTCGTGTGTTGATGTGCCAAATTCATAATCAACCTCTTTTGTTTGAGAAAATATTGGGTTATTTTCATCAATTCTTGGGTTATTAGGAACTAATATTTTACATCTTTTTCTTGCAGTAGCATCATTAGGGGAATCATCAATAGAAACTCTGAATCTAACTCTTGTACGTGTTGGAATACCCTTTGTTGGGTCATCTGTTGGTACAATATTACCATATTCATCTGTTGCCACATAATCCAAATTCATTGGAATTTGATAGCACCAAACACCATCACCATCTATAACCCTATTACCTTTTATTTGATATTCTTCAACTGTACCATTTAACGTTTTACGAATCATTTCAATTGAGCCTTCTCCTGTTGATAACTGGTCCATTTTACCTGCATTGGTCATTGGAGTACAGTTTTTACCAATTGCATTTGTTCCTGTATCTGTAACAATAGACCCAATAAACACACAAGTAGGTTCAAATAGGTACTCTATTTGAACATCAGCACGAGTAATTGCAATATTTCCATCACTTTCTTCAGAATCTCCCCAAAATGGATAAACATTTACGCCAGTATTTTGTGTATATATCTGTGATAGTGAATCTAAGTTTGTTGATTGTTTAAATTTGTTAGGTGATTCAAATTGATTTATATTATATCCTTTATAAATCATATCACGAGGACGTTGCGATAAAGCTCCAATATCTGATAAATCTATATCCACATGAATCTGTTGTTGACCTGTTGGAACACCAAATATCATATAATCACCTGCTTCATTTGTTACAGATGTGTATTTCCAATATTTATCATAAATTTCTAATACAGTATCATTATCCAGCACTAAACGTTTGTTAGGGAATGTACCTACATTCTGATAACAATCATTAATTGGCTCATCTGGTAACAAATTGTAACGAATACCTTCATTATTTACTGATGAAGTACTAAAATATGGATATAAATAATTTTTCTCATTATTTATATAATCTTCATCACTTACTTCAACAAATACAGAAACTTTAGCATTAGGAATACCAAACCCACCATTTGCAATAATTCTACCAACAATGACACCATACGAAGATGTATATAATTTATAAGCATCTTCTTGTGTCAATTTTAATGATAAAATTTCAAACAAATCATAAGATTGGTCTAAATGAACATTTATTACACCTGGTTCTTCACCAACTTTAGTCCTTATTCGGTAACTTTTATTTTGAGTCATTCTTATTTTTCTTTTTAAAATTCAATAATTTTATATGCGCTTCTTTTCCAATAATCATACATCCACCAATATAAAACACAATTGGAACTGCTATGACAATAAATAACACGCACAATAAAATTCCAGTAATAATTTGACCAATTGCATTCATACATGCATCAATAATTCCTCTGAAACCTGCTCTACCTTCAATTTTGTTAGGTAAAGCATCCCCATACTTAGAAGCTATCTTATTAAAATTATTCTGAGCTTTACAATTACATCCCATTTTATTCTTCGTTTTGAATAAAAAATAAAATCTATCTATTTAAAAGTCAATAAAAAAGGCAACTAAAAATAGCTGCCTTTAATTGTTAAAAATATATTAATTAACGAGTTTTAACTCTTATTCTAATATCTTTACTTTTGTTTAAAATTTCAAACATTGAATTAGATTCACTAAATAGTAATCCATCTGATGCTTTTAAATCAATTTGGCTTCTACCTGCCACTACCTCAGTATCTTGCATTTCTTCAGGGTCAGTAGGGCAAACATAAGGGGACACAATTTGTTGTGTTGTACCATCATCAGAATAACCCACACCTGTCTCATTATACACTCTTAAATCAATTAAGTTGATAACACCATCAATTTTAGAAATATCTTTCTCCAAATCACCAACAAAAATATCTTCACCCATTTGATGTTTGTTAATATCCATATAATCATAAACAGTATCAATCACAGTTCTAACAACCTCGCTTTTATCATATGTTTTACTTATAAAAACATCCACCTCAAATGATAAATTAATAATTTTACCAGAACGAAGTTCAACAAAATCATTAATCATACGATAATTGCTCAAATATGATTGAATATTATCAACCATTGCTGAAGGTAACAGCTTACTTAATTGTCCTGATTCATTAAGACCAAGAGTATAAATAACTACTTTATTGTTTTCTTCAATGACACCTAATCTAAATGGTGTGCCATATTTGGCTGGCATTTTCATCAGTCTCACATAATAATCCTTTAAAGTAACACATCTGTCTTGTGCTGAATTATTATATTTAATCAAATAACGTATTTCATCTTCTGTTGGTTCATCCTTACCACCAAAAGAAGGGCTTGGATTAGTAACCTTTAGAGAATCTTTAACAGCTTTAGTTTTTTCAACACAATCTGTATCATCTGGATTACCATCAATTTGTATATTTCTATAAACAAAATTTGTTAATGTATTTGCTGCAATATTTGATTGTTCCCCACCACCAACACGATATAGAATAAACATAGTCCAACCTGCTTCGGGTAATACCCCAAGAAAATCATTACTTGCCATTTTACTCATTTGGTATTTAATGTAATTTGAGTTAGGATTTGGAAGTACCATATTTCCACCAGCACCAAATATTACTTTCAACTGACCATTATTTGTGTATTCTGTAATAAACTTTTGTCTTAAAAATTTCCATTCCCCTTTATAAACTTGTGCTGTCCTTACACAAACATTACTTCCACCATCGTCAACTAAATAATTACCATTTTCATCAATACCAGGCATTGTGTAAAATTCACTTTGAGGAACACCATCAGAGTTTAACACATCACCAAAACGATATTGTTCGATTAATGAATCAACTTCAAAAAAACGCCAAGTTTTAGTTCCATTCTCTTTAGGTGTATATATTTCACTCTCAATCATAAAATCGGAAATAGGTGGGTCATCTTTAAAATTAGTACCATCTTTAAATATAATTGATTCCACATTCAAAATATTAGCATCCTGTAATAATACTTCCATGAATGGAACAATATCATTACTTGTTAAAGTTTGTCGGTATATTTTAGATTCCCCTGCAAGTGCTAATGCTAATTTTTTATAAGTATATTTTTCAATTAAACCATTGGCATTTCTCTTTGGTATAATTTGTCTATCAGATATGCCATCTTCATTAAATTGTTCAGCAAAATTAACATCATGCATTATTTGAAACGTAATTAAACCTGTTGAAATTACTGTGCCTTGTTTTACAATTGGAGCATATGATTCATCAGCTAATTGTAATTTTGGGTCTCCTTTTAATGGTAATTCGCAACTGATTTCAATTTCTACCATTGCAGATTTGCGTCCTGGTATTTTAAGTCCATTAGTTCTTGCTATATCCAACAATGAACCTTTTTGTTGTGCACTATTACTATCAGTTTCTTGAAAAGTTCTATCCGTATGATATGAAAGGTCATCACCTAGAGCACTAATCAAGTCAATGAACCATTCTCCAACTGATGCATCTTGAAAATCGTTCATCATTGAAGGATAATATTTTCTTGTATATTTTTGAAACTCTGATTTGAAATCATCATAATTTCTTGCAAGATAACTTATCGTTTTTTCCATTTGTATCTTTAAATGTTTGTTATTATTGTATAATCTGAAGTAAAATTATCTTCATTAACTGAATAGCTTATTTCAGCGACCAATCCATGACCATTACTACCATTAGCATAAACATTTAAGTCTGTTAATGTCACATTTGGAACAAATTGTGCCACTGCTGTTTTAATTTCAGCTTTTACATCAGTCCATGTTTCATTATCATTAGGGTTGAACAAATATTTTATCAGATTAGTACCAAATTCGGGATTTCTAATACGTTGCCCTTTTGGTGTAAAAATTACGCTCATAATATCACTTTGCATAGCTTTTTGTGGGTCACTATCTAAATCAACAAATGTTTTAGTTATTCCTGTTGATGTGAATGGATAATGTATTCCATAATATTGTATTTTTGCCATAGTAAACTATTGTTATAATAATATATATAACAATCTTAACAATTTAAATAGTTAAATAAAAAAATAAGGGAGACTTTTTAAATCTCCCTTATTTTAATTATCCACATTTTGAATAACCACAGTCCAAACAATGAAGGCAACCCCCTTCATTTAATAATCTTCCACCACATTCAGGACAAGTTTCATAATGCCCTTCTTCAATATTTGAATCATTAAATTTTCTTAATGTTCTTATAACGCCATTTTTCCAAGTATTAATATTAGATGCATCAAGATTTAATGATGATATAATTTTAATCAAATAAGGTAATGGCATTCTATGCCTTAAAAGTCCACTTATCAATTTAGCATAATTCCAATATTCAGGGTTAAATGTTCTTGAAAGACCTTCAACACAAGTTTTATATCCATCTTTATCTATATAACAAATATCATATCTTGACATCAGTTTTTCTTCCCCATCAACTATTATTTTTTCTTTATTTCTAACAATAAAACCATCTTCAACCCAATTAGGTATATTTAATTTTTCAAGAATACCAGTAAAAATTTCATAAGGTCTATCATCTACTAAACCAACAACACCAACCCACTTTTCACCTTTATTACTAAATCTAAATATTTTACATGGTATCTCTTTAGGTCTTTTTGATATTGGTTGATTATTTATACAAACTTTATTATCATCTTTTTTTTCTTCAGGCTTAGATTCTTTCTTTGTTGAAACCAATACGCCACTACGACACCCATCACGATAACAAGTAATGCCTTTCAATTGATTTTTCCAAGATTTAATGTAAATATTTGAAACTTCATCTTCAGTGACACTATTAGGTAAATTAACAGTTGAAGAAATTGAATGGGTAATATATTTTTGTACAATTCCTTGTAACTCAACACGTTTTTCCCAATTTATATCATTTGCAGTAGATTCATACCAAAGGCTTAATTTATAAGCTGCCGTCCAATCTTCTAATTTCCACTCATTAAGAGTTTCTTTTGATAATTCACTAAAATAAGTTTCTGCCCATTTCCTAAATGTTGGATGAACAACAACAAATTCAGTATATTTTTCTCCCACTTGGTCAACAAAATCAACTCTATCACCATCGCTCATGCATTTTCTTCTTCTTGTGTAGAATGGTAAAAAAATAGGTTCTATACCACTTGAACATTTAGCCATCAAAGAAACTGTACCTGTTGGAGCAACTGTATTAAAAGAAATATTTCTACGACCATATTTTAACATTTTATGATAGATACTATTGAAATCATTTTTCAAAAATTCATACCATCTATTACCAACATGTTCAAACTCCATATTTTGAGCACTAAAATTCCCTCTTGTAATTGCCATGTCTATTTGAGAATCCATTTCAGCAATAAACATTAGTCTCATAACATGATTAATAATTGATAATGACGCTTCTGAATCATATTTAAGACCTAGCATAGCTATCATGTCAGCAAGACCAGTAAAACCAAGCCCACAACGTCTACCTTCTAATGTATGACTTAATAATCTTTGATATAATTTATATTCACTGTTATTTTCATCCCCATCATTTTCAATTTTAGCTAAAATTTTTCGTATTGCATCAGCTTCTAAATCAACCAAATCATCACCAAGTCTCATTGCTTCATAAGTGATTTCATATAATCTTTCATCATTAATTGACGCATTATCAGTAAATGGATTATCAATAAAAGATGTTAAATTTATATGTATCAATCTACAACTATCTTCATGCATAAAGATTTCGCCACAATTAGATACATTTAAACCACCAGTCCAATAAGTATGAGTGTTATTATCAACTGTAATATCAAATACTTCTTCGGTACTAATAAATTTACTTGTTAAAACTTTCCTATTATTAATAAATCTTCCTTTTTTATTAAGGACTATTTTATTATTTTTATATTCTTGAATAAAACCAATAAGTTTAACAAATTTATCTTTATCATATGTTATGTTAATATCATATGACTCTTTAGTCATATATTCACCATTATCAAATTTAGTATTTTTAGTTTTATTTGTTGTAAAATAACTATCAATGCCTAAATATGATAATAATAATTGTATTTGGTCTCTTAATTTTTTGGAAGATGTTTTATATGTTATTCGATTTGCTATGACTGAGCCATTAGCTGAATATAATCCTCTTAACAATGAACATATTTTATCTTTTGGTAAAGATAAATACCTTTCAGGTATTTCAATATCATATTTCCTAACCAATTCATTTGGTAATATATTTGTTAATACCTCATAAGCATATGGTCTGATACCTTCTCTATGTTTAATTATTAAATCTTTAATTTCAGATTTGAAATAATCATTATCATTAGCTCCAATACATAAAACAATTAAATTATTAGATGCTTTATGAACCATACCATCACCTATTACCAACCCATCCATTATTAATTGTGAATCATGCTCAAATGGCTTATCTGAGTATTCTCCACTTAATGAATCAACACTCTTACAATCTTTAGCTTCTATTTTAATACCTTTAGATACTAATCTATGATTTTCAGTACCATAGAATACACCACCACTTGTTCTATATTCATAAACATCTTTTATACCAGTAGACCATTTATTTATCACTTTAGTCCACCCTTTTTCACTCCAAATTTCATCACCTATTTGTATATCACCAATTGTTGATAAACCATTTTTAGTTATCACATTCGCCCACTTTGGTTGACAAGGATTTGTGCAAGAACCTCTAAAAGAAGGGTAAACGCCATCAGGAGAATAATCATAGTGATTAGTTTGAAATATAATACCTGGTTCAGCAGTACTCCACGCACAATGAATTACATCATCCCATAACTCCTTCGCATTTATAATTTTAAAATAAGTATTTTTTGTTTTACCATCATACAATTTATTCAATTCACATGAATTAATTATATTATCATAATCTACACCAAACAACTCTTCATTAGTTGCATCAATAGGAAACCTTTGTACATACAAATTATCGTAATTTGATGTTGCTAATCTCATAAATTCATCATCAATTTGAACTGAAATATTAGCTCCTGTTACTTTCGTTAAATCTTGTTTTTTCTCAATAAATTCTTTGGCATCTGGATGTTTTATTGAGATGGATAGCATTAAAGCCCCACGTCTACCTGCTTGTGCAATAGTATTAGTAACATGACTAAATAAATCCATGAAAGAAACTGCACCTGTTGATGTTTTTGCTGAATTATTAACAATAGAACCATATGGTCTTAATTTTGATATATCAAAACCAACTCCACCCCTACGTTTCATTAATTGGCTCTGTTCATTGCAAACTCTAAATATATCATCAATCGAATCATTAGGTCCATCAATAACCCAACAATTTGACAAACTAACAGGTAATGGATTACCTAAACCTGACATAACAGAACCACCAGGTATGACATATTTAAAATCTTTAAACAACTTATATATACCTTCTTCATCCAACACCCCTCTATTATAACCATACTCAGATAATTTTAACTTCAAATCATCATTTGTATTATATTCATAGATATGTTCCACTTTAGCAAATTCTTTTGCCATTCGTTTATGCATATCATCAGGATTTAATTCACTATATGTTCCATCATTGTTTTTTAAACAATATTTTTTAATCCAAGTAGTTGCCGCTAGTTCATCACCATCAAAGTACTTCAAGCAACTTTCATATACTTGGTCATATAAATAATTTTTACTCATAATTAAAACATTAAATTTTGTAATTTATAAATAAGCATCTGTTTTTATAAATTATAAGCTATAATATAAATTACTTCAACATTTACTATTTAATTTTTTGATTATCAAAAAGAAAAAATTTTTAAAAATTTTTATGATATAAAAACAAAAAACGAACATATTTAGTACTCGTTTTTTAGTAATTATTTCTTACCAAGTCCATTAATCACTTCTTTGGCAAGTTGTTCTCTTTGTTTTTGTTTATCCTCATTATATTCAACCATATTAAATTCGTCAATATTATCAGTACTGATTCTACATGTACCATTATTGAACTCAACATTGTTAAATACTTTACCTGCTTTACCTGCACGATTTTTAAGAATTGCAATGGTTGCCAAATTACGTTCAATGCTTTCCATTGTACGAGCAATAGACATAATAATATGACCAATCTGAATTTTTTTCACAGAACCGCCACCTTGACTCATTGTAACCAATTCAGCCCCAAGAGAATCTTTAGTGCCTTGAATTGGAACCCATAATGCAATATCCAGTTCGTTAGCCATAGATTCAAATTTACGCATTGTAATACCTTCTCTTGACCATTCATTATCACCTGCTGTTGTTCCTGCTTCAAGTTTAACACATTCAAAATAATCGACAATAACCATATCAGGTTTAAACCCTGAATTTATCAACTTTTTAATAAATTGTCTTATTTGACTTGCAGTTTTTTCACCACTTTGAAAACGAATAATTCTGATATTATTTTTAATTAATTCATAATCTTCAAAATTATTAATAGATTTTAAAACTTGTTCTTTAAAGTTTGGTTTTGATAAATCTTTTGCTTCAACATCAGCAATTCTACCAAGGTGTTTACGTTGAATTTGTTTCTCCCTATCCTCAAATACAATTTGTAGGACTTTAAAGCCTTTATAATCGTTTTTATCACACTTATAAGTTGCAGCATGAGAAGCCATTGCAGTTGTTAATGATGTTTTACCAAATGATGATGGACCTAATACAATACCAAGTTCACCTTTACCTAAACCACCTTCCAAAGTTTCATCAATTTTACCAATACCTGTTGGAATTGGGCATCTATAATCATCTGAAAGAACTAATTCAAGATTGTCAAACACACCAATTCCTAAATCTTCTTCGCTTCCAACTTCAAGAGCTTTACGAATTATATCTTCACATTCATAATATCTGTCATATTCACCATTTTCAATGACTTTACTAATCTTGTTTATGGCTTTAGTTAGATTCTGTTGTTTAAAAAACCTATTAGCAATATCTCTTATACTATCAATTCCCTCATTAGGTGTTTGTTTAATCTTTTTTAAAGTATCTACATATGTTTGAATTTCTAAATCATTTTTAGACTTTGAACGAAGTTCAATTTCCATGAGTTGATAAGAAGGTATCACCTCATGTACTTCATAATACTCTTTTAACACTCCAACATAAGTTCTAAGTGCACTTTCTGTAAACATATTTTGGTCAATAATATTATTGATGCCTACAAAAAATTTATGGTCATCCATAAATGCCCTCACTAATTTATATTGAAATTCAGGACCGAGATAACCTAAATTATCTCGGTTTTTTGAATTTTCTGCCATATTTTTTTATTATAAACAATTGTTATAGTATTCACATTCTTTTCTCGATGGATAAAGTGAATCCATGTACTGTTTTGTTTTATTGGCGTACAGTTTTTCCAAACTATTAATATAATATTTGTTATTTAAATGGTAAGTTTTTTTACCATGTTTAGATTTTTGTTTACCATTGCCATAATTCAAAACTTTTGTATAATAATATTGTTTTGTATAAGTTGAACTTAATACATCACAAAACTTTTCAATAATACTATACACTAAGTCAGTCTTGTCAATAGTCATGTGCCTGATAAGGTTCGCAGAAAAAGATAATCTATTTACATCTTCATTCTCATATGAACTTTTCTTGTTAGTAATGTCTACACTATCCCTAACATATTTAGGGTATGCACTGCCATCCCAAATTCTTGTACAAACTTCCCTTTCATCCACCAAGAAAGAAAATTTGAATGTTATTTCCCACGGGTTTTGCATTTTGCCAACCCATTCTTCCATATCAGCTTCAGCATTTTCATATTCAATATATGTAGCTTCAGCTGGATTTTCGAAACCAGTAAGTTTCATTGGCATTTTGTTATTTGTGTACCACAAATAAACACGACTTTTTGATACAAGGTCAGAGTTTATCAAACCTTTGTCCATTCCTGTTAAACATTTATCCATTCCCTGAAGAGGAATTGATGAAATGATACCAGTTGTAATTTCATCAACCGTTTCTTTCAGCTCCAAAGAATTTAAAGAATCTTCATTGAAACCGTTTATTCTAAAATAACGTTGACAAATAATATTATCATTCACTGATAATACAAATTGAAAACGTTCTTGACGATATTCTCTTTTTTGTTCCATTTTAATTTTTGTAAACAAAATTTGACATACATATTTTTGATAAAATTTCTTTTAAAACGCTATTATCATTTCCGTTTCGTAGTGCAAATATACAACTTATTTTTGTTATTTGCCAATAAAATATCATTTGTTTTTAGAGTTTTCTTTCTTAAAAAACTTTTCTTCCTTATCAATCAAGTACTTAAACTCAATAAAAAAATTCCCAAATTTATTACTATCCTTCAATTCATCAATCCCATAAGACAAAATGATATTGTATAGGTTTTGTAAACTCCTTCCATCTGGGTCTAATGGGGCATACATCATTGAATCTATTTGTTCAATTGCTTCAGGGGTTAGTAAAGGTTTTCTTAAATTAATTATTTTTTCATTAATTTCAAAAATATCTTCGCCTTGTACTCCATCAGTAACTCGATTAATGATGTTTTCCGTCCATTTTAGAGGTTTTTTCTTATCAGCCTTACGTTCTTCTATCATTTGTTTAGAACGCTCTAAAATCTCTTCTAAATGCACTTCTCGTTCTTTTAATTCTGGAAAATGTTTTAAAAGAGTTTCTTCACCAACCCCTTTAATACCTTTTATATTATCAGACACATCACCACAAATGATTTTCTTAACCAATACATTCTCTGCTCTATAACCAATTAAATCCTTATGGTTCTCTAGATTCAGGAATGTTTTCATATTTGGGGATGGGCAATAAACGATTACATCTTTTTGAATTAATTGAGTTAAATCTCTATCACCAGATAAAATAACAATTCTTTCATTTGGTTTTTTATGTACTACATAATAACCAATAAAATCATCCGCTTCTACGCTATCTGAAATACATTGTCTAACAAACAACTCTTCAAGACATTTCATAACAGCTTCTCTTTGAAAATAAAAGACCTCTTTATCTTTTAATTTTTGTTGATACTTATCAGGATTTTCTTCACGTTTTTTTGCTTGTTTCTCTTTAGCCCACTTCATCATTTGTCTTACTGTTTCGTTAACAGATTTAGAATAATCTGACAAATTGGGTTCATCAAACGTTTTATCTCTATTTGCTTTATATAAAGGATATAAATTATATCTCATTTGACCAGATTTATCACCATCCCAGAAAGTATAAACATAATCAAAATTTCCTTTCTGAAGTAATATTTTAATTTGTAGGAGAAATTGAAAAATTCCCCCTACTTGTTTCCCTTCAGAATTACATCTTTTATCACCATTATAAGATATTTCTAACAAATTAGACCCATCAATTAATAATGTATTAAAAGTTTTTTCAGCTAACTCAGGCTTTGCCTGTACTATCTTTTTCGGAATTGGTTGTGACATTTGACTTAATATCTTTTGCAGTTATTGTTGAAGATAACTCTTTGTTATCAACTATAACACTACCTGATTTTATAACAGAATTTAAATACACAAATATTTCACCTTTTTGTGAAACAAAAACATCTTTTGTTTTATCAAAAATATATTTTCCACTTGAAGCATGTGTCATATAATCTTTCATATTCTTAAAATATAATACTTCAGGAATATTACTATCTACTTTTTCAACAATTTCAAACGAAGTAGTTGCCATCGCATTAAACACATCACTAGGAATTTTAGTGAATTTTGTTTCATCAAACTCAAAATATCCTTCTTTTTTAAGTAAAACTTTCATTTTTTATAATTTTTAAAAATTAAACAATTAAGATTCCATTTCATCTTCTTCCTCAAACTTAATATCAGATTCATCCACATTTGAGAAATCAACATCTGTATTTGCTTTCAATCTTTCCATAATTAATGGAATTTGTTCTTTCTTGTATTTGTCAATGTCATCAACGCCAATAATTCCACTATGAACACAACATATTTCACCTTTATAAGTTACATTATATGGAGTTGGTAAATGGTTCTTAACAATTTCAATCTTAGTAACCATACCATACTTATATTCTTCACCTTTTAATGTAGCTTTCAATTTTTTAGTTGAAGCCTTTGCTTGTCCACCAACATGAATTAATAATCGACAACTGAAATACATACTTTTACCACCTTTCAACTCCAAAGAAGGTAAACCATTCATAGAATTCATTCCATCATTCCAAATCTTATTAACGCAAAACATTGTATTAGTATAAGGGTTTGCCATCTTTCTAGAATTAGGTATTCTAACATTTGTAATAATATTGAATGCATTTGTTAATGCTGCTGCTTCATTCATTGGATTACCACCTGCTTTACTTTTATAGCTCTTCCAAGAAGTTACTGTTCCAATACTATCCCAAATAAACAATAATGGTTTATTTAATTTCCCTTCATCTTGCATATCCAAAAGGCAATTCATACTATATGCAATATCCTCAATGACTGGATAAGTTCTATATTCTTTTTTATTTGTTGAAGTATCGTAATCTCTATTACCATACGTTTTTGCTAACAAATCATTGTCAAAATAAATGAAGTTACCATCATAATTTATAACTTGCGTTTCTACTCTGATTTCCCCTGTTTCTTCATCTACTACTTCCACCTCTCCATACACGGGTTCTGCTTCCATACCGCAATCAACCGCATGTTGGAAATCGAAGTTACCTTCTGTTTCATAAATAACAGGGATAATCCCCATCCTCATTGCTGAAGCAATGATACAATTTTTAAGTGTAGATTTACCTGTATCTGACCATCCTCTACACAATGTTAAATACCCCATTGGAATACCTGGTAACTTAACCGCTTCTTGATAAGCTTCTGGTAAAGTTATCCATTCCAAAGGTTTATCAGAGTTACTTTTCTTTATATCCTTTGAAGTTTCAACTCCAATACCTATTTCATTTTTAATTGATTTGATGTCAAATGTACTGACATCTTTCTTTTTAATTGCTTGTTTAGCCATTTAAACGTTAGTATTTTCTTTTGTTATTCTTTCTTTCCAGCATTTACGACACAAAGGTATATAGCTGTCATCTCCACCAATCATTACTTGTTTTCCTGATATAACTAATTTTCCATTAGTATCAATACGGGCATTGATAATACTTTTCCTTCCGCATGAACAAGGTGACTTAATTTCTTCAATTGTATCTGCCAATTCAAATAAACGTTTAGAGCCTGGAAATAGACTAGATTTAAAATCAGTTCTTAGTCCATAACAGCTAACATTAATATCAAATTCATCAACAATTGCTGCAAGTTGGTCAATTTGTTCTTCAGTCAAGAACTGAGCTTCATCAATTAATATCCATTTTAATTTATCTTGAAGTATTGCATCACTTGATTGATTATATTTATCAACCAATGAATATATGTTATATGATGGGTGTATGGTAACACAAGTTCTCTTAACACCAACTCTTGATTCAATCATATTTTCTTCGCATCTTGTATCAATTGATGGCTTCATGCACAAAAATGGTATATTCTTTTCCTCAAATTGATATGCCGATGTAAGTAAAGTTAGAGTTTTTGTTGAACCCATTGTTCCGTAATAGTAATATAATTTCGCCATATTTACATTTAATTATTAGAGGAAAACTGACCAAAACAATTTTGGTCAGCATTTCTCATAATACATTCTTTTAAAATGGAAGGTCATCAGCAGGTCCTTCAATCGTTTCAACCTGACTCAATTCTTCATCTTCAGTTGCATTTGCAGCTTTTTGAATTGCTGCTGCTTCTTCGATTATTTCTTGTTCAGTTTTTTCAGTTTCCTGTTTATTTTTAGCTTCAAATTCTTTCTTTGAAATAAAAGTTTTTGAATCTTGGTCAAAATAAGGTACTTCTCCTGATAAAGCAACTTTTAGATAATCATAAGTTTTTACACCATAAACATCTGTCCATTGTTTTGGGTCATTAACCCATTCCTTTATTTTCTCAGGGTCTTTTGATAAAGCAGATGGTCTACCAGCGTCAGCAATACTAATACTTACTTTTCCGTCTGTTGCTTTTGTCAAAGTAAGAACTAAATCCTTACCTTTATATAAGTCGAATATATTATATCCTTCCTTATCACCATCATTTAAAGCTTCATCATTTCTTAACTTAAACAAATTAAATAATTTGTCATAAATACCATCATTTTTCTTTGAAACGTTAAATTTCCAAAATTTAACACCTTCATCTTCTTTACCTCGCTCAATGCATCGAACAATCCAACTTTCAGATTTTCTAGTTTGGAATTCCAAATCAGAATACATTTTTTTCTTTTCCTCTGTCTCAGCCGTTTTCATCTTGCGACTAAATTCGTCATGAGCATCACAAATTGCACATTTGTTTCCATATTTTTCATGTAGTTCTGTTGTATGTTTGCAACAGACATATGCTTTATATGGTTTTGCTGATTGTGGGGCTAATTCCTTATTAACTTTAATACCATGTGAATGGATTAAGTGGAATGGGCTACCACCTTCAGGAGTGAAAGGTAATAATCTAATTGTTACTGTTCGTGTAACTTCGCTGTCTTTTAACTTAACGTTTAAATAATTTTTTGTGTCAAAATTTACTTTTTTATAGACTTTCTTAGAATCTATTTCATCTTTTTGTGCCCAAATACTGTCTTGTGGGATATTAACATTTTCCATTAATACTTAACTTTTTTATTTTTATTATTCTATTAAAATTTATTTATAATTCAGCCGACTTAAATTACATTGCAAATATACGACTTATTTTCCACACTTACCACTTTTACAAAAAAATAATGGTCAATAATTACTAAATTATTGACCATTATCAAATTATATTTGTAAATGTTTATTACACACCAAATATCTTCTCCAAATCCATATCATCTTTAACATCAAAAGTGTCTGCTATACTTTTAGCATTTCCACCATTAATATCAGATTGTTTGATTGTATATTCCTTTTCTTCTTTATCAGGTGCAACATCATTATCATACATTACATCATAATTAGAAGAAGTTGCTTTATCATCCCAATAATCTTTTGGTTTTATAGAATAAGGATATGAAGCCTGTGAACGTAAATTTAATTTTTCGGTTTCAGTTGGCACACGTTTTTGGAATTCATGTGTCAAATCAGCTATTTTTTCGTCATTTGCTTTCAATGCACCAAGAAATGAATCTATTTTATCCATAACTTGTTGAATTTTCATATTAGCATCTTCAACCTTATGTTCTGTTTCTTCTTGTGAATTTGTCAAATCATCAACATCAATGACTTCTTCATCATCACCTTCCATATCAACAACTTCTGTGTCATCCTCACCACTCAAATCATCAGGTAAAGTATCTCCTAATTCACCACCATTAGGTACTTCACCACCTGTCATAGAATCATCTGGTATTGCATCATCTTGTGACATATCTTGGTCTTGATTATTTTGTGGGGGCATATCATTCATTGGTGGCATATTGCTGCCATTATTATCCATAGGTGGCATTTGTTGATTATTACCGCCCTGTTGAGGATTCTGACTGTTATCCATGTCATCATCATCATCATCTTCAGCTAATGGTGTACTAATGAATGTATATTCACATAATTGTTTAAACTTCTGTTGGGATTCAAGTAGATTATGTTCTTTTAAATACTTTTTATCCATTGGAAAATTAGTCGTTTAATACCATCTTATTATCTTCAGTTAGAACTATTTTTGAGTTTTCAGTTCTTTCAATAATGCCTTTGTCTTTTTTATCAACTTTAACTCTTTGTTTTGGCATTGGTTTACCTTCCATATTGTTAAGTAAATCTTCTACTTGTTCTATTTTTTTATTATCAATCATAATTTCTTCTTTATTTTCTGCAATAGCTTCAGCTTTCACCATTGCATTATTACTATAAGGTCTAACGTATTTTACACGTGTAGTCTTATTAAAAAAACGTTGTGCCATATATTATTACTTTTTTAGATAAATATTTCATAAATCTAAATAATTGAGTATAAATAAGGTATTATCATTTTATCATCACCAATTATACGTTTTAATTTAATTGAAAGAAACGAATCATTCTCTACAATATGATTATTTGAATTAGATTTTAATATATTTAAACATTTATTAATGTTAATATCCATATATCTCAAATCATCTAAAGATATTCCACATACAACACCATCACAATATATGAACACAAATCTATTATTATCAATATATATATACTTTGTTTTGTTTCCCTTAACAAAATTAAGAAATCTCTTTATTAAGGAATATTGTGCTGTTATAACATTAATAAATGAATATTTAACATTTTTTATTAAATCTTTAATAATGAAATAATAAAAAGCATTTATATCTTTTTCATAATCATTTCTTCTTTCAGTTTTATCAAATGTCCAGAATACTTTTTCATTAATTTGTTTTTCCAATATGGATATATCCTTCCCATATATTGATTTAACTTCTTCCCACCCTATAATAAGAGTTGGTTTTGTTGAATCTATATCATTAATACTCTTACATTTACAAATCAATGAATCAAATGTTACTTTTCTTTTTGTGACTATATTTGCAATACACATGGTTTATTATTTATAAAATCCATAACTATACTGCAAATATACCACAAATTTTTCATATATGCAAATGTTAAACATAAGTTGATGAAGATAAAATATAATTTAACTGTGTTTTTTCATCTTCAGTTTTAGCAAATTCATATGCTTTCTTTACAAACCTATTTTGAACATCTTTAATTGTTATATACCCTTTATTATCAACATCAAACCCTTTATTACCATTATATTCAGATGTACTTCCTGATGATAAAGAAGGTATTATACTTGGATGATTGACACTATCTGATGAATATACAACACTATTTGCATTACGATTATTAACAAATAACACAGCAGGGGCTAACGTAATCAAATACATATCAACTGGATGAATATACTTAGCATCTTTCCATTCAGAAAAATATTTACTAACATATTCCAATTGTTTAGTTGCATCCATACTTCTCATTTGTTCAGAAGTCAAATTCCATTTATCTTTATAGTAAGATGGCATGAATTGTATTAATCCAGTTGCTCCACCATTACTATTATATGCTGATGGGTCTAGACCACTTTCTGATGCCATAACAATCATTAACCAATTAGGGTTAAATTTCCATTGTTGAGATATTTGTTCCAATCTATTAACAAATGCATTTACATCATTACATCTTTTTTGTGATGTGTAGCCTGATGTACTTTTATTTTTAGTTAAATAAGATAATCCAAATAAAGTATTATTTATACCTAAAAAATATTTTAAAGTTGTATCATCAACATTACTATAAGATGTAAATATTTTCTTAAAATCAATCAATCTATTTGGTAAAAAACTATATACACGTTTTTTACTAGTCTCCTTATAATAAGGAGAAATATAAGATAAAACTTCATTAGATTTTTTAACATTTTCATCTTCTTTATCATTCGTTTTAAGAAAAGGACTACTTGTGAAATCGCTTGTTATAACATCTTCGTTAATACTAAAACCAATTTGTTTATTCCAATCAATTTGATTTGTAGATGAATAATCTGTATCATATTTCCATGATGGTTGCTTAAAAAATGCTCTCACATTGCTTCCTGATGGAGAATATGCTTGCCAAATCATTTTTTTATTTCTTTCAGCATTTTTGCCATATGAAGAAAAGTGAATAGTATGAAACATATTAAAATTATTCATCATAATAGAACTAGTTTTATATTCCATAATCAATTGATTTATATACTCAGAATAAGTAGTTACTATTATATCAAACACGATTCCCAATTCTTTTTTATCTTGACCTGCGCCTATAACAACACCTTTCCTTTTAATTTGTAAATCCATAGCATTTCCAAACTGATGGTCACTTCCAACACTTTCAGGTCTTTGACCACTTGATATGCATATAGTCCATTCCTTACCACCTTCATTACCTTCAATGCTTTCAACACTACCACGTAAAGCATAAAATAATTTTTTCATAATAGGACTTAAACCATCCCATCCACTATCTTTACCACAACCACAATCATTTGAAGGAACAACTATTGTTTCAGGGTCATTATATACATAATAATCACCAATTGAATTTGGTAATGTACTATCATAAGATGTTGTATAATTTTTAGTCCATTCTCCAAAATATCCACTTCCATTTTTAGATAATATTCCTAACATACCAAATGGTTGTGTATTGAATGGCTGACCATTTTTAGACAATTTTACGCCAGTAAATCTTGTTATCATATTACCAGGTGATAAATGATGTGATACTTTTGTAATAATATATGTTCCCCTAAACATTGGAATATTTAACAATTGAAAATACATTAACGGTTGTACTTGTGCACAGCCTAACATTTCCACCTCACAAGTAAAAGAATAATTAGACCAAACTGCATACAAATCTTGTCCTAAAAATTGAACTTTTGTTGTACTATTTTTAGCTAATTCAGCAATTTTCCATATTGCTTTAATGGAATATTCAGTAGTAGTGGGATTATCCATATTTACTGAAATATTTTTGAAATAAGATTGATTAGCTTTACCAAATGCCACACCAAAAGCAGGTATGTTATAAGCATACCTTGTTTCTTCTACATCCCCTAATACTGTATCATTTGTATTTTGACTATCTTGTGTAAATATTCTTGGTTGAACACTTGTTCCTTCATTTGGTGTCCATATATCAAAACCATCATATTTATATCCATAAGATGTATTGCCACTACCCATATTTAAATTTTTTGACGGTTCATGAACATACATACAAATAAATTTATTATCTTCTTCAATTGGTGGCATTGAATTATGTGGCATAGGCTTAAACATATCTTTTAAAACATCCTCTTCAGCCCAATTAAGGAAATGTGACATTGGAGTAAATAGCATTCCATGATGTGAATATAAATCAGCTAAAAAAGAATATAATGTACTTGTATCTGCCATTTCATAATATCTTTTAGCAAAATATTCACAATTTATAATCATTTTATTTCTAATATTTCTATAAAATGAATCAACAAATATGAAATTTTTCTTAAAAAATCTATCTACATTAAAAAATGAAATATCAATACCAGTTAACCATTTATCATATATATTTTTCAAATAACTATACATTGCAATGTTTATATCCCTATTATCTGATAAATCAGCTGGCACATCTTCTTTAGTATCAGTACTTCCCTTATCATTCACAATAGACTCCAAAGTATTTATCACAGAACCAAAATAACTCTTAGCTAAATCAATATCAAATGAAATTTGATTTGGATAAGCATAATCAGTACCTAATACAGCATAAGTACCAATTGTTACCATATCAGTTGAAGAATAAAGCTTTTTCACTGCTTCCATTACAGGAGTATCTTCACGATTTAACAATCTGAAAGATTTCATATCTTCACCTGAATAAAATGAAGCATAATTAGCCAAAAAGCTATTACTAAATTTATCTAGAAATCTTTTTATTGCTATTGGTTGGTTAAACACAGCTTCATACTCACCATTTCTATAAGCTCGTGTCCATTCATTACTATAATCTATCAAATTTTTAGTTGTTAATGAACTTCCATTTCTATTAAACAATTCATAATTTTTTTGTATGAATTTAAAACCATTAACATCTGAAACCCAATTCTCAAATACTTCAATAAATTTATTTTTAATTGATGGTCTTAATGAAAATATATCATATCCAAAATAATCAGATATGTTAATTCCCCAATAATTAACATCAATCATCCCATAACGGCTTGCATTATACAACATTGAATTACAACTTTTTCCATTCGATTTTGGCTTTGTAAATTTAAGTAATCCATCATCATAAATGAATACATCATCTATATTATTTTTATCAGATAATCTCTTACGCCATAATAATCCACCAATCAATAATGTTAACGCTTTAGGAACTCTGAATATACCACCATTTTTAACATTTTTACCAATATTAAAACGGTTGTACTGAATTGGTAAAGACATTATAAAAAGTAAGGCTTTACTTCTTAAAATTCTATGAACTTTATCATATTCATCTTCTCCAATAAGGCTACCATTTTGCATATAATAAAATGGGTGTCCAAATAATGAACTGGTCATAACTCTATTTTCTACAATTTGAAATTCAGGTATTGTGAAGTTATCAATACTATTTGGTTGACCATTCAATGAATTCAAAACAATTTCCCCATCTCTCAATTCTTTTTTACCATACCAATCTTTAAATGACCATATTTTAATATCTTTAACTTCCATAGCTTTTGATATGGAAGAAGGTAAAATTTTAAGTTGTTTTTCAGAATCAAATTTATCATATAAAATTTGATTATATAATGGCATTGAACCAACAGTAGCACCCCATGATGTTGTATTTACTCCACTTCCACCCCAATTTATATCATAAAAAGAGGACATATCCTTATCATCAACATGCCACAGTAAATCAGCTAATGAACTTAAATCAGATGCTTTTTTATAATCTCTTACATTAATTTCTCCACTTTTTAATAAATTGTAATAATTTATTAATTTTTCAACATCATTATTTTCAGTGAAAATATTGCATACAGATGGATTTGTATATTTCTCCATATCAACAGTGCCACTATAATTTGGTGCAATATCTTGGTCATTTAATGTTATACAAGAAGTATTTATATTTCCATTAAATGATGGTATTTTAAAAGGATTCCCTTCTTTGGCATACTCTCCAATATACCCAGTAAAATTATTCGGACTTGTTGGAAGTAAAAACAAATCATTCTTTTGGTCATTATCTATTTTATTTACAAATATATAATTATAAATTAATGAATTATTTGTACTTTTCAACAGCATAGAGTTTCTAGACATATCATAATGCGTTCCACCTTTAATAAGTTCAAAAACATAATGTGAAGATTTAGAACCCTGAAAATATTGACTGAATTTATTTTCTGAACATTGCAAAACTTCAATAATATCATCAACACTTCTTTCTCCACTTTTTCCTAATTTTGATAAAATTCTTTCGTTTATTTCATCTTTTGTCATTCCACGAAGATAATAATTATATGCATCTGCCTTACCTGCTTGTTCAGCAAACAAACTCATTTTACTTTTATCAAATGTTGAATTATCTTTAAGATTAAACAAATATCCAAATAATAAAGTAGCTCTTAAACCAATATGACCAATAAAATCTTCTAAAGTTTCTCCATCAACATTTGAATAAGTGAAAGGTCCTTTATCAAAATTTAAATCAATAGGAGAAATTGGAACATATTCTTGAACTTTCCCATGATTATCTAATTCTCTTCTATTACTCTTATTAATTTCACTAATGGTTTCCATTGCTTTGGTATATCCATAAATTAATGAAACTTCTTCACAATCCCCTTTAACATCACCTATCCAACCAATTACATCCATATTATCATCTTTATCACCACAATATTGTGTTTTAGAACCTCTATCAAGATATAATGGAAATGGTGGTATAGGGTTATTGTTATCTACATAATTTAAATCAGTATCTTTTAAATCAATTTTATATGAAGATAATGTTCTGCCACCATTTTTAATTTCTCCATTGATATTATCAACACAATGTTTCATTGATTGTAAAAAAGTTTCCAAATGAGCAAAAATTATTTTACTCATATTACCAATTGTAGGAACAAAACCAACTGTTTCTTTCACAGCATTTTTAACAAAAATATCAACATCTCGTTGAATTGCTGCCATTCTATTATCACAATCAACTAATTTAGTAACTATTTCTTCACTAAATCCATTTATGTTATACAAATAGATATATTCTTTTATTTTAGTTGATTTATTTGTACACTTAGTCGAAATATCCTTAATTAAAATATCATTTAGCGTTCTCTTATCATTAAAAGTTCTGTTTTTAAGAGCTTTGTCAACTGTATTTCCTACTGAATTATTAACAACTGCTATATTTTCAACAAGATTATTTTTTTTTGTTATAGTAAATGTTTTAACAGGAGTAAATTTATCCCCTTCAACTAATTTAACGTTAGTTCCATTTGGCAATTTACTCTTATCAATCATTCTACTCTTATAAGATTCATTTCCATTATAATCATTTATTAAATCAATAAAAATGTTTTGGTATCTTATGTAATCTTTAGTATATTCGATTGGTTTAATGTAATCTTTAGTATATTCGATTGGTTTAATGTCATCCCCTGAATCAAATCCAAAAACAATCTGCTTTTCATTACTTGTAACAACATTACTATAATCATTTTGGAATTGTCGCATCATGTCATTATATGCTTTTTGAATGTTTTGTAAAGCTTCATTTTCATTAGCAATTGCTCTATTTTGTATGACATTTGGGTCTGTTGACATTTTTTTATCAATAATGCCCATAGCAGAATCTATTTTATACACTAATTCCCTAAGTGTTGGCATTTCACTTCCATCACTTAATAACCATGCTTCACTACTTCTATTATTATTGAAATATTTTTGACCATAATATGTATCATAAGGAGCAGCAATTAAATACTGGAATTGTATATCAGTCAACAAAGAATAATTATATCCAATAAAAGTTGCAGTAGCTTCAAAATTACCATTTTGAGAATTAAAACTACCTGTAAATTTTGAACATGTTAATTGAAAAGTAACAGGTTTTCCATAAAATCCTTTTACCAAAAGTTTAAACTTTGGATAAGGAAATGTAAAAAAACATTTATATAATTTTTCACCTGTATAATATGATGAACTTTTATTTTCATCATCATATTCATTTGGAACTAGCATAGAACTACCCCTAACATCAACAAATTTAATAACAACAGTTGGGGTGTACCAAGATTCAAAATTAATATCAATTGAATCAATACCCAATCCTTCAATTACCTTTCCATCTTTTGAATCATCATAAGTAATATCAGTAAAATATGATGTTAAATATCTATCATCACTATTTCTATCTAACTTTATTCCTGAAAAAAATGACACTTTTTCACTATCATTAGTTCCCCATGATAATATTTGTATTTCACTATTTCCATTATTTAAGTCAGAAGCATAACGAGGTTTAACTTCAGCAATAAGATTTACACTAATACATAAATCCTCTAATGGAACTGATAAATCAACTCCATTTGCTGTAACCCCGTTAACAAAATTAGGTTCTGTATATACTATACGACTTTTTGATGTTTTAAATACATCTTGGTCTTTCTCTGCCATCTAATTTTTATTTAAAAAATAATTTATTTTATACATAAAGTCAATCTTTAATCTAAACCATTGACTTTCATATATGTATCAATATCTGTATTATATTGTTTTAATGTTAAATCTAATGGATATGGTATTCTTAATTCAGCTTTATCTGGAATTGAAAATTCCATTGAACCATATTGAGGATTTGCCTGTAATATAAGCCACCCATAATTAGGATTATAATAATATTTGTATGATAAAATATCTAATCTTGTAACCCCACGTTCATAAGTTACAATTATATCACTTTCTTTTGGCGATATTTTAATGAATGGAACAATTTTTATAGTTCCATTCTCTCTAAATTTACTGTATCTATCGTATGTATTCATTTTAATTACTCATTTTTGTATTATAAGCATCATATACAGCATTATCCATCCCTGTTGAACTATCATTTTTACTTTCAGGATAAGTTACTCTATCAGCCCTATTATCATATACTTCAGTATTAGCATAATAATTAAATGACATTGCATTTTGCAATCTTTTAATTGGTCCTGCTAAATCTGAACCACCAATAAAATTAAATGTTAAATTAATATTTGCAATTAATGGTTGTACACCAATACCTTCGCTATTTAAATCCCATTGAAGTGGGTCATATGTTATTGTCATATTAGTAATAACAATTTCAGTATAATAAAAATCCCCAAGTCTAAGAACACATATTGGTGGTCTACCAAATGCTAAATTTGTTGCAGTTTTAGCATTGTTTGAATCTGATGCCCCAATTGTATTACCTTGACGAGTACATTGATGTAGAAAATTTAATCTTCCATTAAAACCTTCAGGTGTCATACTATGAAATGCAGGGTCAAAATACTTAATTTTTTCTTTTAGTTGTTCAAAAATTGAAGGACTTTTTTCTTTTAATACTTTAAAAAAACGATACTCTTGGTCATATCTAATATTGTTAAATTCTTCATTTCTTGAAGTTGCACTTGCAGGTATAATAGTATCTAAAACAATTGACAATACAAGATTTCCATCTGAATCTTTTTCCCATATCTGCCCATTAGCATCTTCATAAATTGTTTTTCCATTTTCATCAATTTTAGTATTATAACCAACATATTCTTGTAATCCTTGTTCTAAAATTTCACCATCCTCAGATATATTTGTTTGATTAGTTTCAGCTAATTTTTTAGTACCAGACATTCTATATTCTATTTTGACACGAGCTGAACGCCATTTTTTAGCATCAATGCTTGACACATCTTGTCCTGTTACAACATCAACATCTTCTTTTATAAAAGAAACTGCATTTGTTGTAAAATATTTAGTTTTATTTAACCAATCAGCAACACTTTTTGCCCTATTTTCAGCTAATTTATCATTTCTTTCAATATTAGTTTTATTATTAGGGTTATTTCCATGAGTATTTGCGTGTCCATAGGACATCGCCTTTGTTATAGTAAAATTATCAAACAACTCTTTTAATTTGTTTAAACGCTCAGTAACCAATTGGCTATCTCCTAATGCTCTAATTAATTTACCTTCTATAATATTTTTAGCTTCTTCACTATCAGATAACACATAAGCAATTTCAGCAAATGAATATAGAGAATCAATCTCTGTTACATTAAACGCTGATTGAACAGCCTTATAATTCGAATTTAAAGTGTTATTGTTTTCTCCACTACCATTTTTATCTGAATAATTTGCTTTTAATAATAATTGTTGATTATAATAATTTCTAACATTATCATTTTTTTCATCATATCCACCATCAATACGATATTTCCATATCTTTTTAGCTGCTGTTGTTCCTGTTATCCACATCTCTTCTTCATTGAAATCATATGTTGATTTATAATCAGAAACACCTTCATTTGTTGTCATTTCATATCCAGTACCAATACCATTTGTTCCATTAGCAATATTTCGTAATGTGCTAAATGATATTGGAATATCTTCTTTTCCATGTTTCTGACAAACAGCCCCATTAAGCAAATATGCCATTGCTTCAACTTTACTATCAGGTGTATCATAAGAACCTGAATAATTATTTGGATAAAAAACGTAAAAAACAACTGAACCTGTTACTTCTGGAACTTCTTCAACAACAATTGGTTTTGGAACTGGGGTAACTTTTTTAGTTTCAGTATTTTTTTCAACTTTTGATTCTCCTTGTTTAAATTCATCTGTTAAATTTTTTGCAACACCATCAATAGTATCACATCCAGCAAAAAATCTTAATAAATCAGTATCTCTTGCACCACTTCTTTGCCCACTATCCACAACACTTTTTTGTGTTGAAAAAGCGTTATATGCGGATTCAGAAACATAATCATTTAATGATTTTACTGTATTTACGCCAGGTATTCCATTTGCTTTAAGTTCAGGCATTTTTCCTTTATAAAACTCATATAAGCTACTATCATTAATTCCAGTTCTTTTAGACCACGCATATTGGCTTTCTTCAGATTGTTCATATACAATTTTGTTACCTTCATAATAATTTATTATTGAAGGGTGGTCTACCAACATCTTGAACGACAAATTACCACTTCGTTCTGTATTAATATAAGTGTATATATTTTCACCCCTACCTATAAGAGTATCACTATTCCAATTTACATTTACATTTTCTGTAAATTCAATACCGTAAGGTGGAAACCACATTATTCTTCCACCCATAGGTCCTCTTTGTTCCCATGATAATGCTTTTTCAAACGAATATGGGTCATATCCTTTCCATGCTAAATTTTCAATTGAAAACATACAATGTTTTGTATCAACCTTTAAATTCTCATTAGCATCATAACTTGGTGTGATATTAACAAAACCATTTTTGTTTAATACACTGTATTTATCTAAACGTTCTGCGCCAGTTTTACCCCTGATAAATGTCCAATCTTTTTGTAAATCACCAATAGAAGTTGGTGTACCATTTTCATCAGTAAATGGTCTTATTAATTTACTTATATCATCATATTGATGATGATGCGTCCAAACACGACAATAAGGGTTATTATATCCATTTGTATAAAAATCTACACCAGCTTTTGCATCTTCAGCATCTTTCTTCAATAGATTTCTACCATGAGACATGCCATATACACTAACAGCAGAACCAATACTTTGGTCTATATCAGAACTTTCAGTATGAAAACGTGATATAATTGTATTAACCTTATACATATTGAACAATTTTTTTGTTTTGTTCAATATACTATTTGGATTAGTTAGTTTTAATTTATTGGAGAATGAGCCATTATTATTATCATCGTAATATAAATTTGTTGTATTATAATACAAATCATTTATATTATCATAATTTGAACTTCCTTGTAATCTTTGTCTAGTTGTATTGTTACCTGCAATTTCATCCCCCCCAATTACTGAAGCAAAATCATTATTGTAGTTAATATCTGACACATCACCTAAACTTGGAATAGTACCTTCTCCAAAATTATTCAATATTTTGTTATGCTGTTCAATATTAAGATTCATCAATTTATTTCTATAAAATTGATTTCTTAAAGTAAAACTACTATATCCAGATATAGGCACTCCAAGAAGTTCAGACAAAACATAATGTTTTTGAACTTGTTGAACTAAATCTTTTGAATAGTCCTTATATGTTGAAGTAGCATCATCTATTATGTTGGATAGTTTGCTCATTTTTTATTTATTTTTAAAAATTTATTAGTTTTTAACATTATAAATTTGCTTTTTTAAGAAAAAATAGTATTAATAATATAAGGACCTTATAATTAATATATTTTATTATATATTAAAATTAATATAATATTATATAATGGTCCTTATATATTATATAATATATAATTATATTAATACTGTTTTTTCACTAAACTTGCAAGTTTTTAGTAATATATTTAGTTAATTTAGAATCATTCTAAATTAACTTTGGAATCTAGCAAATCTGTTTTGGTCTAACTTAGGTTTTCCACCATTAAGAGAATTAGACATTTGTTCAACAAGCATTCTACTTAATTCTCTCATAAAGCTAGGATTATTTTTTAATTCTTTCATAATATCTATTTGACCAGAAGTTCCCATATCTAATTTTAATGTGCCATTAATATTAATATCAATAGGCTTGATGTTAATATCAGGTATTTTAACATCTTTTGGTCTTACACTATCTTTGATATTGACTTCTTTTATTTTAGAAACATCTTCTCCAATTGGTTTAGGTTCAATGATTTCATTTTTAACATCACCAACTTTAGGAATATTAACATTTTCATTATTGAACTTTTTATTATAGTAAACTTCATTGGAAACTTTCATATTATTATCAATCTTGGGGATGATATTACCAAACAATTTATCAAATGGACCATTATCTTTCGCAAACAAAGCTGTATCATCCTTATAATTTGCGTTGTTTCTTATTTTAGAGACACTGGTAGGATTATTTATCATCTTATGATAAGTTCCATTGTTATTTTGATATGTTTCTTTAGAAGTCTTTATTTCATCATCTATGTTATCAATCTTGGGGATGATATTACCAAACAATTTATCAAATGGACCATTATCTT